>Ga0181521_10000185_pt1 | contig 75147 bp, 67 predicted proteins | sample PEATcosm2014_Bin_32_FD_119764 | JGI IMG/M metagenome (GOLD analysis project Ga0181521, IMG submission 119764) | Peatland microbial communities from MTU Mesocosm Facility, Houghton, MI, USA - PEATcosm2014_Bin02_60_metaG | ecosystem: Environmental > Terrestrial > Soil > Wetlands > Peat | place... | reverse complement strand
GGCGCAGGTCGGCGAAGTGGGCAATGGCGTCGATGGCGGCGCGGTCGGTGTCGGCGGTGGGGATGATCTCCAGCAGGCGCATGTAGCGCGGCGGATTGAAAAAGTGCGTTCCAAACCAGTGCCGGCGGAAATCCTCCGAGAACCCCTCGGCGATCTTCGCCACCGGCAGTCCGCTGGTGTTGGTTGTAGTGATGGCGCCAGGACGCCGCGCCGCTTCTACCTTCGTCAGCAGCCCGCGCTTGATCTCCAGGTTTTCGGCCACGACTTCGATGATCCAGTCGGCTTCGGCAACCCAGGACAGGTTGTCCTCGAAGTTGCCGATGGTGACCAGACGCGCCAGCGACGGCTCAAAGAAGGCCGCAGGTTTGGACTTGATGGCGGCATCCAGCCCGGCTTGCGCGATCTTGTTGCGGACTTTGCCATCGGCATCCGGGGGAACAATGTCGAGCAGAAATGACGGCACGCCGGCGTTGGCCAGGTGGGCGGCGATGCGCGACCCCATGGTCCCGGCGCCCAGGACAGCTACCTTCTGAATGGGTTTGATCATAGCGACAACATGATAAAACACGCCGAGCAGCTATGTCTGTGCGCCGGAATTTCTGATGGGAATTTGGGGGAGGGAGAGCACAGGAAGTTCGCCTCAAAAAAAAGCAGACGCGCGTCGAAGTGGATGTGGGGGTGAGGATGGCATCGACGCGCGTCCTATTAAGTTGAAACGAGTGTAGGCTGGCGGGTCCGGGGCGTCAAGAAAAATCTTGATGTAAGTCCATTATTTTGAACGACATAACATCACATCGCTATGTGACGTACGTCACAGACTCTGCCAGAAAATTATAAGCGCTGAGGGCGCGGAGTGAGATGTACAAGCCTCCGAAGTCCTCTGCGTCCTCTGTGGTTTTCAGTTTTCCAATAGCTTCAGCCCAGGATTGCGCGTGAGGTATTCGAGCGCCTTGGCCGCCATCTCGCGCTCGCCTTTGTAGGCGAGCTGGCTGGGCCCATCTTCGAGCGGGATCCACTCGGCGCGGTGGACTTCAACGCGCATCTCGGGCACGATCTCTCCCAGCTTGCCGGACTCATAGCGCAACAGGTAGAAGCTGACCACTTTGAACACGCGCTCGCCGCCTGCCCAGCTTCGGGTATAGACGTACTTGATGTCTCCCAGTTTCGCGACCAGCAGGGCCTCGACGCCGGTTTCTTCCCGCACTTCGCGGAGGGCCGCCTGCTCTGGAGTTTCGCCTGCGTCTACCAGGCCTTTGGGCAGCGCCAGGACGGTTTTCCCGGCGGATGACGAGCGGCCTGCGGGCTCGATGGCGGCCAGCCACCAGCGGCCACGCATCTGCCGTACCACCACCCCTCCGGCGGAGAACTCGCGGGTCATCAGGGCAGATTACCTTTGTAATGCCATTCGGGCACCTGCGATACCTTGAACCTGGGCCAGACTCGGATATGCTGCATCATAATCTCCAGCGGCCTGCTGCGTACCTATGGGTCCGGTTCCCCCCACCGGACGGGGGTGAGAACGGGTGGGGACACTATCGAAGCTGGTCCGCTCGGTTCGGGCCTTCCATCACGAGCTGCAGCGCTTTGCTCCTCCCGTCCCGCCCACCACGCAAGTCCCCAGCATCGGATTGGCGCTGGGCGGCGGCTTTGCCCGTGGCCTGGCGCACATCGGCGTGTTGAAAGTTCTCGAAGAAGAAAAGATCCCCATCAACTTCATCGCCGGCACCAGCGTGGGAGCGCTGATCGGCGCCGTGTATGCCGCCGGCGCCTGCCCCAAGGAAATGGGAGAATTTGCCGCGCAGGTGCGCTTCCGCGATTTCGCCCGCTGGACGGTGTCGCGCCTGGGCTTCGCCAGCAATGACCGCATGATCGGCCTGCTGCAACGCTGCCTCAAGGTCAAGAACTTCGAACATCTGCGGGTGCCGCTGGCGGTGATTGCGACCGAGTTCGTCACCGGCGAGGCGGTGGTGTTTCGCTCCGGTGACATGATCGGGCCGGTGCGCGCCAGTTGCGCCTATCCTGGGATGTTCCTGCCGGTCACCCTCAACGGGCAAACGCTGGTGGACGGCATGCTGGCCTATTCGGTGCCGACCACGCCGCTGCGCCAGATGGGCGCCCAGCGCGTGCTGGCCGTCTACCTGAAGGCGCATTGGGTGAGCCCGGGCCCGCCGCGCAGCGTCTTCGACGTCATCGGGCAATGCTTCTCCATCGCGCAGGCCAAAGCGAGCAGCCTCTGGCAGGCGGACGCGGACATCGTCATCGAGCCGGAGGTGGCGGGCTTCGCTTACGATGCGTTCGATCGCGCGCCTGAACTGGTGCGTGCCGGGGAAGAAGCGGCGCGTCGCGCCCTGCCCCAAATCCGGCAGTGGTTGCGGCAGCCGGCAACCGCACCTACGCACGCTCCCGCCGTGCAAGCCCAGCCCGTGCCCGTAGCGGCGAAGTGATGCCGCTTCACCCCGCGTAAAGCTTATTGAGAACCCTGCGCGTGCAAGCGAGCACCTCCCCGGCGGTCCGGCGCAGGTTGGAGAGGTTGTGCATGGCTTTGTTTCGACCTCCTCCGCGTGATGACGCCCGGGTTCGTCCAGTAATTTGGCGCGCCGTGCGCGATCGATCAGCGAGCGCAGGGCCGGGCGCTCATTCGGCGGCACCGAGAGCCTGTCTTTAAGCGCGTGGTCGATCAGGCTCCTGCACAGGGCAATGCAGGCGACGTCAAAGCCGTAGAGGTAAACCTCGTGTGCCGCCTGAAAGAGATCCTTTACCGGGTCACTCGCCACTTTGAGCTGGATTGGGTCCAAGGCCGAAGCACGCTCGGCGATCTGTTCCAGCCGGGTTACGAGCTGGTAGGAGTAGTAGCGGTCGAGTTCTTCGGTGGTGTCCTGGTTGGCGGGTGCCGGCGGAGGAGCATCAGGAGCTACCCTTTGCCATTCCGTTTCCATGTCCACGGGCGCGGCGGTGGTACGCCGCAGGGCCGCGGTCTTGGCAGAGAACTCCTGCACCGCGGCAATGCGCTTCCACGAGGTCTGAGACTCGTCCATTGCGCCGCGCTGGAGCTCGGCCGCCAGCTTGTTGAGTGCTTCCAGCCTCCCGCAGCCCAGCTCCTGGCGGAGCTTGCGCAGACCCCGGACGCTTTCCCGGATCGCCTGCGCGATTTGCGAGCGCGCGGCAACCATCTCCGCTGTCTTCTCCCGCACCGCGCTCGCGGTCCCGGGCGACAATCGGGCACAGAACTCCGCCAATGCCTTCTCGACGGGCTCGCTTGCCGGTTCTTCGGTCTCATTCCATTCCAGCACTGCCTCCCGCAAAACCAGTCCGCCGTCGAGTGCCGGATCGGCTTCCACCAGCCAATCGAGATAGAGAGCTCCTTCTACGCTCTGGTCCCACGCCCGCAATACATTCAGCAGCAGTTTCGATCGTGTACTCATGCCGAACCCGCCAGCGTTCTCTCCGCATCATAGCCGCTCGCCGGACACGCCATCCGGCTCCGCACCACAATCCCAGCCCCTGCGCAATACCAAGGCCGTCGTTGACCGGGTTGGGAACGGCGGTTACACTAGCCGCTCTTAACCGTCGAAGGGACAGCCTTGAAAACCTATCGTTTGCCGAGAACCGTCGTCGCCGAGATCAAGCAACTGATCGCCAGCGACAAGCCTTCACCGCGTCCGCCCTCCGTGCTGGTGCGCATCCTCAAGCTGCTTTCCGAGAGCCGGCATTATGAACGCGCGGGCATTTTCCTGATGGTCGGCGGACGGGAGGTGCCGCGCGCCTTCGGCGGCACGCAAGCCGCCGCCGGCGAGCCTCGGCCGGAGTTGAGCGTCCCCATCAAGATCGCTGGCCGCGCCCTGGGCAGCCTGCGGGTGCAGCTTGCCGCCGGGCACGGATTCAGCCCGCAAGAGCGGGTGTTCCTCCACCAAGTAGCGCGGATTCTCGCCCTCTATCTCACCAGCAAAGGGAAGTACCTGGTGCGAAAGACGCGGGAAGCATTGCGCGAGACCACGGCGGCGAGTTCCGGCGAGACTCGCGGATACCAGCCTGCTTCCGACAAGGGCGGCGGCCTGGAGACGCGCCGCGTCGTTGCCGCCGGCGACAAATCCCGCTCGTGACGCGAAGCCAGGTTAAGGATTCTTGCGGGTACGCGCTACCAGGAAGTCCTGCTGGCACTTGGTGGCGGCGTCGCGCAGACGGCGGAATTCGACCGTGTCGCGCAGGCTGGCCAGCAAAGGATCGAGTTCCAGGGCCGAGTAGGCGCAATAGTTGTGGTGGATGGCTTCTGCGATCAGGCGCACCGCCAGATCCCGGTTGCCGCAGAACGCCATGAGCGATCCCTGGTAATAGAGCAGCTCGGGGTCGCGTATCCCCAGCAGAGCCGCCTGCGTCTTGGCGTCGATATTCTGTCCCGCGGTCACGCCCCCGTTCTGCACGCACTGCGACAACACGGGTTTGAACCAGATGGGGAGGTCGGGCATGTTCTTGAGGGCTTCTTCGGCTTCGTCGATCTTTCCCTCGCGCAGCAGGATGGCAGGCAGATGGGCGCGGCCCCATTCCGAGTTGGCGTCCAGGCGGAGAAAATCCATGGCCCGATCAGTCCGGCCCAGCTCATAAAACGCCTCCGCACAGGAGCGCAGACGGTAATAACCGGGATCCAGCCCCAGCGCGACGTCGCACTCCTGGGTGGAGTGGTCGAGGAATCCCGCGTAACGCATGACGTAGGAAAGCGTGAAATGGGCCTCCGAGCTGTCGGGACGCCGCCGCACGAGGTCTTCGGCCTCCTGGTAGGCGCGGGCAAGGTCGCCGCGTTCCACGCGGTTTTGCGCCAACTGGGCGCCGGCGTTCACCATGTTGGCATCCAGCGCGATGGCACGTTCGCAGGCGGCATCGGAGCGGTCTTGCATGGCCTTGCCCCCGCCGGCGTAGGAGGCTTCGTAGTAGTAGCGGATCCCCAGGGCCGCCCAGGCAGGCGCATAGCTGGGATCCAAGCCCACGGCTTTCTCCAGGCTGGCAATCGCCTGCCGATTAGGACCGGTGTCATGAGGAACAGCGGCGCTGCGCAGATACAAGTCGTAAGCCTCGGCATTTTTGGGCCTGGTGGCGCTTTCCAGACCACCCAGGGTGCTGCCCAGCGCCGGCAGCAATCCCTGCGCGATCTGGGACGATAATTGCGATTGCAGCCCGATCATGTCGCTGGCCGCGGCGGTGACGTTGCTCTGCCACAACGCCCGTTCGTCCTTCACCTCCACCACTTCGAGCGTAACCAGGAGCTTGTCGCCCTGTCGCATGTAATGCCCGGTCAGCAGGTTCGCCACGTGCACGTCGCGCCCCACCTTCCTTAGATCGACATCCTTGCCGGTGTACTTCTGGGTCGCCGACATGGGACGGACCTCCAGCGAGCGGGTGTGGGTCAGCACGCCGGAGACTTCGTCGGCCAGCGCCAGCCGCAGATAGTCGGCGGCGGGATCGCCGGTCAGGTTCTGGAAGGGCAGGATGGCGATGGTGTTGTTGGGCGCCGGACCGGAGACGACGGCTTTGCCATGCCCCGCCCACCACGCGGTGAGGGCCACCAGGGTAACCACCAGCAGGCTGGCGATGGCGAGCTGCAGATAGGTGTGCTTCAGGCTGGCGCGGCGGAAAGGGCTCTTCAGTACCGCGCTCGGGTGCGAGCCGGAGGCGCGGACCGTCCCGCTGTCGCTCTCCTGCTTCAGCCGCTGTAGATCGTGCCGCAATTCCGCGGCGGTGCGGTAGCGCTGCTCGCGGTCCTTCTCCAGCGCTTTGCCCACGATTTCTTCGAAGCCCTCGGGCAGCTTGGGATTCAAGGTCATGGGGGAGACCGCCTTGGCGTTGAGGATGGCCTCCAGGGTGAGGAAGGCGGTCTTGCCGGCGAACGGTTTCTTGCCGGTGGCCATCTCGTAGAGCACCACCCCGAGGGAGAAGATGTCGGAGCGGCCGTCCAGTTCCTCCGAGCGCGCCTGCTCGGGCGACATATAGAAGGTGGTGCCGGGGATGATGCCGGCGTTGGTGAGGCTGTCGTCGCTGACGTCGCTGAGCGGCTCGCCGGTCGCGCTCACCGGCTGCGAGGCCATGCGGCGGCGTTCCGCGGCCAGCTTGGCCAGGCCGAAATCCAGGATCTTGGCCTGGCCGCGCTCGGTGACGTAGATGTTCCCCGGCTTGATGTCGCGGTGGATGATGCCTTTGGCGTGGGCGGCATCGAGCGCGTCGGCGATCTGGATGCCGACGTCCAGCATCTGGTCGCTGGGCAGCGCACCTTGCTGGATGCGGCTGCGCAGGCTGCCGCCCTCCAGCATCTCCATCACGATGTAAGGCGCGCCATTATGCACGCCGATGTCGTAGATGGTGCAGATGTTGGGATGGTTCAGCCAGGAGGCGGCGCGGGCTTCGAGCTGGAAGCGGTCCACCGCATTCTTGTCGCTGGCCAGCCGCTCGGAGAGGAACTTGACGGCGACGGTGCGCCCCAGGCGCACGTCCACCGCCCCGTAAACCTCTCCCATGCCGCCACTCCCCAGCTTGTCCAGAATCCGGTAATGGGCGATCGTCTGACCGGTCAAAGGGGCCCCGCTTTGAGAGTAGAAGGATGTTAGGCCGGGGGCAGGGGATAGTCAATCAGGAGTCCGCCGATTAAGAACACGATTCCTCGGGAATATAATGCTCCGATGGTGGTGATCCATCGCGTCCCCGTTTTCATAATGGTCCTCTGCGCCGGTTTCCTAGTCTACCCACTGCGGGCGCAGATTTCCGTCCATGACGTACAGGCTCTCGAAGGTCCTTGGGAGTGCAGGAATTCCAACGGGGTGGCTGGCGTCTTTATTACTACAAACACTCTGCCGACATCGCAGTCCAGCAATATCCTTGTCTATCAACGGCGGGGAGAGCAAGAGCATGATGGGACCTTTGGTGCAAGCACAGGCCGTGATGGATCGGCGGTTTTCGATGGTAAGCGGCTGATCATCCACAAGGCTCGGACAGAAGCCATTCAGTTCGACTTGGACGTCAGCTTCGATGCCGCCGCCGACCACTGGACTGGCTCTTGGTCGCTTTGCGACCAGCCACTCGACGTGGTTCTGGAACGTCCTCATGCGGTAGATGGGGTCCACCCAAGCGCATTTGTGGGAGACTGGGAAGGATATCCAGATCCGACCGCCAGGTTTCCTGGCGCACCTGGTAGTCTGCATGTCAGGCAGAGTTATGACGGACGTTTGACCGCCTGGCTCGACCGCACTATCCACAATGACCAACGCAACGGCGAACAGTTGCGTGTTCTGTCTGCCACGCAGAGCGTTATCGTCCTCGAGACGATCAATTCGTCCGGCGCAAGATACCGGTACGAAGGAAACTTGTCTGGCGATGGCAAGAAAATCGCCGGCCAATGGCGCGGCGGCTTAGGCGGCCTGGGTGGAACTCTCAATGCTCCGACACTTTACCGGCTGCTCGGGCCTCATCAATCGACCAATCAATAGGCCGCCACCGCGCCTCCCACATCACCCCCGTGCGGCACGATCAAGCGCAGCCAGCAGCCGCCGAGCATTTCTTGGAGAGCGCAGCAAATGTGCAGTCTCCATTAGGCCTGTCAGCTCCTCGGCCGGAATCATTGCTACATTCTTGCCGCCGCGGCGCCGCACGATCACAACCTCCTGATCGTTAGATACCCGGTCCAGGACCGCAGTCAGCCGTCTCTGGAAGTTTGCGTATGTGACCTCGACAGCCATAGCAGCAGCATCCCAGGACAAATCCTATCAGGCTACCCCATCCTGTTGGCCGCCGAGGGTGGAGCGCCCGCGCTGAACGTGGTGTAAAGTGCTTGGTTTTGTCTGAATGCAGGCCGATGAAATCTTTCATTCTGATTTCCTTGTGTGTCGCCTTGCTCGCGGTCAGCAGGCCGGGCATTGCCGCTTCGCCGCCTCCAGCCGAACCCCGCACCCAAGCCGATCTCGACAAACTCTTCCTCAGCGTCCCCGATCCCAAAGTGGCCGAAGAAGACATGCGGGTGCTCACCGCGGCGCCACATATCGCCGGTTCTCCCGAGGACAAGAAGACCGCCGAGTTCGTGGCGCAGAAGTTCCGCGAAGCCGGCCTCGAGACCGAGATCGTCGAGTACAAAGTCTGGATGAACTATCCCGCCGAGATCAGCGTGGACGTGGTCGCCCCGCCCGGCGTCAAGATGCACGGCCCCAGCCGCGAGCACGTGAGCAGCGATCCCTACCAGGACGACCCGCGCATCGTCATTCCGTACAGCGGCTTCTCGCCTTCCGGCGATGTCGAAGCCGAGGTGATTTACGCGAATTACGGCCGCCTGGAAGATTTCAAGCGCTTGCAGCAGATGAAGATCGATGTGCGGGGCAAGATCGTCATCGTGCGTTATGGGACGAACTATCGCGGGGTGAAGGCGTATCTGGCGCAGCAATTCGGCGCTGCCGGCCTGCTGATCTACTCCGACCCGCTCGAGGACGGATACTTCAAGGGCGATCCCTATCCCAAGGGGCCGTGGCGTCCGGCGACCGGCGTGCAGCGCGGATCCATCGGCTACAGCTTCAACATTCCCGGCGATCCCACCACGCCGGGCATCGCTTCCGTGTCCGGGCTGCCGCTCTCGCAACGCACGCCGCCGTCGCGGGCCGAGATGCCGAAGGTTCCCACCACGCCGCTCTCCTGGGCCGATGCTGAGCCCATCCTGAAGCACCTGGCGGGACCGGAGTCGCCGCGCGGCTGGCAAGGCGCCCTGCCGTTCACCTACCACCTCGGTCCGGGGCCGGTGCGGGTGCGCATGCACCTCAAGCAGGATTACGCCTACCGCAGCATCTGGGATGTGATCGGTCGCGTGCCCGGCAGCGTGTATCGCGACGAATGGGTGCTCGCCGGCAATCACCGTGATGCGTGGGTATATGGCGCGGTCGATCCCGGAAGCGGCACGGTGGCCATGCTGGAGGCCGTGCGCGGCATCGGGCGAATGCTCAGGTCAGGCTGGCGGCCCAAGCGCACCCTTATCTTCGGCAGTTGGGACGCCGAGGAACACGGCCTGATGGGTTCCACCGAGTGGGCCGAGCAGCATGCCGCGGAACTCGATCGCGCGGTCGCGTACCTCAATCTTGACTCGGCGGTCTCAGGTCCGAACTTCGGTGCCTCGGCTGTCCCCAGCCTGAAGCAGTTCATGCGCGACGTCGCCAAGGCGGTCCCCAGCCCGAAAGGCGGAACCGTGTACCAGGCCTGGCGTGTCGGCGGCGAAAACCCGCCGCAACCCGATGTCACCGACTCCGGACGCATGCCGGTGGTGCAGCTCAATACCGATGTTCCCGTGGGAGACCTGGGCGGTGGGTCCGACTACACACCCTTCCTGCAACACCTGGGGATTCCCTCCACCGACATGGCCTCGAGCGGAAGCTACGGGGTCTATCACTCCGCCTTCGACGATTTCGCGTGGTTCAAGCGCTTCGCCGATCCCGATTTTGCCTACGAGCAGGAGATGGCGCGGGTGCTCGGCCTGGCGGCGTTGCGCCTCGCCGACGGCGACGTGCTTCCCTACGACTACGAGAACTACGGCAAGGAGATCGCGGCCTACATCCGCACCGCTCAGGGGAGGGCGGAGAAGACGTTCAACAAGCCTCCCTCGTTCGCCGCGGCGTTGGAAGCCGCGGAGCGCTTCGCCCGCGCTGGTGCCGCCATCACCCGTGAGCAGCCCAAGGATGCTTCCGAGTCCGCCGCGATCAACCGCGCCCTGCGGGAGGCCGAGCGTGCCCTGCTTCTGCCCAACGGCCTGCCCGGGCGTCCCTGGTTCCGGCACGCCATCTATGCCCCCGGCCGCTACACCGGATATGCCGCCGACGTGATTCCGGGGGTCAACGAGGCCATCGATGCCGGCGATCTCCAAGCCACCGAACAGCAACTGGCGGCGCTTACCAACGTACTCGTCCGGGCCGCCAGTATTCTGGAGAAGCGTCGCTAGGCAAACGCACGCGGAAATCTCGGCCATCCTGTCGGCGATTCCCTGCGTCTAAGTACCAGTACTCGGCTACCCGGGCTCGCGCCGCCTTGTTGTTGGGACTTCCAGGTCGAAGGTGAAAAGCATGCCGCTCGCGCGGATCGTCACTCGCACCTCGCAAGACACGGCGGCCTCCGAGCCGGCGCAGCCGCAGCAAGCCAGGATCGCGGTCGTCTATGACATCACCAGACGGCCGTTGGAGTTCCCCGGCATAGAGTCAGGGCGCCGGCAAAAGCTCAACCGCGTGGGCCGCGCGCTGGCTGCGATGCTCGACCGCGGGCTGCAGGCAGCGCTTGCGGTACGGCGCTGGCGGGCGCCGGCTTTGCCATCAGGCAAGGCGCTGGCGATCGCGTCGGCAGCCGGCTTCCTGCTGCTGCTCGGCTTCGTCGCGTATGCCAACCGCCGTCCGGCATCGCCACTAGCCCCCGGCGCTTCGCTGATGAACGGATCCGTGAAGCAAGCCGCGCCCTCCGGCCCAGCCACCATTACGCCGTCCGCAGCAACGCCCAATCCCAGTCTGGTCCCACCGGCCAACACCGCGCCTGCGGTTCGGCCGACAACTCCGAAGCCATCTGCCGCCCGGCGCAGCGCGGATCTGCATCGGCGTCCGCCGCCGGATGACTCGTCCACCGCAAAGCTGAAGCAGCAATCGGAGTAGGCCGCTACAACGGCCTGCCGGTGTAGTGCTCCGCGTGGTGCACGCTGGCGTGGTCTTCCAACGATTCCAGGTGGGTGATCACTTCCGCGGGAATTTCGAAACCCTCCGGCAGACGTTCCTCGACCTGGGTGGCGATACGATGCGCTTCGCCGACCGGCGTGCCGTGCGCAAACAGCAGGTGGACTTCGACCAACAGGCGGTTTCCCGTGGTGCGGAAGCGCACCCCGTGGTATTGCACGCCGAGTTCTGCGCAGAGTTCGTCCAGCCTCTGCCGCAGCTTGCGTCCGACTTCGGGATCGGAGTAATCGAGCAAGCCGGTGGCCGAACGCCAGATCAGGTGTCCTCCCGACCACACGATGTTCAACGCCACGGCGATGGCGCACAGCGGGTCGAAGGGCTTCCATCCCGTCACCAGCACCAGGCATAAGCCGCCCACCACGCCGAAGCTGGTCCAACTATCGGTGAGCACGTGCTTGCCGTCGGCTTCCAGGATGAGCGAGTGGGTGCGGCGCCCGGTTCGCACCAAATACCAGCCCAGCCCTGCATTGATGACCGCCGCGGCCAGCACGAACAGCGCGCCCAGGCCCAGGTTCTCGAGCCGCAACCCCGCGAGCCATTTATGAATCGCCGCATAGACGATCGCGATGGCGGCGAGCACGATCATCGCCCCTTCGAAACCCGCCGAGAAGAACGTGATCCGCTCGTAGCCGTAGGGGAATTTGCTGTTTGCCGGGCGCGAACTCAGCCACAGGCTGAAAGCGGCAAACGAAACGGCAACCACGTGGATGACCGACTCAGCGGCGTCGGAGAAAATGGCGGCCGAGCCGGTGAGCATGTATGCCGCCAGCTTTCCCACCATCATCACCACACCAAACACCAGCGACACGCGTATGGCAAGGCGCTGGTCGTGGCGTTCGCGCTGGAGGCGGTCGGGAGCTTCCACGTTCGCATTGTAGAAGAGAAGGACAGGCGGGAAGCTGTGATTTAAAGCACAGTCAGCTCGCACCAAATGCAAAGCTCAAAGAAGCCTGTCATCCTTCGCGAGGCGAAGCCGAGCGGAGGATCTGACGGAAATGCCGCCACCACCGATGCAGGTGGCGCTGCCAGTATCGTTAGATTCTCCCGCCTCCTTTCGGTCGGCGGAAGAATGACATGGGATGGTCAGCATCCGGCATGAAGGCCGGCGCTTCCCCAGGTCTACACTTTTCTTCAATCTGCTCCTGCCGAATGCTTATTTTCCCGGCGTAACCAGCTTCTCCGTGCTGGGCGCAAACTTCTCCACCAGCTCCGAGTAGTTCTTCTTCTCCAGGCCATGGACCTGGCGGTTGTACTCATCCACCTTGGCGGAGTAGTTCATGGAGCAGAACTTGGGTCCGCACATCGAGCAAAAGGCCGCGTGCTTGTAATAGTCGTCGGAGAGGGTTTCGTCGTGCATGGAGCGCGCGGTCTCGGGGTCGAGCGAGAGCGCGAACTGCTTCTCCCAGTCGAAGGTGTAGCGGGCGTAGCTGATGGCGTCATCGCGATCGCGCGCGGCCTGGCGATGGCGCGCGATGTCGGCGGCATGGGCGGCGATCTTATAGGCGATGATGCCGTCCTTCACGTCCTTGTCATTCGGCAGCCCCAGGTGCTCCTTGGGCGTGACGTAGCAGAGCATGGCGGCGCCGTACCAGCCGATCATGGCCGCGCCGATGGCCGAGGTGATGTGGTCGTAGCCGGGCGCGATGTCGGTGACCAGTGGGCCGAGGGTGTAGAACGGCGCCTCGTGACAGTGCTTCACTTCCTCTTCCACCTGCTCCTTGATCTTATCCAAGGGGATGTGGCCGGGGCCCTCGATCATCACCTGCACATCGTGCTTCCAGGCGATCTCGGTGAGCTCGCCCAGGGTGCGGAGCTCGGCGAACTGGGCCTCGTCGCTGGCATCGGCCACGCAGCCGGGGCGCAGGCCGTCGCCGAGGGAGAACGACACGTCGTACTTCTTGAAGATCTTGACGATGTCCTCGAAGCGGTCGTAGAGGAAATTCTGCTTGCGGTGGTGGGCCATCCACTGCGCCAGGATCGCGCCGCCGCGGCTGACGATTCCGGTGATGCGCTTCGAGACCAGCGGCAAATACTGGATCAGCACGCCGGCGTGGATGGTCATGTAGTCCACGCCTTGCTGCGCCTGCTCCTCGATAACTTCGAGCATGATGTCGGCGGTGAGGTCTTCGATCTTCTTGACCCGCGAGATGCCTTCATAGATGGGCACGGTGCCGATGGGCACGGGCGAGTGCCGCAGGATAGCTTCGCGGATCTGCGGAATGTCGCCGCCCGTCGAGAGATCCATCACGGTGTCGGCGCCGTAGTGGACGGAGGTGTGCAGCTTCTTCAGTTCCTCGTTGACGTTGGAGGTGACGGCGGAGTTGCCGATGTTGGCGTTGATCTTGCACAGCGAGGCCACGCCGATCGCCATCGGCTCCAGCTCGGGATGGTTGATGTTGGCGGGGATGATCATGCGCCCGCGCGCCACCTCGTCCCGCACCAGCTCAGGCGCGAGCTTTTCGCGCTCGGCCACGTAGAGCATCTCTTCCGTGACCAGACCCTGGCGGCCATAGTGCATCTGCGAGAAGTTGCCGTCGCTGTTGTCCGCCCTGCGGCGTGCGATCCAATCCGCGCGCAGCTTGGGCGCGCCGTTGCCGTTACCGTGCTGTAAGCCGTTTCCGCTCATGGTGAGAGTGTCCCCTCTTCTAAAACTCATCATTATACGCCGGAGGTGCGCGTGACTTCGCAGAAGCGTCGAACCCGGGCACGACTTTCAGTCGCGGCAGAAGGCGAGCAAGAAAATTGGGTTTAGCGCGACAAGCAGGAAGCTGCTTCATGAGAGATCACGTGTCAGGGCACGACTTTCAGTCGTGCCGAAAGCAGCGGAAGGTGAGGGCTTTCGCCCCTGTGGCAAAACCGTCTCGGCTGTTCTCCGACGTGCGATCTAAAAGGCTGGATTGATGGGCGCTCCTGAAGGGTAATCCCGCCCGGTTCAACATTTGCAAGCATTGAAACCCGCAGGGGCTAAAAGCCCGGAATGAGAGAGGCACGTTTCGGCACGACTGAAGTCGAGCCCTGACACGTGATCTCTCACGAAGGAACGTCCTGGAACTCTGCGTGGCGTTGAATCCGCGCCGGCGCTGCTGGCTATCTCCGCGGCGCATCTTCGATGACGGGCAGCGAGGAGGCTCGATCTACTACCCCTCGGTGCCTTGCTCCTCCGCGAAGTCGGCGAGCTGCAGCCGCAGGTTGCCTTCGTTGGTCGAGTAAGCCAGGCCAACCCTCATATCGATGACGCCCTCGCGGATAAGCCGTTCCAACTCGCCATCGAAATGCTGCATGCCGTCGTTGCCGCCGTCACGCATGGCATCGAGCAGGGTCTTGCCTTCTCCTTCGCCGCGTTCGACGTAGTCGCGGGTTCGCAGGGTCGATTTCAGGATCTCAATCGCCGCCACGCGCCCGGCGCCGTCCTTGCGCGGGAGCAGCCGCTGGCAGATGAAATAGCGGAACGACGTCGCCAGCCGGCGCCGCACCGGCTGCTGGTCGCCGAGAGGGAAGGAGCCGATGATGCGCTCCACCGTCTTGGACGCGTCGATGGTGTGCAAGGTGGAGAGCACCAGGTGGCCGGTTTCGGCCGCGGTCAGCGCGATCTCGATGGTTTCCCGGTCGCGCATCTCCCCCACCAGGATCACCTTGGGCGCTTGCCGAAGCGCGGCCCGCAAGGCCAGCGCGAAGCTGGGGGTGTCGCTGTGCAGTTCGCGCTGGTGGATGGTGGCTTTCTTGTGTCGGTGCAGGAACTCGATGGGATCTTCGATGGTGATGATGTGCTCGGCCCGGTCCTGGTTGATCTTGTCGATGATTGCCGCCAGGGTGGAGGACTTGCCCGATCCCGTGGGCCCGGTCACCAGCACGATCCCGTTGCGCAGCTCCGCGACCTTCCCCAGTTGCGGCGGCAGGTTCAGCTCCGCGAAGGTCGGGACCCGGGGCGGGATCACGCGCATGACAATGGCGTAGGTGCCGCGCTGCTGGAAGACGTTCACCCGGAACCGGCCATGCTGGGGCAGGCCGTAGGAGAAGTCGCACGCCCCCTGTTCTTTCAGGGTGGCCAGCGCCTGCTTGTTTTGTCCCATCAGTTCGGCGGCAATGCGGGAGGTGTGGTCGGGCGTCAGCAGCGGCAGGCCCTCGAACTTGATCGCCACCAAATGGCCGTTCGATTCCACCTGCGGCGGCCGCCCTGGCGAGAAGATCAGGTCGCTGACCCCTTTGATGGCGTTCACCATGCCCGCCACCAGGCTGGCGGTCACGGAGGTCTTGGCGGCTTCGGTTACAGTAGCATTCCCGTTGTCCGGCACGCCGATGTTTTCCCCGCTCAGATTCGCAACCCGCCCTATGGGCGAGAATAACAGGGATTCCCCGGAGTCTCATCGCCGCAGGTATCCATTTCGGCACTGGAGGACAGTGCCCGTCACGACCCCGGGGCCTCGGCTGGCAGCCGCTGCCCTGCCGTGCCCGTTGGGGCCGGGACCCCGCCCTTGACCGCGTTAAGGGGCAAGACTACAGTTCTAGGAGCATGTCTGGGGTGAGCAGCAAATACGTGAAGTTTGGCGTGGCTATCGGGATTATCGTCCTGGGCTTGGCCTATCTTGCCTTCACCGGGGTGCAGCAGAGCAAGAGCTACTACGTCACCATCAAAGAGCTGCGCTCGATGGATTCCAGCGTCTATGCCAAGCGCCTGCGCGTGGCCGGCAACGTAGCTCCGGGCTCCATCAAGCGCCAGGGCTCGCATGTGGAGTTCACGCTCGTCGAGCAGGACCTGATGCTGCCGGTGGTTTATAACGGCTCCGAGGCGCCGCCCGACACCTTCGTGGACAACGCCCAGGCGCTCGCCGAGGGCAGCTACGGGCACGACGGCGTCTTCCACGCCAAGATGCTGCAAGCCAAGTGCGCCTCCAAGTACGCGCCCAAGGACCAGCAGCAGGGAACCCCCGCGCCGGCGACACAGCGCACCGAGAATCGTCCGCCCAATTCGTCCTACTGAGGCTGCCGCACTGCCCAGCGAAGCCAAGCCGCTTCTCGCAGAACCCGCACCGCCCATCAGCTTGGAGAAAGTCAGCAAGATTTTCGGCCGCTTTGCGGCCTTGCGTGAGGTGACGGCCAGCTTCCAGCCGGGTCGCGTGTACGCCATCTTTGGCGATAACGGCGCGGGGAAATCCACCCTGCTACGCGTGATCTGCGGGCTGGCCAGTGCGACGGCCGGCGCGGTCCGCATCTTCGGCAAGCGCGAGCGCAGCGAGTTCACCGCGCGCTTGGGCTACATGGGCCATGCCCCGCTGCTCTATGACGAGATGACCGGCATGGAGAACCTGCGCTACTTCGCGGGACTCTACGGGATTGCCGACAGCACGCGCTGCGAGCAAGCCATCGCCGCGGTCGGCCTCGACCCGGCGCTCCCGCGGCGCGTCGGGGATTATTCGCAGGGCATGCGGCAGCGGTTGTCGCTGGCGCGGGCGGCGATCCACGATCCCGAGATCCTGTTGCTGGATGAACCGTTCTCCAATCTCGATCCCGGCTCGGCGCGCGCCATGGGACGCCTGGTGGCCGGGATGCGCGACCGCGGCAAGACCGTCCTCGTGGTCACGCACCAGGCCGCGCATTTGGCCGGGATTGCCGACGAGTCGCTGTGGATGTCGGCCGGCCGCGTCGCCGCCTGGGAGCAGGGGATCGGCGCGGCAGACCGTGCCACCGCTTCGGCGGTGCTGTCATGACATCGCTCGCCGCCGTCACCGCTTCCAACCTGCGCAAGGACGTGCGCCTGGAGTGGCGTTCCAAAGACGCGGTGAACGCCATGCTGTTCTTCGCCCTGCTGGTGGTGGTGATCTTCAGCTTTGCCTTCGATCCCACGGCCGAGGAATCGCGGCAGATCGTGGGTGGGCTGGTGTGGGTGGCGTTTCTGTTCGCCGCCATCGTCGCCCTGAACCAGGCGTGGATGCGCGAGCTGCGCAACCAGGTGCTCGACGCCTATCGGGTTTCGCCCGCGCCCGCCAACGCGCTTTTCCTGGGCAAGGCGCTGGGCAATTTTCTCTTCATCAGCGTGGTGGAAGCGCTGCTGATGCCGCTATTCGTGGTGTTCTACAACCTGCGTCCAGTTGGACCCGCGTGGCAACTCGTGCCCGTGTTCCTGCTGGGGACGTGGGCGCTGGTGGTGGTGGGGACGTTCTTTGCCGCCATCTCCCTGCGCACCCGCAGCCGGGAAGTGATGCTGCCGCTGATCCTGTTCCCCATCTCGATCCCGGCGCTGCTGGCCATGGTCGAGGCCACCACCATGGTCCTGACGGGAACCGAGACACCGAGGTTCTGGATCACCCTGCTGCTGGTTTACGATGTAATCTTTACGACCGTCTGCCTGTTACTTTTCGAAACGGTGTTACACGCGGAATGAAATTCAAGATTCTTGCCGTTATCACGTTCCTGCTGCTCTCCTATGCGCTCTATCAGGGCATGTGGGCAGCGCCGCGGGAAGCCACCATGGGCGATATCCAGCGCATCTTCTACTATCATGTGCCCTCCGCCTGGACTTCGTTCCTGTGCTTCTTCGCCAACTTCATCGCCTCGATCATCTACCTGGCGCGGCGCAACCTGAAGGCCGACGCCTTTGCGGTCTCGACCGCCGAGGTTGGCGTCGTGTTCTGCACCGTGGTGCTGGTGACCGGACCGCTGTGGGCGCGGCCGGTGTGGGGCATCTGGTGGACCTGGGATGCGCGCCTGACGACGACGCTGGTGCTGTGGCTGATCTACGTCAGCTACCTGATGCTGCGGCGGTACTCGACCGGCCAGGCAACGCCTACGCTGGCCGCGGCGCTCGCCATCTTCGGCTTCCTCGACGTGCCCATCGTCTATATGTCGATTCGCTGGTGGCGAACGCAGCACCCGCAGCCGGTGATCGCCGGCGGACAGGGCTCCGGGCTCGATCCGCACATGTGGGCCGCGGTGCTGTGGAACTGGGCCGCGTTCATGGCGTTCGCCGCTCTGCTGATCTGGGTGCGCTACCGCCTGGAGATCACGCGTCAGCAACTCGATGAGGCACACGCGCTCAAGGCCGTCGGGCAGGCGGAAGGGAGTTTCACGCGATGATCCACAGCGTCACCAATCTCTATATCGCCTACGCCGTGACCTGGGTGATTCATATCGGATACCTGCTGTTTTTGGGCGCCAAAGCGAGGAAGTTGCGGCAGGAAGCCCGCGAACTGGGTCTCCAACAAGACGCGCGCCGTTAGGTACATCGGCGTTGAGGTTGTCATCCTTCGCGAGCCGAAGGCGAGGCGGAGGATCTGGCAAGAACGCCTGTACTACCCGAAATGGTGGCGTTGACTGCCTTCCCAGATTCTCCCGCCTCGCTTTGCTCGGCGGAAGAATGACGTTGGATGCTTGTTTGATCTCGCAAATCCTCTTTGCGGCCATGAAGGCGATTGAGGCATGAAACCGGCCCTTCGCACCACGCTGCGCGTCATCGCGGTCGCCTGCCTGGTGTTCTTTCTGATCGGACTGCTGTTCGCGGTCCCGCCGTTCATCGAGCAAATGAAAGTGTTGCGCTCCTGGCCGTCGGCGGATGCCCAGGTGGTTCGCAGCGAGGTGGTGCCTCTCCGCACTGATTCCGGACAGATGCTCTACGACACGCGGTTTGTGCTGGCCTACCAAGTGGACGGCCGCCCGTATGTGAGCAGCGTCGGTTCGCTTCACCAAAGCACCAGTTACGAGCGCAAGAAGAAGCAGGCGGAACGTTTTCCCGCGGGCAGCCATACCGAAGTGCGCCACAACCCCGGCGACCCGACAGACGTACGCATACAGGCCGGCTTCAACGTCCACTTTTTCGCGGTACCGGTTTTTATCAGCGGGGTGGCGGCGATCTTCGGCCTGCTGGCGCTGCTTTTCTTCCTCGTCAGCCGGCGCGGACGAGAGCGCACCTCACCGACCGATCCAGCTTAGGTATCCGATGCCCACGCGCATGTGATGGTGCCAGGCGTCGGGCACCGCCGCCGCCAGGCACATGCCCAGGATGGCCTGCGCGATGGCCAGCGTGTAGATGTTGCGATAACGTCGGAACAGCTCGCAAAACGCAAGCCCGGCGGCCAAGGTAGCGGGAACGAGTACCGGGTTGGGGACGTGGGCCAGGGCGAAGAGCCCGGCGGCAGCCCACACCGCTTTGCGGCTGCCCAGCAGCGGCTCCAGCCGCAGGAAGAAGAACGACTGCAGCATGAACTGCTGCTGGAAGGTCCAGATCAAGTACCCGGAGCCTGCCGCGAACAGCGTCCGTCGCAGCACGTAAGGATGCAGCGTGCCGGCCAGGTGCGCCCCGAAAAGCATCGCCGCGCCAGCCACCGCGGCTGCTCCTACGATCCATAGCGAGCCCAGGAATCCTGTTCCAGCGAGCCCCAGTTGCCGCCGCGAGGGCCGGTGATACAGGGTGACGCCCGCGATCCACAGGGCGAGGCCGGCGGCCCAAGCCCAGCGGAGATCGCCTTCGCTCCACAGCGCTAACAGGAGGAAGACATAGCCGACGGCCAGCTCCCAGAGCGGCCTGCGATCGCCCGCCGTGTCTGCAGAAGCGGGCGATGCCTCTGCCGCGGACGGATTGAAGGCCGTGCTCATCGTCCGATTTGCTCCAGGGCTGCTGTGCTTACGATGCCAAAGGGGAGCGCGAGGTAACAGAAGCTCGGCGCTGGCGGTGCGTTAGCTCAGCGCGTGCGATTTAGTTTCGGAACCCCCGCCGCGCTATCTTCTGACAGAACCCAAGCCGCCACAAGGTACACTTCGTAATGATTGGCAGCGTTACCAACGCGCGATGGCCGGGAACACTGGGGCCAGTCGAGGATTACAATAGAAACCTGCCAACGGCCAAGGGGGTGCGCCATGCCCGCCGCTACGCCGCAGTTCGAATTCGACGCCGACAAACTGCTGGTCCGCCTGAATCTCACCTTCGCTGCTGACCCAAGTGCCATCTCCGATGTGGCCGAGGGCGTGCTCCGGGTTCTCAAGGCGATGGATTGTGCCTGCGGCCACGAGTTCGAAGTGGAGACCGCGCTCCGCGAATCCCTGGCCAATGCCGTGATCCATGGCTGCAAGGGCGACGCCGGCAAGAAGGTCCAGGTCTGCGTTGCCTGCGACGAGAACCGGGGCATGCTGATTGTGGTGCGCGATCCTGGCGGCGGTTTCGACCCCTCCTCGTTGCCCGATCCGCTGCTCGCCGAGAACCTTTTCTCCGAGCATGGCCGCGGGGTTTACCTGATCAACCAGCTCATGGACGAGGTGCAGTTCCACCACGGTGGCACTGAGATCCACATGCGCAAGTTTCCCAGGCAGGAAGAGCTGGTTCCCGGCTGCGGCTTCTGGGAGTAGCCGGCGGGCAGGTCTGCGGCTTGTGACCGCTCGCGGTTGCTGTCTGACCCCAAGTCGCTACGCCAGACGACGAAGTCCACCCAATAAAGCACGGCCGACCCTTGTATACTCAGGGTACTCTGACGGTCAGGATGGCCCCATAGGGCTGAGTGTGTGCGCGGACGGGTGATCATGGGTGACGAGGAGACAAGGGCGCTGGGCGCCCCGGTCACGAGCTCCGGTTTTGGCGGAGTCAAGACCAGCAGCGGGCAGTCCGCTGCGCCGGCGAGCGCGTTGGCCCCCGGCACCGTGCTCGGCGGCCGCTACCAGATCCTCGGACTGCTGGGCGAAGGCGGCATGGGAGCGGTGTACAAGGCCAGAGACACCGCGGTGGACCGGCTGATCGCCCTGAAGGTCATTCGCCCCGATCTCGCGGGCAATCCTGCGATTCTCCAGCGCTTCAAGCAGGAGCTGGTGCTGGCGCGCCAGGTCACGCATCGGAATGTCATCCGCATCTACGACCTGGGCGAAGCCGACGGCCTCAAGTTCATCACCATGGAGTACGTCGAGGGGAAGGACCTGCGGTCGCTGCTGCGCGCGCAGGGCAAGCTCCCGGTGTCGGAAGCGGTGGCCATCGCCGGGCAGATCCTCGCCGGATTGCAGGCCGCGCACGCCGAAGGCGTCATCCACCGCGATCTGAAGCCCGGCAACATCATGCGCGATCCCCAGGGCCGCATCGTGGTGATGGATTTTGGCCTGGCGCGCACCGTGGGCGGTGACAACCTCACCCAGACCGGCATGATGGTGGGCACCATGGAATACATGTCGCCGGAGCAGGCCCTGGCCCAGCCCGTCGATCTGCGTTCCGATCTCTACACCGTCGGCCTCATCTTCTACGAACTGCTCTCCGGCAACGTGCCGCATAAGGCGGAGAGCGCGCTCGCCGGCCTGCTGAAGCGGACCCAGGACCGGGCAGTTCCGGTCTCCGACATCGAGAACAGCGTGCCCCGCCCGCTCAGCGCCATCGTGGGCAAATGTCTGGAGCGCGATCCCGCCGAGCGTTACCAGCTCGCACAGCAGATCCTGGATGACCTGGCCGAATTCCAGGGCCGGGGGACCAGCGGTTCGGTCGTCATGGCAGCGCCACGCAGGCCCAGTCCCAGGCGCTTCTTGTGGATGGCAGCGGCCGCGGTCGTCGTGCTGGTTCTCGCCGCCGCTCTGGGATGGTTCTTCACGCGCGGACGTAACACGGTGAAGGCGCCGCAAGGACCGATGTCGGTGCTGGTGGCGGATTTCGACAACAAGACCTCGGACGCCGTCTTCGACGGCACGCTGGAACCGGCTTTCGGCCTGGCCCTGGAAGGCGCTTCCTTCATCAGTTCCTACAGCCGCGGCCAGGCGCACAAGATCGCCGCCCAACTGAAACCGGGCTCGACCGCGCTGGACGAAGCTTCGGCGCGCCTGATCGCTGTGCGGGAAGGAATCAACGTCATCATTACAGGCTCGATCGCAGCCGATGGGGGCGGCTACAAGCTGCGTTCCCGGGCGGAGGACGCGGTCACGGGAAAAGTGATTTCCTCCCAGGAAACCGCAGTCCAGAACAAGGACGCGGTCTTGAAGGCAGTGGGCGGGCTGGCGGCCGAGGTTCGGAACTCGCTGGGTGACAGGACGCCGGAATCGGTGCAGAAGGTCCAAGCGGAGACTTTCACGTCCGGTTCGCTGCCGGCGGCGCACGAATACGCGCTGGCGCAGGATCTGCAGTGGGCCGGGAGCTGGGTGGAAGCCGCACAGCACTACCAGAAGGCGATCGAACTCGATCCCAACATGGGCCGCGCCTATGCCGGGCTGGCGGTGGTCAGCATCAACACCGGCCGGCGCAACGACGCCGAGAAGTACTACCAGTCGGCGATGGCGCTGGTGGGGCGCATGAGCGATCGCGAAAAATACCGTACCCGCGGCGGCTATTACCTGACGGTGCGGGAACCGCAGAAGGCGATCGAGGAATACAGCGCGCTGGTGAAACAGTATCCCGCCGACGCTTCCGCCTACGGCAATCTGGCGCTTGCCTACTTCTACACGCGCGACATGCAGAAAGCCGTGCTAGAAGGCCGCCACTCGGTTGAGATTTCTCCCAAGAACCTGCTGCAGCGGGACAACCTGGCGCTGTATGCCATCTATGCTGGAGACTTTGCGACCGGCGCGCAGCAGGCGCAAACCGTGCTCGATCAGAACCCGTCGTTCACCCACGCCTACAACTCGCTGGCCATGGCCCAGATGGGATCCGGCCAGGGGGCGGAGGCGGAGCAGACCTACACCAAGCTGGAAGCCGTGAATGCCCGCGGCGCGTCGATGGCCTCCATCGGCATGGCTGACATTGCACTGTTCCACGGACGCGCGCCCGACGCCATTCCGTTGCTGGAAAAAGGCATCGCCGCCGATCTTGCCAACAAGGACAACGATGGCGCCGCCATCAAGTACATCATCCTGGCGCAAGCCCACCTGCTCGCTGGACACGCCGCACCAGCCCAGGCAGCGGCCGAAAAGGCTATCGCGCTCGACAAGGAAGAGAGCGTCCTGTACTCGGCGGGGCAGGTATTCCTGGAAGCGGGACAAGCGGCCAAGGCGGCCCAGGCAGCATCCCAGCTTTCCTTACGCATCGAACCTGAACCGCAGATGTACGGCAAGCTGCTGGAAGCGGAAACCGCTCTCAAGCGCAAGGACCCGCGGCAGGCCATCCTGCTGCTCCAGGCCGCGCAGAAGATATATGACACCTGGCTGGGACACTACGATCTTGGCCGCGCTTATCTCGATGCCGGCATGTTCACCGAGGCGGATTCGGAGTTCGAGCTTTGCCTGCGCCGCAAGGGCGAGGCCAGCGCCGTGTTCCTCGACGACGTGCCCACCTTCCGCATCGTCCCTCCGCTTTACTACTACCTCGGCCGGGCGCAGGAAGGTTTGAAGAGCCCGGAAGCCGCCGCTTCGTACAAGACCTTCATCAGCTTCCAGGAAAAAGGCGTCGGACCGCTGTTGAGCGATGCCCGACGCCGAGTAAGTTCCCACTAGTTTTTCCAAGCGTCCACCCACTGAGCCTACGGGTGTGGCGCAGGTGGTCCCCAGACGTCGACCACGCCAATGTACCGCAAGGCGGTCGGCTGCCCGTTCCACCAATATGGCGAGGAATACAGGAACCCGTAATCCTCGCTGGTATCGATCGCGATATAGTATCGGCCCGGCGTGTTGGGCACGTTGAGGTTGAGGCTGGCGGAGCCGGAACCAGAAGCTCCGCCCCAGTATGCGTACGTTTGTGGGGTCGCCTCCGTGTTCAAACCCACCTGAAGCTGATCGATGCAACCTGGACAACCGGAGTCGTCGATCACGTAGTTAAACGCTACGGTCACTAGATTCGGGCTGGTGCCGCCGGCTTCGATCTCAAGCACGTTACTGGCAACCGCGTACGCTTTCGAATTGCCCGACGAGAGCACAACGCCTGAGACCGTGGCCGAGCCCCAGGATACGCTGCTGTTCACCGCATCCACCGAACCGATCGTAAGCGGCAGCGGCGCCGGAGCCGTAGGAAACGCCGCTGGCGTGCACGCCTGGGTTGTGCCATCGAACAGGATGTCGTACCGGCCAGGTTGCGCTGGCGCAGTAAGATTAAAACCATCACTCAAGCCAGAGGAAGTGCCACAGACTTGTGGAGCAAAGCCGTTAAACCCAAACAGGAAATTACCGCTAAAGCCCGGGTTGCCGTCCGCGAAGTAGCTTGGAGCGTACTGGTTGATACTTTGCCCCGGTGCGACCACCCCTTGCTGGTCACTGGTCGGCGGCAACGTTCCGAAGCCGGTACCCCCGGAATAGACGGAGTAGGTGCCGTTATCTTGCGTGTCTTGCCCAACCACCGTCAGCGGCATGCTGAAGTTGATGGGCGACCCGCCACTGGGCGGCGTGACCGTGAACTGAAGCGTGTACACGCCACTGGAAATTGTGGTGTTGTCGTCGTTCAAGCATCCCGTCAGTACGTTGCCGGCAGCCGGGATAGTGAAAGAGTAGGGAACAAAGCTTTGCGTGCCCGCCGATTGCGAGAGGGTTAGTGCCGTTGGTGAAGTGATCGAGGCCACGGGGTAGAGGACGCCGTTGATGGTGATGGAAGAGGGGACGTAGGACGTCTCAAACTGGTCGTTTTGTCCCCCCTGGTCACTAGTCCAGGTAACGGCCGTGCCGCTGGTATTGACATAACCCGCAAATGTGGCCGTTTCTGGGCTGAGGAATGTCATCCCTCCGCCCAGCGGAGCAGACACACTCCAGCCCGCAAGCCCGGCGTTGCCCAGGTAATACATCGGCGTGGTTGGATAGGGCATGGAGCAGCCAATAGTCGTAGAGATGCCATAGTCGTATCCCGTTGCCAGGCCGATGGTGAGCGACAGATTGGCGTTTCCACTTAGCGAATTCGCATCGGTCACGGTGATGGGTACGGTCCATACGCCTGCCTGGCCGGGTGTTCCCGAGATGATGCCGTGCATGGGATCGAGCGACATGCCCGCCGGCAAGGCCCCGCCCGGGGAAACGGACCAGGTATACGGCATCGTGCCGCCGGTTGCCGACATGGTCGTGGGATTAAATGGCGAATTGTATTGGCCACTGAGCGGGCCCGTCGGGCTGATCATCGGGTTGGCGGCGGCCGGATTCACAGTCAGCACGATGTTTCCCGTCACCGCACCCAGGGCTGCTGAGATTGTCGTCGTGCCCGGGGCTACGCCAGCCGCCACGCCGGTGGTGGTGTTAATGGTAGCGACGCCCGTCGCCGAGGAAGCCCAAGTCACGGAGTTGGTGAGATCCAGCGTGGTCGAGTCCGAGTAGGTCCCGGTAGCAGTGAACTGCTGGGTGTTTGTCCCGGAAATAGAAGGAGACGTGGGCGTCACCGCGATCGACAGCAGCGCGGGTACCGTGAGCATCGCGGAGCCTTGCACGGCGCCTAACGTGGCCGTAATGGTCTTCGTGCCTGGCAATACGCCAGTGACCAAGCCCGTAGGGCTGATCGTCACCGCGCCAGGAGTATCGCCCCACACCACCGAGTTGGTCAGGTCCTGGGTAGAGCTGTCGGAGTAGTGCCCGGTCGCCGTGAACTGTTCCGTGGAGCCTGCGGGAATGGCGTACGGCCCAGCAGGAGGCGAGGTAGCGAATTGTACGTTAACCGATACCGTGGCTCCGCCAGGGAGCGACGAGAAGTCGGCGGAAGGAAAACTGATATAGACATCGTGGTTGTCAAAGAAGAGTTGAGGAGAGGAGCCAGTGTAGCCAGAGGTCGACGCTAATGAAACGCCAGTAATGGTCGCCAGGGGATCGGTGACAGCTATTCCATCGATGGTCTTCGGTGAGGTGGTGTTGAAGTTCCACCCGTTGGGGAACGTCACCACAATACTAGTGCCGGTTACTGTGACACTAACGTTCGCACCAATGCCCCCATCGAAGGCATTGAACTTCGCTCCATCCGGCGCGGTCACAGGCATGCTTCCGCCGTGGTACAACACCGTGCCAATGCCCGGCCAATCATAGTTTACCCAAACCGTGTCGCCGTTGAAGGTATGCGGCGCGGGCGCAACCACAATCGAAGTCAGCGCCGGAACCACGATCAGTGTGTAAGACGAAGAAGCCATCACGCCATTCGCGTCCGTGACCTTGATCGTGACGGGGTACGAGCCCGTGGCCGCCGTGCCGCTGAGGGTGGCTGTCGCAGGAGTGAACGTGAGCCAGGCCGGAAGCCCGGAAGCACTCCAGGTGAAGGGCGCTGTGCCCGTTCCCGGGCTCACCGAAAATGTCTGCGAATAAGACGCACCCTGCGTGGTCGCGGCTAAAGTGGCTGGCAAGATCACGGGCGCCGGATTCACCGTGATGGAAAGCGAGTGTGACGCGGTGGTGCCTAGGGTGTCCGTCACCTTCACTGTGAAGGGGTAGCTGCTCGCAGTCGTGAGCGGGCCGCTGATGATGGAGCCATTTAAGCTGAGGTTCGGAGGGAGCGACCCGCCAGTGATGCTGTAGGTGTAAGGCGCCACGCCCCCGCTGGTGTAGGTGGAGAGGTCTTCTGTGAACGCCTCGCCCACGGTTGCAGTTTCCAATGCTGGAGGCGTGAACGCGAGCGGCGCGATTACCAGGATACTCAGCGCCTGCTGCGCGATGTGAGCAGGCGAGGCGGCGTCTGCTGCCTGGACCACGAAAGAATAGCTTCCCCCAGTCGTGGGAGTGCCGCTGATGAGTCCGGAAGAACCGAGCGAAAGAGTGGGATTTCCAGGAGGTAGACTGCCGCTGAACAGCGTCCACGTGTAGTTCGTGGTCGGCGGATTGATCACGCCACCGATCGCCACCAGTTGCTGGCTGTACGTGACGTTCGTGCCGGCGTTGGGCAAAGTCTTGGTAGTGATGGTCAAACTCAGCGGCGGTTGCGGATTAGCATTGCCCAGGCTCTGGGTGTTGGTCGCGTGGGACACTGCCACCGGCGTGACGTTGTTCAGCACCATGTTCTGAACCTGGGTGGGCGTGAGCGGCGGCTGGCCTCCCCCCGGGCTGATCCGCAATGTGACCTGCACGGTTTCGCCCGGTGGCACGGCGACCGTGGCATTGCCCACGGAGGGATTTCCCACCGAAGGATTCCCCAGGGTGCTGGGATCGGTCACGATGGGCGGGTTGGGAATGTTCGAGAGAATGACATTCGTCGGCTGCTGTTGCAGCGTGCAGCCACCCGTCCCCCCGGGCTCGTTCAGGTAGTAGACCTTGTTGAGGATCAGTTGGTACAGCAGGCTGGTCGGCAGCGTGGGCCCGAAGAGCTTAACGGAATATGTGGCGGTGGTGTTGCCGGTGTTGGTCAGGCTGTAGCTGGCATCGGTGACCGACTGGTTGCCAATGGAAGGATTGCCGATCGAAGGATTGCCGATCGAAGGATTGCCGATCGAGGGATTCCCAATCGACGGATTCAACGCGGCGGAGACCGCCTGGTTTCCGACGGAAGGATTGCCGATCGAAGGATTGCCCACCGAGGGATTTCCGATCGACGGGTTCACCAACTCCGTGTTACCGACCGAGGGATTCCCTATGGACGGATTGCCCACCGACGGGTTGTAGACCTCGGAGTTGCCAATCGAAGGATTCCCCACTGAGGGGTTGTCGGGATTGATGATCGGCGGGGTCGTAGGGTCGGGATTGATTACCGTCGTGCTGGTCAAGCCGCCGCTGACCACCGTGCCGCCCGGCGCCGTGATCTGCTGCACGTTCACCGTGACGCTGGCGGTCGGATTCTGCGATTTCACGAACACCGCGCGCGAGATGCTGGAGAGCGGGTTCACCTGCACGTCCAGGGTGGTCACCGTGGGCGTCGCCGGAACCTGCTGGAAGGTAGCTTGCCCCTTTGGATCCACCGAGCCGCTGGCCAAGAGCGGCTGGTTGGCGATGGTCAGGCGAAAGCTCTGCAGCAGTGTGGTTGTGTTCTGCACGACCACGGAAAACGCGCGCTGCAACAGCGTCGACGTGTTGGGCGCGTTGCCGAGGGTTTTCTGGTTGCCGGGCACCGCCACCACCAGCCCTGGCGCGATGCGCGAGGTATAGACGTCCTGGTTGCGCGAGGCGACGAACTCCGGGTTGCAGGTGATCGTGGTCTTGGTCGGATCGAATTTGCTGGTGGTGCCGCCGCTGGGGTTCGACGCCGAATAGGGCGGCGTGTATTGCGTCCAGTCGCCATTCGTCGGAGGCCGCACGTTGCGATTGTCGGTCCAGACGGCCTGGAACACGGGCAGGCCGGAGGAACTATCCGTGTTGAAGTGCCACTTCCCGCTCTTCAGAACGAAGGGGGGCGAGCCGGCCACGTCAATGTAGTCGCCCATGAAGGGCACAGTTCCGGTCTGGAACATCGGCAGGTTGGGTGGGTTCACTTCCAACTGCTGAGCTGAAGAAGAATTGTCGTAGGGATTGATTCCGAACTGGTAGTGGGCGATGCGGAAGGCGCTGAACGCCGGTACCGCAAGGTTCAACGGCGCGTTCGGGGTGGCTTGTGCACCCTGCACATCGAGGGTATGGCGTCGCACCGTCAGCGGGGGTGCGGCATCCTGAACCCAGAAGTTGAATACCGAGGGATCGGCCGGATCAGCAGCCGACAATTCGCCTTCGAACAGGCGGGTCTCGCTATAACCCGTGTCGTTGGCCAGCGGCGTGAACTGGCCGATGGTGTGGTCTTGCCGCAGGTCGTAATAGATCAGCATCAGCTTGCCGGCGTTGAAGGTCAGCGACGGCATAAGCTGATGGCCGCGGCCGGAGAGGTTGCTCAGCGGATGGCCGTTGTCGTCGAGCACCGGCCCGTTGTCCACCACGGCGGGCGACGGGATCGGAATGCCGACCAGCCCGACCTGCATCATGATGCGGGCGTCGCCGTTCGCCTGCCGCTGCGACCAGGCCAGGTACATGCGGCCGGTGGTATCCGCAGCCATCGCAGGATAAGCATTGGTACGGAAGGAAGTCCCCGTGATTCCCTGGTCGAAGGGGCATCCCGCCCCGGTGGGAGTGGTATTACAGGAAACCGGAAAGGTGTGCGCCGCGAACGCCGGAGTGAAACTCGCGCCGCCATTCAGCGACTCTGCCATCATGATCGCGCTCGGCGTGTTGCCGCTTCCAAACTGCCGCCAGGCCACGTACACCAGCGGAGGAAGGCTCTCCGTGCCCGGTATGGGCGGCGCGACTACGATCACCGATCCCTGGTTCACGCCGATCCCGCTCAGGGCAATGGGCGCACTCCAGGTGGCGCCGCAGTTGGTCGAGCGCGTGAACAGGATCGCCGACTGGGTGTCGTTGTTCACGAAATCGCTGAAGGTCATATAGATGTTGCTTGCCGGGATGGTCTGCGTGCCGGTGGTGCCGTCGGGATTGGTGTAGCTGATATTGCAGGTGGCCGAACCGCGCGGCACATCCACCGCCAGCCAGGGCTTGTCGAGGAACTGGGTCGCGCTTCCGCTCTGCACCACAATGGTTCCCAGGTAGCGGATCGGGTCGGTGGGCGAGATTGCGGTGAATAGACCCGGAGTCTGCAGGTTGGTGGGATCGCCGTTCTCCTTGTTGTTGTTGTCGATGAAACGCGTGACAAACACCTTCCCGACATTGCTATTGCGGTTGAAGGCGATTCCGGCGTAGTAGAACATGCCGTTGGTGCCGGCGCGCACGATGGGATCGGCCGCCGCCTGCAGCCCGAAAAGGGGCGAGCTCCGTCCCGCCGTCGAAGTGTCGGCCGGAAAGCCCGGCAGCAGCGTGCTGGCCCAGGTAGCGCCGCCGTCGAGGGTCTTGAACACGCCCAGCCACGCGTCCGGCGTCGGCTCACCACTGATCTGTTCGCCGAACAGCTCTTCAAAGTCAACTGAGCGGTAGTCGTTGGCCCCCGCCAGCAGGTGGCTGGTGTTGCGAGTCGAGATCGCGACCGAGGGTTCGTTCTGCCGCTGCAGGAAGGGATCGCCGGTGGTCCAGTTCGTTCCGGAAACCATGTTCACGTTTGGTCCAGGGGCGGGTGATTGCGCCCAGGCGCACGTGGCAACAACAGCCAGGATGACAGCCATCAGCAACACGAACCAGCGTTTCATGGCGACCCCTAGAACGGTTTGTATACAGAAGTGGCGGTGGAAGGAAACCAGCACTGGCCCAGCCACGACGGCGCAGGGGGAGCCGCGCGATCTCGTATGGCGGGACCTGAAAAGCGATGAGTGCTGCCCCCAAAGGATTCGGGAGATTCTTCAGGTTCAGGGCGGATTTGTCAAGGCGTTTATGCCGCCGGCGTCAGGTTTTCACAATTCACCTTGCCAACTGCTGAGCACCGCATCCCAGGCCACTTCGCTCGCGTGGAGGGCGAGGTCCGGAACCGTCAGGCTGCCATCTTCCACCTCGCCGGTGCTGACCGCGAATAACACATCGCCATCGTGTTCGGTATGAAACGGGTGGATGGCGCGGGCCATCGAGGTATGGGTCTGGATCGCCAGGCGCTCCAGTTCCAGGTGCCGCACGCGGCGATTGACGACCAGCAGAGTGAGCGTGGTGTTTTCCAGAGGCGCAGCCGGGACGTTCTCCGCTTGGCGTTTGCGGCCGGCGGTGCCGTCCGTAAGGTCGGCGGCGAAGCTGGTGCGCAGGCCGGATTCAGGGGCGCGATTGCCGCGCACCACGCGCCCGGCGCGATCCACGAGCGCGCCCACGGCGTTGACCACGGTGAATACGGCAATCTTGACGGGGCCGATTTGGCGAAACGCCCCGCCCTGCCCGGCCGATTCCATGTAGCGCGGGCCGAAGAACTTGCCCACGTGCACGCATCGTCCGGCGCCGCGCGCTCCCAGCGGAAAGCGTCCAGGACGCGCCGCCGCGAGCGCCGCCCGGCCCAAGTCTTTGTCAGGATAGATCGCATTCGCGCGCTGGCGGAAGTCATACACCACCGCGCCGGTGACCGTGGGTACGCGCTCCCAGTGAACGGCCTGGCGATCCCGCTGCAGCAGCTCCGCCATCACGCCGGCCGCAGCTTCCAGACCGTAGCTGGCGCCGCCGGCAAAAACCACGGCCCGCACCGTCGGGCGTTCGTGGCCGAGGCGCAGGCGTTCGGTGTTGACCGTCGCCGCCGCGCCCCCGCGGACGTCCACCGCAGCCATGGCGCCCGCAGGGAAGTGGAACACGGTGGCGCCCGTCGGACCTTCCGCGTACTCGGCCACCCCGATGTGCAGGGAGAGAAAGTCAAGCTCCAGCGCCGCACCGGTAAAGGCCGTCAGGGGAACGGGGCTGGAGTTAGTGGTCATCTCGCGGAGGCACGCCATTACAGCATGCAGCGCCGCGCCGGACAAGATGGAGCGGTGCGCGCGCTACAATCCGAAACCATGTCGCACCGCGCGGAACCGAAGTCGGTGGAGGTGCAACTCGCAGCCGGCACGGGTATGGAGATCGAATGGCAGGACGGGCATCGCAGCCGTTACAGCTTCTCCTATCTGCGCTCAGTCTGCCCGTGCGCGGCATGTTCGGCTCGGCGCGCCGCCCAGGGGCGGCTCGCGGGTGCACCGCGTCCCATGCGTTACGACGACCTGGGGACGCTGGGCGCGCCGGTGCGTGCGGTGAAAGCGGAACCCGTGGGCAAGTACGCGCTGCGCTTTCACTGGGACGACGGCCATCGCGACGGCGATTACTCCTGGGATTTCCTGCGCGACATCTGCCCTTGTCCGGCGTGTTCAACCGTCCGCGAAGCCTGACGCCGTGGCGAGTTGTGCGCCCTGATTCCGGCGTGCACTTTGGTAATTTGTGTCCCGGGAACGGCGGGCCTAGGCTCTTCTGGTATGGCGCTGGAGACCGAGCCGCAGACCGCTTTCGCCGAGACCCGGCGGTGGCGCCGCTTCCGCTTTGACGTGCCGGTGCGAGTGCTGCTACGGCGCAACGGCCGCGAGGTCGCCTTCGCCGGACGCGGCACCGGAATGAATGAGGGCGGGATCGGCATTTACGCGGAAGCGCCGCTCCAGGCCGGCGACCTGGTGCAGGTGGAATTCACTCCTCCTTATTCGGGACTGACCGTGAGCGTGCGCGGCACCGTGCGCCATGCCAAAGACAGCCTTTACGGCGTGGAATTCCTGACCCTGGATGCCGCGGAGGAGCAGGAAGTCGCATTGTTCCGGCGCATGTTGCGTGCCGCTGCCGAGCGGCTGGGCGAGTAACCGCTAGCGCCCGTCTTACCTCAACAAAATAAAAGGGACGGGCCCCGCAAGGCCTTCGCTTTCCCCCATCGAAATTCGCCAGCGCTGGGCAAAAACCCCCTTGCAGCCACATCCGGCTTGACATGGCTCGCCGGACAGCATAGATTGCGCCCGCACTCACGGGCTGTGCCAGCCATTCGCTGCCGTCGATCTGCAACTACCCTCCCCTTCGACGGCGGTGGCTTTCCCCATGCGCTTCTTCGGCCGTGTGAGATCACATCAAGGAGTGACTTCCATGAGAAAGAACAGATTGCTGTTGGGGATCCTGGCCTCATTGTTGGTGCTGTACCTGGCGGTGCCGGCCGGAGCCTGGGATCGCACTGAAGCCAAGATCCTCGCCATCCTTCCCGACGGCTCCGGCGGGCCGGAAGGCCTGACCGTGGGCCCGGATGGCAATGTGTACGTCGCCAGCTTCGGCTTCAACAGCCAGGGCGCTCTCACCGGCCTCGGGCAACTCTTCGTCCTGGCTCCCGACGGCCGCCTGCTGCGGCATGTCGGCATCCAAGGCTCCAGCCCGCACCTGCTCGGGCTGGCCTTCAATCCCGTGACCGGCGCGTTGCTGGTGCTCGACTTCGGCGCGGGGAACGTCTTGAGCGTTGACTCCCACACCGGGGCGTCGTCGGTGTTCGCGGCCATCCCCTCCAACGCTCCGGCCGCTGCCAACCCCACCGGCTCGGGAATCAACGGGCTGACCTTCGACAAAGCAGGCAACGTTTATGTCTCGGACTCGTTCCAGGGCGTCATCTGGAAGATCGCACCGAGCGGCGGTACTCCATCGATCTGGGTGACCCACAAACTGCTTACCACCACGGGCGTGCCTCCGTTCGGCGCCAATGGCGATGAGTTCAATAACGAGTACAACACCATGTTCGTCGCCAACACCGGCGATGACACCATTATCCAGATCCCGGTAAATTCCGACGGAAGCGCCGGGACGCCCTCGGTCTTCGTCAACAGCATCAATGGCGCCGACGGCATCGTCATCGACAAGCACGACAACATCTGGGTGGCTGCCAACCAGGCCGACGAGATGGTGGTGGTCGATAAGACCGGAAAAGTCATCGCCAAGCTGGGTGACTTCGAAGGCGTGGACGAGCATGGAGTGCCCCACGGGCTGCTGTTCCCGGCCAGCCCCGCGTTCAGCGCCGACGGCGAGTGGCTTTATGTAACCGACCTGGCGCTGGACCTGCGGCTGTTCGGCCTTGTGGAGGCGGTCGATTCGCAGTGGTGCGCCCAGGTGAAGCACTACACCGTGTCCAAGATCCGGGCGCGCATCCCGCGCATCGGCGAAGACGACGGCCACAGGGACCACGACCGCGACTGACGGTGATCGGACGCCCCACCCTTGGCCGGCTGTTTGCCAAGGGTGGGTCTTTCGCGCCTCCTAGTGGGTCGTCAGCGGCTCCGAGGTCTGCAGCCGCGCGCGGTAGATGGCGTTCTTGTCCGGCACCTCGGCGATCACGTCGGCGTGCACGATGTAGTTCCCCTGGGGCAGCGAGGAGCCGAAGGGGATCTCCGGAATCGTGGTCTGCGCGGCGAAGACGAACTGCTGGTAGCCGAGCACGAAGGCCTTGCCGACTTCATTCACCGCGACCACGATCAAGGTCAGGTCAGCGTCGTTCGCCGTCTGGTTGGCCAGCTTTACGGAACCGCTGATGCCCTCCGGCGTGACCGCGGGAACCGCCTTCCACTCCACCACCAGGGCCGAAATCACCGTCAGCGTGAATTCGCGGGTGCGGGTGTCTGCCGGATCGTCGGAGTCGCTCACCTCCACGGCAAAGCGGAATTGCCCCAGCGCTGTAGGAGCGCCGGAGATCGTGCCCGTCACCGAGTCCAGGGTCAGCCCGTCGGGCAGGTGGCCGGCGATCACCTCCCAGGTCCACGGTGGCACGCCGCCCGCCGCGGCCAGCTTCACCTCGTAACTCGCCGTAAGGATGGCTCGGGGCAGCGCCCTGTCGGTGACGATCGCGAGCGGCGCCCCCACTTCCTGAGCGGCGGAAGCGCCAGCGAAAATGCCGAGCAGCAGTGCGGCGAGAAGGGTGGATCTCATCGGATTCATCCTCATTGTACCGTTGCCCGGCCCGGCAGCAGGGGAGTAAAGGCTGAGAAAGTTGGCGCACCCGGCGCCGGAGGCCGGGTGCCGTTGACTTGCGCCAGCGCGCACACTAACATGCGCGAACCGAAAAAGAGGAGGCGTAATGCCCCACTGCACCCAATGCGGAACCGCACTCGCCCCAGATGCTCGCTTCTGTCCGAGCTGTGGACGGACCCAACCTGCAGCCGGACCGCCGGCCGCACCGGCGGCCCAAACCGGACTCTCGGAAAACACCGCAGCGCTGCTGAGTTATGTGCTCGGCTGGATCACGGGGCTGATCTTCTACCTTATTGACAGTCGTCCCTTCGTGCGTTTCCACGCCGCCCAGTCCTTGGTCACCTTCGGAGCGTTGCACATCATCCGCATTGTGCTCGGCGCTGTTTTCGGCTTCGGATGGTGGTACTACGGCGGATACGCCAACCTGGGCATCGGCGCCTTGCTGCTCGGAGCTGTGGGCATAATTTCCCTGGTGCTGTGGATCGTGTGCATGGTGAGGGCCTACCAGGGCGTTCGCTTCAAGGTGCCCATTGCCGGCGATATCGCCGAGGGCATGGCCGGGCGGTAGATGGCGACTCAGAGTGCCGGTGACGCGCTGATCGCTATGCGACGATTCTTCAGAACACCAGCGTTCATGGTCCTGGTACTCCTGGGCGGTGCGCCTTTAGGAGGAGAGAGCCAGCGGTCGTCCGCGGCGGAACCCGTCCCCGCCGCGTTGCCGTTCGTGGACGTGCACGCCCACCTCGAACCCGCCGACCCCGCACACTCGGTCCGGGCCGCACTGCGGGCGATGACCGTTGAAAACGCGGCGAAGATCGTCTTCATGCCGCCGCCGTTCACCGCCGATGATCCCGCGCGCTACGATGCGGAAATCATCCTGGCGGCCGCGAAGGGTCAGGACAAACTCGCGGTCCTGGGAGGCGGCGGGACCCTGAACGCCATGATCCAGGAGTCGGCGCGTACGGGCGACGCGGGGCCGGAAATCCGGCGGAAGTTCAAGGAGCGCGCCGAAGAATTGCTGCGCCTCGGCGCCGTGGGATTCGGCGAACTGACGGCGGAACACTTCCAGGGCGCCACGCCGTACCAGTCGGCGCCGCCAGATCATCCGCTGTTCCTGCTGCTGGCGGATATCGCCGCCGAACACGGCGTGCCCATCGATCTGCACATGGAAGCCCTCCCGCAGACCATTCCCCTGCCCGCGCCCATGAAATCCCCTCCCAACCCGCCGCAGCTTCGTGCCAACATCGCCGCCTTCGAGCGTCTGCTGGACCACAACCCGCGCGCGCGGATCATCTGGGCCCACGCCGGTTGGGACAATACTGGCTATCGCTCCCCGGGTCTTTGCCGCCGGCTGCTGCAAGCACATCCGAACCTCTACATGGACGTGAAGATCGATCCAGCGAAACCGGGCAAGAATTCGCCGCTTACAAACGGCGCCAGCGGCGCGATCAAGCCGGAATGGCTCAAGCTCTTCCAGGATTTCTCCGACCGCTTCGCGGTGGGCACCGACCAGCACTATCCCGAGCCGCTGCCCGGTCCGCAGCGCTGGGAGGCGGTGGTGCTCCTGCTCAACCAGCTTCCCGACGGCCTGCGGCAGAAGATGGCGATGGAGAATGCGGTGCGGCTGTACTCTGGCAGTGCCCGCCATAGCCGGTAGATCTGTCGTAAATTTTCTTGGGAGGGCACGGCTTCAGCCGTGCCGTATGCGCGTTCATGATTGAATTGTCATCCCGAGCCAGCGCGAGCTGAGCTTGGCGAAGCGAGCGCGAGGCGAGGGATCTCGGTTTCTTCTATGCCGATTGAAACCAAGATCCCTCGCGGCTAAAGCCGCTCGGGATGACAGAGATTAGAGCGTCCCACGGCACAGCTAAAAGCTGTGCCCTCCCGAAAGGCGGATGACTCCGCCCGGCGGAAGAATGGCAGGCGTGAGGACGTGGGCTGGTCTGCTACCATCTCGCACTTCGGGAGGGCATGCTCATGCAACGCCGCGACTTCTGCAAGACCTCGATGATGGCCGCTGGGCTGGCGCTCGGCGGCGCCAGGCTGTCGGCGGCGGAGAATCCCGCCGAGGCGTTTCCCAAGGCGCCAGGTCTGACGCGCTACGTCTCGGAGTTCATCGTCAACACTCGCTACCAGGACATCCCCGAGGACGTCCTCACGCTGGGCAAGAAATCGATTCTGGACGGCTTCGGCCTGGCGCTCGCCGGATCGGTCTCGACCCTCGCGCCGCTCATGAAGCAATACACCGAGACCCTCGGACTCTGCGCCGGGAAGAGCAGCATCATCGGAACCGGGCAGAGAGTCCCGCCGCGCTTCGCGGCCTTTGCCAACGGCGCCTTCATCCACGCCGACGATTACGACGACACCCAGCTCGCCGTCGCCAAAGACCGCGTTTATGGATTGCTGACGCATCCCACCGTCCCCGTGCTGCCGCCCGCATTCGCGATTTGTGAATCGGGAGCGCGAAGCGGAAAAGATCTGCTGGCGGCCTATCATGTGGGCGTGGAGGTGGAGTCGAAGATCGCCGAGGCCATCTCGCCCCGGCACTACAACGACGGTTTTCACACCACCGGAACCGTCGGCTCATTCGGCAGCGTCGCAGCCTGCGCCAAACTGCGCGGACTGGATGCCGCCCGCACCGCGAACGCGCTGGGCATCGCCGCCGCCGAAGCCGGAGGTCTGCGCGAAAACTTCGGCTCCATGACCAAGCCTTTCCACGCCGGGCACGCCGCCGAAGCCGGAGTGGTGGCCTCCGATCTCGCTGTCCTGGGCTGGACCGCGGCCACCAACATCCTCGAAGCCCAGTACGGATTTTTCCATGCCGCCGGCGGCGGCTTCGATCCCGCGGCCATCGTGGACCGCCTGGGCAGGCCCTGGACGTTCGCCTCGCCGGGCGTTTCCATCAAGCCCTACCCTTCGGGATCGCTGACGCACCCCGCGATGGGCGAGATGATGCGGCTCATTCGCCAGCACGACATCAAGCCCGCCGACGTGGAGAAGATCGACGTCGGCGCCAACCACAGCATGGTGACCACGCTTCTGCACCATCATCCCACCACCGGATTGCAGGCGAAGTTCAGCATGGAGTTCGGCATCAGCATCCTGTTGCTGGAGCGCAAGGCGGGCCTGGCGGAGTACACCGATGCCGTGGTGCAGCGCGCGGACGTGCAGGAGATGATCCGGCGGGTGAACTTCTACGTCGATCCCGAAGCCGAGCAGGCCGGCTTCGACAAGATGACCAGCATCCTCAAAGTCCACATGAAGGACGGCCGCGTGCTCTCCGGCCGCGCCCAGTTCGCCAAGGGCAGCCCGGCCAATCCGATGACCTACGACGAAGTCGCCGAGAAGTTCCGCGGCTGCGCCGACTTCGCCAAGTGGCCCCGGCAGAAAGCCGACGCCGTGATTGAGCTTGTGAAGACGCTGGAGAGCGCGGGGGATGTGAGTACGCTTACAGCGCTGCTGGCCATCTGAGCTTTTTCAATAGGTTGTAGATGTCCGCCGGAGGATTCCTGCGACCACAATGAGACGCTGCTCGAAATAGAGGTCGTAGATGATGCGGTAGCTTCCCACCCGCCGGCGCCAAGCGGTGGATTGGCCCTTGAGGCGTTTGATATCGCCTCGAAAAGGGTCCTCCTGCATGGCCAGGAGCGCCGCTTTAACGCGCGCCTGATCTCTTCGCGGCAGTCTTTGGAATTCTTTTTGCGCCGGACCGGCGAGCTCGAGATTCCACGCCATGGAGGAACTGCATCAAGGGTACCGCATCCCCGCGACGAAAGGCAGCGCGCCCGCGTCGTAGTGCGGCCAGTTCCGCTCGGGTCGGCGGCACGGCCGGGTACCGAGCCTCGAAATAGGCGCGGAGGGCCTCGCGGACCAGTTCCGACCGCGTGCGCGACTCCGCTTTCCGGACCTGCTCGAATTGCCGCACCATCGCCGGCGGCAGGGAAATCGTCATGATCTGAGTTGTTCGCATCGAGTATTACTTAGTAACACTTGTTGTTATTATAGCGCTTCTGTTCCGCCGTTTGTCAAGGTCTCTGCGCGGCGTCCGCTGGTCTCCAGTTTTTTGGTAGAATTCTCGCCGTTTTCGACGTCAAAATAAATCTCGCTGAAAGAGGCGAATCACATGCCACGAAAAATTGTGAACACCTTCCTTTGTTCCATGCTGCTCCTGATCTCGGTGCCTGTTGTGTGGGGCGCGAGCAAGAATAAAGATGAGGAGACGTTCACGCACGCCGTCACGGTCTTGCAGGCCATGCTCAGCGGCAACGCTGTGCCAACAAGCCTCCTACGCAAGGCCGAATGCGTCATCGTCCTGCCCGGGGTTAAGAAGTTTGGTTTCGGGGTTGGCGGAAGCGGCGGCCGTGGCCCGATGCTGTGCCGTACCGGGAAGAACTTTTCCGGAAGGTGGTCGGCGCCCGCGATGTACACCATCGGGGGCGTGAGCGCTGGGCTTCAGGTTGGTGGTTCCTCCACGGATTACGTCCTGCTTGTCGTATCGCAAAAAGGTGTGGATGCCCTATTGAAAGGCAAAACCAAGCTGGGCGATGAAGCCACCGCGGCAGCGGGCCCGAGCGGAGCCACGGCTTCGGATATCGGAAGCGACATCGTCACCTATGGCCGCGCCAAAGGGCTATTTGCGGGTGTGTCCCTGGGGGGAGCTACTTTGGAGCCGGACCAGGATGCGAATAAGCGTCTCTATGGCAAGGACCTCACCGCTGACCAAATCGTAATCAAGAATAGCGTCCCAACTCCGGCAGCAGGGCGGCCGTTGGTTACATTGCTGAACAGCAAGACGGCCAAGACCCCGGCGAAGAAGAAGTAGCTGACGTAGCGACATCCGCTGGCGACTGCTCCAGGAAAAGTGTTCGTTTACGCAATCGCGTGGTGAGCCTTGGGTTTGATTTCCTTCAGCGTATCCGCTAAGCGCTCTTTGGCGCGGCTTACGTCATAGGCGTCCTGGAGGTTCAGCCAGAATTGCTCGGTAGTCCTAAAGAACTTGGCCAGACGAACGGCGGTGTCCGCGGTAATTGCGCGCCGCCCGCGGACAATGTCGTTGACCGTGGGGACCGACACATGCAGTTCCTTCGCCAGGGCCGTCGCCGATAGACTCAGCGGCTTCAGATACTCGTCTCGCAAAATCTCGCCGGGATGGATCCTCCACTTCGGATTGCCGGTACGCGCTATAGTCATAGCCGCCTTGCTCCAGAGTCCTCAATGATAATCAGTAACTTCCACGTCATACGCGTCGCCCTTTTCCCACAAAAAACAGAGGCGGAATTGATCGTTAATGCGAATGCTGTGCTGGCCTGCCCTGTCGCCGCGTAAGCGACTCCAGCCGGTTCCCCGGTGATGACGCCAAATCCTTCAAGTCTGTCGCGCTGTCGAGGATCTGTAGCTTGCGCTTGGCCCTCTGTACCACATTGCCTGGCAGCCGCCTGCTTAGCCCTGTCATAAATAAGCGCTCTGTCTCGAGGCCGGCAAAGCTGCGAATCACGCCAGCAGTATAACGTCAAACGTTATATAACGTCAAGCATTATGATTTAAGAGGGCTGAGAGCGGGTTGCCCGCCCCTTACATTGCCTACAGGCTGGCACAATTCGGGGCCTAGTAAGTGAACGAGAGCGGCAGCGGAGGGCGGCCGAAAGGGCGGCCTCCACGCACCGTCAGCACCGGGACGAGCCGTTTGCTTCCGCGCCGGGTGTTCTTCATGGTGTCCACCATATCGACCGGGCCCTCGACCAGGTCAAGGATGGACACGTCGGCGGGTGCGCCGATCTGCAACGTGCCCAGTCCGGGGACGCGCCCGATGATTCTGGCCGGCTCCACGGTGGTCTTGGCAACGATTTCGTCTAGCGGCATGCCCAGCGCCAGGAATTTCGACATGACCCACGGCAGCGTGGGATAGCTCGGACTATTGATGCTGGCGGCGTGAAGATCGCTGGAGATGGTGTCCGGCATCAGGCCCTGTTGCATGGCTTGATCGGCGATGGTGAAGTCGAAACTGCCGCCGCCGTGGCCGACGTCCATGATGACGCCGCGCTGCTTGGCCGCCATCGCTGCCGGCACCAGCTTGCCATTCTGCACCGTGTTGTTGCCCGCGCCGCTGAAGGCGTGCGTGAGCACGTCGCCCGGCCGCAACAGGTCGAGCAGGTCGGAGAGGCTGCCGGGCGCCCGCCCGATGTGGCACATGACACGCGCGCCCGCGCCCGCAACCTCAGCCGCCTTGATGGCGCGCCGCAGCGGCTCCAGCCCGTTCTGGCCGACGGTATAGTCCGAGATCCGGACCTTGACTCCCAGCACCATGTCCGGATTCTCGGCCACGGTCTTCGCGCACCCGTCAATGTTGGCATAATCGAGGTTCACCATCTCGCCGGGCCCGGGGCCGAGGTTGCCGGTGAGCCCGATGGCCGAGATGTGCACGAATGCGAAGAGCCGCGTGCGCGACTCGGCGGCGACCCAGTGACGGAAACCGCCGAAGGTGTGCCAGCTCGCGTCGCCGCAGGAGACGGCGGTGGTAGTGGCGGTGATCCCGACCAGTTCGTCGGCGGGCAGCCCGATGCCCGAGATGTGCGGGCAGTAGTGGGTGTGCAAGTCCACGAGGCCAGGGGTGACCAGCTTTCCCGCCGCATCGATGCGCTGCACGCTGCGATCGGCCGGAATGCTCGATGCCACGGCTGCAATCTGGCCGTTCTTGATGCCGATGTCGCGCTTGCCGCGCAGCTTCTGGCTGGGGTCGAGCACGTCGCCGCCAGCAATCACCAGGTCGTACTTGAGCGCGGGATCGTCCGGATTGAAGCCCATGGGTTTCGCCATCATCCCTGGCGCCGCCTGCGCTGGCGCGGCCTCGGCGCCGGCGGCGTGGGCGGCAAGTACGGCTCCGGCGGCAGCGGTGGAAGTGAGAAAGTGGCGGCGGGAGATAGCCATGAAACGCCTCCGGGCGACCAAGCCGGCGGAATGGTAGCTGCCCGCTATGCGAGCGTCAAGCGGCGCGGGCGAGCACGCCCCGTGCTACTGGCCCGCGGCTTTGGCCGCGGTGGGTGGGGGAAGCGACGCGTCGCGAAGAGTGTCGGCGATGTGTTTCGCCAGCGCGTACGTGGCTTTCAGGTTTTCTCCGAACAAGCGGACCGTGCCTTGCACGTCCTTCTCGACCAGGGTGTTGCCGTCGCGGGCCGAGACTTTCAGATGCACCTGGACCTTGGTCGCGCCTTTGACGGTGGTCACGGCACGCTCGGTCTGGTTCCCGCGCTCGAAGTTCAGTAGCGTCATGTGCAGGATGAGCAGGTTGGGAACACTGTCGGCCTGGTGGTCGCCGCTGCGGTAAACCTGCTGGAACTGGCCGGTCTTTGCCAACTGGGCGAGCAGGTCTTCGTAGACGGCCATGCTGAAGTCCGGCGGCAGTTGGCCTTCATCGGACGCCACCGGCTCGACCTGGATCGACCAGGCCGCGGTCTCCGCCGCGAATGTCCGCGGGATCCCCAGGCAGACGATGCACAACAGCAATGCCGGCCCGGCGATGCCGGCCAGCGTGGCAGGGAGCGGGCTGCGGTTCTGTTTCATTACTTGTCGTCCTTTTTATCAGTTTGCATCTCCACCGGAATGGAGGCATGCGCGCCCAAGTCCACCAGTTGTTTCTTCAGGGCCGCCGCCTGGCCCAGGGGCATGCTGAAGATCGCGCCGTGGAGGGCGCCGTTGGCGTCGCGATACTCGAGCGTCAGGCTGTCCACCTTTTCGTGGGAAAACAGGCTGAGCACGCGGCCGCCTCCGTAGGGGACGCCCATCTTGGCGACGGTCAGCACCTTCCCACCGGTTTGCCGGGTGTCCTGCGAGGTGAAGACGTCTTGAATGGAAGCGACGGCGATGGCGCTGCGCGCGCCCTTGCCATCAAAATTAAGGCCGCTGGGCTGGACGCTGAGGGTGCCGTGGTGATTGCGCTTCACGCCTTCCAGTCCCAGCACGTGCATGGCGCGAACCCCGGAAGCGGCGGTGGTGGTGTCGGCGGCCTGCGCGTACAAGCTGGCGCAGAACGAGGAAATGAGCAGCAACAGGGCCGCCGCCAGCGGCGAAGAAATGGGCGAGCGGGTATTCTCAAGCACAGTCGGCATAGTTTTCCCTTGGGATGGAGAGGTCACGCTACTCCGGAAGAGGCACAGTGTCAACCGAGCAATCAAGCTCAATACCGCGGCGCCTCTCCCGGCGGTCTGGTCTTCCAGCGCCGGTGTACCCAAAGCCACTGCTCGGGATAGCGGCGCGCGTAATCCTCGATCACCTTGGTGTAGGCGGCGGTATTGGCCACGATGTCAGCTTGCTCGTTGCCGGTGCGGATGGTTTCCAGCGCCGGATCGAAGCGCATACGATAGCGCCGCAGCGCCGGGTCCCACAGACAGAAACCGGGAACCACGGCGGCATCCGTCCGCAGCGCCATGCGCGCCATCAGCGTGGAGGTGCAGGCGGGGATGCCGAAAAAATCCACGAACACGCCCTGCTCCGGGACCATGTTCTGGTCCATGAGAATGCCGACGGTTTCCCCGCCGCGCAGCGCCGCCAGCATACTGCGAGCAAAATCCTGCTTGGGGATGGTGCGATTGCCGCTCAGCGAGCGGTAGCCGGCGACCAGGCGGTCGAGGTAGGGATTGTCGAGCGGCCGCACCAGGATGTGCAGGGGATGGCCGTGGAGCGCGTGCATGAATGAGCTGATCTCCCATCCCCCGAAATGCGCGGTCAGGAACAGCACGCCCTTGCCGCGGGCCTGGGCGCGCTCGAAGTTCTCAAAGCCGTCGTAAATGGCGAGCTGCGAGATGTTCTCCCGGCGGTAATGCGGGAAGCGGCAAAAATCGCCAAGCTCCCGGCCCAGGCTGGTGAACACGCCCCGCAGGATGCGGCGGCGCCCGGAGGCAGGCATCTGGGGAAAGGCGAGTTGCAGGTTGCGCATGCCAACGCGCCTGAGCCGCCGGTGCAGCAGGTACACCATCCGCCCCAGCATGATCCCCAACGCACGCGCCACGGAGGCCGGCGCTGCCGCCAGCGTCCGCACCAACAGCCATACCGGCGCATACTCGAGTCGGTAGCGCATGGGAAAGGAAGCAGGACGGTAGCATCGGGGAAAATTTGTTGTCAAACGGCGGCGTATCCGTCAGTCGCGAGCCATGGGCCGCAAGTCGCGAGCCGACGGTTCTGCTCGCGACTCACGGCTCGCGACTGCGACGCTATTTCGGCTGCGCCGAATCGGCTGGGGCCGGCGTCACGTCGCTCGCGGTCGTCTTGGCCGGCGCAGTTCCAGCGTACTTGGCCGCGGCCCTGAGCAAAGGCTCGGACCCGGCCGGAGGCGGGACCAGCCCGTTCAGAATGCTGCGGAACGACACCATGCGTCCGTAGAAGTCGCGCGTATCATCCCGGTCCTCCTTTATCACCGCGCCGTTGAGGGAGATGCCGGCGAACAGGCCGCGCGCCCGCGAGTAGGTGAGCAGCTCCGCCCGCATCTTCCAGTCGGTGGCGGCTTCCGCGTGCCGTCCCACCGGACCGGCGGCGGCCGAGGCGTCAGCGCCGATCTTGAACTTGCTGGAGAGCAGGTTGCGCATGCCGTGCTCGTTCATCACCAGCATGACCAGGTCCACCGCCTGGCCGCCGATCTGCAATCCGAAGCTCCCGCCTTCCACGCGGAAGCAAGCGGGCGCGCTCCAGCCCTTGTCGGTACGGCAGGTGACCACGCCTTTGCCGTAAGCGGCGCCCACGATGAAACCGCCCTTCAACAGCGACGGCACGATGGCGATGCACTGTGCCGAACCGATCACTTCTTCGGGGATGCCCTTGTCGGGGGCGGCCATGATCTCATCCAGAACAGTGGCGGCGCCCTCGACCCGGTCCGTTACCTTGTCGCGCTCGCCGGCCGCCGCCCAGGCGGCGCTGGCGAAACTTGCTACTACCACGAGAACCAGAAGCTTTTTCATCGTTCTCCTTACCTTTTGCCATGGAATGTTTAGACCAAAGCGGTTGACGAAGGGGCGCGGATCCCGAGAGACGAACAGCGATTGGCCTTGATTCTTGTATTTTAGATGCAAGAAGGGGCGGCTGCGCTTTCGCCGGCAAAAATTTTCGGGGCTGAAACCATAACTTTCGTTATGACTTCAACCCCGGTCTCCCAGGTTCTGTGGTAGGTGAGTACAGTATGCGTTCGACGCCAGAATCGCACAACATCACGGAAGGACAGCGTCCGGTGGTAACCAGCCATCGGGAGATCGGGAGATCGGGTGATCGGGCCATCGGGTGATCAGCGCCCAAAACGAACAACGGGCCTTGCGGCCCGTTCTAAGAATTGCCGTGTATTAGGATATTACTTCGCCGTCACCAGGTTATGGGTGATGGCGTGCACGGAGAGCGCGATGCGGTTCTGCACCCCGACCTTGCGCATCAACTTGGCGACGTGGGCTTTGACCGTGCGCTCCTCGATGCCCAGCGCCGAACCGATCTCTTTGTTGGAACGTCCGGCAACCAGCAACTCGAGCACTTCCTTCTCGCGCTCGGTGAAGGTGACGCGGCCGGCGGGGAAGATGCGCCCGGGCGAGGTGGTGACGCGCTCGATGAACGTCGATAGCACTCGGCGCGGCGCCCACACCGATCCCTGGTTCACCATGCGGATGGCCTGCACGAACTCCAGCGGCGCCGCCGCCTCATCCACGTATCCCTTGGCGCCAGCGGCCAGCGCTTTCAGGATGGTCTCGTCATCGGCGCCCGAGCCGGTCACGATGATCTTCAGGTCGGGGCGCGACGCCTTCAGCCCGGCCATGGTGTCGAACAGGTTCACGCCGTTGCGGCTGCCCAGCAGCACCAGGTCCACGTTGCCCAGGGTTGGCACCTCGGGAATGCTTGACGCCAGGATCTCCAAATCGGATTCGGTATCAAACAGCGCGCGGAAACCCACGAAGCGCAGGGGATCACTTTCCAGGACGGCGATACGGATACGCGGTTTCTTGGCTGGAACCGGTTTCATACAATACTTCCTTAGCTGCTTTATTTTCTGGGCCCAGAATAGCTGCGTTTGAGCAAAAGGGAAAGCACGGAGTACGATACCGGCTCATGCTTTGGTGCCTGTCCTTTGGTCACAAACAGGGAGATTCCCGGATGCGTAAGAAAATTCCAGTCGTTTTACTGGCAATCGCCGCTGTCTCGATGGCTGTCATGGCGCAAACGGGCGGCCAGGCTGCCGCCTTGGCCCGTTCCCAAGATGAAACTGTCAGCCTGGGCTATCTGCGCACGGTGGCCTATGCGCAACGGCAATACAAGAAAAAGTACGGCGAATACGCCACCTCGCTGGCGGCGCTGGTCCACTCCGGCTCCTTCACCAAGCGCATGGCCACCACCGACCGCGGCGCCTACACCGTACAATTCCACGGCAAGCCCGAAGCCTTCTGGCTGGGGCTGGTTCCCAAGCAGTTTGATCCCGAACACCGCGCTTTCTACACCGACGAGACCGGCAAGATTCGGGTAGAAGAGGACAAACCCGCCACGGTGGAATCGCCACTGCTGAAGTAATCAGGATCCCGGCCTGATTTCTGCAGCCTTGCCGGCGCGGAAGATGACGGTGATCTGGCTGCCGCCGTTGGGATAGACGACGGTCTTACCCGGCTGATCGCCCGCCGGCTGCGGGATTCCCATACCCAGCGCAAACGAGGCCTGGATCTCATTCATGCCGGGCAGCACCTGGTGGCGGTCGACGGCCTGCCACTCCTCCGGCGTCCAGTGGCGATAGAGCTGGTGCGGATCCTCGAAGAACAGCATGTCGTCGGCATAGAGGGTGTAATCCTCGCCGCGGCGAGCCCCGATGGGAACGGCAAACTCCTGGCCGCCTCGCTCGAACACGGCCACGATTTGCGGCAGTTCGCCCGCCGCGGGCGGCGGTGTCTGTACGACGTCCCGCACATCGAGTTGCTCGAGCGGCAGCAGCAGCCCGGCGGGATGCGCAAAGCCGGCGTGCCGCGCGCCCGGTTCATAGGGGTAGTAGGTGAACTTGTAGCCTTCGCGGACCCAGGCCGGATGTCCCACCATCCCCGCACGCGCGGTCTTCAGGTCGTACGCGTGCTGCTTCTTGGGGACCACGTAGTAATCGGGATCAAGCACCGCCGGCGCCCGCGCGGCAGGGCTGGGAGCGTAGCGCTCGCGGTAGATCAGTCCCAGCCGCAGCGCCGCCGCCAGCAGCGCAATACCGAGAATGAGCTGAACCACCTGCCTTGTTTTCACGGGGACGAACTAGACGACGTAGGGTGAGCCCTCGCGCAGGACGCGGTGCTCCGCCAGGCGTTCGATAAATGTTGAGGCCATAGTCAGGACCTGGTTCCCCTTCTCGATGTACTCCGGAGCGTGCTCCCACAGGCGTTGCATGTGCTCGGGGTATTCCGAGGCCAAGGCCGCCAGGCCCACGCCCGCCAGCACTCCCGCTGCCGGCTTGCGGCCGGCCACCAGCAGGAATGCGCTCGCCCCCAGGGAACCAAAGATCAACGCCTGCTTCCAGTTCTTCATGGATGACCTCCTCGCTGTTAGAGCGGTTCGCCAGCTAGTTCGTTGTATGCAGGATTGTAAAACGAAAACGCCATGGACTGGCACGGATGAACACGGATCAGAATCAAGTCCGTGATGATCCGTGAAAATCCGTGGCGGTTTTTCTCCGGGTCAGTACGTGGCGTCCTTGACCTTCCCGGCCTCGTCCACCATCTTGACCTTGGAAACGGTGAGGGTGTTGTTTTCCAGCTTGCCTTCGACCATCACGTGGTGGCCTTCGTGGCCTTTGAGCGCCTCGGGATTGGCGACGGGAATCACAACCTTGTCGCCATCGTTGACGAACACCACCTTCTCGCCGGCCTCGATGCACTTCTTGGCGCAAGCCGCATCCACTTTGGCGCCGCACTTGGCGTCGCTGACGTAGCCGGTCCACCTCTGGTTCTTGGCCAGCACGCCTGTGGCCAGCAAGGCGATCAGGGCTGACACAGCGAAGATCCTCTTCATGGTTGCTCCTTATTATTGGCGGGGAGTGCCCGCACGGTTGCCATCGCTTGTTGTGCCCCGCAATTGCTGTTAACGTTTCCTCGAGGGCCCTGGGGCGAATGGCTCTGCTGCCAAGTGTACGGGATACAGGCGGAGCTGGATTGAAAACCGGGGCATGTCTGGCAATCTGTGCCGGCCGAAATCACGTACTTAACAAGAGAGCGCGTTGAGCACTGCGGGGATACAACCGGGTTCCGCCGACGCGGCGCTGATCGCCCGCATCCGCTCCGGCGAGCCGGATGCGATGGCGGAACTGTACGACCGTTACGCGGCCGTGGTGTACTCCGTGGCCCTGCGGGTACTCGCCGACACCGGTGCGGCCGAGGACGTGCTACAAGAAGTATTTATGCAGTTGTGGCGGCATCCCGCGAGCTTTGACGCCCGCCGCGGCAGCCTGGGGCCGTGGCTGGCGGTGATCGCGCGCCACCGCGCCATCGACGTCCTCCGCAAACGCCGCCCGCAGACCGACCTGGAAGACGTAGTAATCGCCATCGAGGCCGACCTGGAGGGCAAGGCCGAGCGCTCGCGCGCGGTGGAGAAAATACGCGCCAGCCTGCATGCCATGCCGGATAATCAGCGCAAGGCCCTGGAGATGGCTTTCTTCGAAGGCATGACCCACACGGAGATCGCGGCCCAGACCGGGGAGCCGCTGGGGACGGTAAAGACGCGCATCCGCGCCGCGCTGGTGACGCTGCGCCGGGCACTGAACGCATGACCGCGCACGAACAATTCGCCGAAGACCTTGCGCTTTACGCGCTAGGGTCGCTGGAAGGGGAGGCGGCGGTTGCGCTGGATCTGCATCTCGAGGAGTGCGCCGCCTGCCGCCAGGAGTTGGCGCGGCTGCAGGGCGATATGGCGCTGCTGGCGCTCACCACGTCCGGCCCCACTCCGCCGCAGCGCGCCCGGCAGCGGCTGCTGAAGGCCATCGGGCACGAGCCGCGCTCGTTGCGCACCGTCTTCATGCGCCGCCGCTGGTGGACTCTGGCTCCGGTTTTCGCCTCACTGGTGCTGGCCATCTTCTCCATCCTGCTGTGGCGGGAGAACGCGCGCCAGCGGGACCGCATCGAGGCGCTGCGAGGGGACGCCGCGCGCAACCAAGGCACGTTCGAGGAAGCCAAACACCTGCTGGCCCTGCTCACCGATCCCAGCGCCATGCACGTCACGCTGGTGGCGGCGCCGTCGAAGCCGCAGCCCACGGGCAAAGCCATCTACATGCCGGGCAATGGCGCATTGATGTTCATGGCCAGCAACCTGGCGCCGCTCGCGCCCCAGAAGACCTACGAGCTGTGGCTGGTGCCCATGCACGGCGACAAGCCCATGCCGGCGGCCATGTTCAAGCCGGACCCCAACGGCAACGCCATGGTGATGATGCCGCCCATGTCGCCGGGCGTGGAAGCCAGGACCTTCGCCGTGACCATTGAGCCCGAGGGTGGGTCGGTGGTACCGACCATGCCCCCGGTGCTGCTGGGATCGTAGCCGCGGTCCTGCCTTACCAGCGAGGTTCCCGCGGCTGACGAGCATGGCCGCGGTAGTCATCCCGCCGGCCACCGCCGCCGCGTGAGCCGCCGCCCCGCTCCATCTTGGGACGGGCCTCGTTCACGGTCAGGGTTCGGCCTCCCAAATCCTTGCCGTTGAGAGCCGTGATGGCCTGGTCCGCCGCGCCGTTGTCCGCCATTTCGACGAAAGCGAAGCCGCGCGACCGGCCGGTATTGCGGTCCGTCACTACCAACACGCTCTCCACGCTGCCGTAAGGCTCGAACATCGTCCGAAGTTCTGCGTCTGTCATGTTGAACGAGAGGTTGCCGACGAAAATCTTTTTCATGGTTTCCTTTCCGATGCCTTGCGGCGAAGAGTCTACATGGCCAGGGGGTGCCGAACAACCACGGACCTCCCGGCCCCGGCGCTATCGCTTTGGCTCGTTGATCCTGAGAGGCCCCTTTGGGCGCCCATCTTTCAGGGCTGTGGTTGCGCTAAGGAGAACAAACTTCAGATGGGTCTGACTTAGCTCAGAAGATCTGAAAGAGGAGAGGGAACGCTGCTCGCTCCGCCTACAAGCTATGCCGAACCGTGGCGAATGTCAACCCGCAGATGGAATCAACCTGGGGCGGCGACGCCGGCTAGGTGCATCCGCCGCTAGACGTTATAATTGCCCTGAGCGCGCCCGTAGCTCAGTTGGATAGAGCGATTGCCTCCGGAGCAATAGGTCAGGGGTTCGAGTCCCTTCGGGCGCGCCAGCTTCTTGCTGTAGGTCCCTCCCTGCGCTCGGGTCGCTTACGCCCGCTAACGCCTCAAGTTCGAGTCCCTTCGGGCGCGCCAGCTTCTCGCTGTAGGTCCCTCGCTGCGCTCGGGATTTCGGCAGCGGGCTCCCGCTTCCCCTCCCTGCGCTCGGGTCGCTTACGCCCGCTAACGCCTCAAGTTCGAGTCCCTTCGGACGCGCCAGTTTCTTCGCTGTAGGGTCTACCCAATCCCGCAACAATCCATTGAAGGTTCTGCTCCCGTTTGCCGATAACACCCCTGCACGTCAATGGGCGCCACTTGACTGCGCGCACTGACGGCAATCCGCAATTACTTCAATACGGGAGATGGATGGGACATGAACTCACGCAGCAAGGGGTGTAAAAGCTGGCTTTATTTCTTCGCAATCATCGCCGGGATGGCCCTGGTGCTGGGCTCGGCCAGGCCGCTGCTGGCTCAGGGGCTGGGGTGGGATGGCGAGACCGGCATATTCGTCACTCCGCTGGTATACACGGCGTCGGCCGAAGGCCAGAAGATTCATCCGGTGGTGGCTTATCACTTCCTCGATGCCGGCCCGGTGATCGGTGATTTCCACGAAGCTTCAATCGAGATCGGAGTGGGGAAGCGCCTGGAATTCGGCTACACCCACGAATTCCACGTCTTTGGCGGCGACGCTAACCTCAGCCCGCTTTGGCAGAACGGTTTCGACATCTTCAACGGCAAAGTCAACCTGGTTCCCGAGAACTACGGAAAGCACAAATGGGTTCCGGCGATCTCGACCGGATTTGTGGTACGGCCGAATGTCCGCAATGTCGGCAACTGGGTGGAAGGGTATGCTGGCGACCCCGCGCATGTGGGTGGCAAGGCTGACGGAGACGTCTACGCGGTGGCCTCCAAGTTCATACCCCTGAAGCCGATTCCCGTCATCCTGAGCGGCGGCGTCCGCGGCACCGATGCTGTTCTTTGGGGCATGGGTGGCAACGCGCCGGATTGGCAAGCGCGCGCTTTCGGCTCGGCTGCCTTCGTTTTCAAAGCGCCGCGCAAGAGCACGATCATCCTCGCCTCCGAGGTGGCGCAGCAGCCCCATCATCCGCTCGACTTCTCAACCCTGAATATTCCCACCACCCTCACCTACGCCCTGCGGTTCATTCCCCCGGCGAAGTACAAGGTGAACTTCGACGTGGCGTAGCCCAGATCGCCGGTCAGGTGATGCCTGGCGTGAACCTGCAAGCGCGGCATCAGGTCGGAGTACAGATGTCCTATGCTTTTTGATTGATGTGCCGCAAGGTTGTACACCGCCTCCGGAGCCATAGATTAGGGGTTTAGGTCCCCGCTCCGGGGGCGCCTGTTTTCATCCCTCTCTCCCCACCCTCAGCACGGCTCTAATTTGATCTCCTAACCACAGGCCCGGCTGTCGGGACTTGGCACCGGGCCCGTCAACCTAGTAGCATCTCCGGCGCAATGAAATATTTGTTGGAGAAGCTGGCCGAGGCAGCCGGGGCGCAATTATTGGGGAACGGTAAAGTGGAGATCAGCGGTATCGCCAGCCTGGAGTCGGCGACGGCGGACGATCTGGTGTTCGTGGAATCGGCAGACCACTTGGGGGCGGCGCTGCAGTCGCCGGCGGCGGCGGTGGTGGCGGGAGAATTCGCGCGCGGCGTCGCAGCGCGCAAACCGCTGCTGATCGCGCGCCAGCCGCGGCTGGCCTTCGTCCGTGCCGGCAAGGTTATCTTTCCGCCGCGCCGGCGGGAGCCCGGCATCGCCTCCACCGCCTTCGTCCACGACTCGGTCAAGATGGGCAAGCTGGTCTCGGTGGAACCCGGCTGCTACATCGGCGAGGGGGCGGTCATCGGCGACCGCACTCGCATCGGCGCCGGAGGCTTCATCGCGCCCCGCGTCACTCTCGGCGACGACTGCAGCTTCAAGGCCCGCGTGACCATCTACAGCGACACCACCATCGGCAACCGGGTGGTGGTGCAGGCGGGCGCGGTGCTGGGCAGCGACGGTTTCGGCTACGTGCGCGATGAGGCCACCGGCGTATATGAAAAGTTTCCCCAGGTGGGCCGCCTGGAGATCGGCGACGACGTGGAGATCGGGGCCAACGTCACCATCAGCCGCGGGGCGCTCGATGCCACCGTCATCGGCCGCGGCGCCAAGATCGATAGCCAGGTGCACATCGGCCATAACGTGCGCATCGGAAAGAACGTGGTCATCGCCGCCCTGACTGGCATCTCCGGCAGCGTGGTGATCGAGGACAACGTGGTGATCGCGGGACAGGCGGGTATAGGCGACCATGCGCGCGTCACCGAAGGCGTGATCCTGGGAGGCCAGTGCGGCGTGCTCAACAACAAGGTGGTCCGCGGCAAGGGGATGGTGTTCTGGGGCACGCCGGCGCGGCCCCTCCGCGAGTATCTGAAGCAACTGGCCGTGCTGGCGCGGCTGGGGAAGAAGGAACGCTAGCATGAGTACGTCTGTAACCAGCCGTCCCGCGCGCACCCAGCGCGAAGAGGACAAGGCCGCGGAGCCCCGGCCAGCGCCGCCCGAGCTCGATCCCAGCGCCAACGGAGAATACTGCATGGCGATCGTGGTGGTGGGCGGGCAGGCGCGGAACGTGGGCAAGACCTGCCTGGTCGCCAACCTGATCCGGGCGGTGCCGGAGCGCCGCTGGACGGCGGTGAAGATCACGCAACACGAACACGGCCTCCCGCCGGAGGCCAGCTATGTCATCCGCGAGGAATGCGACGCCTCCGGCGACGCCGATACCGCGCGCTACTTGCGGGCGGGCGCGCGTCGCGCGCTGTTGCTGAGCGCGCGCCCCGGCCACCTGGCCGACGCCATCCCCGCCCTGCGGCGGGAGCTGGGGCGGGCCGATGACGTGATCCTGGAATCCAACAGCGTGCTGGAGTTCCTGGAACCCGACGTTTACCTGGCGGTGCTGGACCCGGCGATCGCTGACTTCAAGTCCTCGGCACGCCACTTCCTGCAGCAGGCCAGCGCCGTGGTGCTGAACGAGCCGGAGCGCCGCAGTTTTCGCTGGGACAAGGCCTTGCTCGAGCAGGTGATGCGGAAGCCCATTTTCCGCGTGCGCCCGCCGTACTACCTCACGGCTGATCTGGTGGAGTTCGTGCGCAAGAAGCTGCGGAGCCTGGACCAGCGGCTGTAGTTCCCGATTCGACGAGTGCTGCCGGCTGCTTTGCTACACTGCTGCCAAGTTGCCAAGAATCCCAAAGCGTGCCTGGCTGCTGACGATCCTTTCCGGCATCCTCCAGGTGCTGGTTTTCCCGTCGCCGGCGCTCTACTTCCTGTGCTGGGTTGCGCTGACGCCGCTCCTGGTTGCCATTGTCGGTCCGGCAAACCAACAGCTTTTTCATGACGGGAGCGGACGCGAACTGACTTCCACCACCCTGAGACAAGGCTTGCTGCTCGGGTGGGTGAACGGCATCATCTTCTACTCTGGCACCTGTTTCTGGATCTTCCACACGCTGCACGTCTACGGCGGTATGAGCGACGGACTCGCGGGGCTGCTGATGGCGCTGTTCTTGCTCGCCGCCGGAATGCACCACGGGATTTTTGGGCTGCTGCTGGTGGCCGCCGCTCGCGTCCGGCATCTCGGCCGTAATCGCGCCCTGATCCTGGCGCCGTTCTTCTGGGTGACTGCCGAAATCCTGTGGGAGCAGATCGTCGGATTTCCCTGGCAGCCGCTGGGCACGGCCCAGGTGGACAATATTCCCTTATCGCGGATCGCCACCTGGACGGGGGTTTACGGACTCTCGTTCGAGATCGCGCTGGTGAATGCCGCCCTGGCGGCTGCATTTCTTCTGCCGCGCGAACGGCGGCGGACCATGCTCGCGGCGGCAATCGGCGCGGCGGTTATCCTGCAAGTCGGAGTGCTGGTGAAACCGGCGCCCGTGCGGCCAACCCATATTGCCAGTCTGGTGCAGCAGAACATTCCCATCCTCGAGCCCTCGCAGTGGACGTATGACTACTATCGCCAGACGCTCGCCGACCTGGCGGCGATGAGCACCGCGCCGCCCGGGAGTTCGACCGCCGAGCCCGGCTTGATCCTGTGGCCGGAGTCGCCGTCGCCGTTTTTCCTCGACGACGCGCGGTTCCGCGAATTGATCAGCGGCATCGCCCAGAGGACGCATTCGTACGTCGTGGTGGGCGGCATCAGCATGACGCCCGAGCGCCGTCCGCTCAACTCCGCCGCGCTCATCGCCCCGGATGGCGCCTGGGCCGCGCGCTACGACAAGATCCACCTGGTTCCCTTCGGGGAATATGTGCCGGGCGTCTTCTTTTTCGTGCACAAGATCACCAAGGAGGCCGGCGATTTCGCGCGCGGCACCGAGCGCACGGTCTTCAACGCCGGCGGCTACAAGCTGGGCGTGTTTATCTGCTACGAGTCGGTGTTCCCGGACGAGGTGCGCCTCTTCGCCCGCAACGGCGCGCAGCTTTTCGCCAACACCTCCAACGACGAGTGGTTCGGGCCCTGGGGCGCTCCCGCGCAGCACCTGAACATGGTGCGCATGCGAGCCATCGAGAACCGGCGCTGGGCGCTGCGAGCGACCGACACGGGGATCACGGTTTCCATCGATCCTTATGGCCGGGTGGTTGCGCGCGCCCCGCGCCATGTGCGGACCACGCTAGAAGCGCCCTTCGGGCTGGAGAGCGGCACCACGTTCTACACCCGGCACGGAGACTGGTTCGCCTGGGGGTGTGCGATAATTTCGTTGCTGGCGTTCATTGCGCGGCCGCGTTTTGCGTGGTTCGGGCATAAGAAACACCACGGAGACACAGAGGCACGGAGGAGATGATCAAGATTCTCCGTGTCTCTGTGCCTCCGTGGTAGATTGGAAATAAAGACAGTGGTCGAAGAATTAGAACGCGAATACGCCCCCATCAAAGCCAAGGTCCACGACCTTCGGGAGTACCTTTGACGCGCCCGGCGTCCGCGAACAGCTAACCGAACTGGAAAAGAAAACCTCCGACCCCAACTTCTGGGCGAATCCCGAGCAATCGCAGCAGGTGATGCGGCAGCGCAAACGGCTGGAAGAGGCGCTGGCCGCCGAGGCCGACCTGGAACGCCGCAGCAACGACATCGACGCTTACTTCGAGCTGGCGCGCGAAGGCGAGAAGGTCGAAGCCGATCTGGCGCGCGAGATCGCGGGACTGCGCGCCAAGGTCGAAGAACTCGAGACCAAGACGCTGCTCTCGGGTGAGAACGACGCCCGCAACGCCATCGTCACCATCCATCCCGGCGCCGGCGGCACCGAGTCGCAGGACTGGGCGGAGATGCTGCTGCGCATGTACCTGCGCTGGGCCGAGCGCCACGGCTTCGAGGCGGTGCTGAACGATTACCAGGCGGGCGAGGAAGCGGGCATCAAGTCGGCGACCTTCAGCGTCTCCGGCGACTTCGCCTACGGGCTTCTGATCAGCGAGATCGGCGTCCACCGGCTGGTGCGCATTTCGCCCTTCGACCAGCAGGCGCGGCGGCACACCAGCTTTGCCAGCGTCTTCGTGTCGCCGGAGATCGATGAGAGCATCCAGGTCGATATCAAGCCCGAAGACCTGCGCGTGGACACCTATCGCTCCGGCGGGCGCGGCGGCCAGCACGTGAACACCACCGATTCGGCGGTGCGCCTTACCCACCTCTCCACCGGGATCGTGGTCAGTTGCCAGAACGAGCGCTCGCAGCACAAGAACCGCGACCGCGCCATGAAGATCCTGCGCTCCAAGCTCTACGAGTATGAGCTGGAGAAAAAACGCGCCGAGACCAAGAAGATCGAAGACGCCAAGCTGGATATCGACTTCGGCTCGCAGATACGGTCGTACGTCCTGCAGCCTTATCGCATGGTGAAGGACCTGCGCACGCGGGAGGAGGTGGGCGACGTGGACCGGGTGCTCGATGGCGACATCGACATGTTCATCCGTGCGTTCCTGAAGCAGCGCCGCGCGGAGCAGGCTGAGGCAAAATGAAAGCCGCGGCAGACGCAGAGGCTATCGGGAAGATAGAGCTCGACCGCCTGGCCACGATACGCCGCGGGCGCCAGCTGGAATACCTGACCATCGCCTGGAACTCGGCGGAGGCGACGGTCGCCTTGATCGCCGGGCTGGTTGCGGGTTCTATTGCCCTGATCGGCTTTGGCCTCGACTCGGTCGTCGAGGTTTCCTCGGGCGGGATCGTGCTCTGGCGGCTGTTTGCCGACAATGAGCACGCCGAGCGCATTGCACTCAAAGTCGTGGGCGCGAGCTTTGTCGTCCTGGCCGCTTACGTCGCGTTCGATTCCATCAAAACCCTATGGCTGCGAGAAGCGCCCGAGCGCTCGCTGGCCGGCATCCTGCTGGCCGCGGTGTCGCTCATCGTCATGCCCTTGCTGGCGCGGGCCAAGCGCCGGGTCGCCGCCGGCATCGGGTCGCGTGCACTGCACGCCGACTCCCGCCAGACCGACCTTTGCTCCTATCTCTCGGCCATCCTGCTGGGCGGACTTCTCTTGAATGCATTGCTAGGCTGGTGGTGGGCCGATCCGGCGGCTGGGTTGGTGATGACGCCCATCATTGTGAACGAGGGCAGGGAAGCGCTGCGCGGCGAGAGTTGCAGCGATGCGTGTGGCCACTGAGATTATGAAAACCGAGGAACTGCCCGACCCGCTGCTCGACGCCGAATTTCTGCGCGCCTTCGAGTATGCCCTGCGCAAGCATCGCACCCAGAAGAAGAAGGGAAGCCGCATACCCTACATCGAGCACCTCATGGGGGTGTGTTCGGTGGTGCTGCACTATGGCGGCGGGCAGGATGAGGCCATCGCCGCGCTGTTACACGACGTGGTGGAAGATCAGGGCGGCAAGCCGGTGCTGGCCGAGATCCTGCGCGAGTTCGGCCCGCGGGTCGGACACATCGTTGAGGGCTGCACGGATAGCGATACCCATCCCAAGCCACCCTGGCGGGAGCGCAAGCAGAAGTACATCAGCCATGTCCCGGCTGCCGATGCCGGCGTCCGTCTGGTGGCGGCTGCCGACAAGCTGCACAACTCCCGCGCTATCCTGGCCGATTACCGCCAGGTCGGCGAACAGGTTTGGCGCCGGTTCCAGGGAGGCCGCGAGGGAACGCTGTGGTACTACGATGAGCTGGTGAAGGCATTCCGGGCCGCGCCGCCTGATCCACGGGTCGACCCGCTGGTCAACGAACTGGATCGGGTGGTACGCGCGCTGCATCGCAAGGCGGGCGCGTCGGTTACGCAGTGAAAGTCAATCGAGCCCGCCGGTTGAGCGTAATCCCCGCCGACACCGAAGTTTCCCCCGTTCGCTGTAAATCGTTGCCGGTGAAGGCCAAGTCTGCTAGTTTATTGGGGATAAGAACATTCTGCGCCACCCATCCCAGCGCGCGCGGCGTAGCGTCTAGATACCATCAGGAGGAGCCTCCCCTTGAGTTCCCAAGAACGCTTTTTGTTTACCTCTGAGTCCGTTACCGAAGGCCATCCCGACAAGATTGCCGACCAGATATCCGACGCCATCGTCGACGCTTGCCTGGCCGAGGATCCCTTTAGCCGGGTCGCCTGCGAGACTCTGATGACCACTGGACTGGCGTTCATCGCCGGTGAGATTACCACCAAGGCTTACGTGGATTTCCCCGCGATCGTCCGCGGCACGGTCATGTCGGTGGGCTACACCGACGCCGCCTACGGCTTCGATCACGAGACCTGCGCCGTCATCTCTTCGATCCACGAGCAGAGCCCCGACATCGCCATGGGCGTGGACCCGGGCGGCGCCGGCGACCAGGGCATGATGTTCGGCTATGCCTCGAACGAGACGGAAGAGCTGATGCCCATGGCCATCACCCTGGCGCACCGGCTCACCCACCGCCTCGCCGATATCCGCAAGAGCGGCCAACTCGAGTGGCTGCGCCCCGACGGCAAATCCCAGGTCACCGTGGAATACGACAAGAACTATCGCCCGGTGCGCGTGGATGCCGTGGTGGTTTCCACCCAGCACTCCGAAGCGGTGGACAACAAGAAGTTGCGGGCGGAGATCCTGCAGCACGTGATCCAGGCCGTCCTCCCGCCGAACATGCTGGATGCCGATACCAAGTACCACATCAATCCCACCGGCCGCTTCGTGGTCGGCGGTCCCATGGGCGACACCGGCCTGACCGGCCGCAAGATCATCGTGGACACCTATGGCGGCATGGGCCGCCACGGCGGCGGCTGTTTCAGCGGCAAGGACCCGACCAAGGTGGACCGCTCCGCCTGCTACATGGCGCGCTATATCGCCAAGAATATCGTGGCCTCCGGCTTGGCCGGCCGCTGTGAAGTGCAGCTTGCGTATGCCATCGGCGTGGCCGAGCCGGTCAGCGTCATGGTGGATACCTTCGGCACCGGCAAGGTCACCGAAGGCAAGCTGGTCGAGCTGGTGCGCAAGAACTTCCAGCTCACCCCCAAGGGCATCATTGAATCGCTGCGGCTGCGCCGTCCCATCTACAAGAAGACCGCGGCTTACGGCCACTTCGGCCGCAAGGACCCGGACTTCACCTGGGAAGCGACGGATAAGGCCGCCGCTCTCGCCGAACAGGCCGGGCAGAAGGCCAGGGAATCGGCCATCGCCAAGTGACATCCAACCGGCAGGGGCTGTGGATTTCTTCCGCCCCTGCCGCTTTCCATTTCGAGTATTCTTAGGATTCCGAGACCAAAATCCGGGCGCGGCGTTGGCGCCGCCTCCACCAGCAATCAAATCTGAACGAGCGCAAGAGCTCGCATAAAGGAAATTATGCCGACCGTTTCTCAAGCCAAAGGCGACGTAAAGAATCTCGACCTGGCGGACCAGGGCAAGAAGCGCATCGAGTGGGCCAATCAGTCGATGAAGGTGCTGCAGCTCATCCGCAAGGAGTTCATCAAGAACCAGCCGCTGAAGGGAGTGCGGGTCGCGGCCTGCCTGCACGTGACCTCCGAGACCGCCAACCTGGCCATCACCCTGCGCGACGGCGGCGCCGACTGCGTGGTCTGCGCTTCCAACCCGCTCTCCACCCAAGACGAAGTGGCGGCGTCGCTGGTCCGCGACTACGGCATCCCGGTATTCGCCATCAAGGGCGAGGACAACGAGACCTACTATCAGCACATCCTGGCCGCGCTCGACCATCGTCCGCAGATCACCATGGACGACGGCGCCGACCTGGTCACCACGCTGCTGACCAAGCGCCCGGGCGATGCCGCCGGCGTAATCGGCGGCACCGAGGAGACCACCACCGGCGTTATCCGCCTGCGGGCGATGGCCAAGCAAGGCGTGCTGCAGTATCCCATCATCGCCGTCAACGACGCCCTTACCAAACATATGTTCGACAACCGCTACGGCACCGGGCAGTCCACTATTGACGGCGTGGTGCGCTGCACCAACGTGCTGCTGGCCGGATCGAAGTTCGTGGTCGCCGGCTACGGCTGGTGCGGACGCGGCCTGGCCATGCGAGCCCGCGGCATGGGCGCCGACGTCATCGTCACCGAGGTTGACCCCACGCGCGCGCTGGAAGCGGTAATGGACGGCTTCCGCGTCATGTCCATGCCGGAAGCGGCGCGCATCGGCGAGGTGTTCGTCACCGTCACCGGCAACAAGTCGGTAATCGCGCGCGAGCACTTCGACCTCATGAGGGACGGCGCCATACTCGCCAACTCCGGGCACTTCAACGTCGAGATCGACATTCCCGCGCTGGAGAGCATGGCTTCTTCCCGGCGTCCGACCCGCGAGTTCGTCGAGGAATACGTGATGAAGGACGGCCGCAAGCTCTACCTGCTGGGCGATGGCCGGCTCATCAACCTGGCTGCCGCCGAAGGCCATCCCGCCAGCGTGATGGACATGAGCTTCGCCAACCAGGCCTTGGCCGCCGAGTTCTTGGTCATCAACCATGCCCAGATGGAAAAGAAGGTTTACGCCGTGCCCGAGGAGCAGGACAAGCGGGTGGCCCGGCTCAAGCTGGAATCCATGGGCATCAGGATCGACCGGCTGACGCCGCAGCAGGAGGAATACCTGGCGAGCTGGTCGGAAGGAACGTAAGCTTTTTCGCCGCGGATTGGCGCGGGTAAACGCGGATTGATCGGTAATCAAGCCGCGGATTTGCGGGATCGAACGCTGAGAAGCACTGAAATCCACGTTCATTCCGCGTGAATCCGCGGCGTCTTTTATTCTTCGTGGACTGAAGCCGCAAAACGCTGTATCGTCAGTGTTGCCGTGCGGCTCAAGATCAGTACCCGCCAGATCGAGACCGTCATCATCGTGGACTGCTATGGCCACCTAGTCTTCGGTGATGAGACCAGTCTGCTACGCCAGCAGGTCAAGGGGCTGCTCTCCACCAACCCGCACATCGTGCTGAACCTTCGCGATCTCACCTTCCTGGACAGCTCCGGGATGGGCGCCCTGATCGAGCTCTTCACTTCCGCCCAAAGAGCCGGCGGCTGTCTGAAGCTGGCCAACCTCAGCAAGCACATCCGCGACGCGCTCACCATCACCAAACTCGTGATGGTGTTCGAGGTGTTTCCCGACGAGTTTGCCGCCGTGGAGTCGTTCCGGTCGCAGCCGGTCTGAACGGCAGCAGCCGATGCCAGCCCTGAAAACCATCAACCTGGAAGAGGGACGTCCGTCCGTCGCGTCGGCCAGTTCGCGCCTGCTCGACCAGTTGCGGCTGGCGCGCGAGCAGAACTTTGCCGCGGTGAAGGTGATCCATGGCTACGGATCGCACGGCGTCGGCGGCGAGTTGCGGATCGCCATCCAGGGAATGCTGGCGCGCATGGCGCAGAGCGGAGACATTGCGGCCTTCGTCGCGGGGGAAGACTGGCGCATCTCCGACGAGACCACATGGCGGCTGATCCAGCGCCACCGCGAGCTCAAGCAGGATCGCGACCTGGGGAAGGGAAATAAGGGCATTTCCATGGTGGTGCTGTGACGAAATCCTAGCGCGAACCCACCTTCGCCAGCAGCTCGCGCGCGGGTTGCTGAAAAGGACCTTCTGTGGCAGCCAGCTTGTTCAGGATTTGCCGCGCTTCGGCATAGTTCTTGGTCTTGGCATAGGCGTAGGCCAGAAAGTAAGAAGCCTTCTGCGATCCCACCGGGTCCTCTTTAAGCAGCGCCACCGCGGTCTTCAGCTCCGCGATCGCCGCCGGGTTCTTCTCCTGCTTCATGAGCCCGAAACCCAGCGCGCTGTGGGCAGTGCCTGCGGCCAACTTGCGATTGCTGTCGGCGTCGGGCGCATCGGCTTTGGCCAAAGCGATGGCTTTGCGGGCATATTCCATGGCGCGATCGAAGTAGGCCGGGGTCTCCACCAGCGCGCTGGCCAGCACGCTCAGCAAGGACGCGTTGTCCGGGTTGGCCGCCACTGCTTTCTGGCCGTAGGCCGCCAGGCGGGCGGCGTCGTTCATCTGCTCCAGCGCCACCACCGCGTACTCAACCACCTGCGGAGCGTATTTCGACTTGGGGAATGCGGACTCGAACTTTTCGACTTCCTCCACCCTCTGCTTGCCATCCGGCTCGCTGGCGATGGCATTCACCGCCAGCCCCTCCAGATATTCGCTGGAGGGTTGCGCGCTGGCGCGATCCTGCTCGGTCTTCGCGGCAAAGTCCTGGTCGCTCATGTCCGCGGGCTTGGATTGCTTGGCTATGCCCTGGACGGCCATGCCTCCTCGCGCTGCGTAGTCAACCGCCTTGGCGTAATTCTTCATCTGCAATGCCAGGCTGGCTTGCGAGCCCAGGATATCGAGATCGTTGGGAGCGGCCATCAAAGCCTTGTCGCCGTAAGCGAGCGCCTGCGCGTTGTCTCCCTTCGCCGAGTAATACTGCGAGATCTGCACGTTGCCGTAGGCGGCCGCCATGGGATTGGCGGAGAACTTCTGCAGGAAATCCTGGAGCAGCGCCAGCCGCTTGTCGGCGTCCGCCTCTTTGGTGATCTCCTGGATGGCGGCGTCTTCCGGAGTGCCCGCCGGGATGAGGATGCGCGTCACCTGCGCCCAAGCGACAACGCTGAGGATCACAACCGGGAAGACGTGCCTGAGCTTCACAACCACCTCCAGCCTGCGCATGCTAGCGCCCTCCGTAGCGCACAGCAAGGGCAGGTGTCACAATCTTGCTGATTCTGGCATTGCGGGCAGCCGGGCACGTAGAATTGCCGCCGACAGTGTGGACGGCCCGAGGGACGGATGTGGCCAAACGCTCGCGCAGCATCGATCTGACGCAAGTCTCGGAATGGCAGGAGGGCAACCTCCGCCGCTTCCAGGACTACCTCGTCGCCGAAGAGCCGCTGGAGATCCGCGTTTCCGGCGCGCCGCTGACGGTCACCATGCGCACTCCCGGCCACGACCTGGAACTTGCCGCCGGCTTCCTGTTCACTGAAGGCCTCATCCAGAAGCGCGAGCAGATCGCCTCCCTCGCCGAGGGCACGGCGGACAAGCCGGAGGCCGTCGGCAACCTCGTCCAAGTGGAGCTGGCCGGGGCGGAGTTCGAGCGCGAACGCATGCAGCGCAACTTCTTCGCCGCCTCGAGCTGCGGAATTTGCGGCAAGGCTTCCATCGACGCCATCCGCGTGCGCGGCATTGCGCCACCCAATCCCGAGTTCCGTTTCGATCCTGACCTGCTCTGCACTTTGCCCGACAAACTACGCGCCGCGCAGACCATCTTTGGCAGGACCGGCGGGCTTCATGCCGCGGGCCTGTTCAGCGCGGAAGGAGAGCTGATCGCCGTCCGCGAGGACGTGGGACGCCACAACGCCGTGGACAAGATCGTGGGCTGGGCTCTGCTGGAAGGCCGGCTGCCGCTCTCGCAAGGCGCGCTCATGGTGAGCGGGCGCGGCGGCTTCGAGATCATCCAGAAAGCGCTGGTGGCCGGATTGCCGCTGGTGGCTTCGGTCTCGGCGCCTTCCGGACTGGCGGTGCGCCTGGCGCGCGAGTTGGGGCTCACGCTGGTGGGATTCCTGCGCGGACGGCGGTTCCTCATCTATTCCGGGGAACAGCGGCTGGCGGCCTCTGGGTAGCGCCGGCGCTACGGAAGAACGCCTTCCTTCAAATCCTGAGCGGCCTGCAGCAGATTGTCCGGCTTGCCGAGATCACGCCAATAATATTCATCGGCGCGAAAGGCGACGATATTCTCTCCCTGGGCGGCGAGGCGCAGATAGGAGGGGATGATGGAGAAGACGCCGTCTTCATTCATCATCGCCAACAGACGAGGCGAGATAACGTGGATGCCGCAAAAACCCAGCGCCTGCGCCGGCGGCGAAGAACGAACCAATTCAGGCTCCTGATCACGCCCGGACCGCCGGCCGCAGAGCTGGAGTTGCTCGTCGAAGAGCAGGTATCGGGAAGTCTCCCGGTCTTGCACCGCCAGCGTAGCCAGAGCCCGATGTTCAGCATGAAATTGCAGCATGCGCCCGAGATCGAGGGTGCTGATGACATCCACATTGTGCAAGATGAACGGCTCTTCTGACGAGTCTTCCAGAAAGAACCAGGCGGCCTTTTTCAGTCCACCGCCGGTGTCGAGCAAGACCTCCTCGCAAGAGACTTCAATACGCATGCCGAAGTTATCGTTCGTCTTCAGATACTCGAGAATCATGCCGGCAAAGTGATGCACGTTGATGATCACCTCGCGAATCCCAAAGCCGCGCAAGCGGGAGAGTGTGATCTCCAGCAGCGTGCGGCCGGCTACTTCCACCAGCGCCTTGGGGCGATGGTCGGTGAGCGGCCGCAAGCGCGTACCCAGGCCGGCGGCCAGGATCATGGCTTTCATTTGTCCGGATTCTCCAGCTCAAGATGCCGCACCGCCACCTCCACGCCGTTCCGGCCGCGCAAGTGTTCCGCCAATTGCTCCGCCAGATATACCGAGCGATGCTGGCCGCCGGTGCAGCCGAACGACACCATCAAACTCTTGAAGCCGCGCCGCTGATAATCGCCTACGCTGGCATCCACCAGCGAACGGGCGCTGGCGAGAAACTGATGCACGCTCTCCTGCTGATTGAGATAGTCGCTTACCGGCGCGTCCTTGCCGGTGAGTGTCTTGAAGCGCTCTTCGCGTCCGGGATTGGGGAGGCTGCGGGCATCAAAAACGAATCCGCCGCCATGCCCGCTCTCGTCCTTGGGCACGCCGCCGCGGTGAAAGGAGAAGCTGAACACTCGCACCGTGAGATTTTCAGACTCGGAAACCCGGCTCTGCAGCCGCTTCGAGTCCACCATCCTGCCGAACGCGTCCGTCAGCGCCGGCAACGCGATGGGCAGCCTGGCCTGGCGAAGCAGCCAGCGCAAGTTGTTCAGCGCGTACGGCACGCTTTGCAGAAAATGGACTTTGCCCTCGTAAAAGCCGCGAAAGCCATACGCGCCCAGGGCCTGCATGATGCGGACGTAAACGTAAGCATAGTAGTGCTGCATGAACGCATCGCGCTCAAGCTGAATGAACCCGGCCAGCCGGTCGAGATAGTGATCGAGCAACTCCTGGCGCAGCTCCGGCGGCAGATCGGCCTTGGCGTCGTACAAGAGGGAAGCTATGTCATATTGCAGCGCGCCGCGGCGGCCGCCTTGATAGTCCAGGAAAAACGGCTGGCCATCGCGCCACATGACGTTGCGGGATTGGAAATCCCGATAGAGAAAATAATCGTGCCCGGCGCTCAACAGGAACTTGGTCAAGCGGCCGAAATCATCTTCCAGCGCCTGTTCGTTGAAGGCGATGCCGGCGAGCTTGAGAAAATAATATTTGAAGTAGTTCAAATCCCAGGCGATGGACTGGCGGTCGAAGCTGGCGCGCGGATAGCACACCTTGTAATTCAGATCGCGGCCCGCTTCGACCTGAAAGCGCGGCAACACGGCGACAACCTTGCGATATGCCTCAACCGCCTGAGGAGCAATGTTCTCCCCGGCACGATTCTTGGAGAGAAACTCAAACAGCGTCGTGTCTCCCAGGTCTTCTTCGAGATACGCGCCGTGGCTCAGATCTTCAGCGTAAATCTCCGGCACCGGGAGACCGTGGCGGCGAAAATGCCGGGAAAATTCCAGGAAAGCGACGTTCTCTTCGCGGACGTCGTACAGAATGCCGATGGCGCTAAGCTTTTCGCCGGCCAGCCGGACGATCTTGCGCCCGGAACCGCCGAGCTGGCCCTGCAGCGGCTGCACCCGCTCGGCCGGCGAGTGGAAGTGTTGCTCAAAAAGCTGCTTGAGAACGTCCATTCAGCGAAGTAGCGCCGGCGTCTCGCCGGCTGTCGTGGGGGCATCCTGCCCCCACGCCCAGGCCCAATTGTCGAGGCCTGCTTTCATGGGATTGTTGGTGACGTAGCGAATGATGTGCTCCAACTAATCTCCATCACGAATCGAACGTGGAACTTTAGCATGTTTGCTGTAGCCAGCGGGAGCGAGACGCCGGCGCTACTTCCCTCATCTCCGCGCTTGCAGCTCCGCGGCTGGCGTGCCCTGGATGGCGGCGTCGATCACCTCGATCATGTGCAGCACGGGCACGTGTTTGCCCGCGCGCTTCAAGCCGGACAAGATCTGCACCAGGCAGCCGGGATTGGCGGAGACCACCAAGTCGGGACTGGTCGAGAGGCAGTTCTTGACCTTCATGTCGCCGAGCTGAGCGGCGGTGTCGGGCTGAACCAAGTTGTAGATCCCGGCAGAGCCGCAGCAGATGGCGGCGTCGGGAACCTCCAGAATCTCCAACTGCGGAATGGTCTTGAGCACCTGCCGCGGCTGGGTGCGGATGCGCTGAGCGTGCTGAAGATGGCAGGAATCGTGGTAGGCGATGCGCAAGGGCAGCGGATGCCGCACCGCACGCGGCTCCAACTCGGCCAGCACCTCGGAGATGTCCTTGCACTTGGCGGCGAAGGCCTTGGCGCGCTCGGCATACTGCGGATCATGGCGCAGCAAGTAGCCGTACTCCTTCATGGTCGAGCCGCAGCCGGCAGCGTTGATGACGATGGTGTCGACGCCGGCGCGTTCGAAGACGCCGATGAGCTTGCGCGCGAAATCGAGCGCCTGCTCTTCCAGTCCGGCATGGACCCCAAGTGCGCCGCAGCACTGCTGTTCGCGGGGGATAATGACCTCGCATCCTTCGGCGGACAGCACCCGCGCCGTGGCCGCGTTCACGCCGGAGAACAGCACGCGCTGCACGCACCCGGTCAGCAGGCCGACGCGCTTGCGCACCGCACCCTGCGCGGGGATGCGCTCCGGCATATTGGCACGCAGCTCGCGCAGCGTGATCGCCGGCAGCAAGGCTTCCATCGCGCGCAGCTTGTGTGGCAGCAGCTTGAGCACTCCGCTGCCGCGCACCAGCGCCCGCAGTCCGGAAGCCTGGTAGGCCCACGCCGGCCACAGCGCCGCCCGCAGCCGCTCGGGATAAGGAAACAGATTGAAAATCCACTGGCGGTGCATGAGTTCGCCGGGGGAGCGCCGGTAGTGGCGCTGGAGCTGGGCGCGCGTGTCCTCAATCAGCCGGTCGTACCTCACGCCGGAGGGGCAGGAGGTCATGCAGGCCATGCAGCCCAGGCACTGGTCGAAATGGCGGGCGAAGCTGTCGGTGAGCCTGGCCTTGCCTTCGGCGCCCAGCTTCATCAGGTAAATGCGCCCGCGCGGAGAATCCATCTCTTCGCCCCACAGCGCGTAGGTGGGGCAGGTGGTCAGGCAGAAGCCGCAGTGGACGCACTTGTTGTACAGTTCCGCCGCCGGCGGATTGTGATCATCGAAGATGGCGGCGGCGCGGTTGGTGGGTTCGGCTTGAGCCATCAGATCCCCCCTATGAAGCGTCCCGGGTTCAAGGTCCCGTCGGGATCGAAGCGCTGCTTGATACGCACCATCAACGGCTGTGCGTCCGAAGGTGGTCCCCAGACGTCGAGGCCGCGCTTGACGGCCACCGGGCAGCCCAGCGCGACCAGCGTGCCGCCCATCTTCGCCAGTTCGTCCCGCATGGCCAGCAGCGCGGTGCGCAGTCCCTGTTCGCTGCCCTCGAGGCGCGCGTAGCCGGTACCCACACTCTGCACGACCAGCTTCCACGCCAGCGACTGCGCCCCGGCGGCACGCTCGACCAGCGCACACACCGCCGCGAACTGCGCCGGGAGCACGCTGAATTTCGCGACCAGCGCCGGGTCCGCGCCGTTCCAATTGGCTTGGTGCGAGGTCCAGGTGTTGGCCGGCGCGTCCGAGGCAGCCATAGATCCTGCGATCTGCTGAACCTGCTTGACCTGGGCCTGGATGCCGGCCGCGGTGCCGTCGAAGCGGATATCGAGCTGCGCGCTTCCCGGCGCCGCCCGTAGTTGCAGGCCGGTGAAGGTCAGTTTCGAGGCCTGGACGGCGAGCAGCAGTTGACCCAGCGATTCGGGCGTGCCGCTGAAGCTCAGGCTGCGCGATTCCCGCGGCAAAGGATAGAGACGAAAGATTGCCTGCACGATCACGCCCAGCGTTCCCAGCGCACCGGTGTAGAGTTTCGACAGATCGTAGCCGGCAACGTTCTTCACCACTTTGCCGCCGCTCTTGGCGAGCGTTCCGTCAGGCAGCGCCGCGGTGATGCCGATGATGAGGTCGCGCAGCGAGCCATAGCGCACGCGTAACGTGGCGCTGTCGTTGGTGGAGAGGATGCCGCCAATGGTGGCGCGCTCCGGCCACAGCGGATCGAGAGCAAGCTGCTGTCCATGCGCAGCGAGTGTTTTCTGCAGGTCGGCGACCAGGCATCCCGCCTCAACGATGACCGTCATGTCGGCCCAGGCATGTTCGAGGACGCGGTTCAGGCGGGCGGTCGAGAGCACCAGATTGCAAGCGACCGGCGGATTTCCCCAGCCCAACTTGGTGCCTCCGCCCCGCGGCGCTACCTTTAATCCGACGTCGTGGGCCCAGCGCAGAGCGCGCGCCAGATCCTCGGCCGTGCCCGGTTCGGCGACCATCTGCGGCTGGACGCCGTCGATGGCGTCCGCGGCGGTCGCGGCGCGCAGATTTTCCTTGCCGACGATTTCGGCCAGTTCCGGCCACGAGACTTGCGTCATAACACCGCTTGCGGCTGGCATGGTTTCTCCTGCTCTTAGAAGCGCTGCGCTATGCCCGCGAGCTCCAACGGGTGCGGTTCATAGACCCCAGGTTTTTCTCCGCACAACCGGGGCCGGGGAAATACCTTGTCAGGATTGGAAAGATTCTCGGGATCGAAGGCGCAGCGCACCAATTGCATGGTGTTGAGGTCGGGCTCGGCGTACATCTCGGCCATGAACATCTTCTTTTCTTCCCCGACCCCGTGCTCGCCGGTGATAGAGCCGCCGGCCTTGATGCACAGCCGCAGAATGTCGTTGGCCAGGTTCTCGGCTGCCTTGGGCTGCCCGGGCACAGCGTCGTCGTAGAGAACAAGAGGATGCAAGTTGCCGTCGCCGGCATGGAAGACGTTGGCCACGCGCAGGCCGACCTCGGCGCTGAGCCGCACGATCTCACTCATCACGTGGGGCAGCGCGGTGCGCGGGATCACGCCGTCCTGCACGATGTAAGCCGGCGCCAGGCGGCCGACGGCGGCGAAGGCGGCCTTGCGTCCGGTCCAGACGCGAGCGCGCTCGGCGTCAGACTGTGCCACGTGGATCTCCCAGGCGCCGCACTTGGTGCAGACATCGGCCACCTCCTCCATCAGGGTCTCGACCTCAGGGGCGTTGCCGTCCAGTTCAACCAACAGCAGCCCGCCGCAATTGGGATAGTTGGCCTGCACCGCGGCTTCGGCGGCCTGGATGGCCAGGTTGTCCATCATCTCGATGGCCGCCGGCAGCATGCCCGCCGCGATGATGCCGCTCACCGCGGCGCCCGCTTCATTGGTGGAGTTAAAGGCCGCCAGCAGCACCTGAATGACTTCGGGCTTTTTCATAATGCGGAGGATGGCCTTGGTCGCGATGCCGAGCGTGCCTTCCGATCCCACGAAGACCCCCGGCAGGTCATAACCGGGACGGTCCACGGTGCGGTCGCCAAGATGGACGAGCGAGCCATCCGGCAGCACCACTTCCAGGCCGAGAACGTGAGTGGTGGTGAACCCATACTTCAGGCAGTGGGCGCCGCCGGAGTTTTCCGCCACGTTGCCGCCGATGGAGCAGACCTGCTGCGAGGAAGGATCAGGGGCGTAGAAATATCCGTCGGGTGCGACCCGCAGGGTCACGCTCAAGTTCATCACTCCGGGCTCGACGATGACCCGCTGGTTGGGCAGGTCCACTTCCAGAATGCGGTTCATGCGCGCCAGGCTGATGACGATGCCGTTGGCTACCGGCAACGCTCCGCCGCTCAGCCCCGTGCCCGATCCGCGGGCCACGAACGGGATTTTCTCGCGATGGCACACCCGCACGATCGCCTGTACCTGTTCGGTGGAGGTGGGCAGCAGTACGGCCAGCGGCAGCACCCGGAACATGGTGAGGCCGTCACACTCGTAGGTGCTGAGTTGCTCGGCCTCGGTGATCAGGCCGGGCGCGCCCACGATGGCGCGAAATTCTTTGAGGATTCGGGCGTCCATATGCTCTCCTCTTACGGCGAGCAATCGGCGAGGCGTGGAGGGAACAGTAGCTCAGGTGCGAAGCTACGCCACAAGAGGTCCGCCGGTCCAGGTGGAACGGGACACCTTACACCAAAAACGCTCACCGCGAAAGAACAAGCGCGCAGACTTCAATGCCGACGATACCAATCGAACATCCTGTCTATAAATCGGCAAAAGCGAGAGCGAGTACCAGCCAACTGAGCGGCGACGCCACCGCCCCAACAGGCGGCGGGGCAAATGGTGTCACCGTGGGTCCGCCCGCGGCCAGGGAATCTGGTTCTCTTTCTCGTGTTGCCGACAAACAAGAATTCCAATTGTCATATCCAGATACCGTTCGATCTACAGATTTACGTAGATTCGATATTTAGACTTTCTTGTCTACTTATTTAGATCCTTATACTTACGTAGATTAGAGGCTGGTAAGAAGATTGCACACGTGCATTCTCTTGCTTACAGCGGACGTGTCTAGCAAGGCAGTATAGGCCCCCAAACCTACGCACGGGAGGTTGCTCCGATGAAGAGACGACTGTCCCTGGTGTTGGCCGCAGTACTGGCTTTCGGACTCGTGAGCCTGGCTGTCGCTCAGCAACAGGACCAATCTAATAATAAGACCCAGCCGAATCCTCTTGTTCAACTGCTCCAGAGTAAAGGCGTGCTGACCGCGCAAGAGGCGACGGCGATCAATCAGGCCGCTACGCCAGCCGAGCAGCAAAGCCGGCTGACGCAGTTGCTATATTCCAAAGGCCTCATCACCCAGGACGAATACAAAACCACGGCTGCTGCGGAAGCCAGCAGGATCTCGGAGTCGAACGGGACCTGGCTCCCCGCCGCCGCACACGTCTCGGCCGGCGGGCCTGAACCGGCCATGGCGATGCCGCCACAGGCTCCCGCCGCACCCGCAGTCATTCCCGGGGTGGCGCCCGTGCGTGTGTTGACGAGTGATCCCCCCAAGGCTGGCGGGATGATACCCGACATCAAGCTTGGCTCCGGCGCCAAGGTGAAGCTCTACGGCTTCGTCAAGTCCACCGCTGCGTACGACTCCTCCAACCCCTATGGCATTGACTTTGAACTGCCGGGCTTGGGTGGAATTGTTGGAGCTACTTTCCCCACGGACGTCCCCACGGGGCTGACTTCGCCTTTCACCGCCGGCCTGGCGGGCGTGGGCAACTCCGATTCCGGTCCCAACGGCTCCCCTACGTTCTATCTCAAAGCCAGCGCCACCCGCATGGGCGCGAACTTCGAGTGGCCGGATATCGCGGGCGCGAACAACGCCATTACGGGCAGGATCGAAGCCGACTTCGAGGGCAACTTCTCGCGCTCCCAGAACCGCAACGTTTCCTCCGTCCGCACTCGTATGCTGGCCCTGCGTTTAGCGTGGGCACGCATCGACCACAAGTTCGACGACGCCACCACCGGGTTCGTCTTGTTCGGTATGGACTGGGCGCCGTTTGGCTCTTCCACCCAGGCGAACTTGCTGGAAACAACGGGTGGAGCTGCGTACTTCGGAGGGATGTACGAACGTGAAGCGCAGATCCGTTTCGGGCTTTGGCACGACTTCGGCGGATCCCAAAACTTCAAGATCGGCATCGAGCCTGCGATCGCGCAGCCCGGTTTTGGCAATAACTCAACCGACGTCGGCGACCAGCTCGGGGTCAGCGAGCGCGACGGCATCACTGCCGCGCGGCCGGAGATCTCGGGCCGGGTGGTCTTCCAATGGCAGCTCGACAAAGCCAGGGGAGTGGCGCCGGCACAGATCATCTTCAGCGGCATGAACGCCAAGCGCGTGGAGATCGTCAACCGGGCTGCGATCAATGCCGCGGACTGCGCAGCCTCCGGAGTAGCCGGAACCGGCTGCGTGGCGGGTGCGGTCACTTCGTTGTTGGCGGCTTTCCCTCATGGCGCGGAACCCAGCAGCGAGCGTTGGGGCGCGGATGCTGAAATCCAGCTCCCTACACGTTACGCAACCTTGGTGGGCAAGTACTACACTGGGTCTGACCTGAAATACTACTTCGGTGGCCAGGTCTTCGGCGTCTTCAACGACAACCGCATTGGGTTGCAGAACGCTCCCGGTACGATTGGGACCGGCGGCGTGCTGATGTGCAACATCAACCCTACCAATTGTCCCAACGCGTTTAACATCGATGCCGAGGCGCCCAACGCGGCCTTCGGCTGGAACCCGGCTTTAGACGCCTGGCAGATCGTTCCGCAGCGTCCGGTGCGAGCGGTGGGCGGGTTCGCGCAGATCTCCTTCCCGCTGTCGCGCATCTTCGACGCTAACCCGGCTGGCCGCAACGCCGGCTGGACCGTTGCTTTCACCTACGGTACCGACCAAGCCAAGGCACGTGACGTTCGTGCCGCGGCCGGTCCCCAGGGAGCCATCAACGGTTCGGGAGACACCGGTGGGCTGCTTGCCAACGGTTACGTCGCGAACTCGAACGGCAGCCGTGACCGATCTGATATGGGAGCGATGACGCTGGTGTGGAAGTTCAACCAGTTTATCAGCTTCAACCTTGAGTCGTCGGTCTACCTGACGCGTTCCACCTGCATCGGTGGCAACGGCACCACGACCGGCGTGATTCACGCGAGCTTTGACGGCGCCAGTTGCGCTGGCACCTTGTTCCGCGCAGAGCCCGCGCGCTACTGGCACGATTTCCGTAACGAGTTCGGTCCCGTCTTCACTTTCTAAACGGGTCTGAACCGGACCAACCTTCAGCGGGGTCGCCCACCCGGGCGGCTCCGCTGATTTTTTGTTAGCGCGGCGGCGCCGTGGGTTCCGTCAAGGATGCCGCCGGTCTGGATCAAGTGATCCGGACCGGGCACATCCATGACAGAACCGGCTGGGATAGGATTGAATGGGGACGGCGGCGCTACGCGCGTCTAATCATGAAGGAGGACCCCGTAGAGCGAACCACGCACCTCCAGAGGCCACTCACTGTGGCCGTTTAGCTAGGGCTTGTCCGCAGCGGCGCCTTCCAATTGGGGTTTCATGATGGACTGGTAGCAACTGGGGCAGATGCCGTGGCTGAAGAGGGCCCCGCTGTGGTCGCTGAGGTAGGTTTCCAGTTGCTCCCAGTAGTTCTGATCGTTGCGGATGCGCTTGCAGTAGGAGCAGATGGGGAGCAATCCCTGCAACTGGCATACGCTGGTCAGCGCCTGTTGCAACTGGGCAACGTGGCCCGCCAGGGCGCTCTGCAACTCGAGCACGCGGCGGCCTACGCGCACCCGCGCGCGCAATTCCTCGGGATTGCAGGGTTTGACCAGATAATCGTCGGCGCCGGCCTCGAAGCCCGCGAGGATGTCCTTGATGTGGTCGCGAGCGGTGAGCAGAATCATGTAGGTCGAGGCCATCTCGGGCTGGTGGCGCACGCGGCGGCACACCTCGATGCCGTCCATGCGCGGCATAAGCCAGTCGAGCACCGCGAGCTGCGGAGCACCCTCGGCCAGCAAGGCCTCCCATGCCTCCACGCCGTCCCGTACCAGCAACACCTCGTACTCGCCTTCGAGCAACCGCTGTAACAACAGAGCGAACACGGGATCATCTTCGGCAAGCAGGATCTTCACTGGGCACCTCGCAGAATTTCTGAAGCTGGGAATCCAGACGGGCCATGGCGGCATCCAGCTCCGGCAGGGCCGCGGCGGCCGCCGGAAAATCACGCGCCCGCGCTCTCTCCTCCAGCTTCTCGGCCGCGCTCAGCGCTTCCGGCGCAGCCAGGCAGCGGATTTGTCCTTTCAAGCTGTGAGCGGCGCGCTCCAGTCCCTCCCCGTCGCCCTCCGCCAGGCCCAGTTCGATCTTCTCTAGCAGCCGGGGCGACTCCTGCAAAAAGATCTTGACGATCTCCCGCAGCAGGACCTCGTCCTCGGCGGTACGCGCTCGAGCCTGCTGGTAATCCCAGGCGGGAGGATCAGGCGCAATACTGCCGGGCGGCGCACCACCTTCTGGAGTTCGGCCTGGATGGCTTCGACACTGACCGGCTTGGGGATGTAACCGTCCATGCCCGCGGCCAGACAGCGCTCGCGATCGCCCTTTAAGGCATGGGCGGTCATGGCGACGATCGGCAGATGCCCGCCCAGCACCTGCTCCCGCTGGCGGATGGCGGCGGTGGCGGCAAAGCCGTCCATTTCCGGCATCTGCACGTCCACCCCTTCGAAGGTGAAATGTCCGTGGGAGACCTTCACCAGGAAGTCGTTGGCCGACTCGTCGTCCAGGCCGCGCGCGATGCCGTTATTGGTCTGCGGAGTGTCGAACTCCGGAAAATAAAACGTTTCACCGGCGCTGCCGTAGAAGCTGCCGGAGAGCAGGACTTCCCAGCGCTGGAAGGTGTGCCCGTAACTGACCCGCCCCTTGCCGGTACCGAAGGAACCACCTTCCACGGAAATCTCCGTGCCCACGTCACGTCCGCGCCGGGTGATGATATTGATCACTCCGAAAACGGCGTTGGCTCCGTAGAGCGAGGAACTGGGTCCGCGGATTACTTCCACACGTTCAATCAAGTCCACGTCCAGGGGAAGCTCGCGGCTAATCGGCGAATTTTCAAAAATCGCATCGTTGGCGCGGTGGCCATCCACCAACAAAAGAAAAGGAGTGTTGTAGTCGCTGGTCCGCGTGAAGCCCCGGATGCCCAGGTTGCTGTACTGATGATCGTCGCTGACGTAGAACCCCGGCAGCGATTGCAGGATGTCGGCGAGGGTGCGGTAGCCGTAATTGCGGATGTCCTCGGCGGTGACAATGCTGACAAAGCTGGGTGCTTCGCGCACGCTCTGCAGGTGCTTGGAGGCGCTGTACACCTCGACGTTCATCAGCGTTTCCAGGCTGGCGTCGCCGAGATCGCGGGGCGGCTGGGGTGAGTCCTGGGCCAGCATCATGCCGGCTGTCAGCGCTGGCACCAACAGGCACAACCCGAGCCAGGATCGCCGACGGAGGGAACAACCGCCACGCATGATTACCTCAGTGATGGGAAGGGCATTGGGCTAAACCCATTGCTGAGAGCAGGCGTGCGGCCAAAGCGCCCCGCGCCACCAGGCCTGGCTCAAGTGGCTGTGGGGATGGCGGATAGCTGCTGGCGAGCGCCCAACTTTCAAGGCGGGATTAAGGTTTCGAGTCTTATTTGGAAAGCAGCTCCCGCAGTGGGAATTTCCCCGGCACGAATTTTCAGGGCGCGTTATTTGACCGGGCTGCTTGGCATGCCAGTGGCTGGCCGCCGCTTTCGCGCCTACCGGGATGCTGCGGTGCGGCCCTCGGCGGTGACGTGGCACTTCAGGAATTCCTGTACGAACTGCCGGCCCTCGGCGGTGATGCAGCCGCGATCGGCCTGCAGCCGCACCAGTTCCGCAGCCACCAGAAATCCCAGCCAGTGCTCGAAGCTGGAGCCCTCGTACAGTTCCGGGAAACGCCGGGACAAGCGCAGGTAGAAGGCATAGAGCTGCGCCAGCGCGCAGCCTTTGGGTCCGGCGGAACTGAGCTGCTCGAGCAGCGGCAGTTGGGTGTCCCACAGCATGAAGCGCTCCGGATCGAAGGCATGCACGATGGAGAGCGCGGAGAAGGGCTGGCTGAGCGGCCCCAGGCGCAATTGCCGGACGTGCTTGCGTTCCGCCACGTCGGCCAGCAACAACAGGCTGACAATCAGGACGAAGGCCACCACCGCGGCCACCACCACCAAAAGCGGCACACCCCACCTCCAGGAATCCCCGTATCTTACTAGGAATCGGGAATTCCGGCGCACCTGCTTTCGTGGTTTTCTTCCTGTTGGCCCGCCGCCTCCCTCGGCGTGATGGGCTGGTTGCAGCTCAGCCCCGAACCGTCAGCACGGGGCATTTGGCGCGAGCGAGCACCCGGTGTGTCATCGGCCAAGCCAGGTGGCTAAGGGCGAAGGGATGCCGGCTGCGGCGCGCACCCATCACGATCAAGTCCGCTTTCTTTTCCGCCGCCACCAGCAGGATGACGTCGGCCGCGGTGCCGCACTCCACCAGAAATTCCGGTATGCGGTCCAACCGTGCTTCCGGCGGTATCAGGTCCATGAGCTGGCGGAGGGTCTGCTCGCGCAGCGTGTGGTTGAGAGCATCGCCGCGCACCTCGCATACGTGCAGCAGCGTCATTTGAGCATGATTCTCCCGTGCCAGCCATAACGCAGAGTCCAGGGCCGCCAACGATCCTGGCTGAAAGTCGGTCGCGTAGAGAATCTGTCCCAGCGCCTCCTGGGGGACAACCTTGGCAAAGCTCTCGGGGCCCACGGTCAGTACCGGGCAGGGCGCCAGGCGCACGATCTCTTCGACCATCGAGCCCAGCAGCAGCTTGGAGAGACCGCCGCGGCCGTGCGTCCCCACCACGATCAGGCCGATGTCATGTTTGGCTACGATCTGGGAGAGGGCCGGCCACAGCTCTCCGCGTTCGAGCAACAACTCGTGGAGAATCCCTTCCAGCAACGAGCCCTCGTACAGCGAAGCCATGTCTCTTTCCGCTGCCGTCCATTCCGCGTCGAAGCACGCGGGCATGGCCTCGATCGGGATCGCTAACCTGGGTACGCCGGGTACGACGTGCGTCACCCATAGCTTG
>Ga0181521_10000182_pt1 | contig 75283 bp, 65 predicted proteins | sample PEATcosm2014_Bin_32_FD_119764 | JGI IMG/M metagenome (GOLD analysis project Ga0181521, IMG submission 119764) | Peatland microbial communities from MTU Mesocosm Facility, Houghton, MI, USA - PEATcosm2014_Bin02_60_metaG | ecosystem: Environmental > Terrestrial > Soil > Wetlands > Peat | place... | reverse complement strand
CTCTTGCGGCCATACTTCTCAAAACTCGCCTGCGATGCCAGTGTCTGCTGAATCTGCGCCATTCGTTTCATGCTTCCAGTTTATGCAAATACAACGCGTGTTGCAGACTTGTGCAGAGGTTCCTTAAGATGTCATCTTGTTTCGGACAAGGCTCGGCATTGGCATGGCGGAAAACCTTGGCTTTAGAGTAGATCCGTAATAGGCATAAAACGCAACGCAGAGATAACCTGTCATAGGCACGAGATAGGAGATGGCAACGCTTTGCCTGACAACGGAGATCCAACCCATCAGCGGCGTCAGTACAGCACCCCCTATCATCCCCATAACAATCATTGATCCCCCAATCTTGGTATTCACCCCCAACCCGCGCAATCCTGTAGCAAAGATCGTAGGGAACATGAGAGACATGAAGAAGCTCGTGAGGAATATTGCCCACAGGCCCCACCAGCCGGGGTGAAACACACCGAGCAATAGCAGACCGACGTTGATCAGGCTATAGGCTCCCATAAGTCGTCTCGGATCGAGAAACCGCATCAGATACGCCGAACTGAATCGCCCCAACGCGAACGCGCCCAACGTTCCGGTCAAAAAATAGCCGGCGCTCTTCTCTGGCTCATGCGCGTAGGCCTGTACGTATTGGATAAAGTAACTCCACGTCGCCACCTGTGTTCCTACATACATGAATTGCGCGAGCACGGCCAGCATGAAGTGGGGATACCGCAGTAAGTCCCGTATGCGCCCCTTGTCCGCGGCTCGGTTTTCCTCCTCACCCTGGATCGGCGGGAATTTCGTGCGCAGGATAAGCAGTGCCCATATCAGCGCGATTCCTCCTAGGAACATGTACGGCTTCACGATCCGCAGTGTCTCCGACCGCAGATAAGCTTGGTAAAGATGGTCTGCCTTCATCGCACTGATCTCGTCCGGTTTTAGTTCGATACCGGAAAAAATGAATATCGTCCCGATCAAAACTCCGGCCATGGATCCCAGGGGATTAAAGGCCTGAGAAAAATTCAGCCTCAAAGCTGCGGTTGCCGGGTCCCCTACCTGCGCAATAAAAGGATTCGATGCCGTCTCCAGAAACGAGGCGCCCGCCGCAATCACAAACAGAGCAAACAGAAAAAAGCCGTAGCTCTCGGCCTCTGCCGCAGGCCGGAACAGGAATGAGCCCACGGCAAATAGTGTTAGCCCCGCAATAAAGCCAGCCTTGTATCCCCAGCGCCGCATCAGCAGTGCCGAAGGCAAAGCCAGCAAAAAATAGCCCATATAGAATGCCGACTGGACCAGCCCGGCTTGCAATCTGGAAATTGCAAACGATTTCATGAATTGTCTAATCAGTACGTCATTGAGATTGTTAACGATTCCCCACAGGATAAAGAGTGCCGTCACCAGCAGGAAGGGAGCCAGAAAGCCTGCCGGAACGAATGTCTTACCTGCAGCCCGATCGACTACGTCAGAGGAAGGAAAGTTCGAAGCCTGCATCATAATTCCTTTTCTTGGAGTTTGGAATGATCAGAGAAGATCCGTACGGTCAACTCGTCATCTCCTGCGCAAGAAGGAGTAGGCCAGCGATCTCTGAAGACGAGGTATGAAGCCTGAGCCTTTAAACCTGCAGACGGCTTCGCGCGGTCGAACCCGCCGTCGCTTGACCCGCAGGTCAGCACGCGGCCCCGTTCTTTTCAAGCTCATTACTCAAACGCCGCAGAAGTGCACCTCGAAACCGAGGTGGGCAAACATTGATGCCTTCGCGGCCAGTACCTTGTCCGCTTCCTCTGCCGAGGGCGCATAAGCCACACTTACATGGTTAGCCCGGTGCCGTGCCATGAACTGGTCCCGCGTCACTCCGTGCACGAGGACGTGCATGATTGGCCACTGGGGCGTCGTCAGCCTCCAACGACGATCCGTTTCCTCTGCAGGCAACTCCACGGCCGTTGCCCGCCCTAAGTCCACGTGCAATGCGCCGTTCTCGACGAACACCCGGCTCCATACAACTTGACCTGGCTTGCAGACGCCTTTCAGCGTTCCACCGCCGAGGCGGAAGTACATCGGCGGTTGCCGCTCGCTAGTAGCCTTCGCATATCCGCCTGCTATGTGGGAGGCTGGAACGGCGCCTGAGATCTGATACAACCATACAAAGTCGTCGATGACGGAGCCACTGAAGTGCTCGCCCCAGCGTACATCGTGCAGCGTGGTCGCTGGATCAAGCCCCATCGCTGTCAGCACACGGTTGGTGATGATTGCATCCACTCCGGCACATTCATCCACCTCGTTGAAGTGCGGCAATGGTGCTGCAGCGTATAGTTCCTTGCCATCCTCGCCCAGAACTGGTGGTCGCTCCACGTTGTTCAGAAGTCCTTCCACCAAATCCGAGGCCGGAACACTGTCCTTTAACCCTTGCTGATACTGAATGCCGATGGCGTCGCAACCGAACCTGTGTGCAATGCGGAGCGCCGCAATATACATCTTGCACTGCTCCAGGATTTGAGCGTCGGTCAGTTCCGTGGTTTCGTTGGTGCCAGTCACGAATTTCAGCCCACTCGCATCCAGCCAGCACCGCACGTCTTGAGCCTCTCGCGCTGGAACCTGCTGCATGGCTGCCACCAGCGCTGACTGACTCAGACGCTCCTTATAGATACCTGCCGGATTCAACAGGTGGTCTTCAACAATGGCGTTATACATCCCCATGCAACCTTCATCGAAAACCCCCATAATTGCCTTACGGAACTTGAGTTGATTCGCCAACGCATGGCCCAACTCTCTCTCCAGTGCCGGGAGGGCGGCCAATTCTAATTCCCGAATGTGGCTTGCATCGTGTATCACCCTCTTTTCTTTCAGCCATTGGCGGACTCCACCGCGAAAAAACTCGTCCGTGAAATTCTGGCTCCAGAGCGTGCTGAAGCGAACACCTGCCTTATGCAGACAGGCATTCAAATTCAGCATCCCCACCAGGCCTGGCCACTCGCCAGACCAGTTTGCAACCGTCAAGATCGGTCCGCGATGGCTTTGCAACCCAGAAAAGACGTTGTGGCTGTATTGCCACACGGCTTCGGCAACCACGACAGGCGCTTCGAGGTGGATACCCATAAACACATCCATGCCCATTCGCTGACTGGAAATAAATCCGTGGCGCCGCGCAGGATCATAAGAATGCCCCCTGCGGACCTTGATTCCTTCGGCTTCGAAGGCCGCGATTACTCCCGCTTCCATCAGGGACTGTGCAGGCCAGCACATTTCATTTGCTGACTCGCGCAGATCTCCGCTCGCAATCAGAATGACTTCGTTGGCGGCAACCGGACTAGGATTCCGAACCGCTGGAACAGAATATGAATATGATGACATTGATTGTTCTCCTCTGACGTTCAAACCGCCGCGTGCGTTTCACGCGAAGGACGCGCTAGCGCTTTGCTCCCTGCTGCTCCGCCGCCTTCATCGCTTCGCGCAATCTCGCTTCGGACTCCGCGCTCCAATACTTGCAGTCCAACTGCAAAAAGACCGATGAATAAGGGATCGCCATTCCCGTCTTCAATACCAGCACGTGAAAGTTCTCCCCAGTTTGGCTCAATCGATCGATCAACGTCTGGTGTGGAACCGCGTCTGCCGATAGCCCGCGGATCCGCACTTTCAGCTCTTCGCGATACCGCTCTACGCCTGGAGCGTCCCTTTCTGGCACAAACTCCAGTTCCTTGTCCGTATGCACCAGCGGACGAACATGCTTTGAGTTCTTAAGCGCGTCAAGCACGTAGTCCAGCACTGCGAGATGGTCCGAATCAGTCTCGATCGTCTCCACTCCGGGCGAACTTTGCAGGGGGTAAGCAGAATCCACGATTACGATCCAGTTCCGATGGCCCATCAAGGGCAGCTCTTCCTGCACCTTCTGTTGCCAGTCACTCTGTGCCTGGCTGGCTAGACTTCCACATAGCATGGCAAGCATTCCTACAATGACTTTGATTTTCACGACTTCCTCCTGGGGCCATTTGATCTGCACATAGACGGATGGCCGCACGGCAATCCACCGCTTGCAATCTTGAAGGCGGGTCCCTCTTTCTGTCCGCCCTGATAAACTGCCTCACCCCCTTGGGAAACGGCGCCAAGGGCCTTCTCCACCTTGCTCGAATCCTTTGCGGCATCTGGTTTCCGCTTAAGCGCGGCCCGGCTGAAATCGGGAACTGGCAGGAAGCCGCGAACGTCTTTTTGAAATTTTTCATAGTGAAGTGAATCACCATGTGAATATCATTGTCAAGTAGAAAGTATTCAGACCGGAACGTGGCGGTACAGAGTGGGTCTGATTCGGGTTCCCTGGCCACAGAAACTGGCCCCGTTGGACACATACGAGTGATTCAGCGAATTGTGCGCATGTGTTTGCCAACCCCGGGCCGAGGCTTGGCTGGGCGTGGATTCGTTGATTCGCCCAGCGTCAGGGTAGGCGCAAGCCTGACGACAAGAGAAGGGCCGGTCAATTTGCCTTCCACGCGATCCATAAGAATCGTGGCGGCACGTGAACCGATCTCATAGCTTGGCTGCACCACCGTGGTCAATCGCGGGTGGAAAGAACTGCCTCCAGGCAAATCGTCGAACGTCGCAAGGGCAATATCCTTCGGACACTCAATGCCCGTCTCCTCGAACGCTTCAAGCACGCCAAGGGTCATAACTCCATTGCACACGAAGACGGCTGCTGGCCTTTGACGCATCGTCGCGAGCTTCTTCCCAAGTCTGTAGCCGGACTCCTTGCGGTAGTCACCCGCCAAAACCATGTCGCGGGAGAAATCGATCTCCGCCTCCCTGAGCGCATCCTGATAACCCTGATAGCGCTCGCGGGCGCTTTGCAGGCTAAGCGGCCCGGTAATGATCGCGATATTCCGATAACCTGACCGGATCAGATGGCGGACACATCTTTGGCCGCCCCGCACATTGTCCAGCAAAACCGCGTCTGTGTCGATGCCGGCCGCAGTACGGTCCAGGCACACTAGGGAAATCCCCGCATTGATCGCCGCGTGTAGATGCTGGACATCTTTTCCCGACGCGGCAGCCAGCAGAATTCCGTCGACACGCCGAGATCGCAGCGCGGACACTATTTGCCTTTCCCGCTCGATCTGCTCGTCGGTATTTGCAGTAACAAGCAGGTAGCCGCGCTCGAATGCCCGGTCCTCCGCGCCGCGCATGATCTCGGGGAAGAATGGATTCGTGATATCGGGCAGAATCATGCCAAGCATGCATGTTTGCCTGATCTTGACATCGCTTGCCACGTTGCCAGGATAGTATCCGATTTCGCGAATGGCAGTCGCGACGCGTTCACGCAACTCTTGGCTTACCCGGGCCGTGCCCCGGATTACATTAGAAACGGTTCCAATCGATACACCCGCGTGTTTCGCTACTTGGACGATAGTCGACATTCGAACTTCGCTTTCAATCGAGGATTGCGGCCCACTCCTGCCGATTACAGCGATTGGAGGACTCGATTAGAAGCTCTAGGCCACCATTCTGCCCTTTTCCCCCTGGCTTCCGGAATCCACATTCTCCGTCCCTGGTTTCCGCGTCAACCTAATTCTAGTTCCGATGTCCACCGTTTGTAAATTGCCGCGGCAGGATGACGGGAAATATTTTTTGAAAACTTTCAAATTATGGGATTATTATCTATCTAGGAAGATCTCGGGGTTTTATGGCCACCGATCTTCCCGCATTTTGCAGTTTTGCAGGAAGCTGCGCCTTGAAGAAGGACACGTCAGGCCGACTCTCGCTCTTTTCGTTCGCAAGCCGCTGCTTCCACTGGCTGGATTCGTCCCGCACATGATCAACGTTGGCGGGCCCAGTGTGGGCAAGCCATAAAACCGGCGGATACTGCGTTCTGGCCACGCTCGCTATCTTTTCCGGTGTCTTTTTGGAGGATTGCCATCATGCCTAGCGTGCGTTGTTCCGCTCCTGCGGTTCTCTTCGTTGCAGTGCTTGCAATTGTCTCAAGCCAGGCGCAGCCTGACTCCGCCACTGGATCCCCTACCTCCAATCACCCCTCGCAAATCAATGGCCAGCCTGTTGTGACCCTCAAACGGGCTGCCTCGTACAACGGCGCCAAGCCGGAGTTTCTTTCAGCCACCATCCTTCCCGGCCGGGGAATGAACCTCCTGCAGATCACCGCCAACCTACCTGGCAAGGGCAAGATCAACATCCTTGCAACACCTCCGCTTGACCAAGTCGCTCAGGCGCTCACTGACGATGCATTCGGCAATATGAGCTTCAGCAACTTCGGGGGCGCTTTCCTTGTGCCCTATGCCAACCGCATCCGTGGCACGCTATCCCCCGATGGCCGGACCCTGACTGCTTACTGGCACGGCAAGAAGCTCACGTTGCCAGCAAACTGGAGTGGCAAGAACCCCGGAGCCGAACGACACTCCATCCACGGTCTAATTCTCACGCGCAAGACTGACATTCTACAGATCAGCCCCGACGGCACCTCCGTTACGGCCACCATCCATGCCGGCAACTTCGACGGCCACTGGCTCTCCTCCACCGATCTCACCATTCGCATCGATCTCCGGGCCGATACCGTCGAAAGCACTATTACTGCCAAGAATGTTGGTACCGAGGACGAGCCGCTGGGTATTGGCTGGCATCCCTACTTCACCATTCCAAGCGGACAGCGCCAGCAGGTACGTCTGCACATACCCGCCACTGAGCACGTAGAAACCAACAATCTTGACGACGTCTTCCCTACCGGCAAGCTCACAGACGTTAGAGATACACCGTACGACTTCACGGCACCCGGAGGCAGAGCTATCGGAGATACCTCCTACGACGATTGCTTTTCCGGAATCATCCGCACCGATGGCCAAGCCGTTGTCGATCTCATCGATCCCGCAGCGCACTATGGCCTGCACATTCAAGGCCTTTCTCCTCAAATCAAAGCCGTGCAATTCTACGCCCCGAAGGACAAGCCCTTCGTCGCCCTTGAAGAGCAATACAACTTTGGCGATCCATTCAGCAGCGTTTGGAACGGTATGGACACCGGCATGGTCACGTTGGCACCTGGCCAGTCAACAACCTGGAGAGTCCGGCTGCAACTCTTTACACCTGCTTCCTAATACAGTGCCCTCGAGTCGATCCGTGTTTTTTCGGATCGACATGAGCAACTGTGCAATCAATTCGCCAGTCTCACGCCTTGGTTCTGAGCCAGATGTTGGGCCCCAACCCCATTCATATCCCTTAGCAAGGAGTTCATCGCGAGTATCGTCGCCGGTGTTGATTTTGGAACTTCCAGCGTTCGTATCTCGATCTTCGACAGTGAGCGTGGTCGCCTTGGCGCTGGCACAACCGACTACCCCCCGCATCGCCGCGCCGGCGATCCTGAGTACGCATCGCAATGCCACTTCGACCACATAGAGGCGCCGGTGATTGCGATGAGCGATGCTCTGCGTTCCGGTGGAGTCTCTGGTTCCAGTATTTGTGCTCTCGTACTCGACACGACGGGTTCCAGTGTCATTATGGTGGTCCTCTCTCAACCAATTACCCGGCAGTGTCTGTGCAATGGGTCATAAGTGGATGTGGAATCCCCGCTGGGGTGGCTTGCCGCCAGAGAACTTTCTCTGCCGCGTTGACCCATTGCTGACCGGCGTCCGCGAAAGAATGGTCGGACGCTACCTCACGTCTGATCATCTCGCAGGTCGCCTCACCGCCATGTGGGCTGAGCGCCTCAACCTTTCCCCGGGCATTCCCATTCCCGTGGGCGGGCTCGACGCGCATTGGGATGGCTCTCTACCTGTCATTGAAGGCCAGAGTCTATCTGTCGGCGAACCTATGCAGTTCGGTGAGCTTTTGCTCAAGGAGCCTGTAGAGGCGCGAATGGTCCACGTGGAACGACTCCAATTTGTCCTTTAGTTCCGTGGTTGACCCACTGTCTCCGGCCACTTGAGATGCCAGTTCAGCAAGAACGTTTCCCGGCGCTTCGACGGAGCGACGGGCGCGTACATTGCCACTTGCTTTTTTGGTGGTCCTTGATTACGTTATTGACTCTAGGGTTCCGCAGTTTGCACTGCTCGGCGTACAGCGAGAAATACAGGGTGAGGTAATGAAGCCTCCTCGCATTACGGAAGTAAGGCGGGGTAGACCCTAGTCTCTTGTCTTACTTCTGAGGAACGCCAACAGATTCTTGCCACTGATGCGCAGCTTCTTCTTGCCCCGCCTGTATCTCCGCGTCGGCGTCCCCAAATCGACCACGCCCTTCATCTTTTGCATGAGCCGCATTGCAGCGTCGTAGCTCACGTTTAGGATCGCTGCGACCTCGCTGGGTGCGTAGTTTTGCTCTGACTCAATCTTGAACGTCCGCTTGCGCATGCGTTGCTTGTATCCGTGGCGTCCCGTGTTCGTAAGCACTTCGTAGATGTCTCTGCCCACCTTGCGGAGGTCGGGCTTGCGACCTTGACGGAAATCGACGCTGAGGGGCACCGAACATATTCTGAGAATCTGGCCAGGGTTAAGTATGCTCATGTTGTTTAATACCCGCTGTCCCTAAAACCGTCCTAAGAAAATATGAAACAGGTGAAACCTGCGAAATAGGCGAAATCTTCCTGTCTGTATTTTCAACTACTTGCGTGTTTTCAATATGTTACGAAAGTGCTGCGGGGAACGAGTCCTACCTGAGGAGTTAAGCAATCCCTCAAGATCTCCCTTTCGCATGCGAAGAGCCTGCAAAGACTTGTGCAACTTGTGTACTCTCGGGCTCTTCTCCGCATATTCCCGCCCAAAGAGCGAAAAAGCAGGCCAGTCGAGCCGTGCTGCGGCGCCCTGAGCAGCAATGCGCTTGACGCTGAAGCTTACGATTGATGGCCGGCAATCGCCTCGGCCAGATGTTCACATGATGCCGCGGCCGACCTCAGCATTTAATCGCTTTCTGGCTTCCGAGAAAACGGCTTATCAGAAGCTCCAAGTCCCACTCACCGGCCGCTGGCCCCTGTTCTTCCATCAGTTCAAGTATATGTGACGGAATCTTCAGTGTCATTTCATATTTGGGGGGCCACTCGTGCTTACACAACCGATAACTTCGTGTTATCTCAAGTTACAATTTGCATCGCCGTTTAGGAGGCATTTGTAACGATCGAGAACCATAAGTATCCGCGGTAATTAAGGACTGATTATAGGCACTGGTTAGAGCCTGATTGCTTGTTTACAAAAGATGTGCTTATTGGTCAAAAGTACCTTTAGGTCACTTATAAGCGTTACTTATGGCATGGCATTTGAGATATAGAGTCAGTCGATCGTGGTATCCAAATTAAATGAGGTCGTTGTATACTATCACCAGTAAGGCTCGAGAGGGCCTGAATCAAAATGAGAAAATGTATTCCGCGGTCAACCAAGACCGGCTCTACGGGATGCACGGGTCGGTGTTGGCACTTGCGCCTGAATGAGACCCCTTGGTGAGGGGTGGTGCCTAGACGGGCTGTAGGCCGTTGAACCGAGGAAACCGAGGCGTACCTTGAGCAAATCCGTTTGAGGATTTGCCTACGTGTGTGCGCTTGCTTCCAACCAAAGTCCAAACATCTCCTTTACGGAAGCTGGGTGTGTGCCTCAAACCGAGGACCCAGTACAGTTGTCATTTTGGCCGGCGCAGTTGCTGGGTGCACGGGAATGTCTACCTTATCAGTTGCCATCCGTAAGCGAACCCTCTAAGGTGATTTCAGCGGCACCAGGGAAGCGGAGAGGCAAGAGCATGTCCCGCCGAACTGGTCAAAATGGCCACATCGAAAGAAGCGGTAAATGGTGGGTTGTTCGCTGGTGGATGGATGTACCCGATCAATATGATCGACGCCATTTGCGAGCGAAGATTTGTCCCGTCTCCGGAACCGGGTATCTAAAGGCGTCGGAGCGAAAAAAGCGCGCTCGTGACATCATCGCTGCAAGCGGTGCTGACTCGAGTGAATTGTTCAACAAAGTTGTCAAGCAAGAAGAAGGCGTCACATTCCAGAAACAGGCTATGCACTGGCTTGAACAGATGAAGACGAGGAAGCGGAAACCAGTAGCCACTTCAACGCTCGAGCTGTGGGATGGTTGCTTGCGCATTTGGTTGAATCCCAAGATCGGGAATTTACCTCTTTCCGAAATCAACAACGCGATACTGAAGACCGTCGTTGCCGCGATGTCGGAAGGAGGATTATCTCCAAAAACCATCGACAACTACACGCAAGTGGTAAAGATGGTGGTGGCATCTGCGGTAGACAAGGAAGGAGAGGAAATCTACCCTAGAAAGTGGAACCACGAATTTGTGGACATGCCGGTGGTTGAAAAGGCGAAGCAGAACACTCCCTGCTTCTCGCCTCAGATCATGTCGGGTTTGGCAACCTGGAAGAAGGAACGGGAGCGGATGGTGTTCATTTTGTGTGGTGCTGCAGGCTTGAGGATTGGGGAAGCGCTTGGTCTTGAAATCGACAAGCATATATCCCCGGACTTCTTGACCGTCAGCATTGAGCAGAAGGCGCGCCATTGCAAAATCGAAAAGAGGCTCAAGACAGCGAGCGCCTCTCGCCAGGTCGATCTTCATCCAGCGATCGCCGCTATGCTCAGGAAGTTCGTAGGCGAGCACAAGTCTGGCTTTCTATTCCGCACACGGAATGGAAAGCCGCTTGGGTCGTCCTGCATTCTTCGCCGGCATCTTCATCCGGCGCTCAAGCAATTGGGGTTCATCAACCCGTTCACCGGCACCCACAAGGCAGGTCACCACGCGTTCCGGCGTTTCAGGAACACGCACCTGCGTAATCGAACCCAATGTCCAGAGGGGCTTCGGAAGTATTGGATGGGGCACGCAGATGAGAGCATGTCCGATCTCTACGACAAGATCAAAGAAGACGTGAAGTTCCGTAGGATTTGGGCCAAAAAGTGCAGTTTCGGCTTTGAATTGTCTTCAGTTGTACCGAATGTACCGAAAATGAAGCAAAAAGACGAAGCGAAAAAAGCCGCTTAAGTCTCTTTTGAATGTGAGAGAAAGAATGGTCGGGGAGAGAGGATTTGAACCTCCGACCCCCTGGTCCCGAACCAGGTGCTCTACCAGGCTGAGCCACTCCCCGACGTGTTGGTTGGTCCCAACAATCCTTCATTTTACAGTGATGTCGATGGCAGCGCAAACATGCTGAATGTAGGTTTGATTGTTCTGGGCCAAGAGGTTTCTGAAGGCATTCTCTCGCGAGAACCACACGACCTTGAGTGGGACTCGTTTGCGAACATTCTAAAGGTTGAGGCCAAATCGCGATCGCCGCGGCAGGCTAGAGGATATAGCGGGACAGGTCGTGGTCCTTCACGATCGAAGCGACCATCTGCTTGACGTACTCGTCGTCGATGAGGAAAACCTTCTCGGAGCCGGAAGCGGTCATTCGCTCCTGATACGGCAGTGGTGTAGTGGCTTCATTCTTGATGGCTGCAGAAAGCGCCGCTGCGGCATTCTCGTCTGGCGCGTGACGGGCCACGTCAGGCGCCAGAAAACTGACATCCTCGAGGACCCGCTCCATGATGGTATGCAGACGCCGTGCGCCGATGTTCTCGGTGGTCTCATTCACCTTAAATGCGAATTCGGCCATCTCGCGCAAAGCTTCTGGCGCGAATTCCAGTCGCACTCCCTCGGTTTCAAGCAGCGCTGAGTATTGCTTGGTGAGCGAGGCCTTGGGCTCGGTGAGGATGCGCAGAAAATCGTCGACGGTGAGCGATTGCAGCTCGACGCGAATGGGAAAGCGGCCCTGCAATTCGGGAATCAAATCGCTGGGCTTCGAAACATGGAAAGCGCCGGCGGCGATGAAGAGAATGTGGTCTGTGCGCACCATGCCGTAGCGCGTATTGACGGTGGTGCCTTCGACGATGGGCAGAATGTCGCGCTGCACGCCCTCGCGCGAAACGTCCGGTCCGTGTCCGCTTTCACGCCCGGCAATCTTGTCGATCTCGTCCAGGAAGATGATTCCGTTGGATTCGACACGCTCTAATGCCGCTCGATTCACCGAGTCCATGTCAATCAACCGGCCTTCTTCTTCCTGCACGAGGTAGTCAAAAGCGTCGGTGACTTTCATCTTGCGCTTCTTGGTGCCGCCCCCGAAGATATTCGGCAGCATATCCTTGAGGTTCATCTCCATGTCTTCGAGGTTCTGGTTGGAGATGATGCCGAACTGCGGCGAATTGCGCTCGCGTACATCAAGCTCAACCATGCGGTCATCGAGCTTGCCCTCGCGGAACTGTTGGCGGAGCTTTTCGCGCGAGCGCTGGTGGCTCTCGGTTCCCGGCAGAGAGAGCTGGCCCTCCTGAGCATGGGGCGCGGCAGGCGGGGGAGGCAAGAGCACGTCGAGCAATCGCTCCTCGGCGTTCATTTCGGCCCTGTCTTCCACTTCCTCCAGGCGCTCCTCACGGACCATGTCGATGGCGATTTCGACCAGATCGCGGATCATCGACTCGACATCGCGGCCCACGTAGCCCACCTCGGTAAACTTTGAGGCCTCGACTTTGAGGAACGGCGAGTTGGTGAGCTTAGCCAGGCGCCGCGCGATCTCGGTCTTGCCCACGCCGGTGGGGCCGATCATGATGATGTTCTTGGGCATGATGTCATCGGCCAGATCGGGCGGCAACTTTTGCCGCCGCTGGCGATTGCGGAGAGCAATGGCCACGGCGCGCTTGGCGGCACGCTGGCCGACGACATGCTTGTCGAGCTCGGCGACAATCTCGCGCGGCGTCAGCTCGTCAAGTGCGAGCTCCTGTTCTTCAGCGGATGCGGGAAGATAGATGGCCATGGACGAATGTCTGCGGAGACCCTCCGCTAATTCTGTAGCTCCTCGACGGTAACGCGATCGTTGGTGTAGATGCAGATTTCGCCGGCGATCTTCATGGCTTTTTCGGCGATTTCACGGGCGCTCAAATCCGTGTTCTCCATCAGTGCGCGGGCAGCGGCGGTGGCGTAGCTGCCTCCGGAACCGATGGCCGCCAACGGCTCATCGGGGTCGATCACGTCGCCTGAGCCGGAGATGAGGAATGTTTGCGCCTTATCCGCAACCAGGAGCAAGGCCTCAAGATTGCGCAGCATCTTGTCCGTGCGCCAATCTTTGGCTAACTCGACAGCGGCGCGGTTCAGATTGCCGGCGTGCTGCTCGAGCTTGGTCTCAAAGCGTGCGAAAAGGTTGAAGGCGTCGGCCGTGGAACCGGCAAACCCGGCCAGAATCTTGTCCTGGAAGAGGCGGCGAATCTTCTTGGCCGAGTGCTTGAGCACATGGTCGCCAAAGGTCACCTGGCCGTCAGCGGCCATCACGACCTGGCCGTTGCGCCGCACGCAGATCACCGTGGTCGAGCGAAAGTTGGGACGATCTTTCATTCAATTGCCTCGTACAAGACCGGCGGCAAACAGGAAAAAAGATGCGCTGGGAAGCCCAGAATCCTGCGCCATATGCAACCTAGAGTATAGGTCATTTTCACGGGCTCTGAGGGGACTCGGGCTGAGGGGTGATTGCCATGGCACCGCGCAGTTGGCTTGCGGCATCGCGTGGATTTCGCCTGCGGTATCCTCAAGTTGGGGCTATCGGCGTCGAGTCCCATCCTGAGATGATTCTGCTGCGCAACACCGATGATTGGGAGATTGCCACCGGGCTCGTCGCTACCGTCGTCGTAGCGGCCGCTGCTCTATGGCTGGCGCTGCGCAAGCGCCCCAGCGCAGACGAGGCGGAGCGCGCGCGGCGGCAATTCCTTGTGCAATCAGGACGGCTGGTCGACGGCATGCTGACCGACATCTATGAAGTGGAAGCGAAAGACGGGCGGACGCTGACCATGCTTCTGTTCAACTACCGCATCGCCGGCGTGAATTACGAATGCTCGCAGGACATTACCGCGATGCGTGAGGTGGTGAACGCGGCCGAGGTGAGAGCCGGATTTCCGTGCACGGTGCGCTATCAGCCGGGCAATCCGCAGAACAGCATCGTTGTGGGGGAGGGGTGGACAGGGCTCCGCGAACGGCTTCCGCAACTGCCGTCCTTCGAAAATCCCGAACCTCTGGATTTGAGCCACCTGCGGCCCGGTAAGGGCTAGAGCCTGTGTTGGCGCACGCTACCGAGACCCGGTTAGACTATCAATATGCATGTTCACGCGGTGCAGGCGGGCAAGGGAACAAGCCGGACAACTCTGGTCCTCCGCATCTCGATGGCCGCTACCCTGGCGTACGTCGTCGTCACATTTGTCGCCGGGCTCCGTGCTCATTCGCTCGCGCTGCTCTCCGAATCCGGCCACAACGTCTCGGACTTTTTGGCCCTCCTGCTCAGCTTTGCGGCCGTATACCTCCAGTCGCGGCCGGCTGACCAAGCCAGGACTTTCGGGTACCAGCGCGCCGGCGTGATCGCCGCGTTCATCAATGCGGCGACGCTCATCGCCATCTCGTTACTGATCGCTTTGGAGGCCGTACATCGGCTTAGCTCGCCAGTGACGGTGCAACCGAAGATCATGATGATTGTGGCTGCGGCCGGCGTGGTGATGAATGGCGTGATTGCCGCCCTGCTGTGGGGCGTAGCCCGCGATGTGAACCTGCGCAGCGCCTTTCTGCACATGGCGGGTGACACTCTGTCGACAGCGGCGGTGATCGCCGGCGGCGTCGGCATTCTGTTCACCGGCAGGAACTGGATCGATCCAGTCTTGTCGCTGCTCATTGCCGCATTCATCTTCTGGTCGAGCATTGGGATCGTGCGCGAGACGATGAACATCCTGCTTGAAGGCACGCCGCGTGGCGTCTCACTGCAGCAGATTCGATCAGTCATGGAAGCGGTTGAAGGTGTGGTCAATGTTCACGATCTGCACGTCTGGTGTCTGGGGTCGTACACACGCGCCCTTTCTTGCCACGTGACGATTGCCGACATTCCCCCTTCGGAGAGCGTATGCATTCTGGCCAACCTCAAAGACGCTCTCCACGGGCAATTCGAAATCAGCCATACGACCATCCAGTTCGAGCATATTGGCTGCGAAGCTTTGGAGGGTTGCGTCACGCCTCCCGCGGAGATGGCTGGCAGTCATGTACATCATCACGGTCACGCGCATTGAATGCTTCATAGAGTGAGCCGGCTTGTGGCTCGACTCCGAAACGGCCGGTGGAGGATCGACATTTGATTTCTCGTCGCGTGCTTCGCACGGCCATGTGCCTGGCGCTCATTTCAATGCCGTGCGCTTTGCCGTACGCGGCGGCGCAATCCGCACAACAATCGGCCGCACCGAAGCTCGAACTGCTTGCGGGCAATTATTCCGAACCGGCCGAGCCGAGCGGCGGCTACACGATCTCGGTTCAGGACGGAAAGCTGGTCTTTGAATCCACTGCAACTGTTCCCACTGAACTGGTGCCCGTGTCCGGCACGGTCTTCAGCGTGCCCGCGTTTGACACGAACATCGAGTTTCATCTCGATGCTTCGGGCCCTGGCGCCAGCTTCGTCTTCTCCGCCCAGCCAAACGTCGTCTACCGTCGAACGGGTGAACCGGTCCGTCACGTCTTTCACGATTACGTGCGCAGCGAGGCGATGATTCCGGTGCGGGATGGTGTCAAGCTCCATGCGGTGATTCTCCGGCCTGCAGACATCGCCACGCCGCTGCCGATCCTGATGCAGCGCACGCCGTACGGTGTGGATGGAACCAGTCGCGCGTCGTTCTTCGCCCAGCGTCCCGAGCTGGCGCGCGACGGATACATCTACGCGGCTGAAGACATTCGCGGGCGCTACAAGAGCGAGGGCAAGTTCGTAATGATGCGGCCACTCGCCAATCACCACGACCCGAATGCGACGGACGAGAGCACCGACGCCTTCGACACCGTTGCGTGGCTCATCAAGAACGTGCCGGGCAACAACGGCCGGGTGGGCGTGGTGGGAACCAGCTATCCGGGTTTCTTGGCAATGATGGCGGGCATCGACCCGCACCCCGCGGTGAAGGCGATTTCGCCGCAGGCGCCGATGATCGATGTGTGGATCGGCGACGACTTCTTTCACAACGGGGCTTTTCGCCAGAGCTACGGATACGACTACGTGCTGGGGCTGGAATCCTCGAAGACAGAAATCCAGGTCAGCTACGGGAATGACAAGAACGGCACGCCCGTTGACGGGTTCGACTATTTTCTCCAGCGCGGCAGCTTTGCCCAGGAAGTGAAGCAGTCCGGATCCAGGGTGCTTCCAACCTGGAAGCTTTTTCTCGACCACCCGGCTTACGATTCGGCTTGGTCGTCGCGCGGCGTGGAGCACGCGCTCGATTCGGTTACCGTGCCCACGCTCACGGTCGGCGGCTATTACGACCAGGAAGACATGTACGGGCCGCAGGAGGAGTACGCAAAGCTCGAGCCGCACGACTCGAAGCAAGAGAACTTTCTCGTTCTCGGGCCGTGGCGGCATGGTTATTGGTCCTCGTCTTCGCAGCACCTGGGCAACCTGGACTACGGAGAACCGATCGGCGCCGAGTTCCGCAGGCAAATCGAGGCGAAGTTCTTCGCGCACTACCTCAAGGACCAGCCGGGCTTCGATCTCAACGACACGGCGAGCTTCCAGACCGGGTCGAATACGTGGAAGTATTACGCACACTTCCCTCCAAAAGAGTCGCGGCCCACGGCCCTTTATCTCGGCGGCTCGGGACTGCTGAGTTGGAGCGCGTCGACGTCGGATGCTGGGGCGCGGAGCTCCACTTCGTATATCAGCGATCCCTCCAATCCTGTTCCGTATAGGCGCCGGCCCATCCAACCGACCTACAGCAACGGCTCCGAATGGTTCAACTGGCTCACCGAAGACCAGCGGCTTGTGACGGTCCGCAAAGATGTTGCCGTGTGGAAGTTGCCGGTACTCACGAAGGATCTGACCATCACCGGAGAGGTCGATGCCGACATTTTTGCCTCGGCCACGGGTACAGACAACGACCTGGTGGTGAAACTGATCGATGAGTACCCGGACGACGACGCGGACCCGACGATGCGCGGCTACCAATTGATGACCAATGCCGAGATTTTTCGTGGGCGGTACCTGGCGGGGTATCACAAGCCGACAGCGCTTGCGGCGGGATCGATTCATGAATACAAGTTCAGCCTGCACGAGGTGGACCACGTCTTCAAGGCCGGACACACGGTAATGGTTGAGATCCAGAGCACGTGGTTCCCGCTCTACGACCGCAACCCGCAGACGTTTGTGCCGAACATCATGAAGGCCAAGCCCGCCGACTACAAGGCCGCTACGATCACGATCTATTCCGGACCGGGACATGATTCGGCAATCGAGGTTCCCGTGATGGGAGCGCAGTAGCGACGCGTGCGCAGCCAGAGCGCAAGCAGAATCCGCTACAACCGGTCTCATAAATACCTCTGCTGCATAGTGCGCAAGTATGGAACCCAACAACAAGGCGGATTCCATGACTCCTGCGAGTTGACAAAGATGGCTTATGAGACCGGTTCTAGAGACATAGCAGCACCAGACCCTGGCGACCTATAATCGCAGCAGGAACGCGGCCCCCTAACTTCCCTAAGCGAGGAAAAACTTGGCACGCGAGCTTTATACGGCGCGACTTGCGCGCAAAGACTGCATTTCAGAGGTTGCACAGTGCTATCACTTCCTGTTTGAGATTGAGGGACGTGACAGTTTCAACTACCTTCCCGGCCAGTTCGTTTCTGCCGTAGCCGCGGACGAGAACGGCAAGCAGCAGACACGCGCCTACTCGATTGCGTCGGCGGCGAGCGGGAACAAGTTCGAACTGTGCGTGAACCGCGTTGAGAACGGGTTCTTCTCCAATCACCTCGCTGACCTGCCCGATTTACCAGTGGGCGCGACGATTCAGATTCACGGGCCGCACGGCCACTTCGTGCTGCAGGAGCCGATTACCGACTCGATCTTTGTGGCCACCGGCACAGGCGTGGCGCCGATGCGCGCCTATCTGCAGTGGCTGTTTCCGGCTGACGGCGCAGATCGCAGCCAGGGCAAAGAAATCTGGCTGGTTTACGGCACGCGCTACGAAACCGACATTTACTACAAGGATGAGTTCGAAGCGCTGGCCAATCGCGCGCCCAATTTCCATTACCTGCCGACGCTGAGCCGCGCCCAGGATAGCTGGACCGGCCTGCGCGGCCATGTGCAGGTACACGTCGCGACAATCGTCGAAGAGCGCGCGAAGAGGCTAGGACAACCGCTGCCGGCTCCGCCCGTCGATCCCTCGATTCCGGCAGCCGCCCTGCGCTTTGACATCTACTGCTACATCTGCGGGCTGAACTTCATGGTCTCCGGCGTTCGCGAGCTTCTTGACGGCTACGGCTGGAACAAGAAGCAGATTGTGTTCGAGCGGTACGACTGAACAACAGCAATCATGAATCAGGGGGACGGGCTGCTTCGGCGCGCGCCCTCAAAAGCAAGCGAGCGGGCCGGGGTGGTTTTGTATCTAGCCCGCGGAGCGGGCGGGATAGGGTAGCCCGAGTCGTGAGACTGGGGTAGAAGGCGTGTTTCGGTGCTCGAGCCCGCTTCAGCGGGCAAAAGAAGGTAGCCCCAGGCGCGAGCCTGGGGAGTTCTTTATAATCGCAGCCCCTGAAAGGGGCGAAAGAAACCCCGCCGGGCCTCTCCGGCTGTCAAGTGCCGACTTGCTTCAACGTATCACAACCCATTGAAAACACGAGCAATTTTCCCCCCGCCAGCTTTGCCGATCCTTTCCCCCTGTAGGCGCATAATGGTCCCATGATCAAAGCAGGGACCGAGGGACCAAGGGACCAAGGGAGCAAGGAAAGCCGCTCTCTCAGCACGAAGAGCTAACGGCTAGGAGCTAGAAGCTAGAAGCTGCATTTAGACCCACCCCCCCATACCCTTTTGTGAAACTGTGAAACTGTGAAACTGTGAAACTGTGGAGCCTTTGGAATCAAAGTCTTACAGCGACTCACTCCACAGTTTCACAGAAACTGTGAAACTGTGGAATGAAGAAGAAAAGACGGATAATGGACGCGCAAATCACTAAAAAGCAAAGGGATAGCGGCAAACTGATCGCTGAAAACCGATTGCTGAAAATCGCTGAAAACTGATTGCTCAGAGCTGAAAGCTGACAGCTGACAGCTGAAACCTGCTTTGATCTCAGAGACTGACTCTATAGGTTGAAGAGCTCGCGAAGGCGCTTGGTTTGGGCGCGGCTGACCGGGATCTCGGTCTGCTGCTTGTCGTTCATGCGGAGCTGGTAGCTGGACTTGAACCAGGGCATGACCTCGCGGATCTGATCGATATTGACGACGAAGCCGCGGTGGGCGCGCCAGAAGCGCGCGGGATCGAGGAGCTCGAGAAGTTCCTCCAGGGTGCGGCACTTGGATTGGCCTTCGAAGGCGCGGGTAACGATGCGAATGACACCTTCGTCGATGGCGGCGAAGCAGATGTCGGCCTGATCGACGAGCAGCAGGCGGCTCTGCGCCTGAACGATGAGCTTGGCGGGAGCGCGGCCCTGCTCGGCGGATTGCGGCCGGTTGAGCAAGCGCAAAAGGCGATCGATTTGCGATTCGATGCCGGGTTCGGGCGCACCGGCCGCAGAGGAGCTGCCGGCTGCGATGCGCGCCTTGGCGCGTTCGACGGCTTCGGAGACGCGGGCGAGGTCGAATGGCTTGAGCAGGTAGTCGACGGCGTTCACGTCAAAGGCGCGAACGGCGTACTGGTCGTAGGCGGTGGCAAAGACGAATTGAGGCAGGGGCGCGACGTCTTTTTCCGCGCCCGCTTTGGCGGATTGTGCGCGGTTGCGATCCACAAGCCGCTGAATGACGGCGAAGCCGTCCTGGCCCGGCATCTGCACATCGAGAAAGACGAGGTCGGGATGATATTCGTCGATGAGGTCAACGGCCTCAATGCCGTTCGATCCCTGCGCAACGACATCCACGTCGCCCACGGAATCGAGCAGGTACTTGAGCTCGTCGCGGGCCAGTTGTTCGTCGTCGATAATGAGCGCCGAGATGGACATGGGAACTTGAAAACACGATTGTAATTCAGGCTGGGAATGCGGGGTTAGCGGAGTTAGCGGCGCTAGCAGAGTTCGTTAGCTGTTAGCCGTCGGCTATCAGCCTGCAATCCCGCACAGGAAACAGAAAATCAGAAGCAGATCCTTCGGCTCCGCTTACCTCATGATCGCATCGCGATCACGGGGCCCCAAGCGCGCTCCGCTCAGGATGACACCGGGATGGAGTGCCTGCTAATCGCTGATGACGCGGAGGCGAGCGGGGGTGTGGTCGTTGGCCAGATCGTGGCCGCAGTTGGTGCAGAACAGATCGGTGGGCCGGACGGTGCGGAAGCAGGTGCCGCAGTTGGCCGAAAGCTGGTAGTTGCACTGGGGGCAGAAGTGAAAGTCGCCCTGGACATGGGTGCTGCAGGAGGGGCAGCGTGAGACCTGGGGCTGGCGCAGGAGAAAGTAGAGCACGGCGCCGATTCCGGCCGGCATGACGAAGCAGATGAACATCCAGAAACGCGTGCTCATGGCGCGGCGCGGGGCGTCCTTGCTGATGTAGCCGACCATCAGGAAGTAGAGGGAGGCGACGACGCCCCAGGAGATGTTGAAGTAGATGCGGAGGCCGAGGGGCTGCGGTGGATGATGGCGCTGCTCGGGGGCAACGACCCAGAAATAGTATTCGACGAGGACAAATGCCAGACTGGCGGCGACGATCGACCAGATCGGAATGAGCCGCTCTTCTTCGTTGAAACTGATGGGCTTTTGGTCGGGCATGGGCCGTTGCTCCCGTTGAAAATCGTTCAGAGACAGGTTCGCCTCTCTTTCAATGGACGGAGAAGAGGCGCGAGAAGTTGCTGCCGGTGGCGATTCCAGCGCAAGAAATCAGGGAAACTTTGGTGGGAGTTATTCCTTGCTGCGCGACCAGCCGGCGATGAGAAACGCGGCCAGAATGACAGGGCAAAGGATGCAGGCCCAAAGGCTGGTTTGGGTGGCGATGTCGCTGATGTGCTCGCCGCCAATGAGGTCGTCGGCGACGCGCCAGGCCAGGGGCCCAAAAGCAAGGAGGGCGAGCAAAACGGCCGCCAGAGCGAGGGAGCGTGTACGGCGGCGGCCGGCCTGCTGATCCTGGATGACGCCAAGCGAAGCCATGACGACCCGACGAGTGCTTTCAGCCACGGCACGGTCGCGGCTGGCTTGTTTGCCGGTCAGGGCGGAGAGCAGATCGCGTTTGGCGGCAGCGGTATCCGCAGCGGGGCCCGCAGTGACGCCCGAAGCCGGATTGGGGGCAGAGTCCCCGGCCAGTTCAGCCGTTCTCACATAGCCTCCTGAAATCGCGCCGCCGCAAAGCGAAGCCGGGGCTTGATCATGGCCAGGCCGCGGTAGAGGCGCGACTTGACGGTGGAGAGGGGAGAGCAAGTGACCTTGGCGATCTCCTCAAGCGAGAGTTCTTCGTGGAAGCGGAGGACCAGCACTTCACGGTGGAGCGAATCAAGCTCGAGTAGCGCGGCTGCGATCTTCTCGCGGTCTTCGAGGTTGGAGACGTGATCGAAGGGAGTGGGATCGCCGGCAACGACTTCGAATGTCATGGAGCGGTCGTCTTCAGTAACGCCATCGATGAGCTCGTCGAGGCTGTTCATGGTGCGCTTGCGGCGATGATCGATGACCAGGTTGCGGGCGATGGTGAAGAGCCAGGTTTCAAACCGGGCGCGACCGTCGAATTGCTCACCGCGGACAAGGACGCGCATCCAGACTTCCTGAAAGAGGTCCTCGGCGGTGTCGCGATTGCCGGTGAGGAAGAGCAGGTACCGCATGAGACGGTGCTGATAGCGAACGATGAGTTCTTCGAGCAGGCCGGCTTTCTGGCGTTTGAGGCCAGCGGCGACGGCAAGACTTTCCTGCCGCGCGGGATCGTCGGCTACCAAGGCAGATGCTTTAGGGAAGAGTGTCCGAGCTGAAGCAAGTGTCATCTGAGTCAATTAGACGATAAAACCGCCGGTGAAGGCCAGTTGAATTGGGGATCCCGGCTTACCGTCTGCCCTCCTGTTACGAGGGTCGAACACGGAAACATTGTGAATAGTTGCCGTACGAGACCGCTTGTGACTGCTCGGAAGCGGTGAGAACGGTGCGGATGCGTGGGTTTGCCGGCTATGCGGTTCCGCTCAAGGTGGACGGCTGTGGAATGGTAACTGCTGGGGAATCAGCCGTAAAGGATTGGCGGGCACGAGGTTGCTAATCCTCGAGTGGCGAGCCGGATTCCTCGGCGCGTGGCGGGCCGGATTTCCGCTGAGCGGCTTGGAGGGTGGCCTGGATGGCTTTGTCGGCGCGGCGTTCACGGGCGTCTGCGGTCTCGTAATAGAAGATTCCGAGCAGGTGGTTGCGGCGCTGGTTGGGCGTAAGGGTGAACCAGGCCTCGCGGGAACCGGGGTGGCGCTGGAAGAGAGCGCGGAGGATGGGAGGCGGATCGTGCTCGCCTTCGAGGGCCTGCAGGAAGAGTTCGGCGATCTTTTCGGCGCGCTTGATGCGGGCGGCGGGGGTTTTAGGCTGGTTGGCAAACTTGCCAAATTCGCGGCGCCTCGAAGGGGTCATCGAGTCGAACATCCGGCGGAGCTGGCGGTCTGCGTTGAGGGCGCGGACGAGCTCCGGCGGGAGAAGAACGGGGCGCTCAGTGAGGTCGGGCTCGAGCCAAATGCGGACACGCGAGCCGAGGAGTGCGCCGGCGGCGGATTGCATCTTCTTGTTGACCAGGAGAAAGTGGCCGCCGCGGCGACGATCGGGGAAGAGCGAGGTGCGGAAGGCGAAGCCGGCAATCTCACCGCGGACACGGCGGCCATTGCGCACTGGCCAGGCTTTGGCGATGTCGAAGGGGATGCGGGCAATGACCCATTTGAGCGCGGTGCCGTCGGGCTCGAGGAGCGCGGTGAAGGACTTTCGCGGTGAGGTGAAGCGGGGCGGCATGGGTCGGGTTCCGGGGCACTGTGGGGCGCTGTGCTTGAAAGCGATTTTAGATGAGCGCGGTCAGGATTGGGCGGCGTGTTTGCGGCGGTGGCGGAGGGAGGCGAGGGCGCGGAAGACGAAGCGGATGAGCAGGAGCGTGATGAGGATGAGGATGAAGGCGATGGCCGCGGCGATGTAGGGCTTCCAGGTGGAGAGCCAGGTGAGGAAGATGGCCAGTCCGTCTTCACCGAGGCTGAGCGCGATGTTGGAGAAGGGTTCGGGCGTGGGAGTGACAGCGGCACGAACGGCGGTTTTGCCGCCGTGGGCGATGAAAGCGATGGCGCCGCCGGCGAGAGTGGCGGCGAGCTGCTCGCCAGGCGTGAGGCCGGCTGTGGCCTGAAAGGCGAGGAGCGCGGCGACGGGAACGCGGATGAAGGTGTTCAGCGCGTTCCAGACGAGGTCGAGAGCGGGAATCTTGTCGATGAAGAAACTGATGCTGAAGAGGACGAGAGCGGCGGCGATGACGCCCCAGTTCGACAGCAGATGGAGTGACGGCGGCAGGTCGAGAAATCTTGTGTGGGAGAGCAGGCCGAGCGTGGCCACGGTGGCGTAGACATTGAGCCCGGCCGCGAAGCTGACGGCGATGATCAGGGCAACGAGTTCGTTGGGCGGCAGGGGCACCGAGACAGTATAGATGCAGGGATCAGGGAACGGGGCCGGGACTTATGATGGGGCTGCGGGGAGGCGGAATGCCCACGGAACCTGATGCGACGAGGGAAAACGACGTTTGGCCTGCGCTGCCACAGAGCGCGTGGAGCGATACGTGCGCGACGTTGCAACTGTGGCTGCAGATGGTGGGCAAGGTGAGGATGGCGCTCACGCCGGCGATCAATCACTGCTGGAATGTGACGCTCTATCCGGCGATCCGGGGGCTGACCACGATGCCGATGGCGCACGGCACGCGCATGGTGCAGATCGATTTCGATTTTGTGGAGCACGAGCTGGTGGTCGAAACGAGCGACGGCGGGCGCGCGACGATTCCATTGGAGCCGATGACGGTGGCCGAGTTTTACCAGCGGCTGATGGGGGCGCTCAAAGGCTTGGACGCACTGTGCAATATGTGGCCGGTGCCGTGTGAGGTAGCGGAGCCGATTCCGTTTGAGAAGGACGAGGTACACCGGGCATATGACCCGGAGTACGCGCAGCGGTTCTGGCGGGTGCTGCTGCAGACAACGCGGGTGATCACCGTGTTTCGCGCGCGATTCCGGGGCAAGGTGAGCCCAATTCATTTGTTCTGGGGCGCGATGGATCTGGCGTGCACGCGGTTTTCAGGGCGCATGGCGCCGGAGCACAAGAGCATGCCGGGGCTGCCGGATCGCGTGACGCGCGACGCGTATTCGCACGAGGTGAGCAGTTGCGGGTTCTGGCCCGGCGCGCCGGGCTCGCCGGGAGCCCCGAGTATCGAGCCGTTTTTTTACAGCTACGCCTATCCGGAGCCGCTGGGCTACCGGGAGTATGCGATTGCGCCCGATGGGGCCAAATTCGACAGCACTTTCGGCGAGTTCATTTTCCCGTATGAGGCGATGCGGCAATCGGCGGACCCGGATGATGCGCTGCTGAAGTTTTTGCAGAGCACGTATGAGGCGGCGGCGAATTGCGCGGAGTGGGATCGCGGCGCGCTTGAGGTGAAGGCGTAGCGGTCAGGGAACAGGGACAAGGGAACGCATCAAGGCCGCCGCGGCGATGGCGGAGACGCAGGTTGAGCGGTGCGTCTTCAGTTCGCTCCGGGCGCGCTCCATCTCGACAAGGTCATAGGCCGCAAGCTCCGAGCTGACGCGACGGAATGTCTCGGAGCAAGCCGTGAGGTATTCGCTGTGCCTGCTCTCAAGAGCGGATTCGAGATCGGAGCAGGTTGGGCAGCGCATAACTTCCCCTTCCGGCCTTTCGGCCGGACTTGCAGCGGTTAAAGCGGTTTTCTTATCGTGCCAGAATCTGACGCTCGGCGCGGAACCAGTCCTGGAGGTCGTGGCCGTGCTGGCTGCCACGCTTTTCAAAGATCTCAAAGGCCCGCTCACTGATCCGGTGCTGAGCGGCCTGGGCTCGCGATAAAGCGGCGGCAACGGGGGTGGGCTGGGCGGACTTGGGGGGAGAGGCTTGCGGTGCGACAACGACAGCTTTGTTCAGCTTGCGCTGTTTTTGGACTTTTGACACGATCATTAGGAACCCTCGATGCGAATCATGGGCTAAGAGGGAGGATGCTCCAGATAAACTGCCTTAGTTCAGCGGACCTGAAAGAGGAGGACGATGCTCACTCCATCTCTCACACTACGCTCATTGCGCCCGCGCCGCACAATTGTTTCGTGAATGTCCTGATTTGGGGCTGAATTGCACAGATTTCGCGGCGCCGGGCAGGATTCAGGCGTCCCCTGCTTTGGGTGAGGTTGCTTCCTCCCGGCCCGGGCCGGCAGCCTCAACTGCCGTACGGCATGGGCGGAACTTTGCCCAGCATCCGCGAGTAGACGGTCAGGGCGCCGCGATGGTGCGCCGTGTGCTCCACCATGGACCACACGATCTCGCTGACGGGCTGGCCGCCCATCACAGGACCGGGCGGAAGCGGGCGCGCAAGCTCGTCCGGCGTTCTGGAGCGCAGGAAGTCGACGGCCCGCTGACATGCGACATCGAATCGGCGGCGCGCCTGAGCGAGCGATTTCACCCTTTGCAGGTCCTTCGCGTGTTCTTCAAAGTTCAGGTCGAAGCCCTCATGCCGCGTTGCGCCATCGATGAACCAGTCGAGAGTCTGCGCGGCGTGCGCAACCTGCTGGGCCACCGTCATCATCTCCTCGCGCGGGCGGAAATTCGAGTCGGCCTCTTCCAGGACCCGGGTTGAACGCTCAAAGAATTCCTTGCTCGCGAGTATCTGAGTTGCAAAGTCGTATTGCTGTGTTGTTGGATTCATGGTTTCCTCGGAGGTCCCAGAATACTCCTGCGGGTCTGGCCGGGGTTGCGTGTCTCGATCCGACGTCGCAGGAGCTGGCGGCACCCGGCGGTCATCGCTTGACACAGTCTTCCATGGGCAATTAGATTTCTGACCCGCGGGCCAAAAGGGCCTAAGATCAACAAAAACTGAAGGGAAAGACCGATGAGAGAAGCAAGAAAGACGTGCTGGCAGGTGGCGTGTCTTCTGGCCGTCGCTTGTTTAGGCGGCGTCCTGGGCCGCGCGCAGGTGGGCAGTTCCGTTACAGACGGGGGCACCGAGGAGATCTGGCAGGGAGTCCGAGTGCACGTCTGCCCGGTGGGATTTGCCATGCAAGGCGCCCATGTAGGCAACAACGTCTTCACCTGCGTGCGAGTGGTTCCGGAGGGATGGGAGCGCCAGGTGCACACCTACCTGGATAGGGGAACCCAAGGCGACCTGGGCAGGGGCAATATGCACGTTTGCCGTCCGGGCTGGTACATGCGCGGACTGCACAACAACTACGACTGGCTTGTGTGCTCCGATATGCCGGGCGTGCGGCCCTCGTTCCTCGACGCCAACGGCATGACCGAAGGAAACGGAATGCACATGTGTCCGATGACGCGCGATGGTTTCACGGTCATGACTGGACTTCACAACGGCCGGAACGATTTTGCCTGCGCGGGACTCGCCGCCGGTCATGACGATCACCAAAGGCACGGCGACGACCATCCTATGAATGGCCGGCAGCATTAGGGTGTTGCCCCGCGAGCCCTGGTTCAACGGCACAATTTGAGTGTGGGGTTCCGGGCCACTCCGCCGCGGCGGACGAAGGATCTCCACCCCACAGACGAAGACCTGTCTGCGGGGACCCCGGCCGCAGCGACTTGCCCTGGGCTATTTTCTGGCGCTCCCTACAGGGGCTTTCCTGCCCTAGGCGCAAAGACCGGGGGTTCTCGCCACAGCCGTACCTAGGGTTGGTACTGAGAGCGGCGGACCATAGGCCGGAGGGCCCCTCGGTTGTTAGCATCAAGACAAGGCTGGGGGGTGGTTCGTCGGTAGCCGAGCGGAATAGGCAATGGGAGCCGCTCTTCGCGAACCGAGATGCGGCTCTCAAGTGCCCATTCGATTGTATTGACTGGCTGCACTCTGGCTGATCTAATTGCGGACGAGTCTCCATGAGCACGATGGCGCGCATGTAGGTCCGGGTATATCTGTGCGAGAAAGGGGCTCTTGTTTTGGGGATCTATAGCGAGTACCTCGATCAACAGCAGAAGCAACAGCTGGACCTGATGGCCGAGCGAAAGAAGCAGCTGAGGCGGATCGCTAAACTCCGCGCTAGGGATGTTTTGGTCTATGCCTCTGACTCGAACAAGGCGCGTCAGGGGGCGCCTGTGGCGATCGACAACTCGGACCTGATGCCAGTTATAGATCAGGTCTCAAATCTCAAGGGCGACGCAATCGACGTTGTCTTGATGACCGGCGGGGGCAGCGGTGAGGCCGCGGAGGACATTGTCCGCTTCCTCTACGACAGATATCGAAGCGTTGCGTTTATCATCCCCTGCGTGGCCAAGAGTGCTGGTACGATCATGGCCATGGCGGGCGACGAGATCCTGATGGAGTCGTCGTCATCTCTCGGCCCGATTGATGCCCAGATTCTGTGGGAGGGTAAGGTTTTTTCCGCTGAGGCGTTCCTGAAGGGTCTCCAGAGCATCAAGGACGAGGCAAGCGCGTCCAATTCGCTGAACAGGGCTTACATTCCGATTCTGCAACGAATATCGCCGGGAGAGATCCAAAGCGCTCAGAATGCCCTTTCGTTCGCGAAGGTGCTCGTAACCAAATGGCTGAAAGAACACAAGTTTAAGAACTGGGGCGTCCACCGCACCCATTCCCCAGGGACTCCGGTGACCGAAAATGAGAAAGAAGATCGCGCAAAGGAAATTGCCGATAAGCTCTGTGACCATAGCACTTGGCTCAGCCATGGCCGATCGATCAAAATTCCGGACTTACAAGGTATTGGCCTCGAGATCATGGACTACTCCAAGCAGGAGGAACTGGCAGATGCAATTCGGCGGTATAACGTTCTGCTCCAAATGACGTTTGACCAGACGGGCATCTACAAATTAATCGAGACGCCCGATTCGCAGATCAACAGATTCGCGGGACAAATGGTGATGCCGATGGGTGGGCCATTTCCTCAGCCATCCCCAGTTCCAGGTAAGCCGCCGGGGATACAGCCGGGCCAGCCGATGCCGGGTTTCCTGGGTGGTGCGATTTTCAACTTTAAGTGCCCGAAATGCCAGACTGTTCACCTGCTCCAAGCCGATTTGGATCAGCAGAAGCCGCTGCAACCAAGCATGAAACGGTTCCCATCAAACGATGTGCTTGTATGTGAAAAATGCCACACAGCGCACACCCTTACGGCGCTCCGGAAGCAGCTGGAGGCTCAAACAGGAAGGAAGGTCGCCCTATGACTCGCGCTCCGAAAAAACCCGCCAAGGACGTGTCGGAAGCTGAATCGCCGATCTACCTCATATTTGAGGACGCTCAGGACGAGGTCGGTGGGGGGATAACCGTTCGAGAGCTCGATGAGATCGACGAGATCGGGCAGATGGTTTCAGATATCCCCGACGAAGAGACGCCCGTATTCTTTACTTGCACCTAGTCGGGTTCTCCGGGTTTTGGATCAATGCCGGCCAGGCTCGGCCCCGAAGGCTTCCGGTGGGAAATCCGTTGTTAGAATTCGCTAGTCATTCTTAGTGGCGAAGGCTTTAGCCTGTTCAGCATCTCCCAATACCTGTGATTCAGCGCAGCCCTATGTTTCAATAGAAGAGATGGGCATTCCCCGGAGATCGACGGTGCGCGGGCGGGCGATTGCTGCCAAGCGGAAGGTACGCGAGTACGCCATGGTGGCTCGGGCGCTGGCGGACACTTCGCACCCGGTGCTGGTGCAGATTATCCCTACACGTTTCTGCAACCTGAGCTGCGCCTATTGCAATGAATACGACAAGGTGAGCGAGCCGGTGCCGCTTGCGGAGATGGAGCGGCGCATCGACCACCTGGGACGGCTGGGGACGGCGATGATCGGCATCTCGGGCGGCGAGCCGCTGACTCACCCGCAACTGGACGACATTATTCGCCGCATGAGGAAGACGGGCGCGATTGCGGGGATGATCACGAACGGGTTCCTGCTGAGCCCGGAGAGGATCGAACGGCTCAATAAAGCGGGACTCGATCATATGCAAATCTCGATCGACAACCTGGAGCCGGACGTGGTGTCGAAAAAATCCCTTAAAACTCTCGACAAGCGGCTGGAGATGCTGGCCGAGTTTGCCGAGTTCCACGTGAACATTAATTCGGTGGTGGGCGGAGGGATTAAAAACCCAAGCGACGCGCTGGTGATTGGGAAGCGGGCGCTGGAGCTGGGGTTCGAGTCGACGATCGGGATTATCCACGACGGGGACGGGCAACTGAAGCCGCTTTTGGCGGACGAGGCGCGCGTGTACCACGAGATGAAGGACCGGAAGAAGACGAACTACGCGCAGTTCGACAAGTTCCAGGAGGCGATTGCCGAGGGGCGGGCGAACGACTGGCGGTGCAGAGCGGGGTCGCGGTACCTGTACATCTGCGAGGACGGGCTGGTGCACTACTGCAGCCAGCAGCGCGGGTATCCGGGGGTTCCTGTGGCCGAGTATATGAAGGCGGATTTGAAGCGGGAGTTTACGACGGCGAAGAGTTGCGCGCCGAATTGCACGGTGGGTTGCGTGCACAGGATTAGCTATATCGACCACTGGCGGGCTCCGCAGACGCGGATGGTTGCGCCGGGCGGGCAGGAGCTGGTGAAGATCCAGGGCAGCTGAAGCTGCCAGGGGTCAGGGGTCAGGTGTCAGGGGTCAGAGACGAGAGATCAGAGACCAGAGACCAGAGACCAGAGACCGAGAGGCCGAGGGAACAAGGGAGCAAGGGAGCGAGTTAGCGAGCTAGCGAGTTAGCGCTGGGGCTGAGGGATATTGAGTGAGTGGGATCTGGGATGGCGTTCGCGGGTGCGGACGCCGTTATTGTTTGTGGGGAGGCGGGAAGGCGTTTGGCGCAAATCGCGAGCAGCGATTTGCGCCGGAGGGCGGCTGGAAGCGGGGGCTTCGATTCAGTGCGCGGGCGGAGCTACTTGCCGCGGGATTCGGCGAGGGCCGTGTCGATGAGCTGGAAGAGGCGGCCGCGGTCGACGACTTCAACGAACGGCGGAGCGTGGGCGGCGCTGGTGACGATCCAGATGGTGGGGGTATGCTCAATGCCGATGCGCTGGCCGAGGGCGTAGTCGGCTTTGATTTCCTGCGAGAGACGGCCCATGGGATCGATGGCGAAGGGCAGGGCGACACCGTGAGCGGAGGCGAAGCGCTGGGTGAATTGCTGGAGCTGGTCGGGGGTTTCGATGGAGATCTGGTTGGCGAAGACCTCGTCGCGATAGTCATTGCCGAGGGTCTTACTCTTGGTGTCGAAGAAACGGGCGTTGACGGCGGCCTGGAAGCTCCAGTTGTGCTGGGGGAGCGGGAAGTCGTGGCGAATCCAGGGGATGTTGTATTTGGCAGCGGCCTCTTTGAGGAGGGGATTGGCGTTGGCGCAGTCGGGGCACTCGAGGTCTTCAAACTCGATGATGGCGACGCGAGCGCCGGCCGGCGGCTTAAGCGCGGAGGCGTCGTGCACCTGGGTGGTGGGCGGCGCGCCGAATTGGGCGTGGGCGGGGGTCGCGCAGAAGAGGAGCGCGGCGGAGACCAAGGCAAGAGTCGAGACTAGGCCGGAGAAATTTCGGCGCGCTGAAAGACGGAGGCTGAGGAAACGAAGCATAGCGTTTGGACGGCTCCCTAAACCCATTGTAACGGGAGGGATGGGGAAGGCAGGGGCAAAGCCGCCCCAGCGACGAAGACCTGTCGCTGGGGACCCCGGCAGGGACCAAGGGAGCAAGGGAACAGGGAACAGGGAGGCATTCGTTGCGGACGCAATGTTTGTGGGAGCGGGCGAGGGTTCCGGCGGGTCAGTCGTCTCGTTGGGATTTGCGGCGGGCGATCCAGATGCGCCATTTGTAGTCGGCAAAGAGTGAGGCGCCTACGATGAGAATGGCGGCGATGATGAGGAAGATTTTCATAGAAACAGTGGACAGTGGTGCGTGAATCGTGGACAGGAACGCCGGACACCTGACAGAGATTAGCAAATCAACCAGAAACCGAAGCCAAGGGCCAAAGCCAAAAAAAGCCAAGAACGAAAGCAAAAACCAAAACAGTGAACAGTGCTCAGCGGCCGACGACGATGACGGTGAAGGTGCCGGGGATGACGGGAGGACGCGGGCGCGGGTTCGCTGGAGTGGGGTCGGGGCGCGGGCCGAGGTCGGCAGTGATGAGATAGACGCGGTCGGTGGAGGGGTCGTAGGTCATGGTGCGCGCGCCGGCCTGGGTGGTGAGGCTCTCGATGGTGGGATAGCCGGGCGCGGCGGCGTCGATGACGGAGAGAATGCCGTCGCGGCTGGGCACGAAGGCGAGCGAGTGGGCGTCGCTGAAACCGGCGGCATCAGGACCGTCGCCGATGGTGGAGTTGGCGAGGAGCTTGCCGGAGGTGGAGTCGATGACGGATGCCTTCTTGCCGTCGCAGGCGGGGAAGAGGCGATGGCCGGCGACGTCGATGGCGAGGCCGGAGGGTGAATCGCAGCCGGCGGGCCAGGTAGCAGTGATGGTTTTGGAGCGAGCGTCGATGCGGACGATCTCGCTTTTATCTTCGAGGTTGTCGAAGACCGTGCCCTGGCCATCGGTAACGGCAAACTCCGGCTTGCCGGGCAGCGGGATGGTGGCGATGACGGTGTTTGAGGCGGGCGAGATCACGGAGATGTCGTGGGAGCGCCCGTTGAAGGCCCAGACGGTTTTGGTGGCCGGCTCGAAGATGATGCAGTCGGGGTTGGTTCCAGCGGGGATGGTGGCGACGACGGCGAGGGCGGAGCGGTCGAAGGCGACGACCGCGTTGCCGCCGCCGTCAGAGATGTAGCCAAACTTGCCGGCGGAATCGAGAGCAACACCGTGAACGCCGTGGAGGCCGGGGATGACGCCGATCGATTTACCGGTGTTGATGTCGACGACGTCTACCTCGGTGCCGTGGGCGATGTAGAGGCGATGCGCAACAGGGTCGACGTTGAGATAGTCCCATCCGCCTTCACCGCCGATGTTCCAGTGGTCGATGATGTGGTAGGGCTGCTGGGGCGGGGACACGGAGGTGGGGGCCGATGGTTGTTGCGCGGCGAGAAGCGCAGGAGCGACGGCGAGGAGGGCGGCGGCGAGCGTGATTGCGATGAGGGAAAGATGCGGACGGGACATGAGGGGCTCCGGGCGGAATTTCGACGGGGCAAGGATAGCACACAGGGGTTGAAGGCGGGGTAAAAGGCAGATGGACCGGGGGCGCAATGAACCGGGGCTCGAATGAATCGGGGACACGAATGAAAAAGCCGATGTGGAAGAGCGCAGGTGCTATCTTGGACAGAACCAAGGTGAAGCGATGAGGCGCGAAATAGGCAATCGGACGTTGGTGTGGAGCGGCGTTTTGGTGGCGGCGGTGTGGATTGCCGCGGCGGCTGGAGTGTTCGCGCAGGGGCCGGCGGAGAATCCGGCGGAGGCGTGCGCGTTCAAGAATCAGACGGACGTGGCGACGGTTGGGCAGTACCAATTTGCCGCGCACAAGAGCGATGACGGCGCGTGCCTGCAGGTGACGAGCGGAGGCAAGATGGTTTACACCCAAAGTGTCGACAGCTTTGAGACCTACACGCTCGGGCAGAAGGAAGATGCGCAGGACGACATTTCGGCGATCGCGAACGGGACGGACGTGACGGGGCGCGGGCAGCCGGACATGATCGTTTCTCTCTTTACCGGCGGGGCGCATTGCTGCTCGATTCACTTCGTTTTTGAGTTGCAGCCGACATTCAAGCTGCTGGCAACGCTGAACGATTCCGACGATGACATGGCGCACTTTGAGCGTCTCGCGGACGGGCACTACTACTACGTGACGGCGGACTGGACGTTTGGCTATTGGCCGACGTGCTTTGCGTGCTCCCCGTCGGCATTGGTGACGCTGCGGTGGACGGACGATGCGAAGGGCGGCGGGTTTCATTTGGCAATGGACAAGATGCAGACACCTGCGCCGACGACAGCGGAGTGGAACAAAGAGCTGGGGGCTGCGCAGAAGGTTGTGGCGGCGGGCGACGCCGATTCCATTGGGACGACGATGTGGCAGACGGTGCTGAATTTGATTTACGGCGGGCACTCGGACCTGGCGTGGAAGTTTGTTGACGCGCAGGGGCCCAAAGCGCAACAGAAGCCGTTTCCTGCGCTCGGGGATTTCTGCGGGCTACTGAAGACGAGTCCGTACTGGCCGGATTTGCAGCCGACGCTGAAGGACACTCCGGCGACTTGCGCGAATGCCCCGGTAAAGCGGTCGCAGTAGCGGCGGAGCGCGGGCCGGGCAGATTGAGAATGGCTGTCGCTTGCGGCAGCAGGCGCGAACCTTCCAAGGCAACTCCAAACTGACAACATGCAGACCGTGAAGCGCGTCCCCGATGCATTAGTCTCAAAGTTGCGAATCTATCACGCGTTGGGGAGCCCGCGATTGCGCATTGTTCTGTCGAACATTGGAACCTTTGGGGACATCAATCCACTGATTGCGATTGCGCTCGAGCTGAAGCGGCGCGGACATGTGCCGGTGATGGCGTTGCCCAACGTCTACCGGCCGAAGATTGAGCCGCTGGGACTGGAGTTTCGCGCCCTGCGGCCGGACATCGACCCCACAAATACGCTGCTCGTGGAGATGATCTACGACGTGAAGAAGGGCACGGAGACGGGGCTGCGGGAGTTTCTGTTTCCCGTGCTGCGGCAAACGTACGACGACCTGCTGGAGGCGGCGACGAAGCCAACGCGCGCGGACCTGCTGCTGCTGGGCGAGCTGAATTACGCGGGACCGATTGTGGCGGAGGTGACGGGGATCCCGTGGGCGAGCTACGTGCTGGCGCCGTTCTCGTTTTTCTCGGCGTTCGATCCGCCGGTGCTGCCGCCGTATCCAAAACTTGCGCGGGCGGACAAAGCGCCGGGGATGGGACGGGCGATGCGGCGGCTGGCGCGTTTTGTGACGCGCAAATGGCCGGAGCCAGTCTATGAGCTGCGGCGCGAGCTGGGACTGCCGAAGGGCAAGAACCCGATCTTCGACGCCAAACATTCGCCGCACCTGGTGCTGGCGCTTTTTTCGCGCGTGCTGGGAGTGGAGCAGAGGGATTGGCCGGAACATACGCTGATCACGGGGTTCTGTTTTTACGATGCGGACGCGGGAAATGCAGAACTGCCCAAGGAGCTGGAGGAGTTCCTCGCCGCGGGCGAGCCGCCAGTGGTGTTTACGCTGGGGTCGGCGGCGGTGCTGGCGGCGGGAGACTTTTATGAGCAGTCAGCGAAAGCGGCGAAGAAGCTGGGAGTGCGCGCGGTGCTGCTGATCGGGACGGATGCGAGGAACCGGCCGCAAGAGACGCTGCCGGATTCGATCTGCGTAGCGGAGTACGCGCCGTATTCGAAGCTGTTCGGGCGCGTGGCGCTGGTGGTGCACCAGGGCGGCGTGGGGACGACGGCGCAGTGCCTGCGCGCAGGGCGGCCGATGCTGGTCATGCCCTACTCGCACGACCAGCCGGATAATGCGCGGCGCATGAAGAGGATGGGCGTGGCGCGGGTGATCCAGCGGGCGAGCTATAAGCCGTGGCGCGTGGCACGGCGGGTGCGGGCGATGCTTGCGGAGCCGGAGTTTGAAGCGCGGGCGCGAAGCGTGGCCGAGGAAGTGGCGCGCGAGAATGGGGTGAAGACGGCGTGCGATGCGCTGGAAAGAGCTGGAAAGACAGGGAATAGGGAATAGGGAGCAGAGAGGCTCTCGCGGATTGTTTATGATCGTTGATTTGGTGGGCATCCAATAAGAAAAGCAACCGCAGATCCTTCGACTCGTCGCCGCGGCGACTCGCTCAGGATGACAAACTGACGATTTGATGGCGCAATTCTGCGGCGCGCACGGCTCCGTTTTGCATTGGAAGCGGCGATCCGATCGACGGTCGTTTACTGCGGGGCGGGGAGATTGTTGGAGACTTCCGGCGGCTGGACGGCGGCGAGGGTTTCAGTTTCGGTCGGCAGCGGGGTGGGAAGCGGACGCTCGAGAGCGATCGCGAGGACTTCGTCCATGGTGTCGACGAAGCGGAGCTTCATGGCGTTCTTGATGTTGTCGGGCAGCTCGGAAAGATCCTTCTCATTGGCGCGGGGCAGAATGGTCTCGAAGATTCCAGCGCGGAGAGCAGCAAGGAGTTTTTCCTTGAGGCCGCCGATGGCGAGCACTTTTCCGCGGAGGGTGATTTCGCCGGTCATGGCGATGTCGCGGCGGACGGGAATTTTGGCGAGCGCGCTGGCGAGAGCGGTGGCCATGGTGATGCCGGCGGAGGGGCCGTCCTTGGGAATTGCGCCTTCGGGCACGTGTAGGTGGAGGTCGACGTTGCGGTAGAACTCGCGCGACAGGCCGAGGGCATGCGCCTTGCTGCGGATGTAAGCGAGCGCGGCCTGAGCCGATTCCTGCATGACGTCGCCGAGCTGGCCCGTGATGGTGAGCTTGCCCTTGCCGTCGAGGACCTGCACTTCAGTGGTGAGGATGCTGCCGCCAACTTCAGTCCACGCGAGACCGGTGACGAGGCCGACTTCGCTTTTTTCATGGACCTCGGAGTCGCGGAACCTGGCCACGCCGAGAAATTCCGCGATGTTTCCGGCGGTGATTTCCTCTTTGTGCTTGGCGTCTGCCTTGACCACCTTGCGGGCGACCTTGCGGCAGACGTTGCCGATTTCGCGCTCGAGGTTGCGGACGCCGGCTTCGCGCGTGTAGTAGCGGATGATTTCGAGGATGGCGTCGTCGCTGAAGACGATGTTCTTGTCGCTCAGGCCGGTTTGCTCGCGCTGCTTCTTGACGAGGTACTGGCGCGCGATTTCAAGCTTCTCCTGCTCTGTGTAGCCTTGCAGGCGGAGAACCTCCATGCGGTCCTGCAGTGCGGCCGGAATGGTGTGCAGCACGTTGGCGGTGGCCACGAAGAGGACCTGCGAGAGGTCGTAGTCGACGTCGAGGTAGTGGTCCTGGAAGGTGACGTTCTGCTCGGGGTCGAGAACTTCAAGCAGCGCGGAGGCCGGATCGCCTCGGAAGTCGGATGAGATTTTGTCGACTTCGTCGAGGAGGAAGACGGGGTTCTTGGTGCCGGCGCGCTTCATGTGCTGGATGATCTGGCCGGGCATGGCGCCGATGTAGGTGCGGCGATGGCCGCGAACTTCGGCTTCGTCGCGGACGCCGCCTAGTGAGAGGCGCACGAATTTGCGGCCGGTAGCCTTGGCGATGGACATGCCGAGCGATGTTTTGCCGACGCCGGGAGGGCCGACGAAGCAGAGGATTGAGCCCTTGGGATTCTTGACCAACTGGCGGACTGCGAGGAATTCGAGGATGCGATCCTTGATCTTTTCGAGTCCGTAGTGGTCGGTGTTGAGAACTTTTTCGGCGTAGTCGATGGAGCGGGTTTCCTTGGAGCGCTTTTTCCAGGGAACGGCGAGGAGCCAGTCGATGTAATTGCGGCTGACAGTGGACTCAGCCGACATCGGCGGCATGGCTTCAAGCTTCTTGAGCTCCTGGACGCACTTTTCGAGGACGTCCTTGGGCATGCCGGCGGCTTCGATCTTCTTGCGCAGCTCGTCGAACTCGCTTTTTTCGCCGCGGCCCAGCTCCTTCTGGATGGCCTTGATTTTTTCGTTGAGGTAGTACTCTTTTTGCGCACGCTCCATCTGGCGCTTGACGCGGGATTGGATGTTACGGTCGAGGTCGAGCTTTTCGATTTCGACGTCGAGGACGTCGGCGATGCGAGCCAGGCGCGCCGCGGGGTCGAAGATGGCAAGCAGCTCCTGCTTTTCCTCGATGCCGACCTGGAGGTTGGCGGCGATGGTGTCAGAGAGCTTGGCGGGCTCGTCCATGCGCACGCTGGCGATGATGGTTTCGTAATTGAGCGACTGCTGGAGCTTGACATAATTCTCAAAGAGACCGGTGACGCGCTGCATGAGCTGCTCGGCGGCAGGCGTCATCTCGAAGTCGTGCTTGCCGGTGCGCACGGTGGCGACGAAGAAGCCGTCACGGTCGGTGACGTCGATGGACTTGGCGCGCTCGACGCCCTCGACGAGGACCTTGATGTTGCCGTCGGGCATTTTGACGCTCTGCACGATGTTGCAGATAGAGCCGACCTGGTAGATGTCCTTGGCTTTGGGCTCGTCGATGGAGGCGTCGTGCTGGGTAGCGAGAAAGATCTTGCGGTCGCCGCTGAGGGCCTCTTCGAGGGCGCGGACACTGGACTCGCGGCCCACCACGAAGGGCGTCATCATATAGGGGAAGATGACCATGTCGCGGATGGGCATCATGGGCAGCTTGCGCGGCTCGTTTTTGTCGCGGGTCACGGTCATCAGCACACCTGGTTAAGTTTGGCTCTCGCGGCCGACTCGAATTGCCCGGCTGGCCGCGGAGACCTGTAGGGATTGTACAGCCAAAGCGCGTTAGCGCGAAGCTGTGGGAATGAACCATTGGCGTCATGACGGAAGTCATGCCGCAGCCAAATCTTTGCGCAATCAGCGCCCGGCGTTGGTCGACGACAAAACGGGCCGCTCAGTTCGCTGCTGAGCGGCCCGTTTTATTGAGAGAACCAAGGGAGGGAGCTTGTTTAGTCGCCGGAGACGAGTTCGCCTTCCTGCTGCCTGTTTCTGTTGATGGGCGAGGCGGCGTTGTTCGAGGCAGGCCGGATGGAATCGAGCGAGACCAGGCCTTCGACAGGCTTTTCACCGAGGACGTGCTCGCGGTAGAGCTTGGCCATGCGGGCGTTCTCGGCTTCCTGCTTCATCTTTTCGTCGCGCGCGCGGATCTTTTCCTCGCGAGCGTTCTTGGCGATGCCAAGGTTGTCGAGAGTGTGGTTGGCTTCGGCGTTCACGTGCTCCATGTTGACATGCAGGTCATGGCCAACGTGGTTCATGCCTACTTTCTTGCCACCGGCGAAGATCTCGTGGCGGCCGTGCTCCTCATACCACTTGGTGAGGGTGGCCGTCATGTGCATCTTCTCGATGATGTTGCGCCATCCCACGCCGGTGTTGTACGCGCAGAAGCTGATCTCGCCTTCCTGCGTGGCGTAGGGGATGATGCACTGCTCGGTGCGGCGGAAGTCGTAATTGAACAGATCCTGGAACCACATGCCGGCAATGAAGAGGAAGTTCCAGCGGTCCTGGCGGCGAACCTTGATGTCCTCAATGGTGCGGTCGCCCTTGACGCTGCCATAGTTCTTGCCGGTGGCGTTAAAGGTCTTGTCCATCTTCTTCATCATGTCGGTGATCTTGAAGTGGGTGGGCGCCTGGAACGGGTCGTAGTTGCGCAGCAGTGAGATGCCGAGGCCCAGGACGGAGAGGAACTTTCCGCGGGCAGCATCGTTGACCTTGGCCAGATCCTTGGCCACCTGCCCCATGTCCAGGAAGGCGGTGACGGGAGCGGACTCCTTGGTTTCCTTATCGATCATTACGGCCATGCCGATGCCGCAGTTGGGATGGCATCCACAGGAGAGCTGGCCCCACTCGGCGGTAGGCCCGTGCACGAGATCGGCCCAGTCAGAGAAGGTGCTCATAAAGCTGATGGGGAACCAGTCGCGCGCCGGCTCGCCCATGCCCACCTGCGCCTTGACGTCGTGCGCCATGTGCGAGAGCGTGTAGCGCTGGGCCACGCGGCGATCGTCGGTGATGTCTTCGTCGCGGCCGGTGAAGCTGACCGGCTGGAAGCTGAGGAAGCTGATCTTCTTGGGATTATCGAGCGCGAACTCGATGATGCGCCCAACCTGCTCGTTGTTGATGCCGTTGATGATGGTGGTGACCGGCACGATTTCGACGCCGGCTTCGTGCAGATTGTTGATGGCCTGCAGCTTGACGTCGAAGAGGTTGCCAACCTTGCGATGCGAGTTGGCGGCGTTGCCGATGCCGTCGAATTGGAGGTAGACGTAGCGCAGGCCCGCTTCAGCAGCAGCGCGGCAAAGCTCCTTCGACTTGGCAAATTCAATGCCGTTCGACGCGGCCTGGACCGAGTTGTAGCCAACCTTGCGCGAGTAAGCGACAGCGTCAAGGAAGTAGGGCGACAGAGTGGGCTCGCCGCCGGAGAACTGAACGCTCATCTGCCGCTTGGGCTTGATGGTGATGGCGTTGTCGAGCATGGTCTTGATCTCGTCCCAGGTGAGCTCGTGGACGAAGCCAACCTGGTTGGCGTCCATGAAGCAGGGATCGCACATCATGTTGCAGCGGTTGGTGAGGTCGATGGTGAGCACCGAGCCGCGGCCGTGCGTGACGGTCGAGGTGCCGTGGTTGTGCAGCTTCTCGTCGTTGTGGGCGCGCATGTCGCGGCCGGGGAAGCTCTCTTCAAGGTGCTTGAAGAAGACCGGGTCGATGGACATGACGTCTTCGAAGTGGCCGTGCTTGGGGCAGTCCTTCACCATCAGGATCTTGCCGTCGCGCTCGATGATCTGCGCCTTGATCTCGCCCACCTTTTCGTTGAGCAGGACTTCGTGGGGCAGCTTGCCGTCGAGGATCTGCTTGCGAATCTCGGGAACGCACTTGGGACAAAGTGAGTCCGTGGTGCGCGGCCAGCCGAGGGGCGGTTTCTCCTTTTGATAGCTCTTGAGGAGAGGCTTGTCACTCCACTTCGGCGTGAAGGAGGGGTTCGGGCTGATGCGGTTCAAGCGCTCAAAAACAACCCACGCTCCCTTGGCGGCATAGACGGCAGCCTTCTCAACGTACTTGACGGCTTTGGGCATGAATGCGGTCTCCTCGATTGGTTTTAAGGCGCTGGGGATCAATGAGTTCCCCGGCTCAAGCCTCGCGAATCCCATCGGGAACACGAAGGCTCAGAGGTCATTACGAGGGTAATCCGGAAGGCCGGTCGACCCAAGCGGGGTGCAGCGAACGGCGGATTCGGGGGCTGGACGGGGATTTGGAGGCGGCGAACGGGGGTGGGGTTGAAGGGGTCGCAGGAGATGGCAAGTGATTGGCGGAGCGGGGGTTATTCCGTTGGTTCCTCGGCGAAAGCCGTGACGGCGGGTGGCGGGGCGCAGGGATTACGGAGGGTTGACCGCGACGTGGTTGATGATGCGCTGGACGAAGACGACGTGCGTGTGGATGTGGCTCGCGATCGAGGGCACGAATTCGGTGATGAAGTTGTCAATAGGCGCGGTGGCCAGGTCGACGCCGTATCGCTCGGCGTCGGCCGCAAAATGGGTTTGCTGGCCGGGCACGTAAAGGTTCGAGATCGAAATGTCGATGATGGGCGCAACGATCTGTGAATAGTTGAGCGTGTTTGAGCCGTTGTCGGCGCGCTGCCAGAAGGTTTCGTCGACGCAATGAAGGACGCGGCGCGGGATGCTGAGATCGGGACGGCGATGGTAGTGCGGGTCAGTGTGGGTGATGGTGGGAACCACGAAGGTGCCGAAGAACTGATCGGTCATGTCCTGGGTGAAGTTGACCCCGGACAATCTGCCCCAGCCGGGAAAGCCTGGACCGTACGGCGTGTGCGAATTAGCCGCGACTTCGATGCCCGCCTCGCCGAAGATGGTGGCGAGGTTGAAGGGGTTGATCAGGTTATCCAGGGCGAGGCGAAGTTTTTGCGCGGGCGAAAAGCGCATGACCTCAGGGCCGGTGACAAAGCGGGTGTACCAGTTGAAGAACGGGGCGTGCTCCACGCAGACCGTCGACTCGACCGTGGTCGAGCCGGCCTCGCGCGTGGTCTCGCCTATACCGAGCGCGGAGACGGCGCGCAACCCGCCGGTGGCCGCCATGGATGCGCCGGCGTTTTTCGCGGCGCAGGGATTGAGAGGTTCCGGAGGCTTGACGGGCTTCTGCGGCGGAGCACTTTCGACCTGCACATTTGTAGTTTGGGCGGGCGGGGCTGCGGCAGGTTGGGTTGATCTTTGTGGCTGAGGAGCGGGGGGCGGGGCAGCGGGCGCAGGTTGCGCAGTTGGAGTGTCGCTCGTCTGTTTTTGAGCTGCGGCAAGCTTGCAGGCGCAAAGGGACAGCGCCAGAGCCAAGAGAGGCAGGCTGAAGAAGCGCGGACGGCGAAGCCGTCCGGCAGATAAGCCGCATCCGAAAGTCTTGTGGCGAAAAACTTCGCTAGGCAAGATGATGGGACCTCGGACAGTGAACTATACGAATCCGCATGCGCCGCCGCATCATGCGCCGGTTTGAGTTGGGGAACCTCTAGCGTCATCATGCGAAAGCGGTGGGTTTGCGTCAATAGTAATCTTGACGGTCCCCGCCGGCTGCCGAGGCATTGACGCGGCTCGTCGTGTCGCGCAGACTTTGGACAGGTTATGTATTTATCTAAAGATGCAAAGGAAGGGCTTCGATCATGAGCACACCAAATCATCCGGGATGGGGTGGTCCGCCCACGCTGGGCCAGAGGATCGACGAAGCGATCGAGCTGATCGAGATGGAGTTGCGCCACGCCATAACGTATGTGAACGACGCCGTGATTCCGCAAGTTCGAAGGGAGTCGATTACCGCAATGCGCACGGCTGCCGACACGCTGCGCAACCTGGCCGACCGCTTTGAGAAGCAAAACAGCCGGGCGGGGAATCAGCCGTACGGCAATGCGCCCAATAACCCAAACCCCAATAACCCAGACAAGGAGCCGCGCTCTTGAGCAGAGGCGAGCTGCAGGGCGGGGATGTGCGGCCCGTTGCAGCATGGCGCGGCACGGTGGCGCGCGGGGCGGTGAGTTTCGCTCTGGCAGCGATCGTCTCGCTGGGAGCGAGCGGGTGTAAACACCGGGAGAACACGCGCGTGGCTCCGCCGCAGGCATTGCCGCCGGAGGCATATCCTGCTGCGCCAACCGCACCGGCCCCGGCCAGGATTCCAGTAACGCCGGCGCCGCCGGGAGGAATCAACGGCGACGATCTCGCATTCGTTGCGACGCACAGACCGATTCTGAGCGAGGTTGGCTACGCCACGTGGTACACCGCGCCCTACAAGGGCCGCCACGCCGCAAATGGACAAGTCTTCGACGACGACGCGATGACGGCGGCGCATCGCACGCTGCCCATGGGATCGCTGGTGGTGGTGACCAACCTGAAGACCGGGGAATCAAGCGCCATGCGGATCACCGACCGCGGACCGTTTGTGGAAGACAGGATGCTCGATCTAACCATCGCTTCGGCCAAGGCAGTAGGCATTTACCGCACGGGCATGGCAATGGTGCGCATGGATGTGTACGAGACGCCCAAGCCGATTGAGACGGGCGGGCGGTGGTGCGTGCAGATCGGCGCGTTCCATGACGAGGAGGACGCGGTTGCGCTAAAGGCGCAGTTGCTGCGCGATTATCCCGGAGCGAATGTGATCGAGTTTCCCGGCGAGAAGAGCTTCTGGGTACGCATCCGGCCGCAGGGCGACGACCGGGCGATGGCCGAGCAAATTGCACGCCACCTGCAGCCGGTGGAAGGCGATGCGTACTTGACCCGGCTGGACTGAGACAGAGATCAGAGATCAGAGATCAGGCGGCCGCTGCGCGGACGTGTCAGCAAATCGGCCCGATCAACGTAGCAGAGCTGAAGCCGCCCAAAGCACCGGTTCCTGCCCGTGGAAGTCGCCGGTTTTGCGCTTGCGCTCGAAATAGTAGTCGAGGCTGTTGAACTTGCCGGTGCCCTCGCAGACCTGGGTCATGTCGCCGTTCTGGTCGATGAATCCGGTGACCGCAATCCATGCCTTGCGCGCCGCGGGACCGTAGGTGGCCGCGTCGAGCCAGCCGTTCTTGACGCCAGTGATGAGCGCGAAGGCGAACATGCCCGAGCTCGAAGACTCCTCCCACGCTTCTTCATGATCGATGAGCTGACGCCACACGCCGTCGGGCGCCTGATACTTCAGGAGCGCAGCCATCATCAGTTTGTAGCCGGCCAGGATACGCGCGCGTCGCGGATGAGCCGCAGGCAGGTCGCGCAGCATCTCGGTCATGCCCGCGGCGACCCATCCATCGCCGCGGCCCCAGAAGAACGGCACATCGGGCGCGTGATAGAAGAGGCCGTTGGGCTGCTGCAGCTTGTCGAGGTAGGCCACCATCTCATTGGCGTCGCGATCGAGGTACTTTTTGTCGTCGGTGGCGCGCCAGGCCTGCAATTGCAGGATGGTGAGCATGTACATATCGTCGATCCAGTAGCGCGTCTCGCCCGAGAGACCATCGGGCTGGGGATTCTCCCACTGGCGGTCGGCGAACGAGAGCCCGTAGTCGAGAAATTTCTTGTCCTTGGTCTGGATGGCGATCTCCAGGGGAACGATGCCGAAGATCTCATCGTCCACGTGACGGCGGACGGGAATGCGGTCGGCTTCGGCGCCGTCGGGCATGATGGGATCGAATTTCCTGATGAGCCGGTCACGAAGATCGGTGTCGTGGGTCAACTCCGCAAAGGTCAATGCGCCGTACCAAGCGCCCACCTCGGAGTAATGAATCGTGGCGGTGTACTGGTGCGGGCTGGTGACGAAGTGCTCGGCGAGGGCCTTGCCGATCTCTTGCGGAGAGCGCCCCGGCGGCCAGTTGCTAAAGGAGTCCTTTTGAGCGGATACGGTGGCGGCTGCGGCCGAAAAAAGCAACGCCAACGCGGCAATCCTTGTTAAGACTTTCATGTGCGTTCCCTCTTTTCCTGACGTCCGGGCGAATCCATTTCTTCCCGCGCGTCGATGATAGCCCCGCGCCTGGGGCAGGTGCACGCGGGCGCTGCGGGAGTGGGCAGGCGATGGCTAAGGAACAATATATCGTGATACGATATATCTATGGCAAGGCCTCCCCAATCCAGGCGTGGAGCACGAGCGCGCCGGGTCAATATGACGCCAAACGGTCCTGGCGCGCGCAAGCTTGACGTAGCGCATCTGAGACGGCTGGCCGAGTTTCGCTTTCAGCTTCGCCGCTTTCTGCATGTGAGCCAGGCGGCGGCAGAGCGTGTGGGCCTGCACAACCAGCAGTACCAGATGCTGCAGTGCGTTGGCGGCATACCCGAAGGGATGGCTCCCACTATCGCCAAAGTGGCCGAACGCATGCTGCTGAAGCACAACAGCGCCGTAGAGCTTGTGGACCGCACGATCGAGCAGGGTTTGCTTCGCCGCTCGAACGACGAGGCGGATCACCGGCGCATTCTGCTGCGCGTGACACCACAGGGCGAGCGAATTCTGGCCGCGCTGGCGGAGTTTCATACGCGGGAACTGGAACAGTCTGGGCCGGAACTCGTGCGGGCGCTGGATAGCATTCTTCGCGCAGCCGAGCAGGGGGAGACTCGCGGTGACCGGATGAAACGGCAGCGGAAGGTGGCTGCCCGATGAGGCACGCGGCTCGACGCGCAACGGGGCAGTTGCGCGACTTCAATGCCAGTCCGCGCATGATTTTGCTCAGCGGCCTGGGCCTGATTTTCGGCGCCGCGGGCGCTTTGCTGGCCTGGATTCTGCTTCGGCTGATCTATGGGTTCACCAACCTCTTCTACTACCAGCGACTGAGCTGGGAATTCGTTTCTCCCGCGCAAAATCATCTGCACTGGCTGGCGGTCTTCGTTCCGATTGTGGGCGGAATCATCGTGGGAGTGATGGCTCGGTATGGATCGGAGAAGATTCGCGGACATGGCATTCCAGAGGCGCTGGAGTCGATTCTCGTGAATGGCGCAAAGATCAGCCCACGAGTTGCGCTTTTCAAGCCTCTGGGTTCGGCGGTGGCGATCGGGACGGGCGGCCCATTCGGCGCGGAAGGCCCCATCATCATGACTGCGGGATCGGTGGGCTCGCTGTTTGCACAATACTTCCACTTGTCGGATGCGGAACGTTCGACGTTGCTGGTGGCGGGAGCCGCGGCGGGCATGACGGGCGTGTTTTCAACGCCGCTGGCGGCGACATTGTTGGCCGTGGAGCTGCTGCTCTTCGAGTGGAGGCCACGCTCGTTTGTGCCCGTGGCCGTGGCGGCCGCAACGGCGGGCGTGTTGCGGCACTACTTCATCAGCCAAGATCCACTGTTCCCCATGCCGCTTTCGATGCATCGCGTTGAACCGGTGACTTTGCTGTGCGCGTTGCTTGTTGGCCTTGCGGGCGGGGCGCTGGCTTTGCTTCTGAGCCGCGCAGTCTATGCCAGCGAAGATTTCTTCGAAAACCATCTGCCAATTCATTGGATGTGGTGGCCGGCGATTGGCGGAGTCGTGGTGGGCATAGGCGGACTGATCTTTCCGCGTGCGCTGGGAACCGGATACGACCTGATCGATTCGCTGCTGGCAGGAGACCGCACATGGCAATTGATCGCCGGCATTCTCATCGTCAAGAGCATCATCTGGTCGTTCTCGCTGGGCTCGGGAACTTCGGGCGGCATTCTGGCGCCGCTGCTGATGATCGGCGGGGCATTGGGAGCGCTGTTTACGCCTGTATTGCCCGGCATGTCGAGCGGCGAATGGGCCCTGGTGGGGATGACTGCGGTTCTCTCCGGGTCTATCGGCTGCCCGCTCACCGCTGCAGTCCTGAGCCTGGAACTCACACATCATTACGGTTTATTGCTTCCGGTGTTCACGGCTTCGGTCGTAGCGCACGCGTGCGCTGTGCTATTCCAAAAGCGATCGATTCTCACGGAGAGGATCAGCCGGCGCGGCTACCATCTAAGCCGCGAATATAGCGTCGATCCGCTGGAAACCATCATGGTTGCGGAAGCAGTGCGCCCGCGCGTCGTTGTGCTACCCGCGGAGTTGACTGCCGCGGATGCGCAGAAGTGGCTGGAGGGCGGACGCACAAAGAGTGATCACCGCGGCCAGCGGCTCTATCCATTGGTGGATGCTGAGGGCCGGCTCACTGGCGTGATAACGCGCAACGGCCTTTCTGCCCTGGCAAACAGCTTGGGCCGGGATCGTGAGTCGTCGCCAGCAGCCGCGCCGGTAGTGGCATTTCCAAATGAGACGCTTCGCATGGTTGCGGAAAGGATGGCGTCACGTCGACTGTTTGTCCTGCCAGTTGTAGAGCGAGATACCGGCAAGCTGCTTGGTCTGCTGAACGCCGAGGATGTTTTGGCGGGACGTACGCGCGCACATGATCGCGAAACCCGGTATGAGCGACTGCGCATGCCATTCTCGCGGGCGAGCGCGCAGGAGATTGTGCGCGAGAGTTTATAGGCGAACGTCCCTGCATTGCGTTCTCATCCCGCCAGTCATGGGAGTTCAGAAACTGAATCTATGGAAATATTCGCGAGGTATCCATGAGCGACCGGGCAGAAAAGATTGGAATCGTGGGCGCGGGCAGTGTGGGGGCAACCATTGCCTATGCGTGCATGGTGCGCGGCGTGGGCAAGCACATCAGCCTCTTTGACAGAATCAGGATCAAGGTGGAGGCCGAGGTGCTGGATCTGAACCATGGACTGATGTTCGTTCCCATGGCGAAGGTGGACGGTTCGGATGACCTGAACGTGCTTGAGCACTCCCATGTGATCGTGGTAACCGCGGGCGCGAAGCAGAAGCCAGGGCAGACGCGCATCGATCTGGCGGAGGCAAACACGGCGATCTGCCGCGGATTGATTCCTGATCTGATGCGCGTTGCGCTGCATGCAACACTGCTGATGGTGACCAATCCGGTGGACGTACTCACTTACGTGGCGCTGAAGCTGAGCGGGCTGGAGAGCCGCCAGGTCCTGGGCAGCGGCACGGTGCTGGATAGCTCGCGCTTCCGCTTTCTGATCGCGCAACGCTGCTCGGTGGCCGTGCAGAACGTACATGCCTACATTGCCGGCGAACATGGCGACAGCGAGATTCCGCTCTGGTCGAGCGCCAGCATCGGCAACGTGCCCGTGCAAGGCTGGCGCATGCCGGGCCGTGCGGCGCTGAGCGCACAGGAAGAGAAGGAGATCTTCGAAAGCGTGCGCACCTCGGCCGATAGGATCATCCAGGGCAAGGGCGCCACAAACTACGCCATCGGCCTGGCAGTGGCTGCGATTCTGGAAGCCATCCTGTGGAATGAGGGGCGCGTGTTGCCGGTAAGTTCGCTGCTGACGGACTATCGCGGCATTAGCGACGTCTGCCTCTCCATACCGTCCATTGTGGGCCGCAGAGGAGTGGAAGGACTGCTGCCAGTGTCGATGAATTCGGAGGAGGAGGCCGGTCTGCGCTCCAGCGCCGAGACCATCCGGCGGGTGGTGCGAGCTCTGGGCTTCTAACACGATTCCATGATGGCTATGCCGATTCAGAGTTTGTCATTCGACAGCATTGCTAGATCAAAACTGAGGAATCTGCTTTATTTGATACCGGTTTTATTGTCGCAGTTGGCACGGAAATTCAGAAACTGTTAAATGAACAAGGAGATCGAAATGCATCGACACGAGGGTGAAGGCAACAGCTTAACCAGGCTCCCCGAGTTGGCTCAGCCCCTGCTGCAATTTGATCTTGCCGCAGAGATAGAGCATCTGCGGCGAGAGGAATCCTGGCAACGAGGTACAGGACGGAGCTCGAGAACACTTGTGAAGCAGCCGGATTTTCGTATCGTCCTGGTCGCCATGAAGTCGAACACAGAGATGAAACAGCATCGAGCGGAGGGAAGGATCTCGATCCAGACCATCGTTGGCCACGTGCGGCTGAAGTTACCCCAGCAGACTGTTGAGGTTCCCGCTGGCCATTTGCTGGTGCTCGATCGCTGCATTACGCACGACGTTGAGGCAGTGGAGGAGAGTGTTTTCCTTCTCACAGTCTGCTGGCCCGAAGGCAGCGCCTGATCTGCTTCGAGCAACTGACTGAAGACAGGTGTAGTTTAGCCGCATGCGGGCCGCTCATCTGTCGACCGACACCATACGACGGTATCAATTGGGATGCTCCGGTCAAGGCGCCGCGTAAAACAGTATTAAGCTCGGCAAGACACGCAGAGAGGAGACGTTGATGGACTACGTATTCTTCGGCAACCTCCAGCAGGAATTTTCGGACCCCGACAAAGGCATTCTGAGCAGAGTCCTTCACAAGGACGCTGATGTAAACATCACCGCGTTCAGCTTTTCATCGGGTGAGGAGTTATCGCTGCACTCGGCCCCTACTCCTGCGATTCTCTATTTTCTTGAGGGCGAAGCGGAGGTTCAGTTGGGCGCCGAAAAAGTGCTCGCCCGGCCTGGATCGTTCGTTTACATGCCGCCAATGCTTCCACATGCCATTGAGGTAAAGTCTCCCGTCAAAATGCTGCTCATTCAAGTCACGGGAAGAACGAGCCACGCAACCTCATAACCGCGAGGCGCGGACTAAAAGGGGGAATGTCCATGATTCGGCTGAAGCGCGCCTATGAAAAGCCCAGCAAGTTGGATGGAGCACGATTCCTTGTTGAGCGCCTGTGGCCCAGGGGGGTCAAAAAGTCGTCGCTGCCCATCGCGGCCTGGCTCAAGGACGCGGCGCCGAGCACGGCGCTGCGCAAGTGGTTCGGGCACGATCCGGCGCGATGGAAGGAGTTCCGCTCGCGCTATTTCGCTGAATTGGAGGTCAGGCCGGAGGGGTGGCTTCCGATCCTTGAGGCCGCGCGCGAGGGTGCGGTTACGCTGATTTACAGCTCTCGCGACGCGGAAAACAACAACGCTGTCGCTCTCAAGGAGTTTTTGACGGCAAAGTCCGGATCCAAACGGACGTGAAGGCCTGTGGCTTGCCGCCGCGTTCGCGGGGTTATGGCTGCGCGGTGACGTAGGCCGGATCGGTGGCCTGACGCATGGCGGCAGAGAAGCTGTCCCAGGTGCACGAGAGATCCGGGCGGCTGCATGCGGGGATGAAGATCAGCGCCTCGGCGGGCGGGTTGGCAGGCGTCAGCGGCTCCGCATTGCGCATCTGGTCGAGAGTTTGCGTGGTGAATGCAACGCGCACGAACGGTCCGGATTTGGGCGAGCGCCAAAGCTCGAAGATCAGCGCGCCGCCTGGCGGGGAATCGTCGACACGGCCGTCAGCGATCCAATCGATGCCGAGAGCGCCGGCAACGGTGACGATGTTGGTGTCGTGACCGACCAGAATGACGAGGCGGTCACCGGGCTTGCCGAGCGCGCCGGGAACGGGCTTCCCTGTCACGCTCTGTTCCATCGTCCGGCGAATGTGGTCAAGAAGATTGGAGGCGTAGATGCGCGCGACGGTGGGCGTGCGATCGGCATAGTCCCAGGCGGCGATGTTGGCTTGCATTACGTAGCGCAGCGTGGCGCTGTCTAGGCATCCCCAGCCGGTGTCGGCGACGCTCATGCCCTGCGTGTATTCGAGGAGCAGATTCTCGGCCAGTGTGGAGGCGGTGACAAGTGGACCGCGCGCCGCCACGGGAGAATCGCCTGATCCGGGCTTGAGGCTGGCGGGAATATCGAAGATTGAGGTGCGCTGCGGATTGGTCGGCAAGCGTCCGCAACCGGACAAAATGCGATCGAGGGCGGTCAATTGCGGACGGTAGATTTCGGTCAGATGGTCGGGATCGCCGCCGATGCGTCCGGCGATGGCTGCCGCAGCGAGCCTCGGGTCCGGATGGCCGACGCCCGCTTTCCGCGGGCTGAAAAGCGGGTCATTCGTACCATCGGGGCGTGACTGAACTTCGACATTGCAATCCGGAAACATCCCCTCGGCGAGAGCTTTGCCGGTCTCGCGCGTGCGCTGGTCGATATCGGCCAGGATCGTGACGTGTGTCGAATCCGCGCAGCCAGTGGGTGCGAACAGGCCATCGGCGGAGAACTGCTCGCGATCCCAGGCGCCGAACAGCTTCATCAACTGGTGGCCGTGAGCAGTGAGGAGGCCCGGAGCGACTCCCCACGTCGGCCACGGCGCCGCCGAAAATTCGTCGAGATCAGCCTGTGCCGTGAGCGGAGAGCGAACGCCGTGACGAGCAAGCACGATGACGAACTGGAGTTTCGCGTCGCTAGCGGGGGCCGGCGCCCCAGACGATTGGACCGCCAGAACGCAGAAAAGAAGGAGACCAAGTGGGCGGAAGAGGAACAGCAGCGATGTGGAGCGGAGGGTCAACATGGATCACCGAATCTGAGTGTAGCGGGGCGGACGGCGGAGAGCGTAAACGCAGAAAGAATGTTACGGGCAGTGCGCGGCGCGTCCGACTCCATCGTGCAGGAGAACCGGGCACCCTCCAAATGGTTGATAGCTGAAAGCTCATTCTTCATTTTCGAATTAAATTCGCACTTCAAATCAACGAATTCGAGACTGCCAGAAAAAAATCGACGCGGGCGATCCGATAGAGGAGAGATTAGTAAAAAAAGGAAAATAATACAGATAGCGTCATTTTTGCCTCTTCGCATGGGCGTTCTTTCCGGTTTGATGAATCGTTTTACTTGAGAAAATCCAGCCAGTTTGTTGTCTTGGCAATGGTGCATAAAGGTTCATACAGTTCGGATCGCCAATTAAGGCATGACTCTAACTGGCTGCGCCTTATCAGCAGGAGAGCGGGCACGCCCGTTCCAACCCGTACAATTCGACGCCGAGCCCTGTCTCTGGCGGCAAACCATGGTTCAACCCGGCGTCGTTCGCAAAACCTACTGAGTCGGCGGCCTCGCCAGTGATACCCAATACCGGCCGCAATCAGTTTCGTGGACCGGGTAACTCGCAGTTCAACGCGCGCCTCTACAAGTCTTTCCACATCTGGCGCGAAGCAGACTTCCAGCTTGGCCTCGATGCAATCAACCTGTTCAACCACCCATTCCTCAATAGCCCGAACACGACTGTGCCTACCGATGGGAACCTCGCGTCGGGGGCTTATGGCACTTTCGGTCTGATCACCAGCTTCGGCCAGGCCTACTCTCAAACGGGAGGTACGCGCGCGCTGCAGTTTTCTGGACGGATCAACTTCTAATTGCTTTCCGGATCAATTGGCGCGGCAGCTCTTTCGGGGGTTACCGCTCTGCTTTTCGGGTCCGAACATTCGCGCTTCCCCCGCCAAGTCCGAGCGCATGGCACGCCGCGGCTGCTCGACTATATTGAGAGAAGCCGCCTACGAAGGAAACGCGGAGAGGATACAACAATCCATCCGTTCTCCCGTTCGGGAAAGCCCTCAGAAATGCATGTGACCGATAAACCCGTTCGACCTCGCCGCGCCGTGGCATCGAGCGAAACTGCGCGCGAAATCAATCGTGACATTCTGCTTCACGCCATCCACCTGCACCAGCCTGTAAGCCGGGCTGACCTGGCGCGCCTGACCGGCCTTCAGCCCAGTACGGTTTCCGTGATCATTGGCCAGCTCATGGAAGAGGGATGGGTGGTGCCCGGAAGCCTGGGACGGCTGCCACGGGGCCGCAGGCCCACCTTCGTGACGCTGAACGACCAGCATGTCACGCTGGCCATCGATCTGCGACCTGGGAAGGCCAATCTGGCCGTGGTCGACATCAATGGGAAGATTCTGGGGCGGGAGACAGTCGCCTTCGACATCAAGGCCGGTTCTACGCCTGAAGAAGCCAAGACGGCCATCGCGCATATCGCGAGAGCGGCACGATCTCTACGAGCGACCTACGGCGACCGCGTGTTTCAGGGGCTCGGCGTGAGCGTCTCAGGGCGCGTGGACCAGAGGACGCACCGCCTGCTCTTTTCGCCGAACGCTCCCTGGGGCCAGATCGATCTCTACGGAGAGTTACAGAGGGTTCTGGACACTCCCATCGAAATGGAGAACGCCGCCAACGCGTGTTTGGCCGCGGAGCGCTGGTTCGGCAACTTCGGCGACTCGTCGAACATGATTGCGATTTCGGTTTCGGAGGGCATCGGCGCTGGAATATTGGTGGATGGACGAGTCGTGCGGGGCAGAGATGATATGGCGGGCGAGTTCGGCCACATGTCGATTGAGGAATCCGGTCCTGTTTGCGGCTGCGGCAACGTGGGCTGTTGGGAGACGTTCGCGTCGAACCGCGCAGGGCTGCGGTACTACCGTGAGCTGGCGCCCGAAAGCACGCTGACTTCATTTCAGGAACTGCTCGATTTGGCGCTGGAGGGCGACATCCGCGCGCTGCGCTCGATCGACAAGATGATGACCTACCTGGCGCGAGGGTTAGCGATGCTGACGGCCGGGCTGGCGCCGGAGGTGATCATCGTCGTGGGCGACTGCACGGCGCTGTGGCCGCGCATCTGCCCCCTGCTGGAGAGCCACTTAATCGCCAAATCGTTTACCCCGCACACGCCACGTGTGGTGGCGGCCATGGATGGCGACGCGGCGAGGCTGCGCGGCGCCGCTGCTCTGGTCCTGCATAAGGTGCTTTTCAAGCAAGTGGACTTTGCACCCCGCCACGAGCGCGGAGGCGAGCGAGCCAGTTCTAAACTGGTCGCCGCCCACGCTTAAAATTCTCAGCAGACCTATGAAAAAGTGCGGCAGCGATGCGGGAGACTGACCATCCATGAGAGTGGGATTCATTGGCGCTGGCGGCATCGCGGGTAAGCACGCGCAGGCTTACAAGAACATCGGCTACCGGATCGCGGCGGTTACGGATCGGACGGAAGAGCGCGGGCGTAAGTTCGCTGATGCGTGGGGTGCGGAGTTTGTGGCCGCGCCGGAGCAGCTTTGTCAACGCGCTGACGTGGATTGCCTCGATGTTTGCACCTTTCCCGGCTACCGGCTGGCAGCGGTAGAGCTGGGCGCGAAAGCAGGCAAGCATGTGCTCGTGGAGAAGCCGATGGCCGTGGATCTGGAGACCGCGGCGCGGATGATCGAGGTGGCGCACGCAGGTGGGATTCAACTCGGTGTGGTGAGCCAGCATCGCTTCGACGACTCGACTCTGTTCCTGAAACGCGCGATCGGGGCTGGATGGCTGGGCAATATCCTCGAGGCTGATGCCTACGTGAAGTGGCACCGCACGGATGAGTACTACGCGCGGCCGGTGAAAGGAAGCTGGGCCGGCGAAGGCGGCGGCGCATTGATCGGCCAGGCTATTCACCAGGTGGACGTGCTGTTGCATCTGATCGGCGCGGTGGATGAGGTCTTTGGATACTGGCACCTGGGCGCCACGCACAAGATCGAATCGGAGGACCTGCTGTGCGCGGTGCTCCGTTATGCATCGGGAGCAACAGGCGTGATCCAGGCCGCGACAGCGCTGTGGCCGGGCTATCCGGAGCGGATCGAGATCCATGGGACAAAGGGGAGCGCGATTGTAACCGGCGATCAGTTGACGACGTGGGATGTGCGGGACGATGCGGGCGAACCACCGCCGATTTCGCAGCCAGCCAAGTCTGGTGCATCGGACCCGATGGCAATTTCTCTCGTACCGTTTGAGCGGCAACTGGCCGACTTCGGCGAGGCGTGCAAAATGGGCCGGCCGCCGGCGTCGTCCGGAGCGGATAGTTACCGGGCATTGCAACTGGTGAGGAGCATCTACACATCGTGCGCCGAAGGGCGAAAGGTGCAGATCGCGCCGGTGGAGCTTTAGCAATAGTGCGGGTTTGTTTGCGCGGCGGCCGTGGCAGCGCGGCGCAGTGGCTTGAGCTATTGATTGACGCCACTGGCGAGGAATCCGCCGTCGACGGCGAGTACTTCTCCGGTGACAAACGAAGCGGCTTCGGAGGCGAGGAAGATGGCCGCGCCGGCCAGCTCATGCGCCTGCCCGAATCGGTGCATGGGAGTGCGCATCAGCAATTCCTGTCCGCGCGGCGTTCCCTGGACAAGCGAGCGATTCAATTCCGTGGAAAAGACGCCCGGCGCGATGGCGTTCACATTCACTCCGCGGGGCGCGAGCTCGATAGCGAGAGTCCTGGTTAACGAAACGACGGCCGCTTTGCTGGCCGAGTAGGGCGCGACTCCGCGAAATGCGACAAACGAGCCCAGGGAGGCGACGTTGATAATGCGTCCGTAGCCGGCGCGCGCCATGGTGGCGGCGAAGATCTGGCAGGCGCGAAGCGTTCCTGTGAGATTGGTTTCGATGATGCGCGACCAATCTACCTCGGTGGTCTCGAGCGCGGGGGATTTCAAGGTGATGCCGGCGGCGTTCACAAGGATGTCGATTCTGCCGAAAGCCGCGATGACTGCGTCGTGCAGGGCCTGAATCGAGGCGCGATCGAGGACGTCGCTGACCACGCGCAGGGAGCGGCGGCCCAACGCTTCGATCTCCGCGGCGGCCTTCGCCACCTCCTGCGGTCGGCGCGCACTGGAGACCACATCAGCGCCGGCAGCGGCAAGGCCCAGGGCCATAGCGCGCCCCAGACCCGTGGTTCCGCCTGCCACCACGGCCACTCTCCCCGTCAGATCGAATAGGGTTTTGCGCATCGAAATGTTACTTTAACGGATTCGCCAGCACGGCGAAAGCGAGGAGCCTACGATCGATTTTCGGCGCTCGTTCCAGGCAAGAACCTTGAACCATTTCAAGGGTCTTTCTTGAATCGAATTATAACGTAAGCGCCACGAAGTGTGAGAGTTAAGGGCCTGGGCCAACGATCCATGATGGGAAAGACTGCGCCAATTCCCGCGCCGCTCTTGGAATAGCGTTGGGGCATCTTTTCGCGGCACTGCGCCGGAGATCGCTCCGAACTGGGCCGACCTTTGGGAACGAGCGCAGGCCAACCGGTATCCTGTTCGAGAGATGCGGTGGAGCAAGCCGATTGACGTAATCAGGTGGCTCTTCGACGGGCATCGTGGCCCGCGAGGACAGATGATACCGCGGTGGGTCTTTCTGCGCGCGCTGGCGCTCATTTATTTCTCCGCGTTTTATTCGCTGCTGTTTCAGCTCAAGGGATTGATCGGTCCGGACGGAATTCTCCCTGCGCAGGATTATCTGGCTGATATCGCGCAGCAGTTGGGCCTGGAGCGCTACTGGTACGCGCCGTCACTCTACTGGTTTTCGTCGAGCTCCGCGATGATGATGGCGGTGACGTGGATCGGCCTGACCGCGTCCGTGATTGCTTTTCTGAACGTGTGGCCCCGCCTGAGCTTTTTCGTTTGCTTTGTCTGTTTCCTTTCGTTTGTCGGCGCGAGCAGCGTGTTCTCGAGCTATCAGTCGGACGGAATGCTGCTGGAGGCAGGGTTTCTGGCTCTGTTCTTCGCGCCGCGTGGGCTCTGGCCCGGTTGGGGAGCGCACGATCCGCCCTCGCGCATGAGCTGGTTCCTGCTGCAATGGGAGTGGTTCCGAATCTACTTCGAATCGGGCATGGTGAAATTGGCGAGCGGAGATGTGGAGTGGCGCAACTTCACCGCCATGGACGAGTACTACCAGAATGGCCCGCTGCCCACTTGGATTGGCTGGTACGTCGAGCATCTGCCGCATTGGTTTCATGCGGCCACTGTTGGAGGAACTCTGGCTCTCGAGCTGGGCCTGGTGTTCATGATGTTCTTTCCGCGCAGGGTGCGGCTGATCCTTTTCTTCATCGTCACGCCTTGGGAAATTGGCGTGATTCTCACGGCCAACTATGCGTTCCTGAATTACCTGGTGCTGTCGCTGGGCTTTCTTCTGCTCGATGACAAGTTTCTGTTCCGATTTGTACCCGCGCGATTCCGCCCTCGCGAACCGGAACGCACTGCGGAGGCGGCGCCGGAACCGCAAGGGGAGGAGCCGCTATCGATTCTGGGCGTGGGCGAGGCCAGTGTCGCGACGGCGGACATCGAAGAGAGCGACCACATCTCCAAGCCTCACCCATTTCTCGAACGTCTCGGATTTTCATGGTGGGTCACGCGCTTGGCCGCAGCCGCATTCATGCTGACATGGATCGCCTACAACACGACTGCGGAGATGATCGGAATTCCGCTGCGCGACATTCCCCTGCCGGTGAAGCCGCTGATCGCGCTCGAGCCATTTCGCATCGCCAATCAATATGGGCTCTTCGCCGTGATGACACGCGGACGCTACGAGATCGAATTCCAAGGCTCCGACGACGGCACAAACTGGACGGCGTATCCATTCCGGAACAAGCCGCAGGCATTGAATGAAGCGCCGGGAATCTATGCGCCCTATCAGCCGCGCTTCGACTGGAATCTGTGGTTCGCGTCGCTCGGCGGCTGGCGCGACAACGAGATCGTTCCTTTGACCGAGGAGCGGTTGTTGCTCGGCGACGGCAATGTACTGGCGCTGTTTCGCGACAATCCCTTCCCGCAGATTCCGCCGCGCTATGTGCGCGCGGTAATTTGGCAATACTGGTTCACGACAATGAATGAAAAGCGGCAAACCGGCAACTGGTGGCGCCGCGAGTATCTGGGCCTGTACGCGCCGGAACTGACGATGGCTGCGGATGGCCACTTTGCTGTGGTGGAATGGCCTGAGGAACTTCCGCCCCACGACTAATGAACGATCTGTCCGGAGGACGATGAAACGATGAGCCGCGCATGCGTGATTGGATCGGGCCCCAATGGGCTGGCCGCGGCCATTGTGCTGGCGCGGGCGGGGATGCGCGTGGATGTGTTTGAAGCCGAAGCCGAGCCGGGCGGCGCTGTGCGGACGCTTCCGCTCACGTTGCCGGGGTTTCTGCACGACTTCGGCTCGGCAGTGTATCCGTTCGCGGCCGGATCCCCGTTTTTCGCCACGTTGCCTTTAGCGGATCACGGGCTGGAATGGATCCACGGAGAAGCGCCGCTGGTACACCCGCTCGACGATGGCTCGGCAGTAGTGTTGGAGCGCGACCTGGAACATGCGGAGCGCGCACTGGGAGCAGACGGCAAGCTGTGGCGGAGCTTGATGCAGCCTGCGGCCGACGATTGGATGGAGTTTGCGGAAGACACGCTTGGGCCGGCATTGCGCGTCCCTCATCATCCGCTGCGCATGGCGCGATTCGGCCTGACGGCGATTCAATCTGCGCAAAGCTTCGTCAAGAGCCACTTCGTCAGCCCACGCACTCGAGCCATCTTCGCGGGACTGGCGGGTCACTCGTTCCTGAGCTTCGACCGGCCATTGAGCGCGACGATCGGATGGATGTTCGGCATCACCATCCATGCGGTGGGCTGGCCGATTCCGCGGGGCGGCGCGCAGGCCATTACGCAGGCGCTCATCGGCCACCTGAAGACGCTGGGCGGCTCGGTGCACACCTCGTCCCGCATCGACGCGGCAGCATTCCGCGAGCTGGAATCGAGCAGCGAGCTGGTGCTTTTCGATACCGCGCCCCGGCAACTGGTTGCGATCGCCGGTGAGCGGCTCGCGCCCAAATACAGGAATGCTCTGGAAAGTTTTCAGCTCGCTCCGGGCGTATTCAAAGTTGACTACGCGCTTTCACAGCCTGTTCCGTGGCGCGCGGCTGATTGCCGGCGAGCGATCACGGTGCATCTGGGCGGAACATTCGAAGAGATTGCGGCGGCCGAATCCGCCGTGGCCAATGGGCGCGAAGCCGAGCAGCCCTTTGTGCTGGTGGCGCAGCCAACGCTTTTTGATCCATCGCGCGCGCCTGAGGGAAAACATGTGCTGTGGGCCTATTGCCACGTACCCAACGGCTCAACAGTCGACATGGCGGACCGCATTGAGTCGCAGATCGAGCGCTTTGCGTCAGGATTCCGCGATTGTGTCCTGGCGAGACACGTTTCCGCGCCCGCGGCGCTGGAAGCGATGGACGCGAACCTCATTGGCGGCGACATCAGCGGTGGCGCGATGACCATGCGGCAAATGTTCTTCCGGCCGACTTCGAGCGGCTACGCGACGGGCGCGCCCAAGCTGTACTTGTGTTCGGCGTCGACGCCGCCGGGCGGAGGCGTACACGGCATGTGCGGCAATCACGCGGCGCGGCTGGCGCTGCGGCAATTGAAGAAGTGATCGGCGAGTGCTGCGAAAAAGGAAGGCCGCTCGCCCTGGCTGCGCCCTGCCTTCCTCGCGCGGCCCGGTCGAACGGCCAAATCAAATCTACAAAGTTCAGCAGAGCTTGCGGCTCAAGCCAAGACTTGCTGTGTTTCCCCCGTGAAAACTAAAGCGCGAGAAAAGCCGGGCAACCTTACCCTCGCGCGTAGCTCTCCAGCGCCACGCGGCTGGGGATCGTAAGCGTGCATCCGTGTTGCGCTACCAAATGGCGGTTTTTGAAGATGCTCAGCGTGCGCGTGACGGTCTCGCGCGAAGCGCCGATGAATTCGCCGATCTCTTCGTGCGTCATCGACACGCGGCAGTGGGCAGATTGCTCGTGCTTTTGTCCGGGCTCATCGCTCCAAACCAGCAGCAGGCGGGCCAGGCGCTCATGCACCGATGTTGACAGGCCAACCATGCGCAACTGCTCGCAGGCAAGGTTGAAGCTGCGGCTGATTTCGCGCGTGACGATGGGATAGACGTCAGGATGGCGGGCAAGAAACTGCAGGAAGACCTGGCGCGAGATGTGCGCGATCTTCGCCGGATAGAGGGTGTCCGCGGTCATCTCGTACTCGCCGCCGGAGAGCGTAGGCGAAAGACCCAGCACCTCGCCGGCTTTGGCGATGTGAAAGCTGAGGCGGCGGCCATCGCTCGAGTTGATAGAGAGCTTGACCTCGCCGTCCAGAACCACGTAGACGCCCGAGGCCGGCTGTGTCTCAGTGAAGAGAACCACATTGGACGGATAGGAGGAGGGCACGAGCAGCGGCTCCAGATCGGCCAGCGCCGCGGCCGGCAATGCCTTAAAGAACTCGCCCTTCCGGTAAGAAGGTACACCCGCATTGTTCGTTAGATCATGTCCCGTGTGCATTTCAGCTCTCCGTGTCCGCACGTTGAGAGTTCTTGCGCGCCACTTCTTCGGCAAGATACTCGGTCCAGGGTGTGCCAGTGAGGATCGCGGCTCCGGTTTGAGAGTAGATTGCTCTCAAAACCCTGATCCCCGCAGCGTCGGCAAAAGTTGTTTCCCGCAAATCAAGAGACAGTTTTTTCTGCGCTACAGCCGGAGCTTTCTCTTCCCACAGGCGGCCAAGTTCAGCTGCCCATGGCCCGGCGACGCGCCCTTCCAGCTTGATCACGATCGAGTTCGAGTTTTCTTCAAAGGAGATTCGAAGCACTTGCTGGCTCGTCCAGCGCCATGCCTGTGATAAGGCACGGCGCGTGCCAAACTTGCGATGCGGCGCGACAGCGCCAGCATCGCGTTGAAATTAAGGGATTTGCTTTTGCGGGATCGCAGCGGTGGCCTGTGATGTTGCGCGGCGCGCGACGAAGTGACGATGACGGTATTTCGTCACTGAGACTACATATAGTCGCTGCGCTCGATTCCGAGCTTCTTGATTTTGGAGTTGAGCGTGGTGCGTTTGAGCCCAAGCCGCTCGGCTGCGCCGCCGGGTCCGCCGATGATGCCCTTGGCCTCGCGGAGCGCGCGCACTATGTGATCGCGCTCGGCTGCATGCAGAGTGGGATTGGTGGCAGCCTCATAGGCTTCTTCTTCCGCTTCCACGGCTTCGAGCTCGGCCAATGGCACGTGGAGTTGAGGCCCGCGGGACAGGATTACGGCGCGCTCCAGAAAGTTTTCGAGCTCGCGAATGTTGCCCGGCCACTTCCAGGCTGCCAGCGCCGCCATCGCCTCGGGCGGGATGGTTTCAATGGTTTTGCCCATGCGGCGGGCGTGGCGCGAGACGAAGTGGCGCACGAGGATGGGGATGTCGGCGGCGCGCTCGCGCAGAGGCGGGGCGAAGACAGGGAAGACTTTGAGGCGATAAAAGAGGTCGCTGCGGAATTCTTTTTCTGCGACCATTTTGGCCAGGTCGCGATTGGTTGCGGCGATGAGGCGCACATTGACGGGAATGGGCCGCGTTCCGCCCAGGCGCTCGATCTCGCGCTCCTGCAAAGCGCGCAGCAGCTTGGGCTGCAGGTCAAGCGGCAGATCGCCTACCTCGTCGAGAAAAAGCGTGCCCTCGTTGGCCAGCTCCAGACGGCCGATCTTGCGCGCGATGGCGCCGGTGAACGCGCCCTTCTCGTGGCCGAAGAGCTCGCTTTCGAGCAGCCCCGCTGGGATGGCGGCGCAATTCAGCTTGATGAAAGTGCGTTCGCTGCGCGCACTCAGCCGGTGGACGGCTCGCGCCAGCAACTCTTTGCCGGTTCCAGTTTCGCCCTCGATGAGGACTGTCGCGTCGGTGGGCGCCACGGTCCCAATCTGTCGTAACACATTGCGCAGGCCGGTGCTTTCGCCCACGATGTCGTCGAAGCGGTGCTCAATGTTGATCTCTTCTTCGAGGTACTGTTTTTCCTGGTCCAGCCGGTCGCGCAGCTCTGCTATGCGCCGGAATGCCATGGCGTTATCGACTGCCATCGCAACCTGCCCGGCAATCTGCACCAGCATCTCCACTTCGCGTTGCCCAAAACTCCCCTTCTGCCTGCTCACCACGGAGAGCGCTCCAAGTGCCTTGCTGTGATGAACAAGCGGAACCCAGCAACCCGACTGCATGCCCATTCGCTTAAGGTAAGCGAGCGTCTCGGGAGCATAGGGTGCTCTGGCGATACTTTCCAGCAGCACCGGCTCCCCTGTGCGAAAGGCGATCCCAGACAGTGAGCCGTCGATGGGAACGCGCAATTCACTTGGAAAAGCTTCACTGCCCGGACCTCCTAGGAACTGCACCACCAAGTCGCCAGCCGCCTCGTCGTAAAGCACCAGGCCCGCATTATCGTGGGGAATCACCTCGCGCAGGGAAGCCGAGATCGCATCCAGCAGTTTCTCCGCATCCATATTGGCCAGCAGCGCCCCGCTGAGTTGGAAGATCAACGCCTCCTCTGCGCGCTTGCGGTCGGTCATGTCGCGGGTGACCTTGGCGAATCCCGTCACTTCGCCGCTACTGTCGCGGATGGCCGTGATCACCACGTTGGCCCAAAAGCGCGAACCATCCTTGCGCACTCGCCAGGCCTCCTCTTCCACGCGATTTCTGGCCGCGGCTTGGCGCAGCAACTCGGCAGGTCTGCCGCGCTCCTGATCCTCCCCGGTGAAAAATCGCGAGAAATGCAGTCCGAGCACTTCGTCCGCCTTGTAGCCCTTAATGCGCTCGGCGCCGGGGTTCCAGGTGAGCACGTGGCCGTCCCGATCGAGCAGATAAATGGCGTACTCGCCGATGCTTTCGACGACGGAGCGAAGCCGCAGATCGTTGAGCCGCAGCGCCTCCTGCGCGGCGCGCTGCTCGGTCGCATCGCGGATAAACGTGACCACTGCCGGACCGAATGCGGTCTGCAAGGGCTTGAGCATGATGTCGACGGGGAATTCAGTGCCGTCCTTGCGCAGGCCAAAGAGATTGAGTGCCGCGCCCATCTGGCGAGTGCGGGGATGGGCGCTATAGTTCTCGCGATGGCGCGGGTGGCCGCCGCGGAAACGCGCCGGTACCAGCATTTCGACGGGCTGGCCGATGAGTTCGTGGCTCGAGTAGCCGAACAGCTCTTCGGCGCGCGGATTGGCGGCTCGCATCACACCACCGTTGTCGGTGACAAGAATGGCGTCCGGCGAAAACTCAAACAGCCGCTCGATCGTATTTTGGGCGAAGCCCGGCTCGGCGCTCTTCTCAGCTGCCGTGCCCTGCATGGGGGAATCCGAGGGGCACATGTTGTTCTACCGACCTTAGGTGAAAGGTACGCTTTAGACGAGCTTTGCGCAACGCCAGTGGCGTGAACACTCAGTGACTCTCGCGCGCCCCGCGGGACTCAGGAGGGCCGCTCCTGCTCCAAAAGGTAGGCGAGCCACTCGTCCATGCCCGCGCCTGTTTTGGCCGAGGTCTCGAAGATGCGGATGCCGGGGCGAATCTCGTTGATGTTTTTGAGCGCTAACTCGCGGTCAAAGCCGCAGGGGACAGCGAGATCGATCTTCGTAATCACGGCCGCATCGGACGAGTTGAAGAGCCCCGGATACTTGAGCGGCTTATCCTCGCCCTCGGTCACGCTCAGCAGCGCGACGCGGATGCGTTCGCCCAGGTCGTAGCTCGAAGGGCACACCAAGTTGCCGACATTCTCGATGAAGAGATAATTGAGGCCTGCGAGTGAGACTTCCTCCCAGCCTTCGAGGTGCTTTGTGACCATCTCCGCGTCAAGGTGGCAGATGCCGTGCGTGTTGATTTGGCGCACAGGCGCGCCGCTCGCCGCCAGACGCCGCGCATCGTTATCGGTTTCAAGATCGCCCACCAAGGCTGCCGCGTGCGCGCCTCGTGCGCGCAGTGCACGCAGAGTCAGCTCAAGAAACGCAGTCTTGCCCGTGCCGGGGCTCGAGACGAGGTTCAGGACCAGCACTCCAGCCGACGTAAAACGCTGACGCAGCACCGCTGCCAGCTCATCGTTCTTCTTCAGGATTCCCCGCCGCAGTTCAACAATCCGGGTCGTCATATGTGCTCCTCAACTGAATTCGGCGCGCCGATCTGCGTCTCCCCACTCTCCGGTTCTTCCAGCTCAATCGATTCGATCTCGAGCTCGCGCCCCTGGCGAAGATCAGCCGCCAGCTCGCCACAACGCGGACAACGGAAACTCTGCACGCCCTCGATCTCGGAATCCGCGCCGCAACCGTCGCAGTGGACGATCACAGGCAGCATGTTGATCACCAACTTCGCGCCGGCGAGCGGTGAACCTTCAGAGGCCAGCTCCCAGCAGAACTGAAGCGAATCTTCAACGACCGAGGCCAAAGCGCCCACGCGCAGCTGCACTGCTTTGATGCGCGCGCCAGGGTACGCGGAGGCCGACTCGGTGACCGCCTCAACAATGCTGGCCGCGATGGAAAGCTCGTGCATCGATTCTTTCTGCAAGATACTACGCCCGCGTAGACTTTGGCTGCGACCGCGCGCACACACAGTGAACGGGCTCCAAAATGTAAACCCGAAAATGTAAAATGGCGGCAAAGGATCTTCCCCTTGCCAGGCACCTACACACACACCACCGGAATTGAGTCGCGCCTTGCCCTGAGCGCGCTTGCGCCAGAGACCCTTCAGTCCGAAATCCGCGCCATGACCACCGAGTGCGACCGCATGGGCGGCATCAACCTGGCGCAGGGCGTGTGCGATACGCCGGTGCCCGATGTGGTCGAGGCCGCAGCGATTCAGGCCATTCGCGAAGGGCAGAACATTTACACAAGGTGCGACGGCATCGCGCGGTTGCGCGAGGCCATCGCGGCCAAGCAACTGCGCGACTACGGCCTGACCTACGACGCTGAATGCGAAGTGATGGTCGCTTCCGGCGCGACCGCCGGCCTGCATGCCGCCGCCATGGCGCTGCTCAATCCCGGTGACGAGGTGCTCGTTTTCGAGCCGTTTTACGGCTACCATGTGCACGCGCTTAAATCGCTGCGGGTGAATCCGGTGCTGGTCGCGCTGGCCGAGTCGGACTGGCGGCTTGACGTGGACGCCTTGCGCGCCGCGGTAACTCCGCGCACCCGCGCCATCCTGCTCAACACTCCTGGTAATCCCAGCGGGAAGATCTTCACCCTGCCTGAGCTCGAAGCTGTAGCCCAACTTGCCATCGAGCGCGATCTGTTCCTCATCACCGACGAGATTTATGAGTATTTTGTCTACGACGGCGCGCGGCACATTTGCCCGGCCACGCTGCCCGGCATGCGCGAGCGCACGATTGTGCTTTCAGGTTTCAGCAAGACGTTTTCGATCACCGGCTGGCGCATCGGCTACGTCACGGCGGACGCGCGCTGGATGCCCACGATGGGCCACTTCCACGACCTGACCTACGTGTGCGCGCCCGCGCCGTTGCAGGTTGGCGCCGCTGCGGGTCTGGAGCAGCTGCCGCCGAGCTTCTACGCGCAATTAGCCGCCGATCATCAATCGAAGCGCGGCCAGCTGCTCGCGGCCCTCAGGGACGCTGGCATGGAAGCCTCGGTGCCTCCCGGCGCCTACTACATCATGGCCAGTGTCGAGCACCTGCCCGGCAAAACAGCCGCGGAGAAAGCACGGTACCTGCTGCGCTCGACCGGCGTCGCCACGGTGGCTGGATCGGCGTTCTTCCGCAAGGGGCGCGGCGAGAATCTGCTGCGCTTCTGCTTCGCCAAACAGGATTCCGAGCTGGACGAGGCCTGCGAACGGCTGCGGAAGCTGTAAACGCGCTCCGGCAAAGACCTAAGATCCGGCCTGCGCGGCCAGCCAGGTCTTCAGATTCGGTTCCTGAAGGCGGCGCAGCTCAACACAGCTGTCAATATTCTCAAGCGCGTGCTTCAGTGCCACGTTGGAGGCGGGAACCGGGTGAGCGGCGAAGAAGCTCTTCACGTCGTCGTGTGCTTCGGCAGTGCAAAAGCCGCCGGAATAGCTCACCAGCAGCGCGCCCAGGTCTGTGGTTACTTCAGCCTGCACCTGGTCCCAATGCGTTTTGATAAAGTTCCACGTCGCATTGCGGTTCTCGGGGATCTGGAGACCGATGGCCAACTGAATCGCGGCGTCCTGGTTGCGTACCTTGCTTGAAACCGAGTATTCGAGAGCACGCTCAAGCAGCGCGGGATCGTTAAACTGGACCAGCAGTCGTAATGCGCTCTCCTGCAGCTCGGGATCGGTCGAAGTTTCATACACCTTCTGCAATCGGTCAAAGAGCGAGGCGTCGCCGTTCTCCGCGGCGGCTTCAAGAGCGGCCTGCCCCAACGTGGGATCGACGGACGCAGGATCGCCGAGGAATTGATCGGCAATCTGGCGAGCCTGGGCAGAGATAGCGGGGTCATTGCCGTGATCGACGAGCAGGCCGAGAAGTTGCGCGCGCAACTCAAGCGTGTTGGGCGAGTCGCCGGGCGCGGGAGGGCCGAGCTTCGCGTATTCGGGCGCAAAGTTGCGACTCACCCACACAGCCAGCTCGTCGCGCTCTTCCTTCGTCGAGGCCACTTTGTCGGCGATGGTTCCCAGCAACCCTGCCGTGTTCGAAAAGACTTCGGCGTTTGGATCAGACTTGAGGGCAGCCACGAGATTCAGATAATCGCCCACGGTGGCTTTGTTGGCGCGCACCTGTGCCCACTCGTCGCCGGCGAGGCTGATGCGCTCAGAGGGCGTCAAAGCCGACTCAGCATGAGCGACAAGATCTTTATACTGCGCTGGCGCGTAGGCGCTGCGGTAATAGCCTTTGCCCGCGGCATTCGCGAAGAATAGGCCGGCGGCCGGTACCTTTACGCTGGAAGTCTCGGGCGTCACGAGTTCGCAGTCTGCGGCATCGGCGGCCTTGAAGCACACCGGCAGCGTCCACTTTTGCGCGGGATCGGGCATGATGCTGGGGCTGAGGAAGAATCGCCTCTGCTCAAAGGAGACTTTTTCGTCTGCGGGCGCGGCGAAGGTGAGAATGGGCTCACCCGGCTGCACCACGAGCGACTCCATGATCTTGTCCACCGGTTTGTGGCTCGTTGCCGTCTGCGCGTTCCAAAAGTCTTCCGCCGTAGCGTTGCCGTATTCGTGTGCGGCCAGGTATGCGTGCACGCCTTTGCGGAAGGCCTCCTCGCCCAGATAATTTTCCACTGTCAACAGCACGTCGCTGGCCTTGCCGTAGGCGATGCTGTCGAACATCTGGTCGATCTCGTCCGGCGTGTCGGCCTTGGCGCGGATAGCACGCGTGGTAGGCTCCGCGTCGATGTTGAGGGTGTCCTGTTCGTCGCCGGCGACCAGCTCGGGAATGTTCCACTCGGGATGCATCGCAGCCACGGGCTTGTTCTCCATCCAGGTGGCGAAGCCCTCGTTGAGCCAAATGTTGTCCCACCATTGCGTGGTGACGAGGTCTCCGAACCACTGGTGGGCCATTTCATGCGCGACAACGAGACCGACTTCTCGTTTTTCGGCGACCGTAGCAGTCCTGGGATCGAGCAGGAGGTCGGTTTCCCGGTACGTGATAGCGCCGAAGTTCTCCATGGCGCCGGCTTCGAAGTCGGGAATGGCGATGAGGTCGAGCTTTTTGAGCGGGTAATGAATGCCGAAGTAGTCGTCGTAGTAGTGCAGGACAAATTTGGCAATATTAAGCGCGTAGGGCGTGAATGCAACCTTGTCGGGCGTTGCGCAGACGCGTATGTCCACGTTGTCCTGGCGCCCGCCGGTGCACTGGAAATCGCCGACGAGGAAGGCGACAAGGTAGGTGGACATTTTTGGCGTCGTGGCAAACACAAGCGTGTGCTTGTTCGCGTCCGGGCCCGGCGTATCGGCCACGATGGGGGTGTTCGAGATCGCGGTGTCGGTGGCGTCGATGACCAGCGAGATGTCGTAGCTGGCCTTGAAGGCAGGCTCGTCGAAGCAGGGAAAGGCGCGGCGCGCGTCGGTGGCCTCGAATTGCGTAACGGCGTAGTTGCGGTTGGCGGTTTTTGACAGATAAAAGCCGCGCAGATCGTTATTCAGGATGCCGGTGTAGCGAATTTTGATGGTGGCATTGCCGGCGGGAACGGTGCTGGGAAACGTGAATGTAGTCTGCTGTTTGGTTGCGTCGAGGCTCACCGTGCCCGTCTGCTGCGAGCCGTTGGAAACGATGGTCACTGACTGGAAGGTGATCTCAATGTCATTCAAAGTGATCGAATGCGTGGGCTGGCCGATGTTTACTTCGATCGCCTCCTCGCCGGAGAAAGTTGCGGCTTTGAGGTCGGGCGTGAGCTTGAGCGTGTAATGCGTGGGAACGACCGTAGTGGGCAGGCGTTGCCCGAGAACCTTGTAGGGAGAGAACAGACCAAAGACGGCAAGCGCAGCCGCGACGCAAAATCTTGCGCGCGCAGAAAAACAGGAGAGCGAAATCCTCATGGATGCCTCGTGGGTTGCGCTGCGGAGCGGTGGGCCATCTTCTCTCGACCGCCAGCGGCATTTACGATCCGGTGGCCGGCGATGAAACATCGAGTGGCCCGCTTTCTAATTGTTTCACAGCTAGCTAGTTGAGACGTGCCGGGGCCAGCTTGGGTGAGATGGCGTGGATGACGATCAGCGCCAGCGGGTAGGCAAGGCACGCGATGATAAACAGTGTCACATAACTGTGTGTTTCTTGAACGATGGCTCCTGCGCTGTACAACAGCAGAACTCCGCCAAATGCCCCCGCCATGCCGCCGATGCCGGTTACGCTTGCTACAGCAGTTTTGGGGAACATGTCGGATGGCAAGGTGAATAAGGTCGCCGACCATCCCTGATGACCGGCGGTAGCCAGACCCAACAGTGCCACCACGACCCACAGGTGATGGATAAACGGAGTGGCAAAGATGGGTGCGATGCACACTACGCAAAGCAGCATGGTACCCTTGCGGGCCTTATTCGGCGTGATCCCACGGTTGATCAGGGCTCCCGAAATCCAGCCGCCGCCGATGCTGCCAATGATCGAAATGGCATAGGCCAGCATCACCGGAATCTTGCTTTGTGACAGGCTTAAATGAAAAGTTGTTTGCAGGTAGCCAGGGATCCAGAAAAGATAGAACCACCAAATAGGATCGGTGAGGAACTTGCCGATTGCGAATGCCCATGCCTCTTTGCACGGAACTACGTGGCTCCAGGGAACTTTCTCGATCTTCTCGCCGGGATCACTGAGGATGAGTGCGAGTTCAGCTTTGGAGACGCGGGGTTGTTGCTCAGGCCGGCGATAGACAATGAGCCAGAAAATAAGCCAAACGAAGCCCAATGCGCCGGCGACGAAGAATGAGCCCCGCCAGGCTCTCGCCGGCCCAAACACGCTCCATTTGCTGAATAGGGCCACGAACACCGCGACGACCACCGGCGCCACCATGTTGCCCACATTCGCGCCCGAGTTGAAGAGTCCGGTTGCGTACGCCCGCTCGCGCTTGGGAAACCACTCTGCGACGGTCTTGATGCAGGCGGGGAAGTTGGCGGCCTCGCCGAGGCCGAGCAGGAACATGGCCAGCGAAAAACTGGCGACTGAAAACGCCAAGCCTGGCAGCATGGCTGCGACACTCCACAAAGTAATAGCGATCGCGAACGCCTTGCGCGTGCCCAGCTTGTCGGTCAGACCTCCCGCGACCAGCATCGCAATGCCGTAAGCCAACTGAAACGCGACCGTGATGATCCCGTACTTGTAATCGTTCAGGCCCGGAATGACGCCTTCGAGCGTGTTTTTGAGGTTCGCGATCACGGCACGGTCGACGTAGGCAATGACCGTGGCGAAAAACAAGAGCGCGCAAATCACCCAGCGCTGGTAGGTCATTCGGTCCGCGGGCGCCGCGGTGACAAAAGAAACCTTTGAGTCGCCACTTGTTGAAGACATTTTGTCGGACTCCGGCATCAAACTTTGCGCCGCTACGTGGTCCGACCAATTATACCCATCACGCTCGGGTGCTCGCCCATTGCGCTCGGACCGCGTCAGGTCGCAGTCTTCTTGCGTGGAAGTATCGAGTCGAGTAGCAGCAGGCAGGCGCCGGTGACGACGGAGGAGTCGGCCACATTGAAATCGGGCCAGTGGTAGTTGAAGATGTGGACCTCAATGAAATCGATGACCGAGCCGTAGACGATTCGGTCGTGAACGTTGCCGAGCGCTCCGCCGAGGATGAGCGCGAGAGCGATCGTGGTGAGTGTGAAGTAGCTGCCGAGGCGGATTAAAACGATGAAGATGACCAGTGCGGCGACGAGTGTGAATGCGACCAGCGCCCAGCGCACGACGTGCGGCGAAGCAGTATCGGCAAACAGCGAAAAGGCCGCGCCTTCGTTGGTCCAATGCGTGATGCGCAGGAAGCGCGGAATGATCGGAATGGCTCCGCCTAGAGGAATGTGCGCGGAGACCCAGTTCTTGGTCAGCCGGTCGGCGACGATTATTAATGCCGAAATCAGCAGCAACCACGGCAGTCGTCGAGGGCGAGGCCAGTTTGTTAGCCAGCTCACTCGTTGGCCTCCGCGCCACTTTGGGGTGGTTCGATGCCCATTTCGCGCAAGGCTCCGCGGCAACGGCCACAGACATTCTCCCAAACGCCGTAGTTCGCTGTGTCGTCCGTGTAGCGCCAGCAACGGTTGCACTTTTGGCCGCCGGCGGACAGGGCGTTAACCGCAGCGTCCATTATTAGAAGCGCATTTCCAGACGAAATTACGTTTTCGGATGCCCGGTCATACTCGGCCAGTGTGGTCCCCTCTGCGTTGACAATTTCGACGCTGGAGACATTGGTAATCTCCGCGAGCCCGGCGGCGTGGCGCTCGAGGAGAGTCAGCGTCTGGCCGGATGCGGCGATCAAGAGTTTTGCATCCAGACTCTTCCCAATTGTTTTGAGCTGGCGTGCTTCTTCGAGCTTTCGGAGCGCTTGATCACGAACCCCAAGAAGCTGTTTCCACTCGGCTAGAACGGGCGCGGGATCTCCGGAGAAGATCTCCTCCGGTTTGGGAAACAGCGAGAGATGCACGCTGATCGGGCGGCCTTCAACTTCGGGCAGGTGTTCCCAGATCTCGTCGGCAGTGAAGGTGAGGATGGGCGCGACCAGCCGGACCAGCGCTTCGGTAATCTGCCAAAGCACAGACTGCGCGGAGCGGCGCGCCTGGCTTGTGGGCGCGAAGGTGTACATCCGGTCCTTGAGCACGTCGAGATAGAAAGCGCTCAGGTCCACGATGGCGAATTCGTTCACCGCCTGGTAGACGCGATGGAATTCGAAGGCCTCGTACCAAGCGAGAATCTTTTCCGCCAGGTCGCGCGTGCGGGCCAGCATGAAACGGTCGAGCGGCAAAAGCTCGGCCTCGGGCACACGATCGCGCGCCGGAACAAAGCCGTGCAGATTGCCGAGCAGAAAGCGGAAGGTGTTGCGCAATTTTTTGTAGAGCTCGGCGCAGCGCTGCATCAGGTTTTCGCTGGCGGCCATGTCCTCGCGGAAGTCGACCGAAGCGACCCAGAGGCGCACGATCTCGGCGCCCATGCGATTGGCGATGTCCACGGGATCGACGCCGTTGCCGAGCGATTTCGACATAGCGCGGCCCTGCTCGTCGAGGGTCCAGCCGGCGGTGGTCACGTGCGAGTAAGGAGCACGGCCGCGCAGGGCCACTGAAGTCAACAGCGACGAGTGGAACCATCCGCGGTGCTGGTCGCCGCCCTCAAGATATAGAACCTCGGGCGGCTTCGCGCCGTTCGAGCCGTCCTGGTTTTGGAATGCTTTGTAGGCCGAACTAAGATCCGGGTCCGACTCGCACACGGCCAGCCAGCTCACGCCGGAGTCAAACCAGACGTCCAGGATGTCAGTCTCCTTGCGGAAGCTGGTCTCGCCACAGTGCGCACACTTGGCGCCGGCCGGCAAAAGGGATTCAAGCGGAGTCGTATGCCATGCCTCGGCGCCTTCGCGCTCGAACAATCCGACGATCTTGCCGTTCAGAGCCGCGTCGATGATGGGTTGGTTGCAGCCTTCGCACATGAAAACGGCAATGGGCACGCCCCAGATGCGCTGGCGGCTGATGCACCAATCGGGGCGCGTGGCGATCATGTTGGTGATTCGCTCCTTGCCCCACGCCGGGTCCCAGACAACTTTGTCGATCTCCTCGATAGCCAGCTGGCGGAAGGTCTCTTCCTCGTTTTGGACTGATTTGATCGGTGTATCGAGAGAGATGAACCACTGCTCTGTCGCGCGGAAGATGACGGGATGGTGGCAGCGCCAGCAATGGGGATAGGAGTGCTCGAGCTGAGAGCCACCCAGTAGTGCGCCGCGCTCTTCGAGCATGGCGACGATGATTGGATTCGCCTTCCACACGTTCAGTCCGTCGTAAGCCGGTGGCTGGGCACTATGCCAGGAATCCGGATCGACGTGGATGTGCCCGCCCGCATCGACGCGGGAGGTGGGATCGAGGCTGTAGCGCTGGCCGGTATAGAAGTCGTCGGCGCCATGCGAGGGTGCGGTGTGCACCGCGCCGGTGCCCGTGTCGGCCGTGACGTAGGTGGCTAGCACTCCCAAAATGGAGCGCTCAAGGAAGGGATGTTGGAAAGTGACGCGGTCGAGGGCCGCACCCTTGAATCGTGCGAGTTCTTTGGTGGGGCCGAGCTTGCAGGCTGCAGTGACCTGGGCAGCGAGTGCGGCGGCGACAATGAAGGCCTCGCCGGATTCGACCTCCAGCGCCACATAGTCAAAATCAGGGTGGAAGGCGACGGCCAGCGACGCGGGCAGCGTCCATGGGGTCGTGGTCCAGATGATCGTCGAAACCTGCCGCCCGGCGAGCGCGGGAGCGATGGCGGCTGGATCGGATGTCAGCCGGAAGCGCACGTAGATCGACGGGCTGGTGTGGTTCGCGTACTCGACTTCTGCCTCGGCCAGCGCGGTGCGGTCGTGGATGCACCAGTAGACCGGCTTGAGGCCCCGGTAAACGAAGCCCTTTTCCAGGAACCCGTAGAACGCCTCCAAAGTCCTGGCTTCGTAAGAGCGGTCCATGGTTTTGTAGGGCTTCTGCCAGCGGCCGAAGCAGCCAATACGCTCGAATTGCTCGGTCTGCAGGTCGACATACTTCTGCGCGTAGGCCCGGCAGGCCTCAAGGACGGCAGGTACGGGCATTGAAAGCTTTTTGTGGCCCAGCTTTTCATCGACTTTGATCTCGATGGGTAGCCCGTGGCAGTCGTAGCCGGGGACGTAGGGCGCGTCGAATCCGGCCATGGTCTTGGACTTGACCACGAAGTCCTTGAGGCCCTTGTTGAGAGCGTGGCCCAAGTGGATCGGCCCGTTGGCGTAGGGAGGGCCGTCGTGCAGCAGGTAGACAGGCCGCCCGCGGCGGGCTTTGCGCATCTCTTCATAGAGACGGAGCTCGGTCCACCGGGCGAGTCGAAGCGGCTCATTCTGCGGCAGATTGGCTTTCATTGCGAAGGCGGTTTGGGGCAGGGTTAGGGTCGCCTTCAACTCCGGCGCAGGGGACATCGGGACTCCGTTCGAGGATGCAAACTTGTTCAAGAATCAGTGTAAACAAAGCGGGGCCATTTTTCCCGGTAACAAACCGAACCCGGTCAGCGTCTATTGCGTATGGAAGTCCTGAAGCTGGCGGACTATGAGAAATCGGAGGCGGGGACTGAAGGCGGTTTTGGAGCCGAGACAAAGGCTAGCGCGGTCAAGCATAATGGATTGATGGGCCTGTTTACGGACGAGCTCGCGTCCGGGCAGGCGGGAACGGCTGGGAAGAGCGCCGGAGAGAAGGCAAGCGATCTGCACATGACACCGGAAGAAAAGGGCGACCAGGGGGCTTCGGTTCCAATGACCGGCCACGAACTGGACTCTTTCCTTGGGAAGGCTTTCAAGGAGGAGCCCATTTGGGCAAGTCTCTGGGAGCGCATCCAGGACTTGTTTTTCCCGGTCAAGCTGCCGCCTCTGGAACTGACCTCAACGCCGATTCCAGTGCCCGACCGGATGGCTGTGAAGGCAAATCCGTGGGCCATCGGGATCTCGACGACCTTCAACATTACCATCCTGCTTCTGGCAATCTGGCTGGGCATTCGCGCGATCAACAACATCGTGAATCCAACCGTGCAGGCGACGAATATCGATGTGGGCGATTACAAAATGCCCAAATCCGACACACTGGCCGGCGGGGGTGGTGGCGGCGGCGACCGGAGCATCGTTGAAGCCAACAAGGGCAAGCTGCCGGAGAGGGCGAAGGATACGATAACGCCCCCGCAACCGCAGACGATTGACAAGCCCAAGCTGCCCGATCCACCGACCATCAACGTGCAAAAGAACATTCAACTGCCCGACAACATGAATATGCCGATGATCGGCATGAAGGAGTCGGCCAACGTGACTTTGGCCTCGGCCGGCTCAGGAAACGGCGCAGGCATGGGAACGGGCAGCGGCGGCGGCATGGGGCCGGGGGGCGGGAACGGATACGGCCCGGGATATGGCGGCAACGCGGGCGGCGGCGTGTACCAGGTCGGCGGCAGGATTTCGGCTCCGGAGGTGGTCCATAGTGTGGAGGCCGAGTTCTCCGACGAAGCGCGGCGAGCCAAGTATCAGGGCCTATGCCTCATCTCGCTCATCGTCGATGCGCAGGGCAATCCGCAGAATATCCGCGTTGCACGGGCATTGGGCATGGGGTTGGACGAGAAAGCTGTTGAAGCGATTCGCCAGTACAAATTCAGGCCGGCCATGAAGGACGGCAAGACGCCGGTGCCGGTGATGATTACGATCGAGGTCGACTTCCGGCTTTATTAACGGGGCGATCGATCTAAGAAACGGAAGAGCGGAGCGCTAGCGGCTCCGCTTTTCTTATGGAATCAACCAATCGCCGTCATCTTCAAGGAGCTCCTTCATCGCGGCGCAATCGGCCGGCGCATGCGAACAAGGGGTCACGTCGGGACCATCCACCGCGCGCATCACGGTCACAAATTTTTGGTGGGTCTTCATGGCTTCGTCGTGGCACTTCTTGGCCACGGCCATCAATTGCTCCCACGTGCCCTCGAGTACTTCGCCTCTGTTCTTTGTCTGATGGTACAGGCCGCTGGCATCGATGATTTTGCCCAGGTCGACGGCAGAATCGCTGGCATGATGGGCCTTGCCCTTGGGCAGCACACTCAACTCGAGAAGCATCCAAACACCCCTTTTTAGTCTTCCTCTTTAGCTGATACATCGAGTCGCGGCGTGATACCGTGATTTGGCATACACGCTCGTGTGACACCACTCACCGTGATCAATGCCCATTTCGCGAAACCCTATCGTTGAGCGTCCCTTTGGCTGGCAAGTGGGGCTGGTTTCGCGAGGGACAAAGGAAAGGGTGCGATATGGCAGGACCAGCGGTGATGGAAGCTGCACACGAAGCAGGAGTAACGCATCGGGCTGCGTTTGACCTGGCGGAGTTGACGAGGATGTACGACTTCTCCGGACGAACCGTCGCCATCACGGGCGGCGCCGGCATTCTGGGCAGCGAAATCGCCAGCGCGCTGGCCGGATGCGGCGCTCAGGTCGCTATTCTCGACGTGAATCCGGAGGCGGGCAAAGCTGCCGTCGAACGGATGGGTGAGCAGGGCGAGCACGTTTCGGTTTTCCAGTGCGACGTGCTCAACCGCGATAGTGTGGTGCAGACCGCTCAGGAAGTTGTCGGTCGTCTGGGCGGGCTGGATTGCCTGGTGAATGGCGCCGGAGGCAACAAGTCCCAGGCCACGACCGGTAGCGAGCTGAAGTTCTTCGATCTGCCGGCCGACGCGCTGCGCTGGGTCTTCGAGCTGAACATTCTGGGCACGATTTTGCCCAGCCAGGCTTTCGGCAAGATCATGGCCGCGCAAGGCTACGGGACCATCCTGAATATCTCGTCAATGAACTCCTTCCGGCCGCTCACGCGTATCCCGGCGTATTCGGCTGCCAAAGCTGCGGTGAGCAACTTTACGCAGTGGCTAGCGGTGCACATGGCGCAGGAATACTCGCCGAAAATCCGCGTGAACGCCATCGCTCCGGGCTTCTTCCTCACCAACCAGAATCGCTTTCTGCTGCTCGATAAAGAGACGGGCGAATTGAGCGCGCGCGGCAAGTCGATCATCGCGCACACGCCCATGGCGCGCTTTGGCGAACCGGGAGACTTATTCGGCGCGGTGCTTTGGTTGCTCTCGCCGGCCTCGGAGTTCGTCACCGGTGTCGTCATTCCCATCGACGGCGGTTTCTCGGCGTACAGCGGCGTCTAAAGCGTTTCCGCAACGGGAGTTGCGCGAGAAAAGCCGGGGCGATTCTACAGAACTCTCAAGAGAAGAATGGTGCGCCCGGAGACCCGCCGCGGCGGGGAACTTCCGATCCAACTTCGGTGAAGTGGGAAATGGTGCGCCCGGAGAGATTCGAACTCCCGACCTACTGATTCATAGTCAGTTTTTGGCCATTTGCACGCCGCTGCACAATCCTGCAAAATGCTGTATAACTCCATTATTTTCAATAGCTACTGGGAAATACCCTGTTGCATGATGCTGCGCCGAGTTGCATGGAATTCGGGAACGAACATGCACCAAAACAGGCACCAGAAACAGACAGACAAAATCGGGTAGTGATCTGCACGCCTCAGAAAAAGTCATGATTTCAAAATCTCGAACGAGCGGTATCAAGCAGGTCTGAACTCTCGCGAGTTTGGCACTGAATCAGGCTCGCGCTGCAAGCAGCCTCAAGCGTGCCCTGCCTTATGCAAAGCCATTAACGCCGCTGAGCCTTTTGGTACAGGTCTACGCGGGACTTTGGATGCCGGTCACGAGGTTGTCCAGGGCCTGCGATACGCGCCAAAGATTGGGCCGTGGAAATCATCGCAGCGGCCTCCGCCTTGATCAGGGCTTTTGCCGATGCTGCGCGGAGTTTCTTGTATTGGAGTGCAAGGGGTGTGAGCGGTGCCGAAGAATCGAGATCTTCGATTGAACGCAGAGACTCCAGGTTCCGCGCCGCAGATTTGCGAAGGAAATCGACAGCTGATCGCCGGGACCCGCCGACGAAAAGCGCAAGCAATGCTACGCGCAGATCGGCGTCGAGGTTGCAACTTGGCTCTTCGGCGACCAGTTCTTTCCAGCCAACCTTCAGCCGTTGGCGACCAGCCGTAGAGAGCTTATGAGCCATGCGGCCTCGAGCACCGCTCTTGCCGACGAGCACCAAGCCACCTTGAAGCAACCGGCGCAACACCGGAATTGTCGCCCCGGGGGAGAGCCCGGCCGCCCGTTGCAACGCGTATGGCGTCGAAACCCCATCATCGATCAGAGCGAGCACGAACAGCTCGAGATCGCCGCGCCGGCGTTTATCAGGTGTCTTAGACACGTTGGCAGTATACGCGGAAGCGGCTGCACCCTGAG
>Ga0181521_10000180_pt1 | contig 75315 bp, 48 predicted proteins | sample PEATcosm2014_Bin_32_FD_119764 | JGI IMG/M metagenome (GOLD analysis project Ga0181521, IMG submission 119764) | Peatland microbial communities from MTU Mesocosm Facility, Houghton, MI, USA - PEATcosm2014_Bin02_60_metaG | ecosystem: Environmental > Terrestrial > Soil > Wetlands > Peat | place... | reverse complement strand
GCGGGATGAGGAAAAGTGGGAAACGGTTTTCCGCCCGCACCCGCTCTGGACTCCTGGAATCGGTCAGCTTTGTGATTTTGGGTTGATTCAATCCAGAAACATCGTGATCTAAGTCCCGCAACGGAGAGAGCATGGGCGGCGCGGACGTCATCATCGAAACGATAGGCCGCTGCGGCGCGATCACGCTGAACCGGCCGGCGGCGCTGAATTCGCTCGATCTCGCCATGGTGCGCGCGATCGCGGGCGCGCTCGATCTCTTCGAAAACGACGCCGCCGTTCGCTGCGTGCTGATCCGGGGGGCGGGCGAGCGGGCGTTTTGCGCGGGCGCCGACATCCGTGCGCTCTACCAATTGGGCAAGGCCGGGCGGCGGGATGCGCAGCTCGATTTCTTCCGCGCGGAATATCGCCTGAACCGCCGCATCAAGCGCTATGCGAAACCCATCGTCGCGCTAGCCGAGGGCATCGTCATGGGCGGCGGCGCCGGCCTCTCCGTTCATGCGGCGCATTGCGTTGCCGGCGAGGCGCTCGATTTCGCCATGCCGGAGGCTGGCATCGGCTTTTTCCCCGATGTCGGCGCGACCTTTTTTCTGCCGCGCCTGCCTGGGCGGTTCGGCGCATATCTCGCCTTGACCGGCGCCCGCATCGGCTGCGGCGACGCGCTCGCCCTCGGGCTTGCCTCCGCCCATGTCCCTTCATCGCGCCACGCGGCGCTGACCCAAAGGCTGATCGATGGCGAGGACGCCGCTGTTGCGATCGGCGAGGAGGCGAGGCCCGCGCCCGCTTCGGCGCTGATCGATAGAAGGCCATTCATCGATCGCTGTTTCGACGCGCCGACGGTGGCGGAGATCGCCGCCAAGATCGAAGCGGAGGACGGCGCGTTCGCCCGCGAGACCCGCGCCGCTTTGGCGGCGAAATCGCCGACGAGTCTTGCGATCGCGCTGCGGCAAGTGCAAATCGGCGCCGGCCTTTCAATCGACGAGGCGCTGCGCATCGAATTTCGCATCGCCTCGCGCATCCTCAAGGGGTCCGACTATTATGAGGGCGTGCGCGCAGCGATCATCGATAAGGACCGCCGCCCGCGCTGGCGCCCGGCTGACTTCGATGCGGTGAGCCAAGCCGACATCGATTCCTATTTCCAGCCTCTCGCCGACGAACTGACCTTTGCCGCCGTGGCGGTCGCGCAATGAAAACCGCGCGCGGGTCCGACAGGATTGCGGAACGCGGCGATTCCGGCGCCGCCATCCGGCTCGGCGATTCCGGCGAGGCCGGCGAGAAAAATGCATGGGGCCTTATCCTCGTCGTGTTCATGCGCCTGCTGGCGGTGCTTTGCGTGGCGCAGGGGCTCAGCCAGTGGAGCGCCGTGCTGCTGCCGCATCGGCCCTTGTTCGACACGGTGACGCCGGAATGGGGCGCGGCCGTCATTTTCTTCGCCATCCTCGATCTTCTCGCGGCGGTCGGATTATGGCTCGCGACGCCGTGGGGCGGCGTGCTCTGGCTGTTCCGTTCGGTTGCGCAAATCTTTGTGGCGCTGACGATCCCATCGTTTTTCTCGGCCGTCTGGATCGCCGCAAATTGCCTTCTCATCGTTGCATATTTCGCACTGACCTGGCTGGCGGGCCGGCCGAATGCGAATTTCGGGCTGAGGAAGCGCAAATGAGCCGGGCGTCAGGCTTCGTCGCAGGCCATGCCGGATTGCATGCGGGGGCGCTTGCGCGAGCGCTCTTTACAACCTCATCCGCAGCCATCAAGCTCGCCATCGGCGCGGGTTACCGGCGCAGCCGCCGCCTCCGACCGCCATCCTCCCGCGTCGATCCGCACGCCATGCGGCGGACGTCCTCGGCGGGGTCACGCCAGCGTCATGAAGAGTCATCACATTCCGGCGGCTTCTTGCCGGCAACTTTCTGAACGAGGATGAAAACGGTGAGCTCGCAGGCGGAAGATCCAGGGCCGGCCGAGATCAAGCGGGCTGGCGACGCAAGGCGCCCCGCAACAGGGAGGCAGGCCGATCAGTCCATTCCCGATAAGACCGTTTCACCCCAAACTGACGCGCAGAGCGGCGAGACGCCGGCTGCGGACGGAGAAATCGCCATGAGCAGCGACATTATCGCCCTGAGGTCTGGCGAAGACGGCGCGCCCTCGATCGCGAACGAAGCCGGCGTCGCCGAGACCCTCGACGATCCGACGCGATCTGTGCACCGCTTCATCAATCGCGAACTGTCGTGGCTCGAATTCAACCGGCGGGTTTTGCAGGAAGCCTCCAACAAAAATCACCCGCTCCTCGAACAATTGCGCTTTTTGTCCATCTCGGCGACCAACCTCGACGAGTTCTTCATGGTGCGCGTCGCCGGCCTCCGCGGACAGATGCGGGCCGGCGTGATGACGTCCTCCGAGGACGGCATGACTCCGACGCAGCAGTTGGCGCGAATCCGCGAACGGGTGAGCCTTCTTGCTGTCGAGCAGCTGCGCCGCTGGCGCGAGCTGCGCGAGGAGTTGATCGGCGTCGGCATAACGCTTCTCGATCCGCCGGAACTCAGTGCGGCCGACAAATCCTGGCTGGAACAATATTTCATCACCCACGTCTTCCCGGTCTTGACGCCCCTCGCTGTCGATCCCGCGCATCCGTTTCCGTTCATTCCGAATTTCGGCTTCACCATCGCTCTTGAACTTGTCGGACCGGTCGAGCGCAAAATCTCGAAGGCCCTGATCCGGCTGCCGGCGAAGATCCAGCGCTTCATCCGGTTGCCGGAAGGGGAGGGCGATGACCAGCATCAACGCTTCATCGCGCTTGAGAACGTCATCGGCATGTTCACGCAAAGTCTGTTTCCGGGCTATAGCGTGCGCGGACACGGACTGTTCAGAGTCATTCGCGACAGCGATCTCGAAGTCGAGGAGGAGGCCGAGGATCTCGTCCTCCTGTTCGAGAGCGCCTTGAAGCGCCGTCGCCTCGGGTCGGTGATCCGCCTCGAATTCGACAGCGTGATGCCCGAGGAGCTGCGCGCCTTCGTCGCGGAAGAGCTCGCTGTCGAGCCGGACGAGGTGTTCGTGCTCGACGGCATGCTGGCGCTGAACGAAACGTCGGAGATCGTCGGCCTCGACCGGCCGGAGCTGAAGTTCAAACCCTATAATCCGCGTTTTCCGGAGCGTCTGCGCGACAATGGCGGCGATTGTTTCGTCACCATCAAGCAGAAGGATCTCGTCGTCCATCATCCGTACGAATCCTTCGACGTCGTCGTTCAGTTTCTCAATCAGGCCGCGGTCGATCCCAACGTCGTCGCCATCAAGCAGACGCTCTACCGCACCTCGGCGAACAGTCCGATCGTTCGCGCGCTGATCGACGCGGCGGAAGCCGGCAAGTCGGTGACGGCGCTTGTCGAGCTCAAGGCGCGCTTCGACGAGGCCGCAAATATTCGCTGGGCGCGCGATCTCGAACGCGCCGGCGTGCAGGTCGTGTTCGGCTTCATCGAGCTGAAGACGCACGCCAAACTGTCGATGGTGGTGCGTCGCGAATCCGGCGCTCTGACGACCTATTGCCATGTCGGCACGGGGAACTATCACCCCATAACCGCCAAAATCTACACCGACATCTCCTTCTTCACGGCCGATCCCGCGATCGGCAGAGACGTCTCGCGGATCTTCAACTATATTACCGGCTATGCCGAGCCCGAGGGTCTCGAACTGATGGCCGTCTCGCCGATCTCGATCAAATCGCGGCTGCTCCAGAACATCGAGGAGGAAATCGCGTTTGTGAAGGCGGGAAAGCCCGGCGCGATCTGGGCGAAATGCAACTCGCTCGTCCACCCCGAAATCATCGACGCCTTTTACGCGGCGAGCCAGGCCGGCGTGAAGATCGATCTCGTCGTGCGCGGCATCTGCTGCCTGCGGCCGGGGGTGCAGGGCCTCTCCGAAAATATCAGGGTCAAGTCGATCATCGGCCGCTTCCTCGAGCATGCGCGGATCTATTGCTTCGGCGGCGGCTACGGGCTGCCGCATCCGAAGGCGAAAGTTTACATCTCCTCCGCCGACCTGATGCAGCGCAATCTTGATCGGCGCGTCGAGGCCATGCTGCCGATTCTCAATCCGACCGTGCATGAGCAGGTTCTCGATCAGATCATGGTCGCAAATCTCATCGACAATCAGCAGAGCTACCGGGTCTTGCCGGACGGCTCCAGCGCGCGCATACAGGCGCCGCCGGGCGAAGAAGCGTTTAACGCGCATTCCTATTTCATGACCAACCCGAGTCTGTCAGGCCGTGGAAAATCGCTTAAGACGTCAAGTCCCAAAACCCTGTTCAAGCGCCTGGACGGCCGCTGAAGCGACGATGGATTCAATTCTTAGAGAGTCTCTCGAAGGCGCTCGGGAAAGCGCTCCCGTCAAGCAGCCGATCGCAATCGTCGATATCGGCTCGAATTCGGTTCGGCTAGTCGCTTATGAGGGCTTGAGTCGCGCGCCGCGCCAGATTTTCAACGAGAAATCCCTGTGCGCTCTCGGCAATGGCGTCGCGACGACGGGCAAACTGCCGAAGGCCGGCATCGACAAGGCGCTCGCCGCCTTGCGCCGCTTCAAGACGATGAGCGAAATCCTGCAGGTCGGAGAGCTGCATGTTCTGGCCACCGCCGCCGCGCGCGACGCCTCGAACGGCGCCGAATTCGTGCAGGCGGCCAGCCATGCGATCGGCGCCCCGATTTCGCTGTTGTCGGGCGCGCGGGAAGCCGAGCTTTCCGCTCACGGCGTCGTCTCGGGGATCTATCGGCCCGATGGCGTCGTCGGCGATCTCGGCGGCGGCTCGCTCGAGCTGATCGACGTCAAGGGCGTGCAGCTTGGCAAGGGCGCGACCCTGCCGCTCGGCGGCCTGACGCTGATGGACGCCTCCAATAATTCGCCCCGCGCGGCGGTCAAGATCGTGCGCGAGGCCTTGGCGAACTCGCGCATCGTCGAACGCGTCGCCGGACGCACCTTCTACGCGGTGGGAGGCACCTGGCGCGCGCTCGCCAAATTGCATATGCGCCAGCGCCATTATCCGCTGACCGTCATGCACGGCTATGTCATTCCTTCCGAGGACGCCTCCGACTTCGCCGGCATCGTCGAGCGGGTGAACACCGAGACGCTGATCTCGATCGAGGCGGTCAACGCCCAGCGCCGTCCACTGCTGCCTTACGGCGCGATGGTGCTCGACGAGATCATTCGCCGGGCGATGCCGAAGGAAATCATGATCTCGACCGCCGGCGTGCGCGAGGGCCTGATTTACGAGATGCTCGATCAGGCGCAGCGGCGGAAAGACCCGCTGATCGTCGCGGCCTCCGAGGCCAATCTCCAGTTCTCCCGGGCGCCGCGCCATGCCGAAGATCTGGTCGAATGGACAGATCGCTTCATGAAGTCGACGCATCTTGAAGAAACTACTGAAGAAAAGCGCTTGCGTCACGCGGCTTGCCTGCTCGCCGACGTCAATTGGCGCGCGCATCCCGACTATCGCGGCGAGGAGAGTCTGAACCTCGTCGAAAACACGGCCCTGACCGCCATCGATCATCCCGGCCGCGCATTTCTCGCCCTTACCATGGCTTATCGCTATCTTGGCCTCGACGACGATGAGGTTAGCCCGCAGATCAGGGCGCTGGCGTCGGCGCGCATGCTGGATAGGGCGCGCATCGTCGCCGCCGCGGTCCGCCTTGCTTATCTGGTGTCGGGCGCGATGCCGGACGTTCTGCCACGGACGCCCGTCGCGTGCCTCAAGAGCAAGGTCGAACTCACCCTTCCGGCCGATCTCGCCGATCTCGCCAGCGACAGGCTCTACAGCCGGGTCAAGCAGCTCGCGCGGCTGATCGGACGCGACGCGATCGTCACCATAGCGGGATAGATTAGAAATCGAGCGGCGGTTTCTATCGTCGCCGTCGCCGATCTAGGCGTCGAAGAGGCCGGCGAAACGCGAAGTCGCGCACTCACTCGGCGACCTGCTCCGGCGAAGCTTCACGCTCCGCCGCGGCCTCAAGCGCCGGCTCTTGCCCGGCGTCTTCTTGCGAAGCCTCCCGCCATTCCAGCGTAACGACGCGGCCCTGTTCGACGGTGAGCGCCAGACGGCCATGTTTCAGCTCCAGCGCCTTGACGCCGAAAAGCTCGCGCCGCCATCCCTTGAGGGCGGCGACGTCAGCGTTGTCGGAGGCGGCGATCGCCTCGAGATCCTCGACGGTGGCGATCATCTTGCTGGCGACGCCATGGCTTTCGCTGACCTGGCGGAGCAGCACTTTCAGCAATTCGACGGCCGCGCCATTGCCGCCCGAGCGGCGCTCGCGCTCCAGCTTCGGCAATGTCTTCGGGTCGCGGGCGAGGCCGCGCTCGATCGCCGCCAGAATATCGACGCCGGCGCGCGAGCGCTCCATGCCGCGCGGAAAGGCGCGCAAATTGCCGAGCGCCTCTGCCGTCCGCGGTGCGGCGAGGGCGAGTTCGATCAGCACGTCGTCCTTCAGCACGCGCGCGCGCGGCACGTTGCGCGCCTGCGCTTCCGCCTCGCGCCACCCGGCCACGTCCATGAGGACGGCGAGATCGCGCGGCTTGCGGACGCGGTTGCGGAAACGCTCCCACGCGTTGTCCGGATGCTGTTCGTAGGTCGCGGGCGACGACAGAAGCGCCATCTCGTCGGCGAGCCACGCGAGGCGTCCGGTCTGCTCCAGTTTACGGCGCAGGTACAGGTAGATGTCGCGCAGCCAGGTGACGTCGGCGATGGCGTATTCGATTTGCGCCGGCAGAAGCGGGCGCCGCGACCAGTCGGTGAAGCGGGAGGATTTGTCGAGCGAGACCTTGGCGACGGTCTGAACGAGATCGCCGTAAGAGACCTGATCGCCGAAGCCGCAGACCATCGCGGCGACCTGGGTGTCGAACAGGGGCGCCGGAATCAGTTTGGATAGGTTCCAAATGATTTCAAGGTCTTGCCGCGCTGCGTGAAACACTTTTGTGAGCTTTTCATCCGCCATCAGCGCGAACAGCGGCGAAAGATCCAGCCCTTCCGCCATGGCGTCGATCGCGACCGCCTCGTCGGGCGAAGCGAGCTGCACGACGCAGAGCCTTGGCCAGAACGTCGTTTCGCGCAAAAACTCGGTGTCGACCGTCACAAAGGGATGGGCTGCAATGCGGCGGCACGCCTCCGCAAGGGCGTCAGTTGTGGAAATGAGACTCATCGCTTTTAGATAGAGGAAAGCCGGGCCGCCCGCCATAGGCCGAAGGGCCAAGTTGCGACATTCCCGAGGCTTTCGCGCCGAAGCGACGCAGGGAGACGCGCCGCAGCCTTGACAGAAACCGTCGCCCATGCGGTGGTCCGCGCCATCTTCCCTCATGGTTCTGACGAGAAAATGCACCGCTACCGTAGCCATAGATGCGGCGACCTCCGCGAATCGGACGCCGGCGAAACGATCCGGCTATCTGGCTGGTGCCATCGCATCCGCGATCACGGCGGCGTTCTGTTTATTGACCTGCGCGATCACTACGGCGTCACGCAATGCGTCGCCGACCCCGATTCCGGGGCTTTCGCGCTGGCGGAGAAATTGCGCTCCGAATGGGTCGTGCGCATCGACGGAATCGTCCGCAAGCGCCCGAGCGGGACCGAAAACGCCGAAATGCCGACCGGCCTCGTTGAGGTCTATGTGACCGAAATAGAGGTGCTGGGACCAGCCGCCGAATTGCCGGTTCCCGTGTTCGGCGACCAGCCCTATCCGGAGGATATGCGGCTGCGCTACCGCTTCCTCGATCTCCGCCGCGAAAAACTGCACCGGAACATCATGTTGCGCGGACAGATCATCGATTCGCTGCGCGCCCGCATGAAAGCGCAGGGCTTCTTCGAATTTCAGACGCCGATCCTGACGGCGTCTAGTCCAGAGGGCGCGCGGGACTTTCTTGTTCCCTCGCGTCTGCACCCCGGAAAATTCTATGCGCTGCCGCAGGCGCCGCAGCAGTTCAAGCAGCTTTTGATGGTCGCTGGCTTCGACCGCTATTTCCAGATCGCGCCCTGTTTTCGTGACGAGGATTTGCGCGCCGACCGGAGCCTTGAGTTTTATCAGCTCGACATCGAGATGAGCTTCGTCACGCAAGATGATGTTTTTACGACCGTTGAGCCGGTTCTGCGCGGGGTCTTCGAGGAGTTCGGCAAAGGTTTTGCGGTGACGCAAAAATTCCCGAAAATCCCTTACGCCGAGGCGATGCTGAAATATGGCTCGGACAAGCCGGACCTGCGCAATCCCCTGGTCATCGTCGATGTTACGGACGAATTTTCACGCGAGGATGTGAGCTTCAACGCCTTCAAGAACGTCATCAAGGCGGGCGGCGTCGTGCGTGCGATTCCAGCGCCAGGCGCGGGCGGGCAGCCGCGCTCCTTCTTCGACAAGCTCAACGACTGGGCGAAGGGCGAAGGCGCGGCGGGTCTTGGCTATGTGATTTACGAAGGTGAGGCGGGCGCACTTACCGGCAAAGGTCCGATCGCAAAATTTCTGCCCGCGGACGTCCAGGCGAAGATCGCCGAAAAGGCCGGCCTCGAGGCGGGCGACGCCGTGTTTTTCGCCTGCGACAGGACGGACCGGGCGGAAAAGCTCGCGGGCGCGGCTAGGCTTCGCATCGGCCACGACCTGAAACTCTCGAAGACCGGCGTCTTCGAATTCTGCTGGATCGTCGATTTCCCGATGTTCGAGTGGAACGAGGAGGAGAGCCGCATCGATTTTTCGCATAACCCCTTCTCGATGCCCAATTTCGACCACGACGCTTTCGTCGCGCTCAACGCGGGCGACAGGGAGACCATTCTCGGCATCAAGGCGTTCCAGTACGACGTCGTCTGCAATGGCTCGGAGCTCTCCTCGGGCGCGATCCGCAACCATCGCCCCGATGTTATGCGCAAGGCTTTTGCGCTCGCGGGCTATGACGAGGAGGTGCTTGAGCAGAAATTCGGCGGCATGTATCGCGCCTTCCAGTATGGCGCGCCGCCGCATGGCGGCATCGCGCCGGGCATCGACCGCATTGTCATGCTGCTGGCGGATGAGGAGAATTTGCGCGAGGTCGTGGCCTTCCCGATGAACCAGCGCGGCGAAGACTTGCTGCTTGGGGCGCCCTCCAGCGTAACGCCGAAGCAATTGCGCGAACTCAGCATCCGGCTCAATCTGCCGGAGAAATAGCGGTCCCCGCGCGAGAGCGGCGCAAACGTCTTTGCTTCAGGCGATCTGGCGCGTCTTTGTCGCACCGATGCGGAAAACATAGGCGCCGCGCCGGGCGCCCAACCTTCCGCCTAGCGCGATTGATTGCTATAGATCTTTTAGCCCTGTCGGCGGCTGGAAGTCCCGCCGCGCCAAAGCGGGGGACGGGCTGGTTCGACGGGCGCGAGGCGCTTCTTGTCCATATCGGCCGCGATCTATCACCTGACGCATTACAAATACGACCGCCTCGCCGCGCTCGGACCCCAGGTCGTGCGGCTACGCCCCGCGCCGCACTGCCGCACGAAGATTCTGTCCTATAGCCTCAAGGTGTCGCCGCCTGACCATTTCGTGAACTGGCAGCAGGATCCGCACAACAATTGGCAGGCGAGATTCGTATTTCCGGAGAAGGTGCGCGAATTCAAGGTCGAGGTCGATCTCACCGTCGACCTCTCGGTCGTCAATCCGTTCGATTTCTTCATCGAACCCTACGCCGAACAGTTTCCCTTCGCCTATGAGCCCGAACTCAAAGCCGATCTGGCGCCCTATCTACAGCCCGAACCGCTTGGTCCGCAGCTTGCCGCTTACATGGCGACGCTGTCGAAAAAGCCGGTTCACATCGTCGATTTCCTGGTCGCCCTTAACACCAACCTGCAGAAGTCGATCCGCTATGTGATTCGCATGGAGCCCGGCGTCCAGACGCCCGAAGAGACGCTGGAGCTGGCTTCGGGTTCGTGCCGCGATTCAGCCTGGACGCTCGTCCAGATCCTGCGCAATCTCGGACTCGCAGCGCGCTTCGTCTCCGGCTATCTGATCCAACTGCGCGCCGACATCGAGCCGCTGGAAGGGCCGAAAGGCACGCAGGTCGATTTCACCGATCTGCACGCTTGGGCCGAGGTCTATCTGCCGGGGGCAGGCTGGATCGGCATGGACGCGACCTCCGGCATGTTCTGCGCCGAGGGCCATATCCCCGTCTCCGCGACGCCGCATTACTCGACCGCCGCACCGATCTCGGGCGCCGTCGAAGGCGGCGTCGGCGTCGAGTTCGAGTTCGACATGCGCGTGACTCGGGTCGCCGAGGCGCCGCGCATCACGGCGCCTTTTTCTGACGAGGCCTGGGAGAAGCTCGACGCGCTCGGCGAGAAAGTCGATGCCGATTTAAAGAAGCAGGACGTACGCCTCACCATGGGCGGCGAGCCGACTTTCGTTTCGATCGACGATTTCGAGTCGCCCGAATGGAACACGGCCGCTGTCGGACCGACGAAGCGCTCCTTCGCGGACGCCCTTATCCGCCGGGTGCGCAACCGCGTCGCACCGGGCGGCATGCTGCATTACGGCCAGGGCAAATGGTATCCGGGCGAAAGCCTGCCACGCTGGGGTTTTTCGCTTTATTGGCGAAAGGACGGCCAGCCGATCTGGCGAAACTCCGAGCTCGTCGATGTGGTGGGCCGTACGGTCGAGACGGAGCTGGAGAAGGCGCCGGGTGCGGCGGACATCGTCTTTACCGAGGATCACCGGGCCAAGGCGGAGGCGCTCACGCGCGGAATAGCTGAATTTCTCGGCGTCGACGATGATTGCGTCATGCCCGCCTACGAAGATCCGGCCACATGGCTCGTCAAGGAAGGCAATCTGCCGGACAATGTCGATCCGCTCGATCCGAAAATCGAGGATCCCGAAGAGCGCAATCGCATGATGCGCACATTTTCACGCGGGCTCACCAAGCCGACCGGCTTCGTGCTGCCGGTGCAGCGCTGGAACGCGCCGGCCCGCATGTCGCGCGGCCTGCGCTGGGTCAGCGAGAAATGGTGTCTGCGGCGCGGCAAGCTCTTCCTCGTGCCGGGCGATTCCCCGGTCGGCTATCGGCTCCCGCTCGCCTCTCTGCCCTGGGTTCCGGCATCCTCGTACCCCTACATCCATTCGCAGGATCCGCTTGAGGAGCGCGGGCCCTTGCCGGATGCGCAGACGCTCGCCCAGCGCGTCGAGCGTTTCGAGCGTGCGGCCGAGGCGCCGGATACGCGGCAGGAACGCCTTGAGCAGGAGATCATCGAAGGCGCGGTGCGGACCGCGCTATCCGTTGAGCCGCGCGATGGCGTGATCTGCGTCTTCATGCCGCCGGTCGAGAGGCTGGAGGATTATCTCGAACTCGTCGCCGCAATCGAGGTCGCCGCCGAGGACATCAAGACCCCCGTTCATATCGAGGGCTATCCGCCGCCCTACGATCCGCGCATCGACGTCATCAAGGTGACGCCGGACCCCGGCGTCATCGAGGTCAACATCCAGCCCGCGGCCAGCTGGCGCGCCGCCGTCGAGACGACGAAAGGCCTCTATGAGGATGCGCGTCAGGTCCGTCTCGGCGCCGATAAATTCATGATCGACGGCCGCCACACGGGAACGGGCGGCGGCAATCACGTCGTCGTCGGCGGCGCGACACCGCAGGATTCGCCTTTCCTGAGGCGGCCTGATCTTCTCAAAAGCCTCGTCCTCTACTGGCAGCGGCACCCCTCGCTGTCCTATCTGTTTTCGGGCCTTTTCATCGGCCCGACCAGCCAGGCGCCGCGCGTCGATGAAGCGCGCCTCGACCAGCTCTATGAACTCGAAATCGCGCTCGCGAACACGCCGGGTCCTGATCAGTCGATCCCCCTCTGGCTGATCGACCGGCTCTATCGCAATCTGCTCGTCGACGTGACCGGCAATACGCATCGTGCGGAAATCTGCATCGACAAGCTCTACTCGCCGGATGGCTCGACGGGCCGCCTTGGTCTTGTAGAGTTCCGCGCCTTCGAGATGCCGCCCGACGCGCGCATGAGCCTTGCGCAGCAGCTGCTGCTGCGCGCGCTCATCGCCTGGTTCTGGCGCGAGCCGCAAAAAGGCTCCCTGGTGCGCTGGGGAACGGCGCTGCATGATCGTTTCATGACGCCGCATTTCGTCTGGCAGGATTTCCTCGGCGTTCTAGCTGACCTTCAGCGGGCCGGCTATGCGTTCGATCCGGTCTGGTTCGAGGCGCAGCGCGAGTTCCGCTTTCCCTTCTACGGCGCGATCGAACCGGGCGGCGTCAAGATCGAAGTGCGACAGGCGCTGGAGCCGTGGCATGTAATGGGCGAGACGGGCGCGATCGGCGGCACGGTCCGTTTCGTCGACTCCTCGATCGAACGCCTGCAGGTCAAGGCCGAAGGATTCGTCGAAGGCCGCCATGTGATCGCGTGCAACGGACGCCGCATGCCGATGACCTCGACCGGCGCGGTGGGCGAGGTCGTCGCCGCGGTGCGCTTCAAGGCTTGGCAGGCAGCCGTAGGCCTCCACCCGACGGTTCCCGTCCACGCGCCCCTGACCTTCGATCTGATCGATTGCTGGAGCGGGCGCTCGGTCGGCGGCTGCGTCTATCATGTCGCCCATCCGGGCGGGCGCAACTACGAAACCTTCCCGGTCAACTCCTATGAGGCCGAGGCGCGCCGCCTCGCGCGATTCCTCGATTTCGGCCACACGCCTGGCCCGATCGCCGTGCCGCCGGAAGAGCGCACGGCTGATTTCCCGCTGACGCTGGACCTGCGCCGGCCGCGGGGGGCGTAGCTCCAAAACGGAACTGCCTAAAAGAAAAGCAATGGACGCGCGTTGAAGGCTGGCGGCGTCATCCGGCCGCCATAAACGCCGCGTAACGCTCCCCGCGCTGGACGGCATCAAGTCCCGCGATAACGAAAGTGCGTTAATGCAAACGCCTTGCAGTCGGAAATCCGCCTGCGCTCAGGAGGGATTGAACATGAACAAAACAATCATCGCCGCCGTTGCCGCTTTCATCACCATGGGAACCATGCTCGCTTCGGTCGAAGAGGCGAATGCGGTTGTCTGCGCACGTGGCGTTTATCGGGCCGGTTGCGCCGGGCCGCATGGCGCGGTCGCCGTCCGGCGCGCTCCCGTCCGGCGCGCGGTCATCGTGCGCTAGACCTTCGAACTAGACTTCCTTTGATCTTGTAGAATCGCATTCAAATCGTCTGGCCGCGCGCGGTGGCGAACCTACGTGCGCGGACATGTACGCGCCGAATGAATCTGTGCAACCACCGTTGTTGTTTGAAAATCCGTTGAACGTCATGGAGAAATTGCGAATGAAGAAACTCACCCTGATGCTGGCCTGCGGGGCCTCGCTTTTCGCGGCCTCCGCGCAAGCCCAGGTCCTGATCGATATGCGGCGCGTCACCTGCGCAGATTACCTCGCGATGTCGCCGGCGGACGCCATCCTCGCCTCCGCATGGCTAAGCGGCTGGTTCAACCAGAAAGCCGGCTATACCACCGTCGATTTCAAAGCCTTTGAGCGGAATGTGGAGAACGTCACCAAATGGTGTGGCTCCAATCCCAACGAGACGCTCATGAACGGCCTGCAACGCGCCACGGCCCCCAAGTAATTCCGACGCTCAGGAGAAATTTCGTGAACAAGAACATTGCAGCAGCCGCCATCGCGCTCGGCATCGGATTCGCTCCGGCCGCGCAGGCGCAAGTCGAACTGGATCTGTCGCTGATCACCTGCAAGCAGCTGCTCGAATTGCCCGACGAGCAGGCGCCTTTCATAACGGCGTGGCTGGCGGGATATTTCAGCTCGAAGACCGATAGGTCGACAATTGATCTGCGCTACCTTGAGCGCAATACGAAGGTCGGCACGGACTATTGCAAGACCCATCCGTCCGAGACGCTGATGAGCGTGATCGAGAAGACGGCGAAGTAAAAATCAAACGGGGGGCGGCCTGCGCCGCCTCACCGCTTTCAGGATCGCCTCGGCCGCCGGAGAAGCGAAAAGCCGCTCGACCGGCTGGCTGATCTTGCGCCGCCAGTTCGGGCGCTCGCGGTCGGTGCCCGGCAAATTGGTCGGGATCGTCTCCATCGCGAGATCGTCGGCCTGAACGAGGACCAGAGCGGCGTTGGATCGCGCCACAAAATCATGCACGGCCGCGGCCGTCGCCGCGCTCAAGGGCGCATCGAAGTCGATGCCTTTCACCGAAAAATCGTCCGAAAAATTTCTCGCGGAAAGCGCGCCAACGAGTTCGGCCTTTTCGACGGCGCGGGCTGCGGAGGCCTGCGCTTCGTCTGGCAGGCAGCCGAGCGCGGCGGCTTCGTCAAGATCGACGCCCTGCCACCAGCCCGCAAGCGGGGGCAGGTCGTGCGTCGCGACGCAGGCGGCGGACAGCGTCGGATAGTTTTCGGGCGGTGCGAAGGCCAGCCCTTCGCGCTCGAAGCGCATAACCCGATAGGACAGGATGTTGGCTTTGGCGAGTTCCTCGCGCATGCCCTCGGGAACGGTGCCGAGGTCTTCGCCGACGACGGCCGTCTCCGCCCGCACGCTTTCCAGCTTCACTTGTCCGAGCAGCGCTTCGAACGGGCAGGCGAGATAGGCGCCATCGGCGCCCTTTGCGCCTTCCGGCACGAGGAACAGGCGCTTAAGGCCGAGCACATGGTCGATGCGCAGAACGCCGGCATAGGCCATATTCGCCGCGATGAGGCGCCCGAAGCCGGAAAAGCCGTCGCGGGCGAGTGCGCGCGGATCGAACGGCGGCAGACCCCAGATCTGCCCTTGCGGTCCGAGCGGATCAGGCGGCGCCCCGATGGAGACGCCCTCCATAAGGCGGCTCGCTTCCGAAAAGGCCTCGGCTCCATCGGGCGCGCAGCCGACAGCGAGATCGCGGTAGAAGCCAAGCGAAAGGCCCGCCGCATGCGCGGCCTCAGCCGCCGCCGCAAATTGCCGATCGGCGAGAAACTGCAAAAATTCCGCGCGGGCGACCTCCTCGTGGTGCGCGCGCGCGAAGGCGGCGACGCCCGGCGCATGCGGCGAGGCGAGCGCCGGCCCGAAACTCGGAAGCGTTGCGCCGAGCGTGCGCTCGATGGCCGCGAAGACAGCGAAGCGGCGCAGGCTCTCGGCGCCGGCGACGACGAAACGCTCATAATCCATGACGAGCGGATCGTCTGGCGCGGCGAGCTGACGGGCGCGGAAGGCGGCGAAAATGACGTCGAAAAGCCGGTTCTTCAGCGCGGACACCGCGCTGTAATGGACAAGGTTTGATGCCGAAAGCAAGGCGGCTTGCGGCCCGAGCCTTGAAAACTCCGCGCGCACAGCGTCGGTTAAAAGTTCTTGCGGCAGATCGAAGGCGTCGATCGCCTGCGGATCGAGAAAGCGCCGGTCGGACGGATAATAGGGGCTCGCGCGTTCGGGGTCGTGTGGGAACAGCGCGTGCAGCGGATTGACGCCGACCGTCGCGGCGCCCGCGCGCGCCGCGCCTTCCGCGAGAAGGCGAAGGCTGGTGAAATCGCCGACGCCCTGATCGCCAAGCCCGCCAGCGCCTTCGCGCCGCAGGCCATAGACCTGCGCGCTGACGCCGAACACGCGGCCCTCGCGGAGGCTGGCGGGAAGATAGGCGGCCTTGGGCGCAACGGCGAGATGGCCGGGGCAATCGGGCGCGGCGTCGGCGATGATTTCATGGCGTCCGAGCGGCAGTTCTGGCAAGGGGATGTCGCGCACCAGCGCCCTGCGTCCGTCCGGCGCGAGGACCTCGCTGCGGCGCCCGAGCCCGGGCGCGATCTCGACGACATGGGTCGAGCCGTCCTCGCAAGCGATGGTCAGCGCGAAGGGCAGCGCGCGGTGGGCGAGGGCGCCGCCGAGACGCAAGCTTCGTTCGCTCGCTTGCGAGATCGTCGTCGCCACCGGGAGCGGGCGGAACGCGCGCTCCTCAGACAGTTCGGCGAGGCGCGCGCGGGCGTCGCCCGTGGTGTCGGCTGAAAGTCCGAGGCTGCGTAGAAGTGCGCGTTTCGTATCGGCGCCGACCTCGTGGAGGCGTCCCTCGACGTCCCACCATGTCCCGGCGATGCCTGCCGCCGAGGTCAGCGCATCGAGTGCATGATCGTCCACGCCGTGCGAGCGCGCGAGCGCCGCCCCTTGCGCCGGCCGCTCGACGAGGATCGCGACTGAGCGCGGCGCAATAACGAGCTCCGCGACGCGCCTTTTTTCGGCGCGCGGCTGCGCCGAATCGATCTCAAGGCTCCAGTCGTAGCCGCGTCGCGGAGCGGGCGGGCGCGCATGCGCGGCCTCATGTCCCCGGTTGAACAGAATGGTCGCCCGGCTGGTCCCGCCTTCGCCATCGCCGGCATCATAGAAGACGGCGGTGAGGGTCTTCGCCGCCGCGTCGTCCCAATCGCGCGGCGTCAGGGGCGCGCCGTCAAAGCTCAGCCACTCCACATCGGGCATGCCGGAGGCGTCGGCCGGCGCACCGGTCAAGGGCCATTCCGCGCTGAGCGCGCCGGTCTCGCGGCGAAGCTTTATGAGTCGCGCGGAAAATTCGATCAGCTCTTGATCCGCGCCCGTCCAATCGACCCACGCTAACTCATTATCCTGCGCATAGGCGTTGTTGTTGCCGCGCTGCGTGCGGCCGAGTTCATCGCCCATGGTGAGCATCGGCGTGCCGCGCGCGGCGATCAGGGTCGCGAGCAGCGCCCGCGCGTCGCCCTTGCGCCGGGCCGCGATGGAGGGGTCGTCGCAGGAGCCCTCCGCGCCGCAATTCCACGACAAATTGTCGTCGTTTCCGTCCCGATTGTTCTCGCCGTTGGCTTCATTGTGTTTATGCGAATGGGAGACGAGATCGGCGAGCGTGAAGCCGTCATGGGCGGTGACGAAATTGATCGATCGCGACAGCAGGCGATGGCGCGGGACGAAGATATCCGCCGAGCCTGCGAGCCGGGTCGCGAGCGCGCCGGCGAGCCCTTCGTCGCCGCGCCAGAAGCGGCGGAAGACGTCACGCGCTTTGTCGTTCCACTCGCCCCAGCCGGGCGGAAATGCCCCGAGCTGATAGCCGCCATAGCCGAGGTCCCAAGGCTCGGCGATATGGACGAGGCCGCGCAGCGTCGGGTCCTGCGCGACCGCCGCGAGGAATGGATGGTTCGGGTCAAAGCCGTTCGCGGTCCGCGCCAGTACGGGCGCGAGGTCGTAGCGAAAGCCATCGACGCCGGCGCGCAGCGCGGCGGTGCGCAGCGATTCCAGTGCGAGCCGGAGAGCCTGTGGGCGCTCCAGCGCAAGGACGTTGCCGCACCCGGCCTGATTTTCATAGAGTCGCGGATTGTCCGGTTGAAGGCGATAATAACCGGCGTTGTCGAGGCCGCGCAGCGACACGGTCGGGCCAAGATCGTCGCTCTCGCCGGAATGGTTCAGCACGACGTCGAGGATGACGGCGATGCCCGACGCTTGCAGCGTTTCGACGGCGTGGCGAACCTCCGGCCAGCCGCCCGGCGCAAGCCGAGGATCCGGCGCATTGAGGGCGATCGGATTATAGCCCCAGTAATTCGAAAGGCCGAGGGCGGGCAGGTGGCGCTCGTCGATCCAGCCCTGAATCGGCAGAAGTTCGATGGCCGTGATCCCAAGCCGCGTCAGATGGGCGATGGCGGCGGGATGGGCGAAACCTGCGAATGTGCCGCGGATGGATTCGGGGATATCGGGATGGCTCCGCGTAAAGCCGCGCACATGCGTTTCATAAATGATGAGATCGCGCCACGCGGCGGTTGGGCGCTGAGGCGCGGGGGGAAGTCCTCCGGCCTCGACGATCGCTTTCGGGATGAAGGCGGCGCTGTCCACATCATCTTCCGCCTCGCCATAGATGCGCGCGTCGACCAGGCATGCGTTGAGCTTGAACGGGCGGTCGAGCCGCGTCGCGTAAGGATCGACGAGGAGCTTCGCGACGTTGAAGCGCAGGCCCCGCGCGGGGTCGAACGCGCCCTGCGCCCGCAAGCCATAACGCGCGCCGGCGCCAACGTCCGCGACATGCGCGTGGAAGACGTCGCCGGTGCGGCCGGCGAGGCGGATGCGGGCGGTCTCGCGGTCAGCTTCGTCGAACAAGGAGAGGAAGATCGCCTCGGCGCAGCCGGAGGCGACGGCGACGTTGACGCCGCCCTCGACGAGGCGAACGCCGAGCGGCTCGGGAAGTCCCCAGCCGACGGAGAAGGGCTCCGCGGCGCTCAGGTGATTACCGACGGCGCGGCGCGCCCGGTAAAATGCTTGATCCCGGCGAGTTCGTTCGACAGTGCGATGAGATCGCCGAGCGCCGCGGCCGTCTCGATATGCTGGCGCGCAGGGTCAGGCTCGAAGCGCTCGATATAGACCCTGAGCGTCGCGCCGGCGGTGCCGGTGCCGGAGAGGCGGTAGACGATGCGTGCGCCATCCTCGAAATGGATGCGGATGCCCTGATGCGCGGAATCCGAGCCGTCGACCGGATCGTGATAGGAAAAATCATCCGCGTCGGCGATTTTCAATGCGCCATATTGCTTGCCCTTGAGGCCGGGCAGGGCGGCCGTCAGCGTCTTGACCAGCGCATTGGCGCCGTCCGCCTCGACCTCCTCGTAATCATAGCGAGAATAGTAGTTGCGGCCGTACTCCGCCCAGTGTTTCGTGACGATGGAATCGACGCTTTCGCCCCGCGCGGCGAGAATGTTGAGCCAGAGCAGGATCGCCCAGAGGCCATCCTTTTCGCGGACATGGTCGGAGCCGGTCCCGGCGCTCTCCTCGCCGCAGATCGTCGCCATTCCCGCGTCGAGCAGATTGCCGAAGAATTTCCACCCCGTCGGCGTCTCGAAGAGCGGGATGCCGAGCTTTTCGGCGACCTTGTCGGCCGCGCGGCTCGTCGGCATTGAGCGGGCGATCCCCTTGATGCGCTGCGCATAGCCCGGCGCAAGATGGGCGTTGGCGGCGAGCATGGCGAGACTGTCGGAAGGCGTGACGAACCGGCCGCGCCCGATGATGAGGTTCCGGTCGCCATCGCCATCCGAGGCGGCGCAAAGGTCAGGCCCGTCCGGGCTCATCGCGAGGTCGAAGAGATGTTTCGCGTGAACGAGGTTCGGGTCCGGATGATGGCCGCCGAAGTCGGGCAGCGGCGTTGCGTTGAGAACCGAACCCGGCGCGGCGCCAAGGAGTTCCTGAAAGATGCGCTCCGCATAGGGGCCGGTCACCGCGGACATGGCGTCGAAGCGAAGGCGAAAGCCGGATTTGAACAGGCCGGCGATCTGGTTGAAATCGAACAGGCGCTGCATCAGCTCCGCGTAATCGGCGACGGGATCGATGATCTCAACCATCCCGCCCCCGAGCTTCAGCGCGCCGAGATTGTCGAGATCGATGTCGGGGGCCTTGAGGACGCGATATTGCGAAATGGTCTTGCTGCGGGCGAAAATCGCTTCTGTGATTTTCTCGGGCGCCGGCCCGCCGTTGCCGGCGTTGTATTTGATGCCGAAGTCGCCATGCGGGCCGCCCGGATTGTGGCTCGCGCTCAGAACGACGCCGCCGAACGCGCCGAATTTGCGAATGAGGTTCGAGGCGGCGGGCGTCGACAATATGCCGCCGCGTCCGACCAGAATGCGGCCGAAGCCATTGGCGAGCGCCATTTTGATGACGATCTGGATCGCTTCGCGATTGAAGAAGCGCCCGTCGCCGCCGACCACGAGAGTTTGGCCTTCAAAGCCTTCGAGGCAATCGAAGATCGATTGCACGAAATTCTCGAGATAGCCCTTGGCCTGGAATACCGGCGTCTTTTTGCGCAGCCCCGAGGTTCCGGGTCTTTGGCCCTCGAAGGGCGTCGTCGCGATGGTTTCTATCATGCGTTTATCTGCTCACGAAATTGAAGGCTTCGCCGAAAGGCGTCGCTCGGCGATGAGATCGCGGAAGAGCTTCGCATAGGCCGCGGCGGGGCGTCGCCACGAGACGTCGGTCATCATGCCATTTTCGATCAGGCGATCCCAGACCTCAGGCTCCGCCCAGAGGCGCGCAAGGCGCTCCAGCGTCGCCCCCAGCATCTCGGCGGTGACCGGCGAAAACTGCAAGCCGGTGCCAAGGCCCGCGGCGATCGCCATCGGATTGGCGTCGACTATGGTGTCGGCGAGGCCGCCGACGCGTGCGACGACGGGCAGGGCGCCGTAACGCAGCGCGCAGAGCTGGGTCAGCCCGCACGGTTCGAAGCGGGAGGGAATGAGCAGGGAGTCGGCGCCCGCCTGAATCTGATGCGCGATCGCTTCGTCATAACCGATCTTTGCGCCGACGCGTCCCGGCCGCGCATCCGCCGTCGTGAGGAGCGCCTGTTCGAGCGCGGGCTCGCCGGCGCCGAGAACCGCGAGTTGCGCGCCAATGCGGTCGAGAACGCCGAGATTGGCGATGAGCAGGTCCTGACCTTTTTGCCAGGAAAGACGGCTGACGACGCCAAGCAGCAGCGCCCCCGGATCGGGGTCGAGCCCGAATTTGCGCTGAAGAAACGCCTTGTTGGCCGGCCGGTTCGCCAGCGTCGCGAGGCTGAAAGGCTCTTCGATCATCTCGTCGGCTGAGGGATCCCAGACGTCTTCGTCGATGCCGTTCAGGATGCCGGTCACGGCCATGCCGCGGGCGCGCAGCAGCCCGTCGAGGCCCATGCCGAAGTCGGGCGTGCGGATCTCGGCGGCGTAAGTCGGCGAGACCGTGGTGATGCGGTCGGAGTAGGCGAGCGCGCCCTTGAGAAAGCCGATCATGCCGTAATATTCGACGCCGTCGATTGAGAAAGCCTCATCCGGCAGACCGAGGGGGCCGAGCAGCTCGGCCGGAAATTGCCCCTGGAAAGCAAGATTATGAATCGTGATCACCGTTCCCGGCCGGGCGCGGGGATCATGGTAGAGATAGGCGGCGGTGAGGCCCGCCTGCCAGTCGTGGGCGTGAACGACATCCGGCGAGAACCCCGGGGAGGCGCCGAGCGCAAGCTCCGCTCCGGTCTTTGCGAGGGCCGCGAAACGAAAAGGGTTGTCCGGCCAGTCCGCTCCGTCCGGCGTTGTATAAGGGCCGCCCGGGCGCGCGAAAAGATGCGGCGCGTCGAGCACGAAGAGATCGAGGCCGCCCGCGTCGGCACGAAGCACGCGCGCGTGTCCGCCGAAGGATCTATACGGGGCGATGGCCGTTTCCGCGCGCTCGATCGCTTTCATCACGGCGGGATAGCCGGGAATGAGGGTGACGACCTCGACGTTTTCGGCGGCGAGCGCCGCGGGCAGGGCGCCGGCGACGTCGGCGAGGCCGCCGGTTTTGACCAGCGGAAAAACTTCGGAGACGACGGCCAAAACGGTGATGTTGCTCATGATGGCCTGTCGATCATGCCGGCCTGTCGGTCATGCCAAGCTGTCGATCATATTCTGGGTGAGGAGGCAAATGCCTTTTTCGGTGCGGCGAAACCGCTCGTCGTCGGCGGCGGGATCCTCGCCGACGACGAGGCCGCCTGGAACCTTCACGCCGCGATCGATGACGACGTTGCGAAGCCGCGTCCCACGGCCGATCTCGACGTAAGGGAGAATGACCGCGTTTTCGACGTCGCAATAGGAATTGATGCGCACGCCCGTGGAGAGAAGCGAACGCTTGACCTTCGCGCCGGAAATGATGCACCCCCCCGAGACCACGGAGGAGACCGCCATGCCGCGCCGCGAATCCTCGTCGTGAACGAATTTCGCCGGCGGCGTAACCGAGCCGTCGGTCCAGATCGGCCAGTCCTTGTCGAAGAGATCGAGATCGGGGACGATGTCGGTCAGATCGATATTGGCCTCCCAATAGGCGTCGACGGTGCCGACGTCGCGCCAGTAAGCCGCTTCGTCATCGGACGAACGCACGCAGGAATCGGAAAAATAATGCGCGATCGCCTTGCCGTGCTTGACCATGTAGGGAATGACGTCCTTGCCGAAATCCCGGCTCGATTTCGGATCGCGGGCGTCGCGCTCGAGCTGATCGAACAGTAGATTGGTCTCGAATACATATATGCCCATCGAGGCGAGCGCCTTGTCGGGGTGTCCCGGCATCGGCGCCGGATTTTTCGGCTTCTCGATGAAATCGATGATCCTCTTTTTTGCGTCGACATGCATCACCCCGAAGCTGCTGGCCTCGATCAGCGGCACTTCGAGGCAGCCGATCGTGACGTCGGCGCCTGAGTCCGCGTGCTGTTGCAGCATCAGCTCATAGTCCATCTTGTAGACGTGGTCGCCGGCGAGGATCACCATATATTTCGGCGCGCGGTCCCGGATGATGTCGATGTTCTGGAACACGGCGTCGGCGGTTCCGGCGTACCATTGGTCCTCGGACACGCGCTGGCTCGCCGGCATGATGTCGAAGCTCTCATTGCCGCCGGGTCGAAAGAAATTCCAGCCTCGCGACAGATGTCCGATCAGACTGTGCGCCTTGTATTGCGTGGCGACGCTGATGCGGCGAATGCCGGAGTTCAGCGCGTTCGACAGCGCGAAGTCGATGATGCGCATCTTGCCGCCGAAATAGACCGCAGGCTTGGCGCGCCGGTCCGTCAATTCGAGCAGCCGGCTGCCGCGGCCTCCGGCCAGAACAAAAGCCATCGCCTGACGTCCGATTGGCGCGCTCAATCTCATTTATAATGGTTCTCCGGCTTCGTCGTGCGGCGCGGGCGGCGTCGCGTCATTGGTCCTGAGGCGTGAAGTAGAGCGTGGCCAGCGGGGGCAGGGTGATTTCGGCCGAAGCTGGTTGCCCATGTGAAGGGACGGCGCCCGCTATGACGCAACCGTAATTGCCGACGCCGGAGCCGCCATAAGCGAGCGCGTCCGTGTTGAGGATTTCGCGCCAGCTCCCCGCGCGCGGCAGCCCGACTCGGTAGGCATGGCGCGGCTCAGGGGTGAAATTGCAAATCGCCACCACTGGCGGATCGGCCGCCTCGCCAAAGCGTGCGAAGGCGAAGACGGACTGGTCGCGATCGTCACCGACGATCCATACGAAGCCGCCCGGATCGCGGTCGCGCGCGTGCAGCGCCCGCATGTCCCTGTTGAGCCTGTTGAGATCGCGGATCAGGGTCTGCACACCCCTGTGCGCCGGCGCGTCGAGCAAGTGCCAATCGAGTGATTCATTCTCGCGCCACTCGCGCCGCTGCGCGAATTCCTGTCCCATGAAAAGGAGCTTCTTGCCGGGGTGGCCCCACATGAAGCCGTAATATGCGCGAAGGTTGGCGAAGCTTTGCCAGTCGTCGCCGGACATCTTGCTGAGGAGCGAGCCCTTGCCATGCGTCACCTCGTCATGACTGAGCGGCAGCACAAAATTCTCCGAAAACGCATAGAGCAGGCCAAAAGTCAGCCTGTCGTGATGCCATCGCCGGTGGATGGGATCGAGCTCCATATATTCCAGCGTGTCATGCATGAAACCCATGTTCCATTTGAAGCCGAAGCCGAGGCCTCCGGCGCTGGTCGGGGCGGACACGCCGGGCCATGACGTCGACTCCTCCGCTAACGTAACGGTCCGGGGATGGGTTTCATAAACGAGTTCGTTGAATCTCTTAAGAAAAGCGACAGCGTCGCGATTGTCGTTGCTGCCGTCGGGATTTGGCGCCCATTCGCCCGGCTTCCGGGAGTAGTCGAGGTAGAGCATCGAGGCGACGGCGTCGACGCGCAGCCCGTCGATATGATAGCGGTCGAGCCAGAACAGCGCATTGGCGGCGAGGAACGCCGACACCTCACGGCGGCCGAAATCATAGATGGCGGTGTTCCAGTCCGGATGAAATCCGCGCCGCGGGTCGGCGTGTTCGTAGAGGGGCATGCCGTCGAACAAGGCGAGGCCGTGTACGTCGGTCGGAAAATGTGCCGGCACCCAGTCGAGGATAATGGAAAGACCCGCGGCATGGGCCTTGTCGACGAAGCGCGCGAAGGCGGCCGGATCGCCGAACCGCCGCGTCGGCGCGAAAAGCCCGATCGGCTGATAGCCCCATGAGGCGTCGAGCGGATGTTCGGACACCGGCATCAGCTCGATATGGGTGAAGCCGAGATCGACCGCATAGGGGATAAGCTGCTCGGCGAGTTCGTCATAGGTGAGGAAGCGGCCGCCCTCGCCGCGCCGCCAAGAGCCGAGATGGACCTCCATGATCGTCATGGGCTGACGCCAGGGCTCGACCGTCTGGCGCTGCGCGAGGAACTCCGCATCGGTCCAGACGAAATTATCCGTGCGGGCCACAATCGAGGCGGTGGAGGGTCTGAGTTCGCCGGCGAAGCCTACGGGGTCGGCCTTCAGCGGCAGCAGCCGGCCGTCGCGCGAAATGATCTCGTATTTATAGGCGATTCCCTCCGCAACCTCCGGCGCGAAGATTTCCCAAAGCCCTGAATCGACGCGTTTTCGCATCTGGTGCAGGCGCCCATCCCAGCCGTTGAAGTCGCCGACGACGGAGACGCGCGCCGCATTCGGGGCCCAGACCGCGAAATGCACGCCGGCGACGCCATCGAGCTGCATCGGGTGGGCGCCGAGACGCTCATAAAGGCTGCGGTGCGTTCCCTCGACCAGCAAATAGTCGTCCATTTCGCCGAGGACGGGCGGCAAGGCGTAAGGGTCGGTGTAATCCCATGATCCGCCGGCGTTTGTGGCGCGGAGCCGATAACGCAGCGGCGATTTCGGTCCGGCGGAGGCGCCTTTGTGCAAGCCTTCGAAGAAACCGCCGCCGCGCGCCGCGAGCGAAATCGCGCCGCCTTCTTCCGGCAAGGCCGTCACGCTTTCAGCGTGCGGCGCGAAGGCGCGGATCACGACGCCGTCGGCGCTAGCGTGGGGCCCAAGGACGGCGAAGGGATCGGCGTGGCGCGCCTTGAGAATCGCTTCGACGTCTTTATCGCTAAGGCGCCACGCTGGCCGAGGCGCGTCCGCTTGCCGGCCGAGCGCCATGTCAGGCCCGCCCGGGCGGCGTCACCGCGACGTTCCAGATCTCGTCGGCGTATTCGGCGATCGTCCGGTCGGATGAGAACCAGCCCATATGCGCGGTGTTGAGGATGGCGGAGCGCCACCAGGCGCGTTTGTCGCGCCAGCGCTTAAACATCGCCCGTTGTGCGTGGTAGTAGCTGTCGAAATCGGCCGTCACGAGGAAGAAGTCGTGATAGCTGAGGGCGTCGACGAGGCCGCGGTAGCGATCCGGCTGCTCCGACGAAAACACGCCTGACGCGATGGATTCCAGCGCCTCGGCGAGCTTTGGCGCACGCGCGATCGCGTCCTGCCCGCTGATGCCCTGGCTTCGCTTGGCTTCGACTTCCTCTGCGGTCAACCCAAATATGAAAATATTGGATTCGCCGACTTTCTCCAATATCTCGACATTGGCGCCGTCGAGGGTGCCGATGGTCAGCGCACCGTTTAGCGCGAACTTCATGTTGCCGGTGCCCGACGCTTCCATACCCGCCGTGGAGATCTGTTCTGAGAGGTCGGCGGCCGGAATAATTCTCTCCGCCAGGCTGACATTGTAGTTCGGCAGGAACACGACTTTCAGAAGCCCGCGCACGGTCGGATCGGAATTGATGACCTTGCCGACGTCATTGGCGAGCTGGATGATGAGCTTCGCCGTGGTGTAGCTCGCCGCCGCCTTGCCGGCGAAAATCTTGACGCGGGGGATCCAGTCCCTGAACGGTTGCGCGCGGATTTCCTCATAGATCGCGACCGCTTCCAGAATATTGAGGACTTGGCGCTTGTATTCGTGGATGCGTTTGATCTGCACGTCGAAGACGGCGTCGGGATTGACCTTGACCCCGACCCGCTCCTGAATGATTCGCGCCAACGTTATCTTGTTGGCGCGACGGATCGCAGCGTAGCGTTCCTGAAACGCCGGGTCGTCGGCGACGGCGGCGACCTTCTCCAGCACCATCGCATCGTCGAGAAGCCTGTCGCCGGTGACTTCGGTGAGGAGCTCGGTGAGGCTGGGATTGGCTTCCTTCAGCCAGCGGCGAAATGTGATGCCGTTCGTCTTGTTGGTGATCTTTCCCGGCTCGACCGATTCGAGGTCGCGGAACACCGTCGTCTTCATCAGGTCGGAATGCAGTTTCGAGACGCCGTTGACTTTATGCGAACCAAGAAATGCGAGATGGCCCATGCGCACGCGCCGTCCGTTCGATTCGTCGATCAGCGAGAGCGCGGCGAGTCTTTCGCCCGTCGCATCGGCAGCTTTGCTCACACGTTCGAGGTGCAGCGCGTTGATGAGATAAATGATCTGCATGTGGCGCGGCAGCAGGCGCTCGATCAGCGGCACGGGCCAGGTCTCGAGCGCCTCGGGCAGGAGGGTGTGATTGGTGTAGCTGAACGTCGCCTTGGTGATCGCCCAGGCCTCGTCCCATGGCAGATCGTGCCGATCGACGAGGATATGCATCATCTCGGCGACCGCGATGGCCGGATGCGTGTCGTTCAGCTGGATGGCGACCTTGTCGGCCAGGGTTCGGATGTCGCCATGGAGGCGCATATGACGGGCGACCAGATCCTGCAGGGATGCGGAGGCGAAGAAATACTCCTGCCGGAGCCGGAGCTCCTGACCGGCGGCCGTGGTGTCGCCGGGATAGAGAACCTTCGAGATTGATTCAGCCCGCACCCGGTCCATCAGCGCGCCGATATGATCGCCGCTGTTGAACTGGTCGAGGCGCAAGGGATCGAGCGCGCGCGCCGTCCACAGCCGCAGCGTATTGATGTGCGCGCCGCGCCAGCCCGGGATCGGCGTGTCGTAAGCCAGCGCTTCGACCGTCTCCGCCGGCAGCCAGACCTGTTTGGCTTCGCCGTCCGGTCCGAGCTCCGCCTCGATGCGCCCGCCAAAACCGACGCTCCAGACGATTTCGAGACGCTGGAACTCCCAAGGGTCGCCGAAGGTCAGCCAGTCCTCAGGATATTCGAGCTGGCGTCCGTCCTTGATGCGCTGGCGGAACAAGCCGTGATCGTAGCGGATGCCGTAGCCATAGGCGGCGATCGACAATGTTGCCATGCTCTCCATGAAGCATGCGGCGAGCCGGCCAAGGCCGCCATTGCCGAGCGCGGCGTCGGGTTCGACCTCGCGCAGCGTCTCGAGATCGACGCCAAGCTCCGCAAGGGCCGCGCGGGTCGGCTCGATCAGCTCCATATTGGTCAGCGAGTCGATGAGAAGCCGTCCGATCAGGAATTCGAGGCTGAGATAATAGACCCGCTTACGCCCCGTGCGTTTGGTCTCCTCAATCGACCTGAGCCAGCTTTCGACGACCTTGTCGCGCACCGAAAGCGCGGTGGCGATGAACCAGTCGTGCTTGGTCGCGGTCGTCACGCTCTTGCCGACCGTGTGCCGCAACTTGTCGAGGATCAGATCGCGGATCTCGCCGACCTTCGCGTCCTGCGGGGACGGGGCGGCGGCTGGCGGGAAGGCCTCTGCAGAGGGCGAGGATTCGGTTTCAAGGTCCATCAGGGCGTGGCTCTCTCTTTGACGCAAGCCCTCCGGGGCTGCTCGCGCGAGGCTCGCAGCAAAGCGCGGGCCATGACATTCGACAAGGCGGCCCCTCCGGCCTTCGTTTGGGGGCGGGAACGCCGAATGAGCGTAGTCCAAGGAAGACAGCCGATAAAGCTGCGCCGGGCGAAATCCGGGAATGGCGCGCCGCATCTGGTCTAGAGCCGATCGCCCTAATAATGCACCGGCGGGTCCAACATTGGCGAGGACCCGCGCTTTTCGACTCCGCCCCGCCGGGCGATTGTGAATAAACCCGCTCAACGGCGCCCACTGCAACCTCAGATCTATTGCCCAAGTCTTGGGTTCGACGCAGTATACCCACCCGACATGTCGTCCTTGTTTGATCAATTCCAAAGCGGAGAAAAACCATTATGACGGGAAAATTCATACGGCGTCGGTTATTCTTCGCGGTTCTCCTTCTGGCGCTCGGCGGCGGATCGGCCGGCGCGCAGACCTACGCCAAAGCGGGCATTTTGACGTGCGACGTCTCGGCCGGAATCGGTCTGATCCTCGTGCAGAAGCAGACGCTGCATTGCCTCTTCACGGATCATCGGGGCGGACCACCTGATGCTTATTTAGGCACGATCACGGAATATGGCGTCGCACTTGGCGAAGTCGCCGCTGGTCACCTTATTTGGGCCGTCCTGAGTTCGATTGACGGCGTTCCGCATGGCGCTCTCGCCGGGACTTACGCCGGGGTCGGCGCGGAAGCCACGGCCGGAGGCGGGATCGGCGCGAACGCGCTCGTCGGCGGCTCGCAGCGCGCCTTCTCGCTGCAGCCGATCTCTATCGAAGGGCAGGTCGGGATCAATGTGGCGGCCGGGATTACGGCGATCAGACTCGACGCGGCGCCCTGACCGCCGAAAGCCTGCGCTCCGGGACGGCGAGAGGGCGAAAGCGACGCCGCATCAATAGTGGCCGCCATCATGCTGATCATAGCTTGAACGACCTTCATCAGTCTGCTGGCGATCATATTTATGGCGCTCGTGAATGCCGTAGGCGCACCCGGCCGCGGCGCCAAGGCCGCCGTGGCCCACCAAATGACCGGCGATCCCGCCAATGATCGCGCCCTTGACGCAACCGGCGTTCGCTTCGCCGCCGAGGCCAACGAGCCCGAGCGCGACAATGAACGATGCAATGAGCGTGCTTTTCATTCGAAACTCCTTATGACGTGGCCATAACCACCGGCGAGCGGCTTGGTTCAGTCGCCGCGTTCGAATTACTTTAAAGCGGTGTTTCAAGGGACGCAAAACGCGCGAAGAAGGCGACTGAAATGGCACCACTGGGCATGTGCGTCGGGCCCTCTCCGGCCCGACTGCGGCGCGGCATTCAGCGGGACGGTTTGGCCGGCAACCCGTCTTCGAAGCTCGCCATGCCGACGATATGGGTGATCGCCTGGCCATCCTCCGACAAGGGCAGAAGAAGCCTCTCGAAAAAAAAGGATCGTCCCTGTCCGAGGTTGAAAAAAGCGTATTCATAACCGGGCTTCGCGGAACGGAGGCAGCGGCGGTAGGCGCCGTCCTCGGTTCCGAGAATCTCGGCCTCCGTCAGCTCGATCTCCTGTCCTTCGAACCGATGTCCGACGCGTTCCGTCAAGGCCTTTCCGACAGAGGCGAAGCGGATGCGAGGCGGCGTCGCGCCATGGTCGACTTCGGCGACGATGAGATTGTCCCGCAGCCCGATTTGCGCCAACGGCATCTCCGCGAGACGGGGCAGGCGGCCGTCCCGCTGCAGATCGATCCAGGCGTCTTTCAGCTTTTCGAGCGCCGCCGAACGCATCCGTTCGCCGCGCGGCGCGTCGGCATAGGCGCTGTCGAGGACCGCCGAGCGCGGCGCGCGAAGCACCCAGACGACGCCTTCGGGAAAGTAATCCAGCGTCGCGGATCCATTCAGCGACTGTCCGGCGACGCGTTGAATGACGGTCGTGCCAAAACCCCGGTGCTCCGGCGCCGAGACGGGCGGGCCGCCGCGCTCGACCCATTTCAGCTGGAACGCCGGCTCGCCGGCGTTTTCGGGGTCGGTCGTCCAGCTGATCGATACGCGCCCGGTCTGATTGGACAACGCGCCATATTTGGCCGCGTTGGTGGAGAGTTCATGCAACGCCATGCCGATCATCTGGGCGGCGTCGGGCTTCACCCTGACGCCGAGGCCGCTCATCGAAATGCGCCGTTGGCCCGGCTCCCAATGGTGGCCGACCTGCGAGAAGATCAGATCGGTCATCGAGACGCTCAGCGAATTATTGCGGGCAAGAAGATCATGCGCATTGGCCAGAGCATGCAGCCGTTCGCTGAACCTCGCGACGAAATCCTCCTTCGTGCCGGCGCTTTTGGCGGACTGGCGCAGGATCGACTCGATGACGCTGAGCAGGTTCTTCGAGCGATGCGACAGTTCGCGCAGAAGGATCGAGGCTTGCTCGTCCTTTCGCTTGTGTTCGGTGACGTCATGCCAGACCGAGACGGCGCCGGTGATCTCGCCGGCGACGACGAGCGGGAGTTCGGCCGCGTTGAAATCGTACCGAAGCCCTGTCGGCGAAGTGATCTGATAGCCCTCTCCGGTCACGACATCGCCGCTGAGCGCGCGCCGCGCGGAAAGCGCGGCTGGATCGATCGCTTCGCCGGCGCCGTTGCGCACGCTCAGCTTCGCGGCGAGATGCTGAAAGTCGATCGGACTTTGTATATCGGCCGTGATGCCCCAGACCGCGCGCGCCGCGGCGTTAGTGCGCACAATTTCGCTCTCTCTATTATATACCGTGATGGGTACATTCAGAACCTCGAATATGGCGTCGAGTTCGGCGGTCTGCTGCGCCATCCGGGCGTGGGCCTGCTCCAGCTCCGCGAGGGCGCGCTTTTCGGCGGTGATGTCGCGCGCGAGCACCGATACGGCGGTCAATTCGCCGCCGGGGCCGCGCATCGGTGCGAGGTTCAGTAACACGTCGAGGATTGCGCCGCCCCGCCGCAGGCGCTGTGTCCGGCGTCGGATGGCGGCGCCCATTTTCGCCGCCTCGAAGAGAGTGTCGCGCTCGGGGCCGAGATCGCTCGGCACGAGAATCGCGTCGCTCGATCCGATCATGACGGCTGGGTCGTGCCCGAACATGCGCGCCGCCGACGCATTCCAGCTCATCACGACGCCGTCGGGGGAGAGGCTGTAAATGGCGTCGTCGCTGGCTGCGATGATCGCGGCGAGATGCGCGTTGGCCGTTTCCGACCGTTTGCGCTCGGTGACGTCAAGTGCCGCCGAAACGATGATTTCGACGCCTTCCGGCGTCAGGAACGGAAGGCTGCGATAGACCAGCCAGACGCGCGCCTCGCCGCTCCGGGTCCAGACTGGCATCTCCTCGGGCGCAAAGGGCTCGCGCAGGCTCGCCTTGCGCCGCAGGATCTGCAATTGGGCGTCGGCGGCGTCGGCGGAAAGCCGCCGCCCGCGCGTGAACCATTCGCGGAGGTCCGCGAAATCCTGATGCGCATAGCCGCTCTGCTCGACAAAGCAGCGATTGAAGTTGATGATGGCGCCATCCACCGCATGCAGCATGATCGGGATCGGCGCGTCCCTGACGATCCAGCGCAGAAATTCCTCGCGCCGGCGTAGATCCTCCTGAGCGTTCTTCTTGTCGGTGACATCGAGCATCACGCCGACGCGACTGACCGCCCGGCCATTCCCGAAAAACGCGCGGCCCTGCAGCGACACCCAGCGCAAGGCCGCGTCATTATGGCGGCGAATGCGAAACTCGGCCGCGTAAGCGCCGTCTGCCCCGCTTTCCGCGGCGGCCCTGGCGTCGCTCGCGATAGCGAGCGCGTTTCTCACCGGCGGGCGGTCCTCCTCAAGAACCTGCGCGGCAAGCGAGTGATAGTATAAAATCTCGCTCGGATCGCGACCCCAGATGGCGGCGGCACGCGCGTCGAGAACAAAGCGCTCGGTCGCAAGGTCGATTTCATAGGTTCCGATTTCGGCGGCGCCGAGCGCAAGGCGCAGTCGCTCCTCGATTTGGCGCCCGGCGCGGCGCGACTGCGTTAGATCGCGGATGAGCGCCCCGACCATCGCCGCGTTCGCCCCGTCTGGCAGGGCCTTCGCGTCGATCCCGATCTCGACAAGGACGCCGTCCTTGCGGCGCAGCAGCGTCTCGAAAGTGACCGAGTCGCCGCCGCGCAGCGCGGCGATGGCCGTCCGAGCCGCCGCTGCAAGGGGCTCCGCGATGATTAAATCGATATTGCGGCCGACGATCTCGGCCGTCGCATAGCCCGTAAACGATTCCGCCGCCGCGTCCCAGCTCAAGACCTCGCCCGTGGGCGAGAGGCCCACGCGGATGTCGCTGACTTCTGGGACTGGCCTCTCGGACGTCAAATCGTGTCTTCTCCTCAGCGCGATCCTGCGGCCATTGGCTTGCGCCATCAAAATTCAATTGCGCCGTCCGCCGGATGCGGCCGCACGTCGCGTCCTTCGCGCGGAAATCGATTTTCGCCCTCGCGCGAAAGACCCGAATCTCGCGCATTATAGACGTTTCCGGAAGCCGAAGGCTGCGCTGGCGCAAAGAATTATCATCTGTCGTGGAATCCGGAGGATCGATTTTATGGCCGCTTCTGACAGCCGAACCCGAATTCTGCTCCGCTGTGTCCGGTCACCAAGTTCCGCGGAAAGCAAACGATCGAGGCGGCCAATGACGGACGGCCCTATTCGGCACGAGGGGGAGGCGAATGCTTCAGCTTGCTTCGCTGACGCCATCGGGGCTAACTTCGCGCCGTCATTTTGACGCAGGGTCCGGACGCGGTCTCGGACGCAAGTCTCGGCGAAATCCCCCGCGCGCCTCGCGCCGGCTGTGGGCCGAGGCGCGAGGCGGCGTGAACGGGCCACCGACTGTCATGATTTGGTCAATTGGAAAGGGCAAGCTCGATTCGTGTCGAGCGGATCTGATGGCCGAAGTCACGAAAGGCGTTGTCGCGCATGATTGAGGATACCTCGATCGACAATCCAGCAAAAGCCGAGCTTGATCTCGCGAATCGCTCCGTTTCGCCCTATTTGGAACAACCCGGACGATGCGCGGCGCTTTGGGCTTCATCCAAGCAACGGTTGTCCGCCGCCGACCTCGTGGCGGTGCATTTCTTTTCGCGTTCAGCTAGATGGAAGATCGGCCGCTCTTCGGCCTTCATCATCAGCAAACTCGGCAATGGCTGGCTCTATCCGCTGCTCGCGCTGATGATCTTTGAGCATCTTGGCGGCGGCAAAGCCCTGCGCGTGAGCATTGCGGCGGCCCTCAACGCTGGGCTGCTGCATTGCCTTTATCCGGCGATCAAGCGTTACATCGGGCGCCCGCGTCCGTTCCGGACCGACTCTAGCCTTTCGTCGCTCTTTGGGGTTCTTGACGAACATTCGTTTCCGAGCGGCCACGCGATGACCTTGACAGGCGTTCTCGTCCCGATTGTGCTCGCCTGGCCCGATTGCCTCAGCGCGGCGGTCGCCCTCATCGTCCTCATGGGCTGGGCGCGGATCGCTTCGGGGCATCATTATCCGACCGACATCTGCGCGGGCGCCGCGCTCGGGTTCAGCCTGTCCTATCCCCTGTCCATCTGGATCCTTGCTGTTTGATGAAAACGGGCCGGATTCGTCCTGTCGCGGAGGCGGGGCGGGTCGCTGCCTTTGGCCTGGCCTCCGGTCCGCGGAGAGGGGACACCGCCTCTTCCGGCGAGGCTGTCCGCGTAGAGGACCCGTTCGCGCCAGAGCTCGACAGCAGAACGTGCGGCGAATCCGATCCTACAAAATCGGCAACCAAATCGAGCGCTCGCGGTTACAGCGGCATTTCCAACAGTATGGGAGACATGCCATGTCCAAGCGCTTACTGATCGCTCTTTCCTCGGCGAGCTTGCTTCTCGGAGGAGTTGCAATTGCTCAGACCTCGGGTAGTTCTTCTGGTCCGGCGGCCGGCAAAAGCGTCGAGCCAAGCACCGCGATTCAGAAGCAGGAAGGCCGCTCGGCAAACGAGACGAAAGCCCCGACCGGAGCCGGAGCGCCAGGCATTGAAGCGAAGCCCGGCAGCGAGGGCGGAGCGGCGCCCGATAGCGGCAACAATATGGGTTCGAACAAGTCCCAGTAGCTGAGCCGCGACGGCCGTTTAGTCAACGAGGGCGGCTCTCGCCGCTAAGTGAGGTCCGGCGCTTTGAAGCCGCTCCGGCGCAAGCGGACGATGGCGAGATCGAGCGCCGACAGAAACGCTGATCGATCGCGCGGCGAAAACGGCTTCGGGCCGCCGATGACATCGCCCTGCGCGCGCAAATCATCGAACAGATTGCGGGTGGCGAGGGCAAGGCCAATCGAACTCTCCGTGAAGGCCTTGCCGGTCGGGGCGATGACATCGGCGCCGGCTTTTATGCAGCGGCTGGCCAAGGGAACGTCCGCAGTGACGACGATGGCTCCGCGCGCCGCGCGCGCCGCGATCCAGTCGTCGGCAGCGTCCGGCGCAGCCTCGACGACGACGCGCTCGATCCAGTGCTCCCGCGGCGCTGCGATGAAGCTGTTCGCCACCACGAAGACCTTCAGCCCGAAGACCTGCAGCCGGTGCCGTTCGGCGACGCGATAGATCTCGGGCTTCACGGGACAGGCGTCGGCGTCGACATAGATCGAGATCGATCCCTGCGCGGCGTCAGGCGGAGCCCGCTCGGACGGGGCAGGCAATCCGCTAGTCCTTCTTGAATTTTTTGCGCGCCGGCTTTTCGGACGTAGCCTTCGGATCGTACCCGCGCCGCGCGGGCCTCTCCGACGTTTGCTCGAAACCCTCCGTATCCGGCTCGATGCGGATCGGATCGGCGTCGGGGCGGCGGACATTGGCGAGGAACTCTCTGGCGACGGCCTCGGACACCTCGAATTTCGTCTCCTGCTCGAAGATCCGGATTGCGCCAATGTCTTGCTTCGTGACCTTGCCGCGCCGGCAGAGCATCGGCAAAAGCCATTTTGGGTCGGCGTTCTTCTTCGCGCCGATGTCGAGTTTGAACCATACGCCGTTCGTGCGCGCGCGTCCTCCGGGGCGTCGCTCCGCCGAATGGGCCGCCGGCTTGGCGCCGCGGAGAGGGCGGGGCTCAGGGCCTTGCCCGGGATCCTGGACTTCTTCAGGGCTCGGGAGCCGCGCGCGATAGACTCGCACCAGCGCCGCGGCGATATCCTCCGCCGATCGCTCGGTCAGCAGCGCCCGCGCCATCGCGAGATCGTCTTCGCTGCTCTCCTCGGCGAGGAGCGGATCCTGCAATAGGCGCTCCTGATCTAGTTTGCGGATGTCCTCGGCGGTGGGCGGTCCGCCCCAGATCGGACGCACGCCCGCCGTCGCCATCAATTGTTCGGCGCGGCGGCGGCGCGAATTCGGAACGATGAGAACGCTGACGCCCTTGCGTCCGGCGCGGCCGGTGCGCCCGCTGCGATGCTGCAGGACCTCGGCGTCATGCGGGAGATCGGCGTGAATGACGAGATCGAGGCCGGGCAGGTCGATGCCGCGCGCGGCGACATCTGTGGCGACGCATACCCGGGCGCGCCCGTCGCGGAGCGCCTGAAGCGCGTGGTTGCGCTCGTGCTGGCTGAGTTCGCCCGAAAGCAGCACGGCGGAAAAGCCACGCTCGAGAAGGATGGCCTGGAGGCGCCGCACCGCCTCTCGCGTATTGCAGAACACCAGCGCGCTCGGCGCCTCGGCAAAGCGCAGCACGTTGACGACCGCCTGTTCGACTTCGTTGTGCGCGACCCGAATGGCGCGGTACTCGATATCGGCGTGTCCGCTCTCGCCGCCGGCGACTTCGATGCGCAGAGCCTCGTGCTGGAAGCGCTTGGCGAGAGCGGCGATTCCCTTCGGCAATGTGGCCGAGAAGAGGAGCGTGCGGCGCTCCCGAGGCGTCGTCTCCAGGATGAATTCGAGGTCCTCGCGAAAGCCGAGGTCGAGCATCTCGTCGGCTTCGTCGAGCACCACGGCCTTGAGCTTCGAGACGTCGAGGGCGCCGCGCTCGATGTGGTCGCGGAGGCGCCCCGGCGTGCCGATGACGATATGCGCGCCGGCGGCCAGTTCGCGCCGCTCGCGCCTTGGCTCCATGCCGCCGACGCAGGAAATGACGCGCCCGCCCGCATATTGATAGAGCCACGCGAGTTCTCGTTGCACCTGGAGCGCGAGTTCGCGCGTCGGCGCGACGATCAGCGCGAGGGGCTCGGCGGCCGCCGGACCCAAGGCGCCCGACTGAGCGAGCAGATTGTTGGCGATTGCGAGACCATAGGCGACCGTCTTGCCGGAGCCAGTTTGCGCGGAGACGAGAAGATCGCGGTCGGCGGCGTTGGCCTCCAGCACGGCCGTCTGCACGGGCGTCGCAGCATCGTAGTTGCGCTCAGCGAGCGCGCGCGAGAGAGCCGGTATGGTTGAGAGAAACGCCAAGTTGCAATCGCCCTTTCAGGAGCATTTTTCGGTAACGGCGAGGCCGAGTCGCGTGGGAAGTGCGCCAAGCTCAAGAATGGACGCCAAAAGCGCGCCGCCCGCGTCGCCGCTGCGTCATACGTCGAATTCGGCCAAAGCGCCAATCCGCCGTGAAGGCGCGGCGCTGGTCGCGGCTCTAAGCCGTCACCGGCGCCGCGCCGGTCGGGGGCTCTTTATGGTCGGTCGGCGTCTCGATCGCCGCTGGCGCCGCGGGTTTGGCGGCCAGAGCCGCCTTGATGGCGTCTTCCTGGGTCTTGTCGAAGGATGTGCGCAGGACGGTTCCGCCGACGCCCTGCAAGTCCGCAAGCACCTTGTCGGTGGTGATTTTCTTGACGAGCAGGAAGAGGGCGGCGCCGCCGGGCGGCACGGCCTCGGCGACCTCCCGTATGAAACCGTCATTGATGCCGAAGTCGGCGAGCGAGCCGCCAAGAGCGCCCGAGGCGGCCCCAAGCGCGGCGCCGACGAGCGGCAGCGCGAACAGCGTCCCGATGAGCAGCCCCCAGAACGTGCCCGAGACGGCCCCCGCGGCGGTCGTGTTGATCATCTGATTGAGCTTGATCTTGCCATCCTCGTGCTTGACCGCGATGACGGCGTCGCCGAGCTCGATCAGGTATTCCTTCTGCAATTCGAACAGTTTCTGGCGAACCTCCTCTGCCTTTTGCTCGGAGGGAAAGGCGATGACGAGAAGATTGTTCATTGGCGCGTGCTCCATTTGTTGTCGCGTTGGTTGGCTTCATGACGATGACGGGCGAAACGCCCCCCGATTGGCGATTCGCAGCATCTAAACGATTCTAAAAGCGGGGCCGCCACGCGTCGCAAGCCGCGCTTCGAAGCTTCCGCCAGAGGCGTCGCCGATCCGCCGCTACACTAGCGCCAATCCTCCAATGTTCAACAGCCATGGCGCGGAGGGCCGGAATTTCGCGCCGACCGCTCACGATGATGGAAGCGTCGCGGGACATCAGCCGGAAATGACGTTTTCACGATGGGGAGGGCCGCCTTTTTAGGCGCGCGCGCCCGCGTCCTCTGCTATGAGTTCGCGCCGCGTCGACCGAATCCGACGCGCAGCATCACGGAGCCAGGACCCATGGACTTCTACAGGCGTTTCACCTTCCTCGTCTGCGCTCCGGCTTTCGATGAAAAGGACCTTGAAGGGCTGCGGCTGCAGCAGATCATCACGGCCATCGAAAAGCTTGGCATCGAAGTTGTCCGCGCGCGGCGGATGGAGGACGCCGAAATCGCGGTGCAGACCGACGCCGCCATCGGCTGCATGGTGATCGACTGGGGCAAAAAAGGCGTCGAAGGCAAGACCGCCGCGCTGATCAATCTGATGCGCCGCCGCGGTCTTGAAATGCCGATCGTCATCTTGGTTCGCCGCAAGCAGTTCGAAGACATCCCCGTCGAGGTCCTGGACTATATCGACGGCTATGTCTTTCTCGCCGAGGAGACGCCTGAATTCATCGCCAAGAATCTCGTCAGCCGGCTGAAACAATACGCCGAAACGCTGAAGACTCCCTTCTTCGGCGCCCTCGTCGATTACGCCGAGGAAGGCAATCAGCTCTGGACCTGCCCGGGGCACAATGGCGGCATTTTCTACAGCCGCAGCCCGATCGGACGCATCTTCGTCGAACATCTTGGCGAGGCGGTGTTTCGCGACGATCTCGACAATTCCGTGCTCGAACTCGGCGATCTTCTGACGCATGAAGGACCGGCGCTGCGCGCGCAGAAGGAAGCCGCCGCAATTTTCGGGGCCGAAAAGACCTATTTCGTCCTGAACGGCACCTCGTCATCGAACAAGATCGCGCTGTCGGCTCTCGTCGCCGAGGGCGATCTCGTGCTGTTCGACCGCAACAATCACAAGGCGGCGCATCACGGCGCGCTGACGCTCGCGGGTGGCATACCAATCTTTCTCGAAACCGACCGCAACCCCTATGGCCTCATCGGGCCGATCTACCCGGAAGCCCTCGACGAAGCGCGTATCCGCGATAAGATCCGCCGCAATCCGCTCGTCAAGGACGCCGAGGCGTGGCGCAGGGAGCGGCCGTTCCGCGTCGCCGTCATCGAGCAATGCACCTATGACGGAACGATCTACGACGCCAACATGATTCTCGAGCGGATCGGGCATCTTTGCGACTATATCCTGTTCGACGAGGCGTGGGCGGGCTTCATGAAATTCCATCCGCTGTTCGCCGGCCGCTTCGCCATGGATCTGCGCGGCCTTGGTCCCGATTCGCCGGGGATCATCGCGACGCAATCGACGCACAAGCAGCTCGCGAGCTTCTCGCAAGCCTCGCAAATTCATGTGAAAGACAGCCACATCCGCGGGCAGAAGCGCCATGTCGGCCATCGCCGCTTCAATGAATCGTTCCTGCTTTACGCCTCGACCTCGCCGTTCTATCCGCTGTTCGCCTCACTCGACGTCGGGGCGCAGATGATGAAGGGCCGCTCCGGCGTCGTCCTTTGGGACGACACCATCAGGCTCGGAATCGAGCTGCGCAAGAAGGTGCGGGCGGTTCGGCATGAGTTCGAGGAGAACGAGAAGGATCCCGCGCGCAAATGGTTTTTCGACGCCTTCGTGCCCGACCGCGTCAGCCCTCCCGCTACGGCGGCCGAGAGCGCGCCGGAAATCCCGTGGGAGGATGTCCCGACAGAGGAGCTCGCCTCAAATGCTCGCTATTGGGCGCTTGCCCCCGGCGCGACATGGCACGGCTTCGGCCATGTCGCGGAGCATTTCGCCATCACCGATCCAAACAAGCTGACCCTTCTTACTCCCGGCTTCGATCGCGTGACGGGGGCTTATGAGGAGCATGGGATTCCGGCGCCTATCGTTGCGCAATATCTGCGGGAAAATCGCATCGTCGCGGAAAAGAACGATCTCAACTCGCTGCTCTTTCTGCTGACGCCGGGGGTTGAATCCAGCAAGGCCTGGACGCTGCTGAGCGCGCTCGTCGCCTTCAAGAAGCTGCATGACGACAATGCGCGCCTCGCCGACGTCGTTCCCGAATTCGTCAAGGCGCGAGCGCAACGCTATGCGGGTCTACGCCTGCGCGATCTTTGCGGCGAGATGCACGCCTTCTACCGAAGCTGCGGCGTGAGCAAATTGCAAAGGGCGCAATTCGCGCCAGAGCATTTGCCCGAAGTGGCGATGGCGCCGCAGGAGGCGGTGCGGCAGATGGTGCGCAACAAGGTCGATTACCTGCCGCTCGACAAGCTCGCCGGGCGGATTGCGACGACCCTCTTCGTTGTCTATCCGCCGGGGATTGCGACAATCGTCCCAGGCGAGCGGCTTGGTCCGCGCGCGGCTCCAATGCTCGACTATCTCAAGATGTTCGAGCGCAGCGCCAATCTCTTTCCGGGCTTCGAGGCTGAAATTCAGGGTCTCTACCGCGAAAAAGAGGCCGATGGGAGCGTGCGTTTCTATACCTATGTGGTGCGCGAATAGCGCGGGGAACTGTCAACCTCGGCCGTCAATGGGAATATTGCGGCGGATTTTGCGATCCGGCTTCCTCGGCGACGCTTTCGAGCCTTCCGGGAAGCGAGGCGTCGCCCTCGCCGAGCGGGCGTTGCAGCAAGACCGTGTCGGTCCACCGGCCGAACCGGAAGGCGACGGACTTCAAAACGCCTGCGCGCGCGAACCCGAACCCCTCGTGCAGGCTAAGCGAGGGCGCGTTCTCGCCGTCGATGTAGCAGATCATCTGGCGGTAGCCGGCGGCGGCGCAGGCCTCGATCAGGGCCGGCAGAAGCTTGCGGCCGACGCCGGACTGGCGATGATCCTTGTGCACATAGATCGAATGTTTGACGGCGTAGCGATAGGAGGGCCGCTTGAGAAAGGGAACGGCGTAGGCGTAGCCAATGATCGCGCCGTTGAAATCGGCGACGATATGCGGCAGGCGCCGCTTCAGCATCGCCTTGCGCCGCCGCTTGATGTCCTCCGGATGCAGCGGGTCCGGCTGATAATCGCCGAGGCCGTTCTGGACATGATACGCGTAAATGTCGACCATGAACGGCACGTCCTGTTCTGTCGAGGGACGCACGACGACGGGCAGGGGCTGATCGAGCATGGGCCGGGCTTTTCCACGGATGGCGGCTAGGACAATGCGCGTTTCGCGTGAAACGGCGCGGAGGCCTTTCGATCATCGCGACATGAAGATTTTATGACGCCCGCCCGAAGGGGGCCATCGATGTCCGAAAGCTGGTGGCGCACAGGCGTCATTTATCAAATCTATCCGCGCTCGTTTCAGGATTCAAATGGCGACGGCGTCGGCGATCTCGAAGGGATCAGGGGCCGGCTCGATTATCTCGCATGGCTCGGCGTCGACGCGCTCTGGATTTCGCCCTTCTATCCTTCGCCGATGCATGATTTTGGTTATGACGTCGCCGATTATTGCGGCGTCGATCCGGTCTTCGGATCGCTCGAAATTTTCGATTCGCTCGTCGCCGACGCCCATGCGCGGGGCCTCAAAATCATCCTCGACTTCGTGCCGAACCACACCTCGATCGAGCATCCCTGGTTCAGGGAAAGCCGCGCGGGGAAGGGGGGCAAGCGCGACTGGTATATCTGGCGCGACGGTGCGCCTTTGGGGGGCCCGCCCAACAATTGGCTCGCTCATTTCGGCGGCAGCGCCTGGACTTTCGACGAGGCGAGCGGGCAGTACTACTATCACGCCTTCCTGCCCGAGCAGCCCGATCTCAACTGGCGCAACCCAAAGGTGCGCGAGGCGATGTTCGACGTTCTACGCTTCTGGCTCCAGCGCGGCGCCGATGGATTTCGCGTCGACGTGATCACCCATCTCATCAAGGATGAAGGGCTGCGCGACAATCCGCATAATCCGGCATGGATATCGGGGCGCCCAGAAATCGAGCGGCTTCTACAGATGCATTCGGCGGATCATCCCGAGGTGCATGGCGTCGTCGCGGAAATGCGCGCCGTGCTGGAGGAGTTCGACGACCGCCTTCTAATCGGCGAAATCTATCTGCCGATGGAGCGCATGATAGCCTATTATGGCGAGGACCTTTCTGGCGCGCATCTGCCGTTCAACTTCCAGCTCATCGAGGCGCCATGGATCCCCGGCGCGATCGGCGATCTAATCGAGGCCTATGAGGCAGCTTTGCCAGAAGGGGCCTGGCCGAACTGGGTGCTCAGCAACCACGATCGCCCCCGCATCGCAGCGCGGGTCGGCGAGGCCCAAGCGCGCGTCGCGGCGATGCTGCTGCTCACCCTGCGTGGTTCGCCGACTCTCTATTACGGCGATGAACTCGGCATCGGCGAGGTCGAAATTCCGCCGGGCCGCATCCGCGATCCGTGGGCCCTGCGCGAGCCGGGGCTCGAGGTCGGGCGCGACCCGGAACGCACGCCCATGCAATGGGATTCCAGCGCCTTCGCCGGCTTTTCGACGCGCGAACCGTGGTTGCCGCTGACGCCCGACTGGCCAAAGCGCAATGTCGCCGCATTGAGCGCCGATCCGGCTTCGCCGCTGTCTCTTGTCCGCGCGCTGCTTGACGCCCGCCGCGCGCATGAATCATTGTCGCGCGGAAGCTGGCGGCGGCTCAAAAGTTGGGGCGATCTCCTCGCCTACGAGAGAAGGCATGAGGACGATCATACGATCATCGTACTGAATTTCGGCGCCGCCCCCCAGCTCTGGCCGGTCCCCACCACCGCGCCAAAGCAGACGATTGCGCTCTCGACGCATGGCGATCGCAACGGTGAGGCCGTTCTGGCTAGGGTCAGCCTTCGCGCCGACGAGGGAGTCGTGCTCGCCGCGAGAAAGGGTTAAAGTCCGAAAGCGGTCCGGTGGCCGCCATGAGGCGCCAGGAAAAGCGGGCTTGGAAATGAAACTGTCCTTGATGGCTGCGGCATTCTTCATCGCAACGTCGACGTTCGCAACGGCCGACGATCTGAATTGCGTCAGCACGACGTTCAACCTGCTCTCGCCCAACGATAAGGTGTGCGTGACGAATTTCGACGACCCGAAAGTCTCGGGCGTGACCTGCTATATCGCGCAGGCCCGGACGGGCGGATGGGGTCAGCCGCTTGGCCTCAATGAAGATCCCTCGAATTTCTCCGTCTCCTGCCGTCAGACAGGCCCGATATCCGTCGACCTCTCCAAGTTGCCGGACAATGAAGAGGCGTTCACCGAGAAGACGAGCATCTTTTTCAAGGCCACGCGCATCTACAGGATCGTGGACAGGAAACACAGCTCGCTGGTCTATCTGGCTATAAGCTCGAAAATCATCAACGGTTCGCCGGCCAATGCGATCAGCACCGTCCCTGTCCCTGCGACGCCGCAGGCATCCCAATAGTGCCGGAGAGAGAAATCCCGGATAGTCCGGACTGGCCGGATGGAAAGATGACGGATTGGTCGTGGCTTGCAACCGGCCTTTGGATCCGGTCGATCAGCCTATCATTTTGCGCTGAACGCGCCAGATCAGGCGAGCCTCGCCCTGATGAATGCGCCGGCCGACTTTAGCGCCGCGCGGCCGGCTTCGAGCTGATCCGCCCATAGCGGCCACGCGTGAATCATATGGGGCCAGATTTCGAGCGAGGCCGGGACATCGGCTGCGCCCGCGCGCGCAACAATGCGCACGGCGTCATCGAGCAGGGTCTCGGCCGAGCCGACCTGCGCGAGCAGTGGTGGCAGGCCAGACAGATCGCCGCGCAGCGGCGAGATCAGCGGATTTTTCGGGTCCGCTCCGGCGAGATAGGCGCCGGCGAGTTCTTGCAGGTAGGATTTCTGAATCAAGGGGTCGATGGGCGCCTTGCTCTCCATCGATGCGCCGGTCATTTCAAGATCGACCCAGGGCGACACAAGCCATGCGCAGGCGGGCAACGGCCGGTCCGCATCGCGCGCACTGATCATCAGGCCAAGCGTCAATCCGCCGCCGGCGCTGTCGCCGCCGACTGCGATGCGGCGCGGTGAAAATCCGCGCGCGAGGAGCAGGGAATAGGCCGCCGCCGCGTCTTCCAGCGCAGCCGGAAACGGATGCTCTGGCGCGAGCCGGTAGCCGACCGCCAGCGTGTGTGCGCCGGCTGCGCGTCCGGCGGCCGTCACCATGCCGCGATGACTTGCGATCGAGCCGGAGCAATAGCCGCCGCCATGGAAGAAAAGCAGCACGCGCGATGGATCGCTCCCGCTCGCCAGAGACCATTCGAGCGGCAGGCCATCATGTGTTTCAGTCTCAAGCGAAATATCGTCGCCGACCGGATGCGCGCCCACTTCATCGAGGCGCTCTCGTTGGGCGGCCCAGCCGACGGGCCGGGGCTTTGCGCGCAAAAGGGCGCGAACGGCGTCGATTTCCGAAGTTGGCATTAGATCGTCTCCTTGCCACGAGCGAGGACGGGCCCCGCGCCATCAAAAGGATTAGCATAAGCGCGGCCACGCGGCGTCGCGTTTCCGTCCTCGGCCGGGAGGCGCTGACCTCCCCATCCGGCTAGCAAGCGCCTATATAGCGACGGGGGCGGACGGAACAGAGGATGGACCGATGCAGGCGTCCCTTGATGACATTCTCGTTGAGGCGCAGCGCTGGATCGAGGCGGGCCGCGGCGTCGCCATCGCGACCGTGGTTGAGACCTGGGGCTCCGCGCCGCGTCCCGTCGGCAGCCATCTCGTCATCGATTCGGCGGGCGATTTCCTTGGCTCCGTCTCAGGCGGCTGCGTCGAGGGCGAGGTTGTCATGCAGGCGCTGGAGACGATCGCGACGGGCCGCGGCCAAATGCTTGAATTCGGCGTCGCCGACGAGACCGCCTTCAGGGCGGGGCTTTCCTGTGGCGGCCGGATCAGGATCGACGTGCGTCCGCTCGATCCCGGCATCCTCGCGGCTCTCAATGTCGAGCGCGCCGCGCGACGGCCATGCGCGATCGTCACCGGCCTCGGCTTCGGCGCGCAGCGGCTCGTGCGCGCCGCCGATCTTGCCGCCGATCCTTTAGCCAGACAACTCGATGAGCGCCTGCGCCGGCGCGAAAGCGGCGTCGAGGAGACGCAAGGTGGCGCGTTTTTCCTCACCGTCTACGCGCCGCCGCTCCGCCTCATCGCCATCGGCGCCGTGCATATCGCGCAGGCTCTGGCGCCGATCGCGACGCTCGCCGGATACGAGGCGATCATCATCGATCCGCGCACGGCCTTCGCGACAGCGGAGCGTTTTCCGGGTGCGCGGCTGATCGCCGAATCGCCGGCGATCGCATTGGCGGAGCTTCGTCTCGATTCCGCCGCCGCGATCGTGTTGCTCACGCATGACCCGCGCATCGACGACGAGGCCCTGATCGCCGCCTTGCGCGAAAACTGCTTTTACATCGGCGCGCTCGGCTCGCGAAAGACCCACGCAAGACGCATCGAGCGCATGCGCGCCGAAGGTTTCGGCGAAGCGGAGCTAGCCCGCATTCACGCGCCGATCGGTTTGGACATCGGCGCGACGAGTCCGGCGGAGATCGCTGTCGCCATTCTCGCGGAAATCATCGATTCGCTTCATCGCGGCTCGCGCGCCGCTCGCGCCGGGCGCGCCGCATGAGGTTCGGTCCTGTTCCTGTCGCGGCAGCCGAGGGCGCGCTGCTGGCCCATGCGATCCGCCGGCCGGGCCTCAACGTGAAAAAGGGCGAACGCATCGGCCCCGATCATATCGCCGCGCTGAATGCGGCCGGCGTCGCCGAAATCGTCGTCGCCGAGATCGAGGTCGACGATGTTACGGAGAATGAGGCCGCGCTCGCGATCGCGGGCGGCCTCGCCGGCGCGAACCTTCGCATCGACGACGCCTTCACCGGCCGCTGTAACCTCATCGCCGAACGCAGCGGAGTCCTGATCGTCGATGCCCCGGCGGTTGACCGCATCAACGCTATCGACGAAAGCGTCGCCGTAGCGACTCTCACGCCGTTCCAGCGCGTTCTCGCGGGTGAGATGGCGGCGACAGTGAAGATCATCCCCTTCGCGATTCCACGCGCCTTTCTCGAACAGGCATTGATGGACGCGGGCGCGGCGCCGCTCGCGGTGGCGCCGTTCCGCCCGCTGCGGGTCGGCGTCGTCTCGACGCTGCTGCCGGGCCTCAAAGCGTCGGTCGTCGAGAAAACCCTGCGCGCGCTCGATGCGCGGCTCGCCGGCGCGAGCAGCGCGATTGCGGTCGAAGAGCGCACACGCCACGAGACCGGCGCGCTCGCCGGCGCGTTGTCGCGGATCGAGGCTCTGAGCGACCTGATCGTCATCTTCGGCGCCTCTGCCATCGCTGATCGCCGCGATGTGGCGCCCAGCGCAATTCTGAAAGCAGGCGGGCGCGTCGCGCATTTCGGCATGCCGGTCGATCCCGGCAATCTCCTGCTGCTCGGCTCGTTGCCGGGCCACCCGCGAAAGCCTGTCATTGGCGCCCCCGGCTGCGCGCGCTCGCCGAAGGAGAACGGCTTTGATCTCGTGCTGAACCGGCTGCTCGCGGGGCTCGACGTCGGCGCAGAGGATATTCGCCGCATGGGCGTCGGCGGCCTCCTGGAGGGTAAGCGGCCATTTTTTGGCCAGGCAAGCGAGTTTACAGCAAAGGATTAAGCCTGACCTGTACCGTGGGTGATCTTATCCGCCGCATTGGCCAAGCGGCCGGCGCGACCAAACAATATCGCGTCCAGCGGGCAGACTCCCAACGGCGAGACTTTCGCGATGCAACCAAAAAGCGCGATCCGAGTTCTGATCGCGGCGGTCCGCCGGCGCGGGGGAGACAAATGCCAAGCGCATCGACGTTTGCGGGTCACTGATTGCTGCGTGTTCGGAGACGATCACAATGCCGGAAGGCATGAAACCCGATGTTTGGGGTGAAATTTTTCCAGACGATGTAAGATGGATGCCTTTCGCGGCGTTCCCTGAATCGGCTCGGCTTGGCGTCTTGATCGGAGATATTTCGAAGCCGGGGCCGTATGTCGTTCGGGTGAAGCTGCCGTGGGACGTCAAACTGATGCCGCACGCGCATCCGGAGAATCGCATTTACACCGTGATTTCCGGCGTGTTCTACATCGGGCGCGGACAGGAATTCGACCCTGAAAAGCTGGTCGCCTACCCGCCCGGGAGCGTGATCATTCTCCCCGGCGGGACGGTGCACTTCCATTGGGCGAAGTCCGGTGAATATGTAACCCAGGTAAGCGGCACCGGTCCGCTCGGCATGGATTATTTCGACGCGAAGGACGATCCGCGAAAGCGTTAGCTCCGACCGCCGTAGAGCGACCGCCCTCGATCTGTCGGGCCCGCGGTTGCCCGCCTCCAGCGCATCGGGGAGAGCTCAGGGTGATGATCGATGATGCGGGCGAGGTCATGAAACGATGTCGGCCGCCGCGCGGGGGGCTACAATCCGGCCTTCTGCGTGCTCGCCGCGTGGACGTCGGGCGGGTCTATTGAGGAGATCGCATCGCCCCCGCAGTCGCGCGCGCCCGCCGATGACTGACATCGCCGCGATCATCCTGGCGGCCGGACGCTCGACGCGTTTTGCGGGGCGCTCCGACTCAGCCACCAAACTCGTCGCGGCGCTCAGCGGCAAACCGCTTGTCCGTCATGTCGCCGAAGCGGCGCTGCTTTCCGCCGCAAGGCCTGTCATCGTCGTCACCGGCCATCAGGGCGCCGAGGTGGAAGCCGTCTTGCAGGGCCTCGACGTCTCCTTCGCGGCCAATCCGGACTACGCTACCGGCCTCGCCAGTTCGTTGGGGCGCGGCGTCGCGGCTCTGCCCGCCACATGCTCTGGCGCGCTGATCCTTCTTGGCGACATGCCTCTGGTCTCAGTGGCGCTGATCGACCGGCTCATCGGCGCCTTTGAGCGCGGCCTTGCGGAACATGCGCCGGCTCCGCTTGCGGCGGCGCCCGTGAAGGCGGGCGAGCGTGGCAATCCGGTGCTCCTCGGCCGCGATCTTTTCGCCGCGATTGCGACGCTGGAGGGCGATCGCGGCGCTCGGAGCCTGATCGATTCCCTTGGCCCGCGCATCGTCGAATGCCTCGTCGAAGACGATGGCGCTTTGGTCGACGTCGACACGAGAGAAGCGCTGCGGATGCTCGACAGGGCGTAGCATTTCGCCTCCGCGCCTATTTGTCCGCCTCCTGTGCGGCCAGCGCCGCATGATATTTGACCCGGATCTCCGCCAGATCGACCGCAGGTTCGGGAAAGCGCAGGTGAAGATCGTCCAATGCGTCCGCGACGATCTGCGAGAGCGCGAGGTCGCGGAACCATTTGCGGTTGGAGGGGATCACATACCAGGGCGCGCTCTTCGTGCTGGTCGCGCCCAAGGCGTCCTCATAGACCTTCACGTAATCGTCCCAGAAGGGCCGCTCGGAATAATCGGCCTCGCTGATCTTCCAGTTGCGCTCGGGATCGACCAGCCGCTTCTCGAAGCGGGCGAGCTGCTCCTCCTTGCTGATATGCAGAAAGAACTTCAAGATCACCGTGCCGCTTTCGACGAGTAGGGTCTCGAAGTCGCGGATGCGGGCCAAACGGTCGACGGCCGTTTTATCGTCGATGATCTTGCGCACCCGCGTGATCAGCACGTCCTCGTAGTGCGAGCGGTTGAAGATCGCCACATCCCCCTTGGCCGGGACATGCCAGTGGATGCGCCAGAGAAAATCATGCGCGAGCTCCACCGGCGTCGGCTCCTTGAAGCTCGTGACGTTGACGCCCTGCGGATTGAAGCATGTGAACGTCCGGCGAATCGCGCCGTCCTTGCCCGACGCATCCGATCCCTGCAGTATGATGAGCAGGGCATGCGTCTTTTCGGCATAGAGCAGCTTCTGCTGATGGGCGAGCGCAAGTCCGTAGGCGTCGAGGCCGGCGGCGGCGGCCTCCTTCGAATCGCAGCCCTCTGTCGAATTCGGATCGAAATCCTTCAGCTTTAATTTCTTACCGGGCTCGACGAAGAACGCCTTGCGATAGTCCATGTGCGCCTCCCAATGCGACCCTTATCGAATCGCCTGCAGGCATCTTAAGCGCCTGATCTCTCAGCTGGGAAGAGGTTCGCGACGCCGGTTTATCGGGTGTGCCGGGTCGTCAGGCCAATGAAGGCTTGTCAGCGGCGATGCACAAAAGATCTCGCAAACGCGGCTAGCCGCGCGCCAAACTCCGTGCGCAAATTCATTTTTGTTGCGCATTGATCGCGAACATTGATCTTAATGGACGCGTGAGTTCTCTTGGCGGAACGAGAGCGGAGGACGTTCGTGCTGAGCTGGTTTCGCCTTTTCCGTGCTGGGCGCGCTTTCCGCTCGTCTGGCGTGTTCGTTCTCGCGCTGACGTTCCTGTGGGCGCTCCAGATTGCGCCGGCGCTCTGCGCTAATCAAAATACGGACAAGCTTCCGCCCGTTCCGCCCGATCCATCGGCGCGACTTTCGCAGTCGAGCGTCTCCGCCGCGGCGGCGGATGAGACGGCGCTGTTGACCGTCGAGACGCCGGGACGGTTTTCGATCCGCGCGCAAAGCGGCGGCGGCGTCGCGCTGCAGCTCGTCGACATGATGATGGGGCCGGGCGAGGTCTCGGGCAAGGCGGGCGTGCGCGACGGCCGCCTCGACGTTCTGCTCGATCGCGGCGTCTACAGGCTCCATAGCCTCGGCGCCGCCGGCGCGACCGGCGACGCGAAGCTGAGCGTCACGCCATTTCACAGCGTCGAAGCGGGGCAGGGCGACGTGCTGCGCGCCGGCGAGGCGAGCGGCGAACTCGGCGATCTCGAACAGCGTTCGTACTGGATCATCGTCAGCTCCGGAGCTGGCGCTTCAGTCGAGGCGACCGGACGCGCGCTCCGCGATCTGCGCCTCTGGCGCAACGGCGCCGACCTCGTCGATCTAAAGCCGGGCGTCGCGACGCTCGAACCCGTCGCGGGCCATTCGATGACACGGCTGCGGATTGATGGCGCCGTCGAGCCCGGCCTTTATCTCGTCACCGCCTATGGCGGCGCGCCCGCCGCCTGGGCCGACGGGAAGGCCGGAAATCCATTCCGCATTCGCGTGGGGCCGCCGCAAAAGCTGCTTGGGGGCTGGTTCGAGGGCGTCATCGACGCGTTCGGTTCAGCGCGTTTCGAGATTGCGCCGCCCGCGACCTATGTGCGGCTCGAGACCCCCGACGTCGCGCCGGCGCAGCTCAGCGTCGCGCGGGGCGCCGCCGAACCTATGAGCGCCGCCATAACCAAGACCAGCCGCGAGCCGATCGCCGTGGTGAACGTTCCCGCGAAGGGAAAGGAGCCGGCCATCGCCGAAATCACCGGCTTCGAGGGCCAGGCGTTTCGCCTACGCGCGTTGGACCCCACCAGCACGCTGAAGGTCGACCAGGCCGGCCCGCATCTCATCGCCGTCGACGTCGCGGGCGAAGGCGGCGACGAACTGCCGGCGACCGTGCTGCTCGCGCGCTTCGCTAAGGGCAAGGGGACGGTCGTCGCGTCGAAAGCGCTGCACATCGCGCGCGGCGAGGCCTGGCGCGGCAAGTTCAACTTTCGCGGCCCATCGAGCCTGATTTTTGAAGTCGCCGGCGCCGGCCCCGTCGCCCTTAGCGCCTCGGGCCCCGGCGTCGTTCCGACGCTTGAACCCTTGCTCGGCGCCAATGCGCCACGCGCCGACGGCGTGATTCCGTGGCAGTGGGACGTCGAGGCGGGTTTCTACATGCTGAAGCTCGATCCAATTCGCGACGCGGCTGGCGTCATCGACGTGACCTTCGGCCAGCCGGGCCTCGCGCCGCAGGTTTCGCCAGCGCCGAGCCGCGCGACGATCGACTTCGGCCTGCAAAATATCGACAGGGGCGCCTATTACGAGATTTTCGCCAATGCCGGGCCAGCTCTCACGCTCGGGCCGCGCGCGCGAAAACTGCCGGCCGATCTCGCCGCCGCGCCGCTCATACTTGATGAGAAAGCGGCAGCGGTGGTCCCGGACGCCCCGGCGGCGGCGCCGATCCCGCCCAGGAGACCGACGGGTGTGGAAAAGCCGCCAAAAGCGGTTGATAAGTCTTTGGATAAGCCTGTGGGAAAACCTGTCGGCAAATCCGGGGACAAGCCCGCCGACAAGCCCGCGCCAAAATCGGCGGCAAATCCCAAAGCCGTCGCCAAGGCGAATCCCGAGCCAAATCCCAAGCCGACTCCATCTCCCCCGCCGGCGCCGCCGGCCGCGCAGGGCGGGCTGACGATCCCGCTGCGCGCGCCCCTTGGCGGCGTCATCTCGGCGACCGAGGTCAACGGGCAACCTGTCGCGCTCGCCTTCACGAACGAGATCGTCGCCGGGGCAAGCCGCACGCTTGCCGCGACGATTCCGGCTTCCGACCATGATCGGCGGATCGTCATCTCATGGTCGAAAGCCGAGCCGCCGGCAAAAATCCCCGCCATTCCGGCGCCCGCCAGCGTTGCGGCGCTTTCGGCGGGCGAGCCCCAGTTTTTCGATCTCGCGCGCGATGAGGGCCGCGATTTCCGCCTCGAGGTGGCGGAAGGCGGCCTTTACCGCATCGAGACGCTCGGCCGTCTGAAAGCCTCGGCGACCATCGGCACGGCCTTTATCCCGGCGATCGATCAGGCGACGGGCAACGGCCCCGGCCACAATGCGCTTTTGCAGAATTTTCTGCGCGCCGGATCCTACAGGGTAAGGGTTTCGGCGCTGGACAGCGAAGGGCATCTTGGCCTTGTCGCGCATCGCGCTACGCTGATCGAAGCCGGCGCCTTGGCGCCCGAGCAAAGCGCCCGCGCGGCGCTGGCGCGAGACACGGGCGCGGCCTTCGCGATCGAGGCGCCGGACGCGGCCGCTTACCGGCTGGATCTTTACGCCCTGGGCGCCGATTTTCCGGCGCGCCTCGAAGATTCCGAAGGCTGGCCGCTGACGCCGCCAGGTCCCATGGCGACGCTCACGCAGCATTTCGAGAAGGGCCATTACCGCCTCGTCGTTCCGCCCGTCGAGACCGACGCGCGGGTCGTGGCGCGTCTCACCGAGATCGTCGAGCCGGCGGCTCCGCAGGGCCATGGCCCGCATCCGCTCGCCTTCGACGCTGCGCAGGCGTTCCAATGGCGCGAACCCGCCGGGGCGGACGCGCCGCGCGAGCCGGATCGCTGGAGCTTCGCGCTCAATGGGCCGGCGCATGTGACGCTCGACATCAGCGAAGGCATGGGCGCCGACATTCTGAAGCTCGGCGATGCGCCCGCGTCTATCGCAAAAATCGCATTCAAGCGCGGCTTCGACGGCCTGCTGGAGCCGGGCCAATACAGCGTCGAGGCCCGCGCCATCGGCCGCAACGACCGCCTCGATTACCAGCTCACGCTGAAGTCGGCCGAAATCCAGCCGGGCGCGCCGCGCGTCGTCGATCTGCCGGCGAGCATTCCCTTCGCCATCGCCGCCGACCGCATCGTCAGCCTGACGAGCTTCGGCGACGTCGAGCTGATCGGCGTGTTGAAAGACGCCGCCGGAAATCCCGTCGAACGCGTCAATGGTCGCATCGACGACTGGAACGTCGCTCTGTCGCGGCGCCTGCCGGCCGGGACCTATCATCTCGATCTCGCCGCCGCGAAAGCGGAAGACGCGCCAACCGGCCAGGAGAATAACTCGGAGAATTCGGATAATTCGCAGGCGGCGGATAATTCGCAAGCCTCGGACAATTCGGACGCCGCCGCGGCCTCCAGCGGCGTGGAATCTTCGGATCAGTCCACTTCGGATCAGGCGTCGTCCGATGACGCCTCGGCGCCGTCCGGCGACGCAGCCGAGCCGGACGCCGACGCCGCGCCCGACGACAACCGCAGCAAGCTCGAACTGCATCTGGCGTTGCCCGAAACGCTGCAAGGCCCTGATCTCGACCTCGCCGGATCTGCGGAGGTCGCGGGATCCGACGCGCACACTCTGGCGCTGCCCACCGTTGTGGCGGGCGGCCTGCTTGTCGTCGCTGCGCAAGCTTCCGCCGATTGCGTGCTGTCGCTCGAAAGGCAGGAGGCAGGCGGGCAATGGCGCGTCATTGGCGCGGATCGCGGGCGCGCGCCCGTCGTCGCCGCGCCCACCGATGCCGATGCAGCCCGTCCATGGCGCATCTCCGTTTGGCCGGTCGAGGGCGCAGCTTCCGTGAAGCTCGCCGCGCGCCGCGTCGATGAGCCGGAGCAGGCGTTAGGCGCCGTGAGCCTGAAGCCGATTGAAGGCCTTGAGCCGCCCATTGAGGTCGCGGCTGTGGCGCAGAAATCGAAAAGCCTCATCATCCTGAACGAGGCGCCCGCGGGCTTGCGGCAAGGCTCGACCCCAGGCCGCGAACTGTCCGCCGCTGCTGGCGGAATCATCGCGCCGCAATCGGAGCGCGTGTGGTTTCTCGCGCGGGGTCCGGCGCTGGATGCGCTGCAGCTCACCGCCGTTCCTCCGACGCTGAAGACGATCCCGCTCGATCTCGCGGATGGCGATGTCGCGACCCTTTCGCAGCCCGAGCCGGCACCCGGATCGCTCCGCGTCTATCGCGCGCAATCGAGTTTCGGCCAGTCGGGCCTCGACGCGGGAAAGGGCATGGGAGTCGCGCCGGCAGGGGATGTCTCCGCGGCGCTGGCGCTCGATGGCGGCGCGCCGCTGCGCATCTCCAACGCCGGCGGCGGCGCCTTGCGGCTGAGCCTCGATGCGTTCGACCTTTCGGCGCAGCCGCCAGTACGCGCGGATTCTCATTATGCGGCGGCAATCCCCGCCGGCGCCGCCCAGAGGATCGCGCTCCCGGCCTCAACCGAAGAGCTGGAGATCAATCTTGCGCCAAGCGCGGCCGCCTTCCTCAGCGACGGCGACCGCGCGGTAACGGTCTGGGGCGGCGGAAAGGCGCTCTCGCGGCGGCTCAAGGGCGCCTGGACCAGTGTCCTCTTCGTCAATATCGGCGCGGAGACCGCACCGGTCTCTCTCGCATTGAGCCCGGCCGCCGATGAACAGCCGCTTACCGCCGGGGCCATCAGCAAGCGCTTCTTCGGCGCGGCGGGCTCAACCTCGCTGCGGGTCGAGGCGGTCCCCGGCGATCGTCTCATCGCGGCGGGCGCGCGCGCGACCTTCATCGGCGACGACGGCGCCGTCTTGCGCGGGCGCTCGCTCATACTGCGGGGTCCCGGCGAGCTCATCCTCGATCATGACGCCGGCCTCACCGCCGCCTGGGTCGAGAATGGCGAAAAATCGCCCTGGCCGTCGGCGCCGCCGCAGGCCGTCGCGCCGCCGCGGGCCATAGGGCTGGAAGGGCAGGCTATGACCCTCGCGCTTTCGCCCCAGACGCCCGTTCTTCTCAATGCGCGTTCGACCTCTCCGGTCATCCTCGCCCTCGATCAAGGCGGCGCTTTGGGCGATCCCGTGCTCTATCCGGCCGGCGCCGAGCTGCACGCCTATGTCGGCGCGGGCGAGGCGAGGCTACGCATCTATTCGCCTCAGGACGGCGCGCTTTCGGGCGCGCTTGATCTTACCGCGAGCCCGCTCGTTCCCGTGACCGAGGGCGTCGGCGAGGCGAACGCGCTGGCGCCGGGCGAGGCGGCTTTGTTCGTCTTCGACCTCGCCCATGCGGCGACCATCGGCGTCGGCGTGCGCGCGGATCCCGACAGTGCGACGGTGCGCCTGCTCGACGCCAGCGGAAACAGCCTTGGCGAAGGCGTCGCGCAATTGCGGCGGCTGGAGGCAGGGCGCTACATCATCGAGGCGCGCGCGCCGGCCGATGGCCCGGCGCTCGTCGTGCGGCCGGCCGTGATTGGCCTTACGCCGCCCTCGAACGGGCCGCCGGCCGATGTTGCGCAGCATTATCTTGAACTCGTCGGCCTGAAGCCGGCCAGCGCGCCATGAGGCGGATGATGAAACGATTGGCACTCCTTTGCGGCCTGCTGTTCGCAGGTCTGGCGCCCGCCTTCGCCGAGACCCCGCCGCAGCTCGACATCCTCCAGCGCGCCGATGGCGCCCGGATCGTGCCCGAGCATTTCCTGCGCAGCTGGGATCCGGTGACGGTGTTTTTCGAGTCAGACGCCGGGCCGCAAAGCGGCGGCCCGGAGGATGCGCCGGAGCGCTTCGTGAAAATGACGCCGCAGGTCGCCGGCGCCTGGCAGTGGCTCGGGGCCCGCGCGCTGCAGTTTCGTCCCGCCGACCCCTGGAAGCCGCTGCAGAGCATCGACATCGAGGCCGCGAGCGTCGTAGGCGGCGCGCCGGCCCGCGCGCACTTGCTGCCGCTGCTGCCGGCGCCGGCCTCGACCAGCCCGACTGACGGCGCCGATCCGATCGCCGAACTCGATCATATCGTGCTGACCTTCACTGACGCGGTCGACCTCGACGCGCTGGCGAAGCTTCTTTCGATCGAACTGCGCCCGGCGCCGGGGCTCTCGGCGGCCGGCGGACAATTCTTGAACGCGCAGGATTTCGCCATTTTTCCGCTCGCGCCCGGCAAGCGCGAAGCGGGGCGCTCCTATCTGGTGCAGCTCAAGAACGCCGTTCCCGACGGGCGCGTCGCGATCCTCAGGCTTAAACTGTCGAATGAGCCGGGGCTCGACGAGCGCTCCTTCGAACTCCGCCTGCAGAGCGCCATTCCCTTCACCGTGACCGGCGCGAATTGCGGGCGCGGCCTCGAGCGCGCCAATCTCGACGGGCTGTTGCGCTGCGCGCCCGACGACTCCAGCGCCGATTCCAGCGATTCCAGCGGCGCCGGGGCGGCGAAGCGCAGCCTCACCGTCAGTTTTTCAAGCAAACCCGAGGCGCTCGACATCACGCAGGCCCGCGATGTGCTGCGCATCTCGCCGCCAGTCGATCGCCTCAGTGTCGAGGCCGACGGCTCGCATCTCACGCTTTCGGGCCGCTTCCTCGCCGATACGATCTATGAGCTCAGCATCGCGCCGGGGAGCATCCACGACGAGCGCATGCGCGCGCTCGAAGGGCCGCCCTTCATGCAGCGGTTCGCCTTCGCGGCGGAGCGCCCGAGCCTCGTCTTCGACGCGCGGCAGGGCATCGTCGAGCGCTTCGGCCCGCAGTTGATCCCGATGCGGGGCTCCGGCTACGACAAGGTCGATCTGCGCATTCACGCGATCGATCCGCTGGCGCGCGACTTCTGGCCGTTTCCCGCCGACGGCGTCGAAACCGATGACGCGAGCGAGCCGCCGCTGCCCGGCAATGCCCCCGGGAAATGGAGCGACGACAAGGACGCCGACGCCGCCGCCATCGCGGCGCGCATCAACGCGCTCGGATCGCCGGCCGTCTCCGAACTCGCCGCCCTGCCGATCCAGCGCGGCGGCGCCGGCGCAAAATTCGGTCTCGACCTCAAGCCCTTCCTCGCGCGCGTCAAGGGCGCGGACGAGGCCGGCGCCTATCTCGTCGGCGTCCGCCCGATCGCCGGCGGCAAACGCAGCTGGATGCGCGTTGAGGTCACCGACCTGACGCTGACCGCCGTCGAGGAAGAAAATCGCGTGCGCTTCTTCGTGACATCGCTTGCGAGCGCGAAGCCGGTGGAGGGCGCCGCGATCCGGCTCGAAGGCTTGCGCGACGATAAATTCGTCACGCTGGTCGAGGGACGCACCGATGGCGAGGGCGCGTTCACCTGGGACGTCGGCAAGCGGGCGGAGGCGCAGATCAAGCGCATCGTCGTCGAAAAAGGCCTCGACGCACTGGTGCTGGAGCCGTCGAACGGCCCGGCCCAATATGCGCAGGAGAACTGGACGAAGCCGGAAGATGCGTGGCTCGCCTGGACGGTGAACCCGGGCGTCACCCGCACGGAGCCGCCGCAAACGCTCTGCCATCTCTTTACCGAGCGGCCGATCTATCGGCCTGAAGAGCCGGTGCAGATCAAGGGCTATGTGCGCAGCTATCAGGGTGGCGCGCTCAGCTATGCGAAGGGCGGCGGAACGCTCGTCGTCACCGGCCCCGGCAATCAGGAATGGCGCCTGCCGGTTGCGATCGACGAGACCGGCAACGTCTATCAGAAATTCGACGCGCCGACGCCGGCGACCGGCGATTACAGCGTCAAATTCGAGCCGGATGCGACGCCCAAACCCAAGGCGGACGACGAGGGCTCGGACGCCAACGCCGACGCATCGGATCAGGGACCGACGTCCTGCGGCGACTTCCCGTTCAAGAAAGAAGCCTATCGCCTGCCGACCTTCGAGGTGCTGCTCAACGCGCCCGAAACGGTTCCACTCGAAGGCGAATTCTCCGTCGAACTTCTGGCGCGCTATTTCGCCGGCGGCCTCGTCGCCGGGCGCCCGGTCAAATGGCGCGCCAGCCAGTTTCCCTACGCCTGGACGCCGCCCGGCCGCGAGGGTTGGTTCTTCTCCACCGACGCGCGTTTTTCGAGCGACGGCAAATTCAAATCGACGCCGGTGCTGGAGCGTGAGGGAACCCTTGACGACGCCGGCGCGGCGAAGATCAGCTTCGATCCATCGGCCGAGCCGACGGCGCAGCCGCGCCGCTATCAGATCGAGGCCACCGTCGTCGGCGAAGACGATGTCGAGGTGCGCAACCTCATCTCCGTCGTCGCGCTGCCCGCTTTCGTGCTCGGCGTCAAGACGCCGCGCTACCAGCAAAAGCCGGGGCCGATCGACGCGCAAATTCTCGCCGTCGACGCCAAGGGCGCGCCGCTCGAAGGGCTTGAGATGACGGCGCGCCTCGTCAAACGCAACTGGAGTTCGACGCTGCAGGCGAGCGACTTCAGCCAGGGCGCCGCCAAATATGTGACCGAGGTCGTCGACGAGACGCTGGTCGAGCGCAAGGTGACGAGCGCGAAAGAGGCGCAAAAGCTCGACTTCGAAGCGAAGGACGCGGGCGTCTATCTCGTCGAACTGGAGGCCTCCGACAAGGTTGGCCGCAGGCAAAAGGTCAGCGTCGATTTCTTCGTCGGCGGCGATACGCCGGTGACCTTCGCCAGAGCTCCCGCGCAAACGGCCGAGGTCACGACGGACAAGGAAGCCTATGCGCCCGGCGAGACGGCGACGCTGATCATCCAGAGCCCGTTCCAGAACGCGCGCGCGCTCGCCATCGTCGAAAATCCTGACGGACATTTCGGCGTCGATTGGGTCGACATCGCCAACGGATTCGGCCGCTACAAGGTCACGCTGACGACGCCCGACATGCCGAAGCTGCCGGTGCATTTCCTTATCATGCGCGGGCGCCTGCCTGGCGCCGACGCCGATCCCGGCGCGCCCTTCGATCAGGGCAAGCCGGTGACGATCGCGGCGACGAAATGGATCACGGTTACGCCGGTGAAAAACATCGTCACCGTCGCGCTCGACTATCCGCAAAAGGCGCGGCCGGCGCAGGAGATCGAGGTGAGCCTCAAACTCACCGACGATCTCGGCAAGCCGGTCGCGGGCGAGGCGACGTTCTGGATGGTCGATCAGGCGGTTCTCTCGCTCGCCAAGGAGCGCCCGCTCGATCCCCTGCCGGCCTTCATTGTCGAGCGCCAGAGCAAGATGGCGGCGCGCGATACGCGCAACATGGCCTTCGGAATCATTCCGCTCGAAGAGGCGCCGGGCGGCGATACGGGCCTCGAGGAATGGGGCGCCGACAATAATGTCTCCGTGCGCAAGAATTTCACGCCGGTGCCGATCTATCTGCCGAAGGTCATCGTCGGGCCGGATGGCGTCGTCAAAATAAAAGTGAAGCTGCCGGATTCGCTGACCATCTTCAAGCTGCGCGCGAAGGCGATCAGCGGGCCGGAGCGCTTTGGCTTCGCCACTGGCGAAATGCTGATCCGTCAGGATCTCGTTGCGCAACCGGCGCTGCCGCGCTTCGTGCGCGGCGGCGATTCCTTCGACGCCGAATTTTTAGGGCGCGTCGTCGAGGGGCCGTCGGGAACCGGCCGCGCGAGCCTCGCCGTCGAAGGGCTGGCGCTCGCGGGACCGGCGCAGCAAAGCTTTACGTGGGAGCAAAATCGCCCGGCGCGCCTCGATTTTCCCGTCTCCGTCTCCAGCCCCGTAAGCCCCGACGCCAGCGTCAAACTGCGCTTCACGCTGCAGCGGGATGCGGACAGCGCGCGCGACGCGGTCGAGATCGATCTCCCCGTTCTGCCGGATCGCCCGCGCGTGCATAAACGTGACATCCTCGACATCGCGGCGGGCGCCAGCTCGAGCCTTCCCGCGATCGCCGCCAATCTTCGCGCCGGATCGCTGCGACGCACTGTCACGGTCGCCGCGGATCCCGCCGTGGTCCGGCTCGTCGCCGGACTGAACTATCTCGTCGAATATCCCTATGGCTGCACCGAACAGCGCATTTCGCTGAGTTCAGCGGCCCTTGCGCTGAAGCCGTTCCAGCCGTTGCTCGCGGCCTCCGATCTCGACGCAAAGATATCAAATGACGTCCATAATACGATCGTCGCCATCGGGCAGAGCATCGATCCCGATGGCCTCGTCGCCTTCTGGCCCCGTGCGCGCGGAAACGTCTCGCTGACCGCCTGGGCCTATGGCTTTCTCGTCGCCGCGCAGAAAGCCGGCGAACCTGTAGACAAAGCCTTAAGCGAGCGCCTTGCGTCCGTGCTGAAACTCTCGCTGCGTTCCGATTATTCGCGGCTCATCGCCGGCGAAGAGCTGCGCGAACGCGTCGAGGCCTTAACCGCGCTCGCGGCGGGCGGCCAGCTTGATGAAGGATACGCCGCCGAACTCGCCCGGCGCGCGGATCAGATGCCGAACGCGTCGGTCGCGCAAATGACCTCGGTCGCGGCGCGCCTGCCGGGCGACGACAGGCGCATCGTCGACGCGCTGTTGCAGGACATGTGGAGCCGCGTCAAATTTCTCTCGCGCAATGGCAAGCAGGTCTATGCCGGGCAGGCGGCGGACGACGGCGATGCCGAGATCCTGCCGTCCGAGGCCAAAAGCCTCGCCGACATGACTGAGGCCGCCGCGCTCGCCGCGCCTTCCGACCCCCGCGGGAGCGTCCTGCGCGATGGCTTGATCCGCCTTGGCGCGGGCGATGGCTGGGGCAGCACCAACGCCAATTCAGCCGCCGTGCGCGCACTCGCGGCCGTCTGGAAGCGCCCCGTGGCGCAAACGCCCGTCACCGTGACGCAAGGCGCGGCGACAGACCGGCTGGTGCTGAGCGGCGACCAGCCCGTCGCCCGCGCGGGGTTAAGCGGCCCCGGCGCCGTGCGCATCGAAAACGGCGGCGTCTCGCCGGTCGTCGCGCTGGCCGACGCCTCTTATTTGCCCGATGAGCCGGGCTATCTCGCCGAGGCGACCTCCGAGGGGTTTGTCGTCACCCGCGCAACCTATCGCGTGCCGGAAGGCGGCGCGCCGCTCGAACGCATCGAAGTCGCGAACGACGGCGCGATCCATCTCAAAAGCGGCGACGTCGTCGAGGAAATCGTCGAAGTGGTCAATCCGCAGGATCGCGTGCATGTGGCGATTTCGCTGCCTCTGGCGGCGGGGCTCGATCCGCTCAATCCCAATCTTGCGAACGCACCGCGCGCGGCCTCGCCCTCCTTCGCGCCGACGCTTGAGCCGACATGGACGGCCTTCGACGACGATCGCGTCTTTTACGCCTACGACACGTTGCCGAAGGGCAATTATCGCTTTGCCTTTCGCGCCAAGGCGCTGATCGCGGGCGCCTTCACGCAGCCGCCGGGCGAGGCTGAAACCATGTATCAGGCGGGAATTTATGGCGCCAGCGCCGGACGACGCATCATCATTGCGAAATAGGGCCGCGCGGGTTGCGGCGGCGCTCGCTGCGGTCGCGCTTGTCGCGCTCGCCGCGTCGTTCGCGCATGACGTCGACGCGCGCGCGCATCTCGTCTCGCCGCCGCCGACGCCGATCCTTTACGACCGCCATGGCGCCTTCATCGCGCAGATCGGCAATGCGGGGGTGAGCGCCGATGGCGTGCGCAAGCTCGACTATGGCTATTGGCCGATCGAGCATCCGCCGGAGCGCATCGCGCGCGCGACGCTCGCGCTCGAAGACCGGCGTTTCTGGTCGCATCCGGGCGTCGATCCATTCGCGCTTCTTCGCGCCGCCTGGCGGCATGTCGACAAGGGCGAGCGCTCCGGCGCCTCGACCATCGCGATGCAGATTGCGCGCATGCAGGATCCAGCGCCCCGCACGCTGCTCGCCAAGGCGCGCGAGGCGGCGACCGCCCTTGCGCTGACCTGGCGCTACGGCCGCGCGGCGTTGCTTTCGCATTACCTGCGCATTGCGCCCTATGGCAATGGCAGCCATGGCATCGCCCATGCGGCGCGCTTCTATTTCGACAAGCCGGCCGAAGATTTGAGCTGGGCCGAGATCGCGCTTCTCTCCGGCCTGCCGCAATCGCCGACGCGGCTCAATCCGCTGCGCCCGCAAGGGCTCTGGCGCGCGACGCGGCGCGGCGCGCACGCGCTCGACGAACTGGCGCGGCAGGGCGTAATCGACGGCGCCGAACTGGCGCTCGCGCATCGGCAACTGGCGGCGCTCGTCCCGCAGCCGGCGCCGCGGCGGCCCGACGCGCTGCATGTCGTGTTGCGCTATGAAGATCTCCTCAAGGCGCAGCCGCTGGCCGTCGGCGCCGATCCGCGCGTCAAAGCGACCATCGATCTCGATATTCAGCGCGGGGTGACGAACCTCGCGCGGCGCTATCTGGCGATCTGGCGCGGGCAGGGCGCCGAGCAGGCCGCCGTGATGGTGGTCGAGCGCGGAACCGGCGCCGTCCTCGCCGATCTTGGCTCCAGCGATTACGCCGACAGCCATGCCGGCGCGCTCGACTTCACGCAAGTCCAGCGCTCGCCGGGCAGCACGCTGAAGCCCTTCGTCTATGCGCTGGCGCTCGATCGCGGCGTCATCAAGCCGAGCGACATCCTCCCCGATCTGCCCGAGGGCGCATCGGGCGTGAGCAACGCCGACGGCCATTTTCTTGGCCCCATGCTGCCGCGTCAGGCGCTGGCCAATTCGCGCAACGTTCCGGCGATCAATCTGATCCGCAGCGTCGGGCTTGAAACGAGCTTCCGCTTTTTGCGCGGCCTTGGCCTGCATGATCTTGATGCGCCCGCCGACAGTTTTGGCGCCGCGATGGCGATCGGCGCGCTGCCGACGACGCTTGAGCGGCTCGCGCGCGCCTATGGCGCCCTCGCCGACGATGGCTGGCTCAATGATCTTGCTTGGTTCGAGGGCGCCGCCCGGTCGCCGCCGCGCCGCGTGTTGTCGGCGGACGCCGCCCGGCTGGTGACGTCCTTCCTGTCGGACCCGAACGCGCGGCTGCCGAGCTTTCCGCGCTACGGCCCGCTCGAATATCCATTTCCCGTCGCCGTCAAAACCGGCACGTCGCAGGGCTATCGCGACGCCTTTACGCTCGCCTTTTCGCGCCGGTTTCTTGTCGGCGTCTGGATCGGGCGGGGCGATGCCGGCACGATGACGCGATTGAGCGGCGCGAGTTCGGCCGCGCGGCTCGCCCACGCCATCATGTTGCAGCTGCATAAGGCGCTCCCGGGCGATCTCGAAGACGCGAGCTTTCCGCCGCCGCAGGGGCGCGTTGCGGTCGAACTCTGCCGCTTTGGCGGCCGGCGCAGCAGCGGTGGAAGAGGCTGCGGACAGACCCTCACCGAATGGCTGCGGCCGGACGAGATGCCGCCGGTAGAGGACATCGTGGCCACGCCCGACGGCGGCGCGGCGCTCAAAATTCCGGCGGCGTCCCGCGCGTGGGCGATCGAGGCCGGATTTCGCATCGCCGACGAGAGTCCCGCGCAGGGGAGCCTGGCGGAGGCGCCCGTGCGGCTGGCCATCGCCTCGCCCGAGAACGACAGCCGGGTCTGGCGCAATCCCGATGCGCCGCCGGGTCTCGGGCGCATCGCGCTGAAGGCGCTCGTCGAGCCGCGCGCGGCGCAGGTCGTCTGGTATGTCGACGGCGCGCCCTTCGCCGTCAGCGATCCCGACAAGCCCCTGTTCTGGCCGCTGCAGAAGGGCGCGCATGAGTTCCAGCTGCGCCTGCCGCTGCGGCCCGGCGCGTCGAAGATCGTGCGCATCGTGGTGGAATAATGCGGCGCGGGGCGCCCACTTTGAGGAAAGCGGCCGATGACTACAGACCCAGCCTCTCGAACGCCGGGCAGGGGCGGCGAGAACTTTCTCGCCGCGACCGCGCTTCGATTCGCCGCCTGGTCGGAGCGCTGGTTTCCCGACGCCTTCGTGTTCGCGGCGATCGCCGTCGTCGTCGTCGCCATCGCGGCGATGCTGAACGGGGCGCCTTTTCCACAAGTCGCGCGCGCATTCGGCGACGGGTTCTGGAGCCTCATTCCCTTCACCTTGCAACAGGTCATGGTGGTGGTCAGCGGCTACATCATCGCCAGTTCGCCGCCTGCCGCGCGATTGATCGACTGGATCGCCGGCCGGCCGAAAGGCGCGCGCAGTGCGATCGCCTTCATCGCCATCGTGACGATGGCGCTCTCGCTCATCAACTGGGCTTTGAGCCTCGTCTTCGGCGGCCTTCTCGCGCGCGCCGTCGCGCGGCGAACGGACCTTGCGGTGGATTATCGCGCGGCGGGCGCGGCGGCCTATCTCGGCCTTGGCGCCACCTGGGCTTTGGGGCTCAGCTCGTCCGCCGCGCAATTGCAGGCCAACCTCGCCGCGATTCCGAAGCCCCTTCTTGAGATTACGGGCGTCATTCCATTCGCGCAGACGATTTTTCTCTGGCAATCGGGCGTGATGCTCGCCGTCCTGATGACCGTTTCGACGCTGATCGCTTATCTCTCCGCGCCGTCGGGATCGCGGGCGGTGACGGCGGCGATGATGGGCGTCGACGTCGAAACGAGGCTCGCGCCGCTGCCCCCGCGCGAACGGCCCGGCGAGTGGCTGGAATATAGTCCGCTCGTGACGCTTCTCCTCGTCGCGCTCGGCGGCGGCTGGCTCGCGCAGGAATTTGCGAGCAAGGATCCGATCCTCGCGATCTCCAATCTCAACACCTACAATTTCCTGCTGCTGATGCTGGGCCTGCTGTTGCATTGGCGCCCGAAAAGCTTCCTCAACGCCGCGACGAAGGCGGTCCCGGCCACCGCCGGCATATTGATGCAGTTTCCGCTTTATGGCGGCGTCACCATGATCCTGACGGCCGCCGTCGGGGCGGGCGGTCATACGCTCGCGCTTCGCCTCGCGCAGTTTTTCGCCAGCATCAACACGCGGGAATCATTCCCCGTCGTGATGGGCGTTTATTCGGCCGCGCTCGGCTTCTTCATCCCGTCGGGCGGCGGCAAATGGGTGCTTGAGGCGCCTTATGTGATGCAGGCGGCCAATGAGCTGAAAGTTCATCTTGGCTGGGCCGTGCAGATCTACAATTCCGCGGAGGCGCTGCCCAATCTCATCAACCCCTTCTTCATGCTGCCGCTGCTCGGCGTGCTGGGGATCAAGGCGCGGGACGTGGTCGGGTTCACGGCCCTGCAGCTCGTTTTTCACCTGCCGATCGTGCTTTTCCTGCTTTGGGCGCTCGGCGGCACGCTGACCTATGCGCCGCCCGTCATTCCTTAAGCGTTTTCTTTGACCTTCGCCCGCATCCTGCGTTAGTTGGGCGAAGAAAAACATGCGCCGCGCGGCGAAGCTTTGGGAGATTGCGCTTGAGTTCTGGAGCCATTACGCGCCGCCGCCTTGCGCTCGGCGGGTTCTGCCTCTGCTGCCTGCCGGGAACGCTGCGGCGGGCGCTCGCAGCGCCGGGTCCCTTCGCCACCGACGAGGTCGCCGAGGGCGTCCACATCCGACGCGGCGTCGATCAGGATGCGAGCGCGGCCAATGACGACGCGATCGCCAACATCGGCTTCATCATCGGCAGCAAAGGCGTCCTCGTCACCGATTCAGGCGGTAGCCTCGCGGATGGCGAAAACCTGCGCGCGACGATCCGGCAGAAGACGGATGCGCCGATCAAATATGTGGTGATGAGCCACATCCATGCCGATCACATTTTCGGCGCGGGCGCCTTCTTGAAAGATTCGCCCATCTTCGTCGGCCATTACCGACTCGCCGAGGCGATGCGTGCGCGCGGTGAATATTATCAGAAGGTTCTCTCAGACATCATTGGCGCCGACCGGGCCGGGCCGATCGTGCAGCCGACGCTTGAGGTGAAGGATCCAACAGATTTCGATCTTGGCGACCGCGTCATCAGCGCCGCGGCGCATGGGCCGGCGCACACGACGTCGGACCTCACCCTGATCGACCGGAAGACCGGACTCCTGCTCACCGCCGATCTCGTCTTCGTCCAGCGCATGCCTTCGCTCGACGGCTCATTGCCGGGTTGGCTGAAGGAGCTTGCGGCCTTGAAGCAAATCCCCGCCGCGCGGGCGGTTCCCGGCCATGGGCCGGTCGCGATCGACTGGCCCGCGGGCGCCGCCGATATCGAACGCTACCTGACGACGCTACGGAGCGACGTGAGCCAGGCGATCGCCCGCAATGTCGACATCGAGAAGGCCGAAAAAATAGCGGCGCAATCCGAGAGCGGCAAGTGGACGCTGTTCGACGACTACAATGGCCGCAACGCGATCGCCGCCTACAAGGAGCTTGAATGGCAATAGATCGCGATGATTTTGGAGCGAATCAATCCAAAATCATGAACGTGATCGATTCCATGGTTAAGCGCGGGATGCGAGCGAAAAAGTGGGCTCCCCTTTTCCTCATCCCGCTCTGGCGCGGGGCTCCCCCGCGCCGTCGCCGCTTCGCTCGAAAATGCTCAGGCGCTGGCGGTGACCTTCAACGTCGTCGCCGCCTTGTCTTTCTCCGCGCCCTTGATCTCCGCGCAGAGCTGCGTCGGGATCTCGACTTCGACTTCGAGCGTCGAGATCACGTCGCCGGTCTCCATCCGCACCTTGATGGCGTCGCCCTCGACCGGGAAATGCTTGGCGATGACGGCGACGATCTCTTCGCGCAAGAGCGCGATGACGTTCGAGGCGCCGACCGCGCCGCGTTCATGCGCCAGCAGGAGCTTGAGGCGATCCTTGGCGATCGGGGCCGTCGCCGGCCGCCTGAAGAAACTGATCAGATTCATGCCGCTCTCCGTCCGAAAATCTTGCCGAAGAAACCTTTGCGGTCGTTCGGCATGATCATTTCTATCGTTTCGCCATTGAGCCGCCGCGCCGCGTCGAAATAGGCCCGCGCCGGCGCGCCCGGGTTCGCCGCAAGGGTCACCGGCGCGCCGAGATTGGAGGCCCGCAGAATCTCCTCGCTCTCCGGGACGATGCCGATCAGCGGAATCGACAGGATTTCAAGCACGTCCTCGACCTTCAGCATTTCGCCGCGTTCGGCGCGCGCGGCGTCGTAGCGGGTGAGCAGAAGATGCTTCTGGATTTGTTCGCCGCGCTCGGCCCGCTCGGTCTTCGCGTCGAGGAGGCCGATGATGCGGTCCGAATCGCGCACCGAGGAGACTTCCGGGTTGGTGACGACGATGGCGACGTCGGCGTGGCGCATCGCGAGAGTCGCGCCGCGTTCGATGCCGGCGGGGCTGTCGCAGATGATCCAGTCGAATCGCTCCTTGAGTTCGGCGATGACGCGGGCGACCCCTTCGTCGGTCAGCGCATCCTTGTCCCGCGTCTGCGAGGCCGGCAGCATCGACAGATTCGGGATGCGCTTGTCGCGGATCAGGGCCTGCGCCAGCTTGGCGTCGCCCTGCACGACATTGATGAGATCGTAGACGACGCGGCGCTCGGCGCCCATCACCAGATCGAGGTTGCGCAAGCCGACATCGAAATCGACGAGCACGACATTCTTTCCGCCCTTGGCGAGAGCGACGCCTAATGCTGCCGTCGACGTCGTCTTGCCGACTCCGCCCTTGCCCGAGGTGACGACCAATACCTTGGCCATGTGCGCGATCTCCTGTTCAATCCTGAGCGCTGATCATCAATGAATCGCCGTCGAGCCGGACCTGGACGGCGCGGCCGCGCAACTGCGCGTCCATGTCGTCCGCCGTCATGTAAAGCCCGTCGATGGCGAGCAGTTCGGCTTCGAGCTTGCGGCAGAAAATGCGCGCGCGCGCTTCGCTGGCGCCGGCGATCGCCCGGCCGCGCAGCGCGCCATAAACATGAATGGAGCCGCCTGCGACGATCTCGGCGCCCGATGCGACGGAGCCGACGACGATGACGTCGCCATCGAGGTGCTCGATATATTGGCCGGAGCGCAAGGGAGTCTCAAGGAGCAGCGCGCGGGCCGTCGCGGGCGCCGGGGCGGTTTTGGCCTCCTCCTGCGCCGGACGTTCTTCAATCGCCTTGGCGAGGCTGTCGACGCTCGCCTTGGCGGTTTCGTTGACGTAACGCCCGCCGCCGACGAAGGGCGGCGGCATGCCGAACTCGCGCCAGCCAGGATCCCCGCCTTCGATCCCCATGATCTGGATACTGCGCTCGAAAAGGCTCTTCGTGAGTTCGACGACCTCGGATTTCTCGAGCTTCAAAACCGACAGATCGAGCACGATCGGGCGGCCGACGAAAAAGCCCGGCGAGCGTTCGAGCCAGGAGTCGAGTTCGGCGAGCCATTCCGGCAGGGGGGCCTGCGGCGCGAGCGCCATGGCGTGGAACGAGCGGCTGTGGAAGCGGATCGAGTGACGTGGGCGGGCTGCGGCGGTCACGAATTCCCCTCGAAATTTTGCTTTTATGATTTACGCAACGTATGGTTAACGAGCCGTTAAGCGGTCTCCCTTTATTTAGCGTCGCAGCGGCGCATTTCCGGGGGTATGCTCGGAAACGCACGCATCCGCGGAAATAACGCCGCGGCTGCGCGGCGCGGTTGATTTTCTCGAACTGGATGAATTGCAAAAGGCATGGCGATGAGCGCGTTCAAGACTGACAGTTTCGGCGATCGCATCCGCAACGCGGCGAGCGCGCGGAAGGCCGAACTGGAGAAATTCCGCACGAAGACCGAGGTCGATGAGAAGGTCGTCGCCGAACGCGAGGCGGCGCGCCGCGAGATCGTCGCCGCGCGGGAGGCGCGCGCACTGGAGCGCAAGGCCGCCGCGGACGAAAGGCAGGCGCGCGAAGCCGTCGAGAAAGCCGCGCGCGACGCGGCCCTGAAGCTCGAACAGGCGGCGCGCGAGGTCGAAGCGGCGGCCGAGGCCGAACGGGCGGCGGCTGTCGAAGCCGAGCGCAAGCTCGCCCGCGACGCGCGCTATGCGGCGCGCAAGGCGCGGAAGTAACCGTCGCTCCGCCCGCGGCGGCGGAGTTTCGGGGGAGGGCGCGTTGAGCGACAGCATCGGCCCTCCGGCACAGCGTGCGGGCCAATATAAAATTGTCGCGGGCTCGCTTGGCGAGCGCCGCGATTTCAAGGTGACGATTGGCCTCCGCGAAGGCTGGGACGCCGAGGGCCGGGTTTACGATATCTCCGAAGCGACGCGGGTCGCCCACGCGTGGATGCGCCGCCGCGTCGAGGCGGGGCGGCCCGCCCTTTCCGGCATGTTCACCCGCGGCGAGGTGGCCTACGCCTGGCCGCGCCCCGACGGCTCGGTCGGCTCCGACCGCGAGCCGGTGGCGATCTTTTCCGGCGAGGCGGTGCCCGCCTATCTCGGCCATCTCCCCGACGCCGACATCGAGGCGATGCTGAACGAGCTCGCCGCCGAGCTTGGCGCGGCGCTGGGTCAGGAACGAATTTATGTGTCGTTCCATGGCCGCGCGTGGATCCTCGACGCCGGCGCGCCCGAGGCGTGATTCAATCTGATCGGAATGTGCTTTAATCCTGCCCTTCGATTGCAAGATCGAAGGCGCCGAAGCCTTCCGCGTTGGTCGGGCGCTGCAGCACCTGCGGATGGCGCAGCGTCTTTATCGTGTCGTTGCAGCCGGCCTTCCAGTGCTCGACCATGGTCTGGCGCGAAAATTCATAATCCTTGCACGCGCCTTCATATTTATTAGCGCGGTAGATCAGGTGGACGACGTTATAGACTTTTTCGTCCGCCTCGGATTCGAGCAGCTTCCATTCGGGATCGTTGCGGCGTTCTTCCGGCAGCTCCCGCAAAAGGTGATCGACCGCGCGCCGCAGCCGCTGCATCTTCTGGAACTCGTCGGTGCCGAGCCTCGTGCGGCTCGAATAGCGGATCTCTTTCGTGCGCAGGTCGACCTCGGTGAGATCGCGCGGCAGTTCGCCGCGCGCGCTCCAGAGATCGACCTGGAAGGCGAGCGTGTCGGCGCGCGGGCGACTGTCCAGCACCCATTGCAGCGGCGTATTCGAGACGATTCCGCCGTCCCAGTAATATTCGCCCTCGATTTCGACGGGAGGAAAGCCCGGCGGCAGCGCGCCGCTGGCCATGATGTGCTCGGGCCGTATTTCGTGCGTCGTCGTATCGAAATAGGCGAAATTGCCAGTGGCGACATTTGTTGTGCCGACGCTGAGCCGCATCGGACCGTTGTTGATGCGGTCGAAATCGACGAGCCGTTCGAGCGTCGCCCGCAAGGGCTTCGTGTCGTAGTAGCTCAGGGCTCCTGGCGTTCCCGGCGCGTGCAGGAACGGCGGCAGGGAGCGCGGCTCGAAGAAATTCGGCGCGCCGGAAAAAAGGACCTTGAATGCCCGCAGCTGGTTGACGAAACTGTGCAGATAGTCGCCCCGGATATCGATCCCCTGGATCAGCGGCAGCAGCGGCGACGACGTGATCTCCTCCCAGAACTCGCGCAGGCGGGCCACCCGCTTCTCCGGCGGATTGCCGGCGATGACCGCGGCGTTGAGCGAGCCAATTGAGATGCCCGCTACCCAGTCCGGGTGGATGTCCGCCTCGAACAGCGCGTCGTAGACGCCTGCCTGATAGGCGCCGAGCGCGCCGCCGCCCTGCAATAGAAGAGCGATTCGCTCGAAGGGGGGGCGTCCGCGCGCGATATGCGAATCCAGCGTTTGAGGCGGCGAGGATGTCATGTCGGCTTTCTCATCGTGAGGTGTGGAGCGGCGTCGGCTTCGCCGGCGCCGGGGCGAGCCGCCTGATCGGCTTTCTCGGGAATCGCGCCAATCGCCTCGCACCCTTGGGCGCGACGGAATTGGCGCAAGCGTGATGATTCTATCACAGCTTTCTCGCTCAAGGTCATGTTAGTTGACGCGAAGGATCAAACGCTACGATCGGGCCTCTCTCCAGTGATTGAAACCGTCGGCGCGCCTGCCCGCCGTGACCCGAGGGATCGTGCAATGCCGCCGGGCCTGACCCGCGTCAGCAAGGATGCGCGGCGCCGTGGGATGGCGGGCGGCGCGTTCGCCTGCGCGCCGCTGGGGAGGCTTCGCCGCGCGCTCGCCGTCATATTGGCGCCGGCGCTCGCGGGCTGCGCCGTCGGGCCGAATTTCACGCCGCCCGTCGCGCCCGTCGCCGACAAATACCTCGAATCGCATAACCCCGCCGTGAAAACGGACCGGCAGGACTATCGCGACTGGTGGAAGGCCTTTCACGACCCTGTGCTCGATCGCCTGATCGAGACGGCCTACGACCAGAACCTCACCTTGCTCAGCGCCGGGACGCGCGTGCTGCAGGCGCGCGCCGAACTCGGCGTCGCGGTCGGCGAGTTTTATCCGCAGCAGCAGGGCGGCTACGGCCTCACCACCTACAACCGGCCGAGCCACGCCGACGCCGCCGCCAACCCGCAGTTGGAGCTGAACAATTTCTGGCAATCGCAGCTCGGCCTCAAAGCCGCGTGGGAGCTCGATTTCTGGGGCAAGTTCCGGCGCGGCGTCGAATCGGCGGACGCGGCCTACCTTTCCTCGATCGCAAGCTATGACGACGTTCTCGTCACATTGCTCGGGGACGTCGCGAAAACCTATATCGGCATCCGCACGCTGGAGAAGCAGATCGTCTACGCGCGGGACAATATCGTGCGTCAGAAACAGGCGCTGCAGATCGCGCGCGATCGCTTCTCCGGCGGCACCGCGACCAAGCTCGACGTCTATCAGGCCGAGAATGTGCTGGGCCAGACGGAAGCCTCGGTGCCCCAGCTGACCATCCAGTTGCAGCATGGCGCCAATGCGCTGCGCGTGCTGCTCGGCATGCCGCCGGAGCCGCTCGGCGCGCTGCTCGGGCGCGAGACCGCGCAGATCCCCGTCGCGCCGCCAAAAATCTTCGTCGGCATCCCGACCGATCTTCTGCGCCGGCGCCCCGATGTGCGCGCCGCCGAATTGAAGGCCGCGGCGCAGAGCGCCCAGATCGGCGTCGCGCTGTCGGATCTCTATCCGGCGATCAGCCTGACAGGCCGCATCGGCGGCTCCGCCAGCACCATCAACGGCGCCAAGCTCGTTTCGATCTTCACGCCGGCGGGATTGACCTATTCCTTCGGCCCTGCGTTCCAGTGGAACATTCTGAACTACGGCCAGATCACCAACAACGTGCGACTGCAGGACGCCACGCTGCAGCAATATCTCGTCGATTACCAGCAGGCCGTCCTCAAGGCGCAGCAGGACGTCGAGGACGGCATCGCCACCTATTTGCAGTCGCGCATCGCGGTCGAGGCGCTGCGCCGCTCTGTGGCGGCGGCGAATGGCGCGCTCAGCATCTCGCTCCTCGAATATCAGCAGGGGACGCGCGACTACACCTCGGTGCTGACCTCCGAGCAAAATCTCCTCACCGCCGAGAATGATCTCGCCATCGCGGAGGGCAATGTGCCGCTCGGCGTCACCCAGGTCTATGAGGCCCTCGGCGGCGGCTGGCAGATCCGCGAAGGCAATGATTTCGTGTGGCCTTCGACCAATGCGCAGATGCGCGCGCGCACCGATTGGGGAACCGTGCTGCCGCCTGCCGGCGCGCCGAGGCCGCCGCCGCCGGCGCTGGCCGCGCCGACGCCGGGCCTGCCGGGACCGGCCGATGAGGGTCCGACCGTTCGGGCGCCGGAATTTTGAGGTTCGTTTCTGTCAAAGGTCGTTCCGCCATGAAGCCGAGATCGATTGGGACACTGAGCAGAGGTCAGCCGGCGAGGGGCGCGCCGCGCGGGTCCGCAAGGGTGTGGCTCGCCGCGCTCGTCGCAGCCTTCGCCTGTCTGGCCGCGGCCTCCGCGCTGGCGGCCCCGCCGCCCGAAATTCCCGTGGTGAAGCCGAAGGTCCAGTCGGTAACCGACTATATCGAGGTCACCGGCACGGCCGCCTCGGCCAATGTCGTCAAGCTGATCGCGCGCGTCGAAGGCTATCTCGACAAAATTCACTTCGCGGATGGCGCGATCGTGAAGAAGGGCGATCTGCTCTTCACCATCCAGCAGGCGCAATACAAGGCGCAGTTGCAGCAGGCGCAGGCGCAGCTTCTGGCGCAGGAGGCGGCGCTGTCCTACGCCAAGACCGAGGTCGTTCGCTACACGGCGCTGTTTCACAAGAATGCGGCGACGGCGACCGAAGTCGACAAATGGGTCTATCAGCAGAAGGCGGCGGAGGCGGGCATTCTCGGCGCGCAAGGGCAGATCGAGGTCGCCAAATTGAATCTCGACTATACCGAGGTGCGGGCGCCCTTCGACGGCCTCATGGGCAAGCACCTCGTCGATCCCGGCAATGTCGTCGGCGGCGGCGGCCAGCAGACCGCGCTGGCCGAAATCAACCAGCTGGATCCCATCTATGTGACCGCGACCCTCAGCGAGCAGCAGGTCCTCTCGATCCGCGCCAATGTCAGCCAGCGCCGCTTTTCGCCCGAAGAGCTCCTCAAGATTCCGCTCGACGTCGGCCTCGAGGCCGGGACCGGCTATCCCTATCACGGCTCCATCGAGTTCGTCGCGCCGCAGTTCGATCCCTCGACCGGCACGCTGCAAGTGCGCGGCATCTTCAACAATCCAGATCGCAACCTGCTGCCGGGCCTCTTCGTGCGCATGCGCCTGCCGGCGGGACATGCGGTTCAGGGCGCGCTGCTGGTTCCCGCGCGCGCCATCGGCGAGGATCAGGGCGGCCTTTACCTCATGATCGTCAACAAGGACGATACCGTCGAACAGCGCTATATCAAGGCGGCGGAGCAGGTCGGCGACCTGCGCGTCATCAGCTCCGGCCTTTCGCCCGACGATCGCGTCGTCGTCGGCGACCTCTGGCGGGTCTCGCCGGGACTTAAGGTCGTCCCCAAGCTGACGAGCCCGGACGCGCAATAGGACCACTGGGACCTGGACCATGATATCGAAATATTTCATCGAGCATCCGGTCCTCGCCAATGTGTTGGCGATCATCATCGTGCTGATCGGCGCCGTCGCGGTCTATACGCTCCCTGTGTCCGAATATCCGAACGTCGTGCCGCCGACCGTGCAGGTGACGACGCGCTATCCGGGCGCGAGCCCGCAAACGGTGATCGACACCGTCGCCCTGCCGATCGAATTGCAGGTCAACGGCGTCGACCAGATGCTCTACATGCAGTCGACCAGCGCTGCCGACGGCACCTATACGCTGACGGTGACCTTCAATATCGGCACCGATCCCAACATCGATCAGGTGCTGGTGCAAAACCGCGTCAACAGCGCGATGGCCTCGCTGCCGGAATCGGTGCAGGCGCAGGGCGTCACCATCCAGAAAAAGAACACCGCGATCCTGCAGATCGTGACGCTCGATTCGCCGGACGGGCAGTATGACAGCCTGTTCATGAGCAATTACGCGACGATCAATCTCGTCAACGATCTCGCCCGTCTGCCGGGGGTCGGCAACGTCACCGTGTTCGGCGCCAGCAATTACGCCATGCGCATCTGGCTCGACCCGAACAAGCTCTATTCCTTCGGGCTTGAGCCGAAGGACGTCGTCAACGCCGTGCGCCAGCAAAGCCAGGAAGTGGCGGCCGGCCAGATCGGCATGCCGCCCGCGCCGAAGGATCAGGATTTCCAGTATACGATCGATATCCAGTCGCGCATGAACGCGCCGGACCAGTTCGCCGAGATCATCGTCAAGGATCAGACCGCGCAGGGCGGACGCCTCGTCCGCGTCAAGGATGTCGGGCGCATCGAACTCGGCGCGCAGACCTATTCGCAGGATTTCAAGCTGAACGGGCGCCCCGGCGCCGGCATCGCCATCTTCCAGACGCCGGAGGCCAATTCGCTGGCGGTCGCCAAGGAGGTCAAGGCGAAGATGAAAGAGCTTGGCGCGCGCTTTCCCGCGGGCCTGCGCTATGGCATTCCCTTCGACACCACGATCTTCGTGCAGGATTCGATCTCCGAGGTCTACACGACGCTTTATCAGGCCGGCGTTCTGGTCCTGATCGTGATCCTCGTCTTCCTGCAGAATTTCCGCGCGACGCTGGTGCCGGCGACGACGGTTCCGGTGACCATCATCGGCGCCTTCGCCGGCATGGCGGCGCTGGGATTTACCGTCAATCTCTCGACCCTCTTCGGCATCGTGCTGGCGATCGGCATCGTCGTCGACGACGCCATCGTCATCGTCGAGGGCGTGTCGAAATATATCGAGCAGGGCATGAACGGCCATGACGCCGCGATCAAGGCGATGGACGAATTGTTCGGCCCGGTCGTCGGCATCACGCTCGTCCTGATGAGCGTGTTCCTTCCGGCCGCCTTCATGCCTGGCCTCACCGGCAAGATGTTCGCGCAATTCGCGCTCGTCATCGCGGTCACGGCCTTGATCAGCGCCATCAATGCGGCGACCCTGAAGCCGACCCAATGCGCCCTGTGGCTGCGCGAATCCACGCCGCTGGACAAGCGCAATTTCTTCTATCGCGGCTTCAATTTCGCCTACCAGAAGATGGAGGACGGCTATGCGGCGCTGATCGGCCGCATGGTCCGCCACGCCGGCTTGATGGTCGTCATCGCGATCGCGCTGGCGGGTCTTGGCTTCTGGGGCATCGCCCGCCTGCCGACGGCCTTCATTCCCAATGACGATCAGGGCTATGCGATGATCGCGGTCGTGCTGCCGGACGGCGCTTCGCTGGAGCGCACCACCGCCGCGCTGAGCCAGGCGACGGAGATCGCCAAGGCGACGCCCGGCGTCGAAAACGTCATCGCCATCTCGGGCCAGTCTGTGCTCGACAACAACGCGACGCTCGCCAACGCCGGCGTCGAATATGTGATCTTCAAATCCTACGCCGACCGCGAGAAGGCCAAGGGTCAGGATCTGATCTCGATTCTCGAACACATCCAGGGCGAGCTCAACAACCTCCCCGATGGGCGCGGCATCGTGCTGGTGCCGCCGCCCATTCAGGGCATCGGCCAGGCCGGCGGCTTCCAGATGGAGGTCGAAATGCTCGGCGGCAGCTTCAACTACACGAAGCTCGACGAGCTGACCCAGCAGATCGTCAAGTCCGCCAACGCCGATCCGCACCTGCAGCGCGTGTTGACGACCTTCCATCCGAGCGCGCCGCATGTCGGCGTCACCGTCGATCGCGACCGCGCGGAGACGCTGAAAGTCTCCGTCGGCGACGTCTTCTCGACGCTCTCGGCCTATCTCGGCTCGACCTATATCAACCAGTTCAACAAATTCGGCCAGTCGTTCCAGGTCTATGCGCAGGCGGACTCGCAATTCCGGCTGAAGCCGGAGGATATTCTCAATCTCTATGTCCGCAATTCAGATGAGCAGATGGTGCCGATCAGCTCGGTGGCCTATCTCAACCACGAGGTCGCGCCGCCGCTGATCACGCTCTATAATCTGTTTCCCGCCGCGACTGTCGTCGGCGCGCCGGCGAAGGGCTTCAGCTCCGGCCAGTCGCTGGAGGCGATGCAAAAAATCGCGAAGGCGACCTTGCCGAACGACGTCGCTACCGAGTGGTCCGGCATGTCCTATCAGGAGAAGCTGGTCGGCAATCAGCTCGTCTATATCTTCGCCATCTCGATCCTGCTCGTCTATCTCGTGCTCGCCGGACAATATGAGAGCTGGATCCTGCCGCTCGCGGTGCTCTCCGCCGTGCCGCTCGCCTTGCTTGGACCCGTCGTCGCCCTGACCAGCCTCGGCGTCGCCAACAATCTCTACACCCAGATCGGGCTTATGCTGCTGATCGCGCTGTCGGCCAAGAACGGCATTTTGATCGTCGAGGTCGCGCGCGAAAGGCGCGTCAAGGACGGCAAGCCCATTCTTGAAGCGGCGGTCGACGCCGCGCGCCTCAGGTTCCGGCCGATCCTGATGACGTCCTTCGCCTTCATTCTGGGCGTGCTGCCGCTGGTCCTCGCCACGGGCGCAGGGGCGAACGCCCGCAAATCGCTTGGGCTCAGCGTGTTCAGCGGCATGATCGCCTCGACCTGCCTCGCGGTTTTGTTCGTTCCGTCCTTCTTCACGCTCCTGCAAAAGTTCGAGGAAGGCCGCAAGGCGCGCAAAGTGAAGGCGCCGCCGGTCGCGGCGACGCCAGTACATTAGATCGCGATGATTTTGGATCTAATCTCGCGGTCGCGTCTCGATCTTGGCGTCAAAAGGCGCCGCGGTCAGAAATCCGTAACCGGATTGTCTCCTTGCGGCTGATCGTCGATGCATAGAATCGACGAGATCGTGTCGTTCTGCATGTTGAATTGCGGATCTTCGACGAATTTGTAGTAGCCCGGGCCGACAATCGTGCTGGCTCCGCCGAAGCCGGCATGCTCGAAGAATTGCCACGTGCCGGAGGTGATGACGACGGACGAAATCTTGTCGTTCCAGTCGTCGCCGACATAGGACCAGCCCCACCCCGGGGGAACATTAAAGCTCCAATAGTCCGTGTTGACGAAGTTCGCGTCCTGATAGACGGTCATTCCTGGCAGAATATACATGATCTTCTCCTCTTTTTTGTAGAGCGCCTCACCCCAGATAATGTTGCAGGCGGCGCGGTCCCGACTCTGTTGCGTCGACATGTGCTGCGATTTGCGGCCGGCCCGAGGTCGCCGCGCGTGGCGCGC
>Ga0181521_10000179_pt1 | contig 75373 bp, 57 predicted proteins | sample PEATcosm2014_Bin_32_FD_119764 | JGI IMG/M metagenome (GOLD analysis project Ga0181521, IMG submission 119764) | Peatland microbial communities from MTU Mesocosm Facility, Houghton, MI, USA - PEATcosm2014_Bin02_60_metaG | ecosystem: Environmental > Terrestrial > Soil > Wetlands > Peat | place... | reverse complement strand
CAGGGAACGCGACCTCCCCGAAACATCGAATCCACTCTAACCCAGCTCCTCCAGCCGCCCCCTCAAAACCGGACATTTCTACTTTGCTGGGAATAGGACATTTCTACTTTGCCTTGACAGGGTGCGCCGCACTTCAGCGCCTTCCGACTTCCGCGTCGTCGAGATCGGTGAGTGGCTACAGAGGCGGCTCCATCGGTAACACCAACGGCGGTTCCAACAGGAAGTCGAGCTTGGACATCTCCGCGGCGGCATGGCGCACGGATTCCTCGGTGGTGGGTTCGAGCGTGATCACGAACGGCAGATCCCGCTTGTTCTCGTGCGGCAGTTGGAGCACGGCCTCGATGCCGATGTGTTTGGCGGCCAGGATGCCCGACAGCGCCGCAATGATACCCGGCTGGTCGACCACGCGGAACCGCACATAGTAGGAGCGCTTCTGGAGCGTCACGGAGATGGGCTTGTACTTGCCCAGGCGCTGGTGCGCGAACGGCGAGACGCGGGTGGGGCTGCCGCCCAGAATCTCGCGCGCCACGCGCATCAGGTCGCTCACCACGGCCACGCCGGTGGGCCTGGGTCCCGCGCCGCGGCCGTAGTAGAAGGTGTCCTCGCCGTAGGTCCCCCGCACCCAGATCGCGTTGTAGGAACTGCGCACGCTGGCCAGAATCGCGCTCTCGGGAATCAGCGCCGGACGCACCGACAGGATCAGCCCCTCCGGCGTCTGGCGCGCCGCGCACAGCAATCGAATGGTGTGGCCGAGGCGGTGGGCGTACTGGAAATCCATTGGCGAAAGGCGGCGAATCCCTTCCGTGAAAATGTCCACCGGCGTGATCTTTTCGCCGAAGGCCAACGCGGAAAGGATGGCCAGTTTCGAGCGCGCGTCGAAGCCATCGATATCGTTGCTTGGATTGGCCTCGGCGTATCCCAGCCGCTGCGCCTCGGCCAGCACGGTTTCGAGCGGCGAACCGTGCTGCTCCATCTCGGTCAGGATGTAGTTGCTGGTTCCGTTGAGGATGCCATAGAGCGCCACCACGCGGTCGCCCGAGATGCCTTCGCGCAGCACAGCATGAATGGGAATCCCGCCCGCCACGCTGGCCTCCATGGCGACGTTGGTTCCGGCTTGGATGGCGCGCTCCCAGATGTCGGCCCCGCTCAGCGCCATCAATTCCTTATTCGCGGTGACTACGGACTTTTTCGCCGCGATGGCGGCATCGATCACTTCGGCGGCGACGGTGGTGCCGCCGACCAGTTCGACCACGATATCCAGGCCCGGATGTTCGATCAACCGCCGCCAGTCGTTGGTCTTGAAAACCGGCTCCAGCGATTCGGGAATCTGCTTGGACTCGATCAACAGATCGCACACGGCCCCGACCCGCAAATGAAACCCGAGTTTGAGAGCGATCTGATCGGCGTTCTCCGCCAGAATCTTCAGCGTGCCCGAGCCGATGTTGCCCAGACCCACTATCCCTACGTTCACGTCGCGCATAGACCCGCATCATAACATCCAGTGGACGTTTCGCGATTGCCCGGCGGGCGGGCGCGTGGTCTTCGGCAATCTACACTGCGCCGAGCGCTTTAGCCGCTTTGCGCGCGTCGCCCGGCTCGACTGCGATGAGCGCGCTGAAGCGGCCCGCGCCGCCGCACAAGGCGTGCATCGAGGTCACGTTGATGCCCGCTTCCGCCAGTTTGCAAGCCAACTCGGCCACTGCTCCGGGACGGTCTTCGCCGTTTACCAGGAACGCCTTCTGCTTCTTGCCCAGGCTGATGGCGGCCTTCTTGCCGGCGGCGCTGACTCCCGGCGTCTTTTCGCCCACCACGAAGATGATTTCGGCGTTCCGGGCCGATTTCCGGTAGCCCAGCCAGCCCATCAGGTTCACTCCTGAGTCTTTGAAAGCCGTCAAGGCCCGCGCGCCTTCTCCGGTCTTGTGCGGTATTGCCGCTACGTAATACTCCACTCGTGAGATCTCGTCAGCCATTCCCGTGCTCCTTCCCTTAGTAGCTTACACCAAAACAAAAAGCAGGACGCATGTTTTGTCTGAATCCAGGAATGCTCTCGGCAATGATTCTATCCGAAACCTCAGCGCTGCCGGGGAGCCGCACCGGCGGGACGCGCCAGTGTGCGCCAGAGCATGTGGAAGCCGGGCGCCGTGCGGAATCCCGTGCCGTCGATATAAAAGACGCCGACGCCGGGAGTTTCGCTTTCAATCCTTGCCTTGCTCGCACCGCCTTCGTTGTGTGTCTGCAGGTGCGCTCCGGCGGACTTGCGGTTGAGGTCAACCAGCTCGGCATAAAACCTCGCCCGGGCACCCTCCCACGCGACTTCGGAGAACTGGATCCCCACCGCGAAAGAGCCCGGCGAAGCGTCGCGGTCGAGGCTGCGGATATGCCCGGTCAGCGCAGCGCCTCGCGGCACCACAACGTCCCCCTTGTAGCGGACTTCTTCGACGACCCGCGCGTGCAGCGGGTCGCCCACCGAAGCCGTCTTCGAATCGATCGCGGTATCCAGTTCGACAGGGACAAGCAGGCCAGCCGGCAGGTCCACCTCGCGTACCGGCGGCTTGGGAACCTCCGCTAGCGGAGCGGAAGGCGCTTCGAAACTGATCGTCGATTCACTCGCGTATTCGCGGCACTGGGCAAACTCGATCACGTCACGGGCCGCTTCGCCGGTGAAAAACGTCATCGTCAGTTCGGATCGTTTGGGCAGCAGGGCGTCGGAATTGCCGATATGCGCGCGGGCGAAATCGATGCGTATGACGGCTTCGTCGAGGTGCAGTCTGACGGGAATGTCGTCGGCGTGCGCGTCCAGCCGGATCAGGTCCAGAGACGTTGGGTCGAACCAGAAGGAACCTTTGGCGGCCACTATCGCCGAGCCGGTTCCAGTCTGTATGTTCCAGCCGCCGTCCATCAACGGTGGGAAATGAAAATCGTAACGGACCGAACCGCGCCCGGCCAGGTTCTCCTCGCCCCCATACTGCAAACTGACTCTGCTGGCGAAGAATACAGTACGCGCAAAGCCGGCGAACACGCCGTTACCTCTAAAGCCGCTGGACACCATCGACGTTACGTCCTGATCTTCGAAGCGGCGGCCGCCGGGCCAGGCGAACAGTTCCTTCCCGTCTACGCTGGAGACTTCCAGGCGAACCGTATCGACAGGTTTGAAGGAGCGTGAATGCGGATCGCGATGCGAGCGCCCGATGGTCTCCAGGCAGGTGTAGTTGGGAATGCCGGTCATGTCCTGCTGGATCTTCTCCATCGTGCGAGCCAACTGGCCCTCCTGAGGCGATTGACCGGCGGCGCCCGCCGTCACGATGAGGGAGATTGCGAATAGCCACGGACATGTTGTGTTCCGCATTTGCCGCCATCATAACTCGTTGCGGGCCGCTTCACTGACAGTCAAGACGAGTTAGTCCTGATTCTTGCCTCGAAGCGAGCCTCACCCGGTGAACCTGTCCGGAGCCCTGTTACAGGAAGAGGATCGCGTCAACGGCCAACGCCGCCTTCTCGTGAAGCCCGTTGTATGGATGCCGCCGCTATTTCACGATCACGCCGCAGGCAATGCGGTCGCCTGCGTTGCCGGCCGGGTCCGATTTCATATCGTCCGCCTTGGCGTGAATCACCAGCGCGGTTCCGCCGTTTGAGAATATCGAATGGTCGCCCTCAGTAAAGGTCACCCGTGGATTATCCAGCTTGACCTTAGCCACGCCGCTCGGCTTGACGGTGAAGTTCGGCATATCGCCGGCGTGCGGCCCTGCGACGTTTTGCAATCCGTGATGCTTCTGGTCGGGGTTAAAGTGCGGCCCAGCCGACGTAAATCCCGGAGCCTCGCATTTGGCGTTCTGGTGAATGTGCACGGCGTGCTCTCCGGGTGGCAAGTTTTTCAGGTTCAGGGCAATCGTCACACCGGAACCGCCCGGTCCGGCGGCGATGGTGGCAGTCCCGACGCTCTCACCTTTGGCGTTCTTCAGTTCCACTCTGATTGGCTTATCGGCCGCCACAAGAACGGTCGTGCCGCATAGCACCGTTACAACGGCTGCGATGATGAGCTTGGTCATTCGAATGCCTCTAGAGGGAATGATCTCACGAAAGCGGCCGTGGTAGGGACGGGCGCCGGCCGCTTTTCCGCAGAACAAACGGGCGGCGACAGGCGTTACACTGCTTTGGAATGCCTGCTGGCCTCAGCCTCGTCGTCGAACTGGTAAACCTCGGGCTTGACGTCTACCGGAAGCGCCAGCAGGAGCACGTCAGCAAGATCGACCGGCTGCTCGACGAGGCCCGCACGGCCAGCGGGAAGGAGCGGAGCACGCTGCTCGCCAGTCTCTGCGAGGAGTGCGCGCGGCTGATCAAGAAAAAGCCCGGAAACGCACATGCGCTGCACAACTGGGGTGTCGCGCTGTGGTGGCGCGCCGCGCTGGCAACGAGCGGCGAAGCAGAGCGGCTGTATGCGCAGGCGGATAAGAAGTTCTCGCAAGCCCAGGCACTCGCTCCGAGCAAAGGCTCGATTCGTGCGGACCGCGCGGAGGCGCTGCGGTACCGGTCGGCGTTGCACTCCGGCGAAGAGGGGCGCCGTCTGCTGGTCCAGGTCTGCGAGGAATGCGAGAAGCGGGTGGGGATCTACGCCAGTGGCCCGGACGACGCTCGCATGTTCCACACCTGGGGAATGGTGCTCTGGTGGCTGGCTGCAAGGGAGCGGGGCGACGAAGCCAAGCGACTGTACAAAGAAGCGGACGACAAGTTCACGCGCGGTCGCACGCTGGCGCCGGACCAGACGGACGCAGCGGTCGATCGGGCCGAGGCGCTGGTCTGGCGGTCGGCGCTGTACTCCGGAGAAGAGAAGCGAGAGATGCTCCAGCGCGTGTGCGAGCAGTGCGAGGAACTGGCCGGCCGCGGCACCGGTGGCGCACGCATGTTGACAATCTGGGGCAGTGCGCTCTGCTGGCTGGGGACGATGGCGACGGGCGCGGAAGCCGAGCGATTCTACGCCGAGGCGGAGAAGAAGACCTCCCGTGCCTTGAGGATCGATCCGGACACCGCCAACGCCGCGGATCTGAGGGCGCGCGCGATGGAAGGCCGGGCCCTCCTCGAAAGCGGTGAGACGCGCCGCAATCTCCTGACACAAGTCTGCGAGGAATGCGAGCAGTTGGCCGGCGCTAATCCGCAAGACGCCAAGGTGATCGAGTCGTGGGCGCGGGCGCTTGCCTGGCTCGCCACGATCGAGTCCGGCGACGAGGCGGACCGCCGCTTCGCCGCGGCGGAAGAGAAATGCAGGCTGGGCTTGGGGCTTGCGCCGGGCGAACCGCAGTTCGCGTACGGCCTAGTCCGCGCGATGGTGGATCGCGCGGACTTGCACGCTGGAGAAGACGGCCGCGCCCTGTTAACTAGGGCGTGCGACGAATGCGAACGGATGGCCGCCAGGAATCCCGAAGACGCGGATCTGCTCGGCGTCTGGGCGTGCGCGCTGTGCTGGCTGGGAAGGAGGGCTCCGGACGGCTCTGAGGCGGACCACCTCTACGCCGGCGCGGAAGAGAAATGCACGCTGGCCCTGACCATTTCTCCCGTCGACGAGCAGCTCTTGAACCACATGGGTCGCGCCCTTTTCTTGCGGGCCCATCTGCGCAAAGGCGATGATGGGGACTCATTCCTGGCGCGTGCGACGAGCTTGTTCGAGGAGGCGGTACGGGCCAATCCCGATTGCTACACCAGGCTCGCTTTCTGGCCGGAGGTCTTATACCTGCGGGCCAAACGCATGCCTGGTGAAGACACCAGCCGGCTCCTATCCGACGCGGTCGACAGGTATGAGAGGGCGGCGCAAAACGGCGCCCATCCGGATTCGATCCTGAAGAGTTGGGCCACCCTGCTGTGTGCTCAGGCGAGGTGCGCAGAAGGCGACAGATCCGCGGAGCTGCTGCGCGAGGCCAAGAAGAAGCTCATCGAAGCGGTATCCCGCCTACCCAGGTTCGGCGCCTATGAACTTGCCTGCGTGTGCGCGCGGTTGGGAGAGCCCGCCGAATGCCGCTCCTGGCTGGAGAAGAGCGGCGAACCCGGGATTCGCGTCCGGCCCGATGAGATGGCCGCCCAGGCCGAGTTCGAGAGCGTCCGCGAATGCGATTGGTTTCGCCAACTGCTATCGCGCTGACCGTTCAGGCCTGGTCACCAAGTAACCATGCCAAATCCTCGCAAACGACGCGGCACGCACGAGTGCGTGCGCCACGTCGGAATGGCACGGTATTTTCAGTCGTGGCTGATCACGATCTTGCCGAAGTGCTGCGCGGTCTTCATGTAGCGAAACGCTTCGGGAGCTTCGGCAAACGGAAAGACGCGGTCAATCGACGGGCGGAGCCGATCCAGGGCGATGGCCCGGTTCATGGCTTCGAACATCTCGCGCGATCCCACGTAAATCCCCTGCAAGCGCGCGCCCTTCATCATCAGCGGACGCGGATCCACTGCGGCGCCCGGCTCCGCCAGCATGCCGATGAGGCTGATGCGGCCGCCAAAACGCACTGCGCGGAACGATTGTGGCAAGGTTCCGGCCCCACCTACTTCGATGACATGATCCACGCCGGCGCCGCCTGTAAGCTCGAGCACGCGGCGGCCCCACTCCGGCGTCTGCCGGTAATTGATGCCGTCGGATGCTCCCAGCGCGATGGCCCGGGCGAGCTTGTCGTCGCTGCTCGAAGTCGCGATTACGCGAGCCCCGTGGAGACGCGCGAATTGCAGCGCAAAAATCGAGACGCCGCCGGTGCCCAGCACCAGCACCGAATCGCCGGCCCGAATTCCGCCTTCCGCCACCAGCGCATGCCAGGCGGTTACCGCGGCGCAGGGCAGGGTAGCGGCCTCGGCGTAAGAGAGGTGCTCGGGAATCGGAACCAGGCCCTCCGCGTCCAGCACCACGTACTCCGCCAGCATGCCGTCGATGGCGCCGCCCAGCGCGGACCTGGCCCGGTCTTCCGTGAGCGCGCCCGCCAGCCAGCTCTGCATGAAGATGGCGGCCACTCGCGCCCCCGGCTTCACCCGCGTCACATCGGGTCCCACCTCGACCACATCGCCAGCACCGTCGGACAACGGGATCAGCGGAAGTTTCACGTGGCGGCCATACCCGCCGCTCGCCACCACCAGGTCGCGGTAATTCAGGGAATTGGCTCGGACCCGGACCAGCGCCTGCCCAGGGCCGGGCTTCGGTTCCGGTCGTTCGGCCGGCTTGAGCGCGTCAAGCGAAAAGCGATCTTCGAAAACAAACGCCCGCATGACGCGCTTCGCTACTTGGTCTGCCCGGTGTTCTCGACGATGCTGCGCGCCAGGTAATTCTCGATCTTCGAGCTGTTGCGCGCCACTTCGTAATACGCCGCTTTCAACAACTGGTCCTTGGCGTTGCGCAAGTTCTCGCGAATGCTCTGCTGCACGTTCGGGTCGTTGAGCTCGCGCTGGCCGGCGGATTCCTTGGAAATCATCTTGAGAATGCGATAGCCATCCGGGGAGGGAATGATCTTCGAAATCTCGTTGGGCTGCAGCGACAAGATCAGCTTGCGCAATTCGGGCGGCGAGTTGGCCAGCGCCGATTCCGGGATGAATCCGCGGTCGCCGCCGTTCGGCGCCGAGTCTGCGTCCTCCGAGTAGTTCTGCGCCAACTGGGCGAAATCGGCGCCCTGCTTGAGCTGCACTTCCAGGTTCTGGATCTTGGCCCTGGCTTCGGTCTCGCTGCGGGCTTTGCTGTTCCGCAGGTTGCGCACCGGCGTGTTGGGATCGGCCGTAACCAGAATTTGCGCCAGGTGGACCTGCGCCTCCGCCAGGTTGAAACTGGCTTTGTTGGCGTTGTAAAAGTTCGCCACGTCCGCGTCGGTGATGTTGACCTGCGAGGTGATTTCCTTGTTGACCAGCTTCTCGACCGTAAGCCGCTCGCGAATCTGCGCGCGCAGATCGCCAATCGTCATGTGCCGGTCCGCCAACTGGCGGTCGAATCCCTCCTTGGTGAAGGGAGCCTTCATCTTGTTGATCTCGGTATCCACGTCGGCATCTACCGCCGTGAGGCCCAGCTTTTCGGCGCGCTGCAGGATGATCTCATTGGTGATCAGGCTGGTCAACAGGTCCAGCTTCTGCGACATCACCAAGTCCCGGTTGACGGCCTCCGGTTGTTGCGGGTACTGCGTCTGGTAAGTCTTTTCGAGCTCCATGTAGGTGATGGAGTGACCGTTCACCACCGCGGCCACATTGGCAGGTGGCGCGTGTTTGCACGCGGCCTGAAACAAAGCGCACCCCGCCGCCAGGAGCAGAACCGGATAGAGCTTCATCGTGAATCCTCATTGTACCCACACTTTGCCTTGGTGGGGCATGCTTTTAGCTTGCCAACGCCCGCTTGCGGGCGCGATTTTTCTTGGGTCGACTCGGCGGAGCCACTGCGCGCAGCCCGGTGTCCCACTACACTGGAATTATCCATGAAACTCGCGGCAATCGCTCTTTTTTGCCTGGCTTCGCTTTCGCGGGCCGGCTCCGCCTACTTCGCGCCCCAGCACAGGCTGGGCGGGATCGGCGTGGATCGCGACGGCCTCTCCGATGACGCCCTGGCCGAACGCACGCGGCTGATGGTCGAATCGCAGACCTTCATCATCATGCGGGAATCCAAGGCCGTGGCCGGGGCGAAACGGGTGACCACCGATCCCAAGTTGCAGGCCGTGTTTCGCTCCGCCGCCGCAGCCAGCGGTTTCCCGAAGGATGTGCTGGAGGCGATTGCGTATCTCGAAAGCTGGGGCGACGTCAGCGCGGAAAGCTGGGCGGGCAGCCCCAGGGGAATCATGCAGATCTCGCTCGCCACCGCGCGCGGCATGGGACTCAAAGTGGGCCAGGTCACCCGCTACCGCACGGTCAAGGTGAAGGTGCGCGTGAAGAGCGCTGGCGGAAAGGTGAAGTACAAGACCGTCAGCCACCGCACGCCGTACACCGTAATTGCCCGCGATGAGCGTCTGATTCCGGAACGCGCCATACCCGCCGCGGCCACTTACCTGGCGGGCATGGAGCGGACCTTCGGCGGGCGGGACTGGGCCATCTTCGCTTACCACTGCGGGCAAGGATGCGTGGCCGAAATGCAGGAGCTGACGCGCCGCGCGCGCGGCATTCCCAAGGACCGGATCACCGTGCCGCGCATGTACTTCTCCTCCAACCCGGCGTGGAACCGGGAACTCTATCAGGCCATCCAGCAGCAGATGCAGCGCGACTACTCGCCCACTTACTATTTCCGGATTCTGTGCGCCACCCAACTGCTGGCCCTGTACCGTTCCGACCCGGCCGCCTTCGCCGCGCTGGCCGACGCCAACAAGAGCGAGTTCAATACCGCCGGCCGCGCGCCGCATCGCCTTTCGGTGTGGCTGAAGCGCGAGGACCTGATCTTCCGTTCGGCCGAGGACATCCGCGCGGACAACGGCAGGCTGCTGGCAAGAGCTTCCGACCGGCCCGAATTCTTCGGCTACACTTTGCGTTTCCCCGGCGCCGCGGCCGGCGACCGGGAGGAGCTTGCCGCGGCGTCTCCCGCCACGCTCGGCGCCTTGACCTACATCGCCTTCGAGACGCGGCGCTTGTTCGAGGCCATGGGCGCGAACTCGGAGAAGTTCCGGCCGTTGCCGGTTACGGCACTGGTCGAACCGGAGGACGACGCCCAATTGCAGAACCGGCGCGACGAGGTGGCTCACAGCTCGGGGCAGGTTTTCGATATCGATTACTCGGGCCTCCAGCCAATGGAGCTGGAATGCCTGCGCTTTATCCTCGATGACCTGGGCGACGACGGGTACCTCGGCTTCGTCGAAGAAGGCCGCGACAACCTCCACATCGGCTGTTCGCCCAGCTCGCGGGAATTCTTCGCCGCCGTGTTCGAGGAAGCCGCCAGTTCACCAACTCCGTAATGACCGGGAACGCCCGGAACCGGAGGTCTATTGACAGACCGACTTCAGTCGCTCTCTGGCCCCTCTTTCAGCAAGTCCCGCCGCAGCCTGGCTGTCTTCCCGATGGCCGACGCTTTCCGAAAGCGCCGGATCTCCTCGTGATTACCGTTGAGCAGAACCTCGGGCGCTTTCCAGCCTCGAAAATCGGCCGGGCGCGTCCAGTGTGGGCAATCCAGCAGTCCTTCGCCATGACCGGTTTGCTGGAAGCTCTCGAACGCCGCGGAGCTTTCGTTGCCCAGCACTCCGGGCAATAGCCGCGCCGTCGCATCGATCACCACCGCCGCGGCCAGTTCGCCGCCGCTGAGCACGTAGTTGCCGATCGAGAGTTCTTCGTCCGCCAGGCGCTCGGCCACCCGTTCGTCCACGCCTTCGTAGCGGCCGCAGATCAACAGCAGTTCGGCTTCCTGGCTTGCACGGTTGGCCGCGTCCTGGTCGAACAGGCGCCCCTGGGCGGAAAGCAGAATCACTTTCTGCCTGGCGCCGCGCGCGGGCAAGATGGATTCCACCGCCAGGAAAATCGGCTCGGGCTTGAGCACCATGCCTTCGCCGCCGCCGAAGGGCCGGTCGTCCACCGTCTTGTGGCGGTCGAAAGCCCAATCGCGCAGATTGTGAATGCGGATATCGAGGAGGCCCGCATCCTGGGCGCGCTTCACCACGCCATGCGCGAACGGCCCCTCGAAGAACTCGGGGAAGATCGTCAGCACGTGAAAGATCACGATGCGTTCAATTCTCGCAGACCCTCGGGTAACTCCACCGCGATGCGCCGGGCCTGGACGTCGATCTCGACGCAAATCGACCGCGCAAACGGGATCAGCAGTCCGCCTTCCACCACCAGCAGTCCGCAGCCGCCGCCATCCTGCCATGCCTCGACGCGGCCCAGGCGCGCCCCGGACTTCCGGTCCACCACTTCACAGCCCACCAGGTCGGATTGGAAAAACTCACCGGGAGCGATCTCCGTCCGTTCGGCGATGGGGATCCGCACCTCCATGCCCACCAGCAATTCGGCATCCGAGATGGTGTCGACGCCCTGGAACTTGAAGATCAGCGTGCCGTTGTGAAACCAGGTGTGCTCCACCTGATGCGGCAATGGCGCACCGGTACCGCACAGGTACACTTGCCCCAACTCCTGGTAGCGCTCCGGCCGGTCGCTCAGCGCCAGCGCGGTGATCTCGCCGCGATTCCCGCGCGTCTTTCCCAGCCTGGCCACCGTCACCCAGGCATCTTCCGGCAAACTCACTCCAGAATTTCCAGTGTGAAGCGCCGGTTCAGCTTCATCCCCGCCGCGCCCAAAATAGTGCGGATCGACCGCGCGGTGCGGCCTTGCTTACCAATCACCTTCCCCAGATCGCTGGCAGCCACCTTCAACTCCAGCACGGTCACCTGCTCCCCCAGCACCTCGCGGACGGAAACCTCTTCCGGGATGTCGACCAAAGCCTTCGCGATATCCTCAATCAACTGTTTCATGCATCCCGCTCCTCACCCAATGGTAACCGAGAAGGCGGCCGGGCGTGAAGCGGTCTGTCCCAGCCGGCCACCGCGCAGTCCTGGGACGTACACTTGCAGCCGTCGCGCCGTCTCAGGCCGTGGGCTGGGCCGCCGGCGCCGGATGCTTCTCGAGCAACCGCTTCACCGTGTCCGACAACTGCGCACCATGCTGCGTCCAGTGCTCGATACGGTCGTGCTGGAGCGTAACTTGGGCCGGCGACGACACCGGGTTGTAGTGGCCAACCACCTCCAGGTTGCGGCCTTTCGCGGCGCGCTCCTTCTCGATTACCACCACGCGGTAAAACGGCTTCTTTTTGGCGCCAAACCGCGCCAGACGAATCATCAGCATTGATACTCCATGGTCGTTCTAAGAAACTCCTACATTCTCGGCATGTCGCCAAACGGGAACCCCGGGGGCAGCTTCATCTTGCCGAGTTTCCGCCCGACAAAGCCGCCGGACAGGCCCTTCATCATCTTGCGCGCCTGCGCATACTGCTTCAATAACTGGTTGACTTCCTGGACGCTGGTGCCGCTGCCCCGCGCAATGCGCCGGCGCCGGCTCCCATTGATGATCATGTGGTTGTCGCGCTCGCGCGGCGTCATCGAATCGATAATCGCCACCACCCGCTCGATTTCCTTTTCGTCGACCTTGACGTCCTTCAGATCCTTCAGCATCCCCACCTTGGGCATCATGTCGAGCAGCGAACTGAGCGAGCCCAGCTTGCGAACCTGCCGCATCTGGTCGCGAAAGTCCTCGAGCGTATACTCGTTCTCGATCAGCCGGCGCTGCATCTCCATGACTTGCTTCTTATCGATGGCTTCGCCGGCCTTTTCGATAAAGGAGAGGATGTCGCCCATCCCCAGAATGCGGTTGGCCGCGCGGTCCGGGTGGAACGGTTCGAGCGCATCGAATTTCTCGCCCACGCCGACGAACTTCAGCGGCTGGCCGGTGACGTGGCGGATGGAAAGCGCGCCGCCGCCGCGTGCGTCGCCGTCCATCTTGGTTAGGATCACGCCCGTGATGCCCAGCCGCTTGTGGAATTCATCGGCCGATTTCACTGCGTCCTGCCCGGTCATCGCGTCGGCTACGAACAGGATTTCGACCGGATTGAGCTGCTGCTTCAGTTCGCTCAGTTCGCCCATCAACTGGTCGTCGATGTGCAGACGGCCGGCCGTATCCACCAGCAGCACGTCGCGGCCCGTGTTGGCGCTTTCGCGCCGCGCCGCGCGCGCCAGTTCCATCGGCTGCTTCTCTTCCGCCGCGCCCTCGTAAATCGGCTGGCCCGTCTCGCGCGCAATTACCTTGAGCTGCTCGCGCGCCGCCGGGCGGTACACGTCCACCGAAACCATCATCGGCCGATGCCCGTTGCGCGAAAGCCACCGCGCCAGCTTGCCCGTGGTGGTGGTCTTTCCCGAACCCTGCAGCCCCACGATCAGGAACACGCTGGGAGGATCGTTGGCGAACCGCAACTTCGATTCGTGGCTGCCCAGAATCTTGATCAGCTCTTCGTGAACGATCTTGACCACTTGCTGGGAGGGCGAAAGCGCCGTCAGCACTTCCTCGCCCATCGCCTTCTGCTTGATGTTTTCGATGAGCTGCTTGACTACTCGGAAATTGACGTCGGCCTCGAGCAGCGCCAGGCGGATTTCCCGCAGCGCCGATTCCATGTTTTCGGCCGACAGTTTGCCTTCGCCGCGGAGATTCTTGAAAACCCGCTGCAACTTTTCCGAGAGATTGTCGAACATGAGTAATGCCAGGAGCGAAAACCGGCGTCCGGCCGGAGATACCGGCGCAGCAGCCAAGTTTTCTATATTATAGCGTTATTCCTTGGGCGCGATGCGGACGCTGCTGGCCGCCATTTTGCCGGCCCGATCCATGCCCAGTTCGTAGAGCACGCGGGCGCCCGGCCGCAGGTCGGTCGCCAGACCCTCCGCCAGACGCGAGACGTGGAAGAAGATGTCCCGCCCGCCATCGTCCGGACGCAGGAAGCCGAAGCCTTTGGCGTCGAAATAGGTGACTACGCTCCCGGCCTGCTCGCCGGTCGGAGATTCATTCGATTCGGCGCTTTCGCCGGACGCCGCGGACTGTTTGCTGCTCTTGTCGCCAACCCCCTGCTTGATCAGGGACAGGTCGGCTTCCGTCCAGTCCGTGGCCGGCTGGGCTTCGCTGGGAATTGTGAGGTTTGGATTCCGTTTCCGCGCCTCTTCAAACAACCGTTTTTGACTTGCGTTCAAACCAAAGTTCCTCGACGCACCGCACCGCTATACCGCGGCCGGCGCGACCTTTCGCTTCCGAGAGCCCCGCTTTTCGGCCGGAGGCTGCCGGTCGCTTTTCTTCAAACTGCCCATCACCATCGGGGTGACGAATTTCTTCTCGCCGTGATCGTCGAACTTGATCACGATCCGCTCTTCACTGCTGAACATCACTGTGCCCAAACCAAACTTCACATGCTCGACTTGGGCGCCCTGAGAAAAGGTATTGGAAGCCATAGATTTCTTACGCTTTAGTCCTCGGCTGAACAACTGAGGATATAGGATGGCCGGTCGTGGGATTGTCCGGGAGAAAAAAACAGCACGTCTTCCCTTTGATGGTACCAAACCGAACCTATGCTTGTCGAGCGGGAGTATATGATGTCGCGGACGTAGCAATAAAATCAAGATCACCGAAGGTCTGACGCGCCTATACTGATGGCATGAAGCCCGCACACGTGTTCAAGGTGGTTCCCTCGCTGCCCGCCCAGCTCGAAGGGATGCGAACCCTGGCGTACAATCTGCGTTGGTCGTGGGATCACAATACCGTCGAGCTATTCCGGCGGCTGGATAGCGATCTATGGGAGTCCAGCGGCCACAACCCGGTGCGAATGCTGGGGCTGATCGGCCAGGCGCGACTGGAGGCCTCCGCCCGCGATGAAGCCTTTCTCGCTTATCTGCACCACACGCAAATCGCGCTTGGATCGTACCTGTCCGGCGAGTCGAGCTGGTACCGACGCTCCTGCGGGCAGAACGAGGGCGTGCTGGTAGCCTACTTCTCGGCCGAGTTCGGTATCACCGAATGCCTGACGATTTTCGCCGGGGGTCTCGGCATACTGGCCGGCGATCACCTGAAGGCCGCCAGCGATCTGGGCGTACCGCTGGTCGGCGTCGGGCTACTTTACCAGCAGGGCTACTTTCGCCAGTATCTCAACGCCGCCGGCTGGCAGCAGGAAAAGTACGAGGACAATGACTTTCAGAACCTGCCGATCACGCTGGAACGGCGCGCCGACGGGCGCCCGCTGACGGTGGAGTTGGACTTTAACGGCAATAAGATCGCCGCTCAGATCTGGCGGGCCGTGGTGGGTAGCGTTTCGCTCTACCTGTTGGACACCAATGTGGTGCAGAACCGCGCCGAAGACCGCGACATCACCGACCAGCTCTACGGCGGCGGCACCGAAATGCGTCTCAGACAGGAAATAATGCTGGGGATCGGCGGCTACCGCGCGCTGGAGGCGCTTGGCCTGGAGCCCACGGTCTATCACATGAACGAGGGACACTCGGCGTTTCTGTCGCTGGAGCGCGTGCGGCGGCTGATGGAGCGTCACGGCCTCAGCTTCGTCGAGGCGCGCGAAGTGGCGTGCGCCGGCTTGGTGTTCACTACCCACACGCCGGTTCCGGCCGGACACGACTACTTCTCTTCCGGCCTGCTCGATCACTACCTGGGCGACTACGCGCGCGGGCTGGGTCTTTCCCGCCAGGAATTCTACGGGCTGGGCCGCCAGAACCCCACCAACGACTCCGAGGAATTCTGCATGACCGTGCTGGCCCTGCGCATGGCGGCCTTTTCCAACGGCGTCAGCCAGTTGCACGGGGCGGTGAGCCGCAAAATGTGGAAGACGCTGTGGCCCGGCGTGCCGGAGGACGAAATCCCCATCGGTTCGGTCACCAATGGGGTGCACTTCCGCTCCTGGATTTCCGCCGAAATGAACCAGCTTTACGACCGCTACCTGAGTCCGAAGTGGCGCGAAGAGGGCGCTGACGCAGAGCTTTGGAAGCGCGCCGAGACCATCCCCGCCGAGGAGCTGTGGCGCACCCACGAGCGCCGACGCGAGCGCCTGGTGGGCTTCGCGCGGCGGCGGTTGCGCGAGCAACTGGAACGGCGCGGCGCACCGCAGGCGGAAATCGACGGCGCCGACGAAGCGCTCAATCCCGACGCTCTTACGATCGGTTTCGCGCGCCGCTTCGCCACTTACAAACGGGCCACCCTGCTGCTGCGCGACCCGGACCGGCTGGCGCGCATCCTCAACGATCCGCAGCGGCCGGTGCAGATTGTGTTCGCCGGCAAGGCTCACCCGCGCGACGACGCCGGCAAGGTCTTCATCCAGCAGATCGTCAAACTCGCGCAACGCCTCGAGTTCCGGCGCCGGATTGTTTTTCTGGAGAACTACGATCCGGGCGTGGCCCGTTACCTGGTGCAGGGTTCCGACGTCTGGCTGAATACGCCGCTGCGGCCACTCGAAGCCAGCGGCACTAGCGGTATGAAAGCCCTTGCCAACGGCGGATTGAACCTCAGCATCCTGGACGGCTGGTGGGATGAAGCCTGGCGCCCGGCGACGGCGGACCAGCCGTTCGTCGGTTGGGCTATCGGCCGCGGCGAAAAGTACGACAACCAGGATTATCAGGACCAGGTGGAATCGCTGGCGCTGTACGAGATCCTGGAACACGACGTCATCCCGGCCTTTTACGAGCGCGGCGCCGATGGCCTGCCGCGCCGCTGGATCGCGCGCATGAAGTCCTCCATCGCCACCTTATGTCCGGAGTTCAACATGCAGCGCATGGTGACCGAGTACGCCACCGATTTCTACCTGCGCGGCCACGAAAGGCACCAGCATCTGATGGCCGACAACGCTGCCGCGGCCCGCGCGCTGGCCGCCTGGAACAAGCGCATCCGCGACAACTGGGGACAGGTGGCCATCGAGAGCGTGGATGCGCTGCCGGAGATTGAGCTACGGAGCGGCGGCCAGGTGGAAGTGCGGGCGCGCGTCCGCCTAGGCGCCCTCAATTGCGAGGAGGTGTCGGTGGAGCTCTATCTCGGCATGCTGGACGCCGATTTCGAGATCTGCGATGCAGCCGCCGTGCCGATGGAACAGGTGAGCCAGGCCGCCGGCGGCGTGTATGTCTTCGCCGCCCATTCCGCCGCCTGCCGCGAAAGCGGCCTCCACGGCTACACCGTCCGGGTGCTTCCTTACCACGTCGACGAACCGCAGCAGTTCCTGCCCGGCCTGATTCGCTGGGCGAATGCGTAGGACATCGTGGAGCAGGTTCGGTCGGGGACCTGCGCCACCGAAGGCCGCAGTTCTCCTCAGTCGAACAGATGCGGCACGAACTGGCTAAGATTCCCGATCACCGGCGTGGTGGATTCCCGTATGCCCATGCCGCCGGCGGCGTTGCCTTCTTCGTGTCCGATTACCCAACTGCCCAGCACCGCGTATTTGCCGTCGAAGGTCTTCGGCGGCGCCATCGCCTGGTAGATAAATCCCTCCGCGCCATAGGCGCCGGCTGTCTGGATGTCCTGCCCCGGCTGGTGCCAGGTGATGTTGGCGCCCTCCCGGCCCAGCAGCGGCTTCTTCACCCAGCTCATGAGCAGCCCGGGGCCGTCGAAACTGGCTTCCAGCAAGTAAGGGTGCCGCGGATACAGTTGCCAGAGAACGGGAAGCACGCCCTTGTTCGACAGCAGCATTTTCCAGGCGGGCTCAATCCAGATGGTGGACGCTGCGCGAATGTGCCGGGCGAAGGCGTCCTTCATCATCCATTCCCACGGATACAGCTTGAAGACCGACTCGAGCGGCGCATCGTTGGGTCCCACGAAGGTCTGCCCGTTCCAGCCGATTTCGCCGACGGGAAAGGCGGACGCCTGCAGGCCGGCCTGCTGCGCGGTGTCCTGGAGGTAGGTCACCGTCATGCCGTCCTCGATGTTATCCATCGAACAAAAGTCCACGCGGCCGCCGGGCAGGTAGGGCGTCAGTTCTTTCCACAGCGCGATCAGGCGCTCATGCAGCGAATTGAACTGGTCCCGTTTGGGAAACTTGTCCTGCAGCCAATACCACTGGACCACCGCCGCCTCCAGCAGCGAGGTGGGCGTGTCCGCATTGTATTCGAGCAGCTTGGGCGGGTTCACGCCGTCGTAGGCCAGGTCGAAGCGGCCATACAAGGACGGCGGCTCGGCCTCCCACGACGTCTCGATTAGCGGCACCGCGATATCGGGGATGCCCATCCGCGCGTAGAGCTTGTTGTCGATGATGTGCTGCGCCGCGGCCAGGGTCATTTTTTCGAGCTCGTTGGTGGCCGCTTCGAGCGCATCCACTTCCTTGGCCGCGAACTCGTAGAATGCCGATTCGTTCCAGTAGACCTGGTCGCCCGTGTGCCAGATCAAGCCCACTTCCTCGACCTTCTTTTGCCAGTTTCCGCGTGGCTCCGCTTCCACCCGCCGCATTATTCGCCCACTCCTTCGCCGCCGGCGTGCGCGGCTCCCGCGTCGCCGAACCCGCCGCGCTCCACCGATCCCGCTGCCGGGCTATAGGCGCCGGCTGGCGCGGCAGTCACCGTGCCGCCGTTCGATATATAAGCATGATAGCTGCCGTAGTAATACGGATATGGGTGCGAATAGTTCATCGGAACCCAGGTTCCGTCCCAGAAATAGCCGCCCTTGGCGATGGCGTCCTGGCATGCCTGTTCGCTGAATGTGGCGGCGTCACAAGGGTTCGCACGGTCCGCCGAGTTCGACCCGCAAGCGGCCAGCGCCACGCCAGCGGCCACAGTCAAGGTGACCTGGACGGATTTTCGCATCGGATTCCCTCATAATGCTAACGCGACACAACCCCAACTTGTTCCGTAACCTGCCGCTCGAGCGCGATGCCGCACCCTGTCCACCCCGCTACAATGAGGACATGCCGCAATCATTCATTATCGCGGGCCGCGAATTTCGCTCCCGCCTCATCGTGGGCACCGGTAAGTATCGCAGCTTCCAGGAAATGCAGCGCTGCCACGAGGCCACTGGCGCCGACATGGTCACCGTGGCGGTACGCCGCGTCAACCTCACCGACCGCTCCAAGGAATCGCTGCTCGACTACATCGACCGCTCGAAGATATTCATCCTTCCCAACACCGCCGGCTGCTACACCGCCGACGATGCCATCCGCACCGCCATGCTGGCGCGCGAAGTGGGCCTTTCCAACTGGATCAAGCTGGAAGTGATCGGCGACGAAAAGACGCTGTTTCCGGATAACGCCGGCCTGCTGGAGGCCACCCGCACGCTGGTCAAGGAGGGCTTCGTCGTGCTGCCCTATACCAATGACGACGTGGTGAATGCGCGCCGGCTGATCGACGCCGGAGCCGCCGCCGTGATGCCGCTGGCCGCGCCTATCGGTTCCGGTCTGGGCGTACAAAACGCGACCAACCTGCGGATTCTGCGCGAGATGATCACCGAAGTCCCGCTGATTGTCGATGCCGGCGTCGGCACCGCCTCGGATGCCGCCATCGCCATGGAACTGGGAGCCGATGGCGTCCTCATGAATACCGCCATCGCCGCCGCCGATGACGCCGAAAAAATGGCCCGCGCCATGAAACTGGCCGTCGAAGCCGGCCGCCTCGCGTTCGAAGCCGGCCGCATGCCGAAGAAACTTTACGCCACCGCCAGCAGCCCGCTGGCCGGCGTGGTGGGTTCGTAAGGGGAGGTGTCCAGGAGGACGCCTTTCTTGTACGGCTCTCTATCCCCTACTCAGTGCCGGTTTATCGCGGCCCATTGGGCTCAAGCCTGCCCCACCAATGCCGGGCGCGCGTGCAGCCATAATGGAAGGGATGGAAACTCCAGTGACGGTTGTGATTCTGGCAGCGGGCCTAGGGACCCGGATGAAATCGCACAAGGCCAAAGTGCTGCACCGGGCCGGCGGCAAGACGCTGGTGGAGCACGCGGTGGATACGGCGCTACGGCTGACTCGGCCGGAGCGCATCTTCGTGGTTGTGGGCTACCAGGCCGAGCGAGTGCGCGCCACGATTGCCACGCCCGGCATAGGCTTCATCGAGCAGACCGAACAACTCGGCACCGGCCACGCGCTGCTGGTGGGGCGCGAAGCGCTTGCGCATCTCGATGGCTACCTGGTGATCGTCTACGGCGACGGTCCGCTGCTGCGGGCAGACACGGTGCGCCGTCTCATCGAAAAGCTGGACGGCAGCGAAGCCGCGGGCGCGCTGCTCTCGGCCGACATGCCCGACCCCACCGGCTACGGGCGCGTGCTGCGCGGCGTCAGCGACAGGGTGATCGCGGTCGTGGAGCAGCAAGCCGCCACTCCCCGGCAACTGGCGATTCGCGAGGCCAACATGGGCATCTACTGCTATCGCGCCGGCCTGTTCTGGCGGCACGTGAGCGAAATGCGCCCGGATAATCCAGCGCACGAATATTACCTCACCGACATGGTGGAGATTCTCAATCGCGCGGGACACTACGTTATGGCGGTGAAGATCGACGATCCGCGCGAGTGCCTGGGGATCAACGACCGGGTCGAACTGGCGGAGGCGGACCGTCTGCTGCGCGAGCGCAAACTGCGCGAACTGATGCTGGCGGGGGTGACCATTGAGAAGCCGGAGACGGTGACCATCGATAGCGGCGTCGAGATCGGGCTCGATACCGTGGTCGAGCCGTTTACGCGCATTCTGGGCGCCACTACCATCGGCGAGAACTGCCGCATTGGCGCGTCGAGCCTCATCGAGGATTCCACCATCGGCGACGACGTGGTGATCGGTCCGCTGACAGTAGTGACGGCCTCACGCCTCGAGCGCGGCGCGCAGGCCGGACCGTTCTCCCGCCTGCGTCCGGGGAATCACGTGGCGGAAGGTGCGCGCATCGGCAATTTTGTGGAGTTGAAAAAGACCCGCCTGGGCGCGGGCGCCAAGGCCAATCACCTGGCCTATCTGGGCGATGCGGAAATTGGCGCCGCCTGCAATATCGGTGCCGGCACAATCACCTGCAACTACGATGGTGCGCGCAAATCCCCTACCCGGATTGGTGGCGGGGCCTTCATTGGAAGCAACTCCACGTTGGTGGCGCCGCTCGAGATCGGTGACGGCGCTTATGTCGCCGCCGGCTCGGTGGTTACCGACGCGGTTCCCGCGGATTCGCTTGCCGTGGGCCGCGCCCGTCAAGTGAATAAAGAGGGCTGGGCCAAGAAGCGCCGGGCCCGATCAGAGGCCCCGCAAGGGGGCGGAAAGTAAGGCCCCAGGTACGCCATTCAGCATCCGAATTGTCGGTCTGGCAGGCTGTGATTCGGCCTGGTACTCTGATCGGACGAGGCCCTGAACAAGCGTCGGCTGGCTGCGGCAGTGCCCGGCGGTTTGAGGTCGAAAGCCTCGCCAAAATAGGCTGCCACCTGTGGAATTCCTTGCCGCAGTGCCATCCGCCGTCTCACTAATTTGGAGCAAGTCCGAATCGTCGGCACAGATCGCAATGCCGCCTTGGGAGGGCGAGACGGGGATCTGCTGCTAACTCATGGCAAACAAAGACAACAGCGCTTGGCTACCATTGTGGCAATCGGAATGCCTTTGCCCTTTCGGGACATCGGACAGGCCCAGCGGGGGGGTTGCGGAGCATCGATGTGGTTCCCGCCGACTGGGACTCAAAGGGCGGTAGCGTGCGCCCATACTTACTTGAAAGGCATCCATGAACATCGAAAACCATCTTGAGTCGATCTCGGACCAGTGGTTCGCCCTTCGTGTGAAATCGCGCTGTGAAAAGGTCGTCTGCACGATTGCGCGCAACAAGGGGTTCGAGGAGTTCCTGCCGCTTTACGAGTGCCGCCGGCGGTGGTCGGACCGTACACAATCGGTTGATCTTCCACTGTTCCCGGGGTATGTGTTTTGCCGATTGGACCCGCAGCACCGTCTCCCGTTATTGACCATTCCCGGCGTGCTCCACTTTGTGGGCATCGGCAGAACTCCCGTCGCCATCGATGACGCGGAAATCGTGGCGATTCAAAGCGCCGCAAAGTCCGGACTGTCGGCTGAACCATGGCCCTTTCTGGAGGCCGGGCAGCGGGTGCGGCTTGAGGATGGGCCATTGGCTGGACTGGAAGGATTCTTGGTCGAGGTTCGCAAGCGATACCGCGTTGTCGTCTCTGTAACTCTTCTGAAACGGTCGGTAGCCGTGGAGATCGATCGCGAGTGGGTGGCGCCGCTGGACGTAAGCGGGCGCCGCATGGCGATCCCAGCCCCGCGATCGCTGGTCGCAAGTCCTCAGTCCACATAGGCCGGGTTTTCCCGCGCCAGAGTAAGAGCTTCTGCAGTCAATCCGGCTCTGTCGATATCGGCAGGGCAAGAAATCAATCAGTTTTTGCTGACGATACCGAGGGTGAATTTGTGTTGAACAATATGCCCCGTCTTAGAGCAAGCTCCTCGTTGGCACCGCGACCCTTTGTTGCCGCCGAAGAGCCCCAAGACTTTGGGATGCTCACTGAGGAACTGTTTGTGCGCATGCTCCGGCTGGAACGCAAGAGAACAGAGCGTTCCCATCGGCGCTTTGTGCTGATGCTTCTCGATTCCGGCGACCTTCTGAAGGTGGGCAACCACGAGGGAACGCTCGACAAGGTTCTGCGTGCGTTGTCACAGGCAACGCGCGACACCGACATCAAAGGGTGGTACAATCGCGAAGGTGTTATCGGGATTATTTTCACCGAGATCGCTGCCGTCGAAGAAAAGTCGGTGGTGAGATTCCTCTCGACCAAAGTCACCGACGCGCTTTATGACGCGCTGAGTGTCGGGCAAATCAACCAGATCAGGCTCTCTTTCCACGTCTTCCCCGAAGACTGGGACAACGATGGCCCGGATGGCCCGGCCAATTCGACTTTACACCTGGATCTGGCGCGCGGCACCAAAAAGAAAACGCCCACTGCCGTCCTAAAGAGGCTGATGGACATCGCGGGCAGCCTGACCGTCATGGCCCTCTGTCTTCCCGTGCTGATCGCCATTGCATTTGCGATCAAGCTAACCTCGAAAGGCCCCATCCTATTCCGTCAGGTGAGAATGGGCCAATACGGGAAAAAGTTCACGTTCCTGAAATTCAGATCCATGTATGTCGGGAACGACCACGCAATTCATGAACAGTACGTGAAGCAATTCATCGCAGGTGCGCAAGGACTGGAGCAGGGTGGTTCGGACCAGCGAAAACAGTACAAATTGACGGCGGATCCGAGAATCACGCGAGTAGGACAACTGCTTCGCAAGACCAGTTTGGATGAATTGCCCCAATTACTCAACGTCCTGAGCGGAGAGATGTCGCTCGTCGGGCCACGGCCGCCGGTGATGTACGAATTCAAGTGCTACGACTTGTGGCACAAGGAACGCCTTATGGCGGTGAAGCCCGGAATCACTGGCCTCTGGCAAGTGGAGGGACGAAGCAGGGTGAAGTTCGATGAAATGGTCCGCCTGGACATTCGATACGCCAGGTCATGGTCGCTGTGGCTGGACATTAAGATCCTGCTCCAGACACCGCTAGCAGTTATCTCCGGAGATGGTGCATGTTGAGGGTGGACGGGCAATGATTCGAGTCGGCATCATCGGTTATGGCTATTGGGGACCGCACATCGCGCGCAACTTTAATGCTGCCGACGATTGCGAAGTCGCGGTAATCTGCGATAAGAGCCCGACCGCCCAGCAGCGGATTCGGCGCGCCTATCCCGATGTGCGCGCAACGTGCGACGTCTCGGAGGTTCTGCGCTCGCCGCAGATCGACGCTGTCGCAGTGATCACACCCGTTTGGACGCACTTCGAGCTGGCCAAGACGGCTCTCGAAAACGGGAAGCACGTTTTTGTCGAGAAGCCATTTACGTCGACCGCGGCGCAGGCCGAAGAACTGATTGAGTTGGCCGCAAGAAAGCACCTGACGATCATGGTCGATCACACCTTCCTGTTCACGGGCGCGGTGCGCAAGATCCAGCAACTGATCGATGACGGCACTCTGGGCAAGCTCTACTACTACGATTCCACCAGGGTAAACCTCGGGCTGTTCCAGCACGACATTAATGTGATCTGGGACCTTGCCCCACACGATCTTTCGATCATGGACCACCTCGTGAAGTCGAAGCCTGAATACCTGGCTGCGACCGGACAAAACCATTTGAACTGCCACCAGGACGTCGCCTACATCACCGTCTACTTGAGCGACAACGTGATTGCCCACTTCAACGTCAACTGGCTGTCGCCGGTCAAGGTGCGCACCACCCTGTTGGGGGGCGAGAAGAGAATGGTGGTGTGGAACGACCTGGACGCCGACGAGAAGCTCAAAGTATACGACAAGGGCGTGGAAATCAAGGCTGGCCAGGGCGTATACGACGTGCTCGTGAGTTATCGCACTGGCGACATGTGGGCACCCAAGGTCGAACAGACTGAAGCGCTGGCCGCGGAGATCCGGTACTTTATCGACTGCATTACCCGCGACGAAGTGCCCTTCAACGACGGCATCGCCGGTTTGCGGGTAGTCAGGCTACTCGAAGCGGCCGACCGGTCGATCGCAGACATGGGTGCGGCGGTGCGTTTATGAGCGACTACTTGTGCATCTCACAGGACGTGAAGCTTGGAAAGGATGTGAAGGTCTCCAAGTTCATTAACCTCTATGGCTGTGAGATCGGCGACAACACGAAGATCGGCGCTTTCGTCGAGATCCAGAAGAATGCAAGAATCGGCAAACACTGTAAGATTTCCAGCCACACCTTTATCTGCGAAGGAGTCACGATTGAGGACGACGTCTTTGTTGGGCACGGAGTTACGTTTATCAACGATAGCTATCCACGAGCTACCACGCAAGACGGAGGGCTACAGACTGAAGCGGACTGGACAGTCGAAACTACCGTAATCAAGCGGGGGGCGTCAATTGGATCGGGGGCCACGATCCTCTCCAATATAACGGTGGGTGAGCGGGCTATCGTCGGCGCCGGCAGTGTTGTAACTAAGAGTGTACCGGCCGACACGGTTGTTGCGGGAAACCCGGCCCGTGTTTTGCGAGCGCTAGCGTCAGAAACGTCTCGAAAGAGTGAGTGAGCGGTCGTTGGTTGTACAATCATGACAAGAGTCTACGAACTTGACGCTTTGAGCGACGCACGCTGGCCGCAATTCCTGGAGCGGCACAAGTTGGCCACGGTGTTTCACAGCCGAGAATGGCAGGATGCGCTACAACGGACCTACGGCTATGCGGCCACGGTGATTACAACGTCTCCCCCGCGGGCGGAGTTGACGAATGGCCTGGTGTTTTGCCGGGTTCAGAGCTGGCTTACCGGGCGGCGGCTGGTCGCCGTTCCGTTCTCCGACCACTGCACTCCGCTGATCGATACCGAGGAAGTGCTAGGACGGCTGCTCTCTCACCTGAAGCAGGAAGCGGATCAGGGAAGGGAAAGGTACCTCGAAATCCGGTCAAACGGTGGAGGCGCCGAACTCGCCGCCGGGCTGGGTGATTCAGCGAGGTTCTGCCTGCATCGGATTGACCTGCGCCCAGGCCTGAGCGAACTCTTCCATGCTTTTCATGAGAGCTGTATTCGCCGCAAGATCGCCCGGGCACAGCGAGAAGGCGTGACCTATCAAGAGGGGACCTCGGAGGAGTTATTGCTGAAGTTCTACGAACTGACGGTGATGACCCGCCGCCGGCAACAGATACCCCCCCAGCCGCTGTCTTGGTTTCGGAACTTGATCGCGTGCTTCGGGAATAGATTGAAGATTCGGCTGGCTACCAAGGACGGTCACCTGGCGGCCGGCATTCTCACGATCCGCAGCAAAAGCACCATGACTTACAAGTACGGGTGTTCCGACCCGCGGTTCCATAAGTTCGGGTCCATGCAACTGCTGATCTGGAAGGCCATTCAAGATGCCAAGGAGAACGGCCTTTCGGAATTCGACATGGGGCGTACGGATTGGAGCAACGAGGGGCTGCTCACTTTCAAGGACCACTGGGGCGGCAAGCGCTCTACGCTTCTGTACTTTCGCCATCCAGCGCCTAAGTCGCAGCCGAGCGCGGTTCACGTTCCGATGCGCATCGCCAAACGGATTGTAGCTTTGGCGCCAAGCAGTCTCTTGACCGCTGCAGGCGCCATGTTGTACCGGCATATCGCGTGACGACGGGTCGACGAGGGCGGCTTGACAGCAACAGTTTCGCTTTTCGAATAGAACCAGGTTGAGACAAAGGGGTGTGGGAGTTAGAAATGGCTGAGACGACTCGAATTCCGTTCTTGGATCTCGTATCGCCGCACAAGGAACTGCGCGACGAGATAGTTGACAGTGTTAACTCAACACTGGATACAGCCGGCTTCATAGGTGGCCCGGTGGTGGAGGCATTTGAGCGGGAGTTCGCCGCCTTCTGCGGTGTGTCGCAATGCGTCGGGGTGGGCAGTGGAACGGACGCACTTCGGTTTGCGCTAATGGCGGCGGGCGTGGGCGAAGGCGACGTAGCCGTAACCGTCCCGAACACATTTATTGCGACAACCGAGGCGATCTCTCAGACCGGCGCACGGCCTGTCTTCGTGGATATTGACGAGCGGACCTATAATATGGATCCGCAGAAGCTTCAGGACTACTTCGAGAGCGAGTGTCGCGTCGATGGCGACACTGGCTACTTAGTAGACCAGAGACTAGGGCGGCGGGTTGCAGCCGTCGTTCCGGTGCATCTCTACGGGCAGACCGCAGATATGGACCGGATAATCGAGCTTTCGGAGCGGTATAAGGTTGTTGTTGTCGAAGACGCGTGCCAGGCGCACGGAGCGGAGTACTTTTCAAACAAGGATGGCTGTTGGAAGAAGGCCGGTTCGATGGGGACGGCGGCGGCATTCAGCTTTTACCCAGGCAAGAACCTTGGAGCTTGCGGGGAAGCCGGGGCGGTCACGACCAACGATGAGAGGCTCGCCCAGAGAGTTCGGATGGTGCGCGATCACGGCCAGGTCGAGAAGTATTATCACGAAGTGGAAGGGTATAACGGTCGGCTGGATGCGATTCAAGCCAGTATCTTGCGGATCAAGCTCAGGCATCTCGTGGAAGGGAATGAAAAGCGTCGGGAATGTGCCCGACGATATCGGGAGGTCTTGGGACCGAGACAAGATGGGATAGGGCTCCCCTACGAGCCTGTTTGGGCCAAGTCGGTTTACCACCTCTACGTGGTCCGCGTTGAGGACCGCGACCGACTGCAAAAGCACCTTGCCGCGGCAAACATTGGTACGGGGGTTCATTATCCCATACCGCTCCACTTGCAGAGAGCCTACAGCAGCCTAGCCCACAAGACCGGGGACTTTCCAGTTTCCGAGCGAGCGGCTGCCGAAATAATCTCGTTGCCCATGTACCCAGGGCTAGACCATGAACAGCAGAGTCGCATTGCCGAGAAGGTGATGGAGTGTGTTTGCCTTACGCCCACTCTGACCGCCGCCAAGACGGGCCGCTAGACATGACGAACGGAAGGCGGTCGGCGGTCTGTATCGTCGTCGAAAACCTCCCAGTGCCTCTTGACCGACGGGTGTGGAAGGAGGCATGTGTACTCCGCGACGCGGGGTATCGGGTCTCAGTTGTCTGCCCTAAGGGGACCGGGACTTTGGGAGCGAGTTATGAGAACCTCGAGGGTATCGAGATCTACCGGCATCGCAGATGGGAAGCCTCCCAGGTGGCGGGATACCTGCTGGAATATATCCTGGCCTTGGCTGCCGAGTTCTATTTGACTCTCAAAGTCTTCGCCCGCACGAGGTTTCGTATCCTGCAAGCGTGCAACCCGCCGGACACCATCTTCCTTATCGCACTACTCCTCAAGCCCTTCGGTGTCCGGTTCATCTTCGATCATCACGATCTTTCGCCTGAACTATTCGAGTCGAAGTTCGGTAGGGGATCCGGCCTTTTCTATGAGCTCACGAGATTGGCAGAGTCTTGGTCGTTCGCAGCATCGAGAGTCTGCATTGCTACCAACGAGTCATTCAAGGACATCGCTGTGTCGAGGGGCAGAAAGCGGCCGGACGATGTCTTCGTGGTACGAAACTGTCCTGACCTCACCAGCGTGCGCCGCCGACCGCTTTCATCCGACAGTAAGTTCGGCAAGTCCCTGTTAGTGGTATACGTGGGCTTCATGGGACCACAGGACGGCTTGCACCTGCTGCTTGATTCGATCGAACACATAGTAAGACACGAACATCGGCAGGACACTCACTTCGTGCTTGTCGGGGGTGGGACGGAGCTCCCCATGCTGCGATCTCGAGTTGCCAAAAGCGGGCTAGACTCTTTTGTGAGCTTTACGGGCCAGGTTCCCCATGACCAAGTAGGCATGTATCTCTCAAGTGCCGACGTGGGCGTGGCGCCTGATCCGAAGACCGCGATGAATGACAACTCAACCATGATCAAGATCTTTGAATACATGGCCTATGGACTGCCGGTAGTGCTTTTCGCCCTGAAGGAAGGCCAGCGCACAGCCGGGCCATCGGCTTTGTATGCTTCGCCCAACGATCCCATCGATTTCGCTAACCAGATCCTGAGCTTGCTCAACTGCGAAGATCTTCGCCGGCGACTGGGAGAGTGCGGCCGCTCTCGGGTTGAGCAAGGCTTGAACTGGGAAGCCGAGAAGGACACCCTGCTCGCTGCTTACGAAAGAGCCCTTGAGTAAAAGCGCCAACTCGGCCACCCAGCCCGTGGGCGAGTAACAGAAGACCTCAAACAATGACGAGATCCGTTCGATCCTTAGTGGCCATTTGTTCCTTGCGTGCAACTCATATAGCTCTTATTGCATTGCCGCTATTATCGTTGCGTTGCTATTCGGCTGACGTCGTATTCATCGGTGCGTCAGACCACTCGTCCCTGGAAATGCGGGAACTGGAGACCGCTGCCACCTTCTATGGTTTGGATCTCAAGGTCGTTACGCCTGGTTCCCATCACGACGGCTCTGCAATCGGCAAGGCTGTTGGGCAGAACGCAACCAAGGCAGTAGCCATTGCGGCAGACTCGCTTGCTCTTGTCGATGAGAACGCACTCCTGCAACATCTGACGCGACCTTCTGGAGCCAGCGTGCCGCTGCTCATCCTCGGAGTTACGCCAGAAACGGACGCGACCCTCCTGCGCGCCTGGTCTGGCGGTGCGGCGACCGGCTGCAGACGCCTCGAAGGCGCCGGCCCTCGTCGGTATACGATTAGTCGCCTAGAGGGCTTTACCCGGCAGCTAACCGACCTGGCGGTTCCGTTCCAGGGAAGCGGCACAGCCTACTTTGCGCTGAGTAACGGCAGCACAGCCAAGCTCATCGCGGAGATTCGAAACAACCGTGAAGTCCACCCCGTATTCATTGAGACCGCCCAGCATCAAGTCAAGGTGTTCCTGGGCTGCGCAGTACGTTCCTCGGACGACGCCAGAGCGGAATCCAACATAGACCGTCTGGTGAATGAATTCCCGGAGATCGCACCCGCCATGATGTTCGTTAGGTATTGCGCCGGCGACGCGGGCTGGCACGCCGTCAATCATTACGCAAACCTCACGATTGACGATCCGTGGCTCCGGGAGCCATACGGATACCTGAACTACAAAGACCTCCTAGTCGAGATGGAAAAGCACGACTTCCACACGACTATCGCGTTTATTCCGTGGAATTACGATCGCAGCCAGCCTGAGGTTGTTTCGCTAGTCCGCAACCACCCCGACAGATTCTCTATTTGCATTCACGGAGACAATCACGATCATAAAGAGTTTACCGACTATCGGAGCAAGTCCCTGGCTGCTCAAATTGTGTCCCTTAAGCAATCCCTGGCCAGGATGGACAGGTTTAAGACGCTAACAGGCATTCCGTACGATAGGGTGATGGTGTTTCCCCACAGTATCGCGCCGGAGAGGACCCTCGAAGCACTCAAGGCATACAATTATCTCGCTACTGTCAATTCCTCCGACGTTCCGATGGATCGAGCCGACCCGTCGGTCCGACCGCTCGCGCTGCGCCCCATTTCAGTCTCGTTCGCCGATTTTCCAAGTGTCACGCGTTACTCGGTTGAGGAGTCACCTCTCCCGAGTGGATTCATCCAGATCAATCAGTTTCTCGATAATCCTTTATTCTTCTACTGCCATCACGAATTCTTTGCCGGGGGCATCGGCGCGTTCAACGGAGTGGCGGACGGAGTGAAGAACTTTGAGCCGGATACCCAGTGGCGAAGTGTGGGGGATATTGCCACGCACCTCTACCTAGTGAAGCTGCGAGCGGATCTAAACTGCTACGACGTGCTGACGTTTTCGAGCAGTTTGTCCCTGACCAACACTTCTCAGGAGGAGTCGCGGTTTTACGTCACAAAGCAGGAGACCGGTCGCGCGGCAATAGCCTCAGTCAGTGTGGACGGTCAATCCTGGCCGTATCGACTCCACGACGGTCGTGTCGAGCTCACTTTGGCTATCCCGACGGGCAGAACTCGTAGCGTCGTCATCCAGTACGAGAACGACCTCGAGTTGGCGTCGGTTGATGCATCGAGGACCTCGGCCCGGGTTTTGTTTCTTCGAATGGCCTCGGATTTCAGGGACATAACGTTACCAAATTATAGCGCTGGGCGCGCCGTAGTTCGGTTCTATTCCAGGCACAAGTCAGCACGCGCGCAGTTGTTTATGGGTGCGTCTGTCTTGATAGGGTGTTGCGTGTTTGGGGTCTTGCTCGTGTGGGGGTTGATCAGGAGACTGAGCCGACTGAAGCGAACGATGACACCGACGGGATGGCTCGGCGCGAAGGACTTTAGTTCATGAGACTGTCAATCGTAATTCTGTGTTGGAACGACCTCAAGGTGATCAGTGAATGCTTGCGGTCCATCTACTCGGGAACACATTCAACTCAATTCGAGGTGATCGTGTCCGACAACGGATCCACCGATGGATCGGTGGAGTTCATGCACGAAGCGTTCCCACGGGTTCGCGTCATTGAGAACGGCGCAAACCTCAGGTTCTCAAAGGGCAATAATGTCGGCATCCGCGCTAGCACGGGCGAGTATGTGTTGATCCTGAATCCTGACACTATTATTCACGAAGGTTCCCTTGACCGCTGGCTTGAGTTTGCCGACAGGTACCCTGAAGCCGGGGGCTTTGGATGTCGCGTGCTGAATCCCGACGGTTCCTACCAGGGCTCGGGCCGGCCGTTTCCTACGATCTGGCGCGAGTGGCTGGCAGCGCTCTACCTGCGACCCCTCGGCCACGTTTCCGACATCTTCACTTCTGACAGGTACGTCCGATGGAAGGGCGAAACTGAACGGGCGATTGACTGGCAGTCCGGCTGCTGTTTGCTGGTACGCGCGGAGCTGCTGAAACGGATAGGCGGCTTTGACGAGCGGTTCTATTACTATTACGAGGACCTCGATCTCTGCCACCGCATCTGGGATGCCGGCTACCCCATCGTCTACACGCCCGAAGCGACCATCACCCACCTGGGGGGTCAGTCGACGACTGAGCGTTTTCCGATCCCATTCGAACTCGACAAATATCGCAACCGCTACCGGTACTTTTACAAATACTTTGGCAGGAAGGGTGTGCGTAGTTGTCGTCGCACTTCGTTGGTTTGGATTCGGGTGCGCCAGATTGGATACGGGCTCATGCAGATCCTAAAGCCGTCCGGTGGCCTGAAGAGGCGGCTAGAGTTGTACCGCGCCGCGGCGGAGTGGAACAGGCGCATTGACCCGGTTCAGCTCGTGGAGAAGGGGAAAGAGCCGGAAACAGACTCGCCTCTCCCTCTCCATGTTCCACAGTAGGTGTTAGCAACCATCTCAGTTTTGAGGTTCATATGGAGATTCGGGTAGAATCGAGGCATCTCGGAGACGCTGTTGTTCTTGTGCCTGACATTTTCCAGGACAGCCGCGGGTTTTTCATGGAGACGTTCCGGGAAGATCACTTTAAGGCTTTGGGGCTACCTTGCCACTTCGTCCAGGACAACCACTCGAGATCGGCGAAGGGCGTTGTACGGGGACTGCACTTCCAGTGGGATCCGCCAATGGGAAAGTTGATGAGAGTCTCGTTGGGGAGCGCTTTTCTGGTTGCGGTGGACATAAGAAAAGGGTCGCCCACACTCGGGCAGTGGTTCGGCATTGAGGTCTCGGCGGAGAACCGCCGGCAGCTTTGGGCTCCAGCGGGGTTCGCCCGAGGCTTCTGCGTCCTGTCTGAGACAGCAGAGATTCAGTATAAGTGCACGGGCCTGTACAACGACAAGGCCGAGTCGGGGGTCCGGTGGAACGACCCGCAAATCGGTGTGGAGTGGCCGGTCGAGCAGCCTACGCTATCGCGAAAGGACCGCGAAGCCCAAACTCTCGAACAATGGCTCGGCAAACCGGAATCCAACCATTTCCAATTCCACCTGTAGATACTAGGGACAAGGGGACAACTCATGAAACTGCTGATCGCTGGCGGCGCAGGCTATGTAGGCTGCGTCCTCATACCAAAGCTGCTCGACAGAGGATACAAAGTTGACGTGGTGGACTTGTTCTGGTTCGGCAACCATTTGCCGCGTCAGGTCGGAGTCCTTGAGAAAGACATCTTTCAGCTTACCGTCGAGGACCTGGAACCGTATGACCAAGTGATATTCCTCGGCGGCCTCTCTAACGACCCCATGGCGGAGTACTCACCAAGTAAGAACTTCATTTTCAACGCGGCAGCTCCGGCCTACTTGGGTTATGTGGCCAAGAACGCTAAGGTTCGACGGTACATATACGCGTCTTCCTGTTCGGTGTACGGGTACACTGAAAATGAGCTATACGACGAAACCCGGCCAGTGGCATCCAGTTACCCGTACGGTATCTCCAAGCTGCAGGGCGAGCAGGCAGCGATGCAGATGGCCGACGCTAACTTCTCGGTGATCTCGTTGCGTAAAGGCACGATTTCGGGGTACAGCCCTCGCATGCGCTTCGACTTGATCATCAATACGATGTTCAAGTGCGCCATGAAAGACCGCACAATCACCATCAACAATCCCGCGATTTGGCGGCCGATTCTCAGCATCGAAGACGCGGCAACCGCATACACCCGCGCGATCGAATCAAACGAACGAATCTCTGGCATCTTCAATATCGCGTCCGGCAATTACACTGTAGGAGAAGTCGGCGACCTGGTGAGAAGTACGGTCGAAGATCGGCTCGGACATCGCGTGGGACTGACGATCAATCACAAGCAGGACTTCCGAAACTACAAGGTGAGCATCGAGAAGGCACAGAACGTGCTGAGCTTTCATCCCGCGCACGACGTTCGATCGATCGTTTCGAACCTCATTGATAATATGGAGAAGTGCAACGATTGGGATAACCCGCTCTACTCGAACATCTCGAGTTTTAAGACGCTGGAGAACGGCGTGGAGACCTACGCGATGGTGAGGGCGGCAGCGCGATGAGGGTCATGGTGATCGGCTCCAACGGTCAACTGGGGACGGACACGGCGCGCGCCTTTGAAAAGAATGGCGACGAAGTGGTAGGTCTGACCCACAGTGACATTGAAATCGCCAATTGCGATTCGGTGTTTGACTCGCTACGCGAACTGCAGCCGCGGATCGTCGTGAACACGGCGGCAATGCATCATGTAGACAACTGTGAACGAGAGCCGGAGAAGGCGTTCGCCGTGAATGCGATTGGGGCCAGGAATGTCGCTCTCGCCGCACGGGATATCGGCGCGCTTCTTATACACGTCAGTACGGACTACGTCTTTGACGGAACCAAGACTAGCCCGTACCTGGAGACTGACTGTCCCCGGCCCCTAAACGTATACGGGAATAGCAAGCTTGCCGGAGAGCATTTCGTCCAGGCGATTGACGGGAGGTATTTCGTAGTGCGTACGTCAGGCTTGTATGGCAGGGCTCCCTGTCGGGCTAAGGGCGGCCGGAACTTTGTCGAGCTGATGTTGAAGCTGGCTCAAGAGCGAGGTGAAGTTCGGGTCGTGGATAATGAGCGGGTTAGCCCGACGTCCACCAGCGAGCTCGCCCGCCAGATACTGCAACTGAGCCGTTCCGACGCTTACGGCCTGTACCACGCGACTGCAGAGTCGGCCTGCTCATGGTATGAGTTTGCTCAAACGATCTTCATGCTTACTGACACTAAAGTGCACGTAAAGGTTGCTTCGCCGGACGAGTTTCCGGCCAAGGTGGCCCGGCCCAAGTACTCAGTCCTTGCCAACCGCGCCCTGAAGGCCGCCGGGTTGAACACCTTTGGCCCATGGCAGGATGGTCTTTGCGACTACCTTGGCGTCCCTCGGCTTTGTACGACGGGGCAAGCACAATGACGCGATACGTGATCGTCACTCCAGTACGGGACGAAGAGAAGCATGTTGCGGCCACTATTGAGTGTGTCGCCAGGCAAACTGTGCGGCCCGAAGAGTGGGTGATAGTCGACGACGGATCGACGGACCACACGGGTGAGATCGTCGATCGGTACGCCGCGCAGGTACCATGGATTCGCGCTGTGCACCGGTCTAACAGGGGGTTCCGCAAGTCGGGCGGCGGCGTCATGGAGGCAGTTTATGACGGGATCGACGCGATCGAGTCCGACGAATGGGACTTCATTGTGAAGCTGGATGGGGACTTGAGTTTTCCGGCTGACTATTTTGAGAAGTGTTTTGAGCACTTCAGCGAACGACCGCGGCTAGGTATCGGCGGAGGCGAGATCTACCACGACGTGGGTGGGGAACTGCGGCTCGAGGCAAATCCCAGGTTCCACGTTAGGGGCGCAACGAAGATTTACAGAAAAGCGTGCTGGGAGGCCATCGGTGGTCTGTGGGCTGCCCCGGGGTGGGACACGATTGACGAGGTCAAGGCCAACATGCTCGGCTGGGAGACCGGCGCCTTCGACGATCTTCGCCTGGTTCATCATCGGCTCACAGGATCTGCGGAGGGGCTCTGGCGCGACCGTATCAAACATGGGTTGGCGTGCTATATCTCGGGATACCACCCGCTGTTCGTTGCTGCGAGCTGCTTGCGCAGACTGGTTCACAAGCCGTACGTTCTCGGATCGCTCGGGCTGTTCCTTGGGTTTGTCAAGGGTTACGTGCGTCACGTGCCAAGAGTAAATGATCCGCTTCTGATCCGTTATATACGCTCGCAGCAATTGAGGCGCCTTTGCGGACTCCAGACGATCTGGAGATGAGTCGCAGTGGAACTACGTTTCAAGATCGCTACGGATCGTTAAGATAGCTGGTTTACTATGTGCGGAATCTGCGGCAAACTGAGCTTCGAGCAGGGCACGAGCGTTGATGCGGGCCTCGTTCGAGGGATGCTGGATACCATCCGACACCGCGGCCCGGATGATGAGGGACTGTACCTCGGGTCGCAAGTGGCGCTTGGCCACAGACGGCTCTCGATCATCGACCTCGGCGGGGGCCATCAGCCGCTTTCGAATGAAGACGGCACGATTTGGATTGTATTCAACGGAGAGATTTATAACTACCGCGAGTTGCGGGCCTTTCTCCTCACCAAGGGGCATGTCTTCAAGACGCACTCGGACACTGAGACTATCGTCCACCTGTATGAGGAGCTAGGACCGCAATGCGTGGAAAAGCTCCGAGGGATGTTCGCCTTCGCTATATGGGATGAGAGCAAAAGAACTCTGTTCCTGGCGAGAGACCGTGTGGGAATAAAGCCTCTATACTATTGCCTCGCCGATAAGGGGTTAGTGTTCGCCTCGGAGATCAAGGCAATTTTGGCGGACCCTGCAGTAGATCGGCGGATAGCGCCTGAGCTGATCGATAGGTTCTTGACGTTTCTGTATCTTCCGGGCGAGGAGACGTTACTCAAGGGTATCGCTAAGCTGGCTCCGGGGCACTATCTGGTGGCGAAGGACGGCAGGGTGGAAGTTAAGCAGTACTGGGACCTTCGCTTTTCCAAGCCTGCCGGGAGTCGAAGTTTCGAAGATGCGAAGGATGAGTTGTTAAGTCTGCTGGCCGAGACTGTGGAACTACACATGATCGCGGACGTGCCGGTGGGTGTCCTGCTGAGTGGTGGGGTGGACTCAACGGCGGTGCTGAGCTTCGCCGTAGAGAGGACGGAAAAGGAGGTTAGCAGCTACACTGTAGGCTTTTCGGATCCTGGCGTTGCCGACGAGAGACCCTACGCCAAGCTGGCTGCAGAAGCCTTCGGCAGCCGTCATCACGAAATGTCCATGTCGGCTGCTGATTTCGCCGGTTTCATGCCGCAATACGTGTGGCACATGGAGGAGCCGGTGTGCGAGCCACCGGCCATTGCCCTGTATTATGTTTCGAAGCTTGCCCGAAACTACGTCAAGGTACTCCTGTCGGGAGAAGGCGGCGACGAGGCCTTCGCAGGCTACAGCAATTATCGCAATCTTCTGTGGCTTGAACGCTTGAAGCGTGGCTTGTCTGTGTCTAACGGCACGGTGGCGCGGGGACTTTCCCTTGCTAACTCGCTCTTTCATTCCCAGCGGGTGGCAAAGTACGGGCCGCTGATGAGTTCCCGGTTCCCCGATTACTATTTCAGCCGCACATCGAGTCCCTACCGCTACGCCGGAAACGGATTGGGGAAGTTGTATTCCAGTGATTTTGCCCGGTCCATTGACCGCGAGCACACGCTCGAACCCGTGCGCCGGTTGCAGGAGCATGTCCGAGGCGAGAACACCCTCGACGCGATGCTGTACATCGATACGAAGACCTGGCTTCCCGACGACCTGCTGATCAAAGCCGACAAGATGACCATGGCCAATTCGATCGAACTGCGTGTGCCGCTGCTCGATCACAAGGTCCTTGAGTTTGCGGCCGGCCTGCCCTCCCGTCTGAAAGTTCACGGCTGCACTACCAAATACCTCGCCAAGAAGGCGCTGGAGGGCCGCGTTCCCAAGCCCATCCTGGACCGCCCTAAGACCGGCTTTCCGGTTCCTTACGAGGCCTGGTTGCGGAAGGATTTGCGGGGCTGGGTGCGTGATATTCTGCTGGACAAAAGAACGACGAGCCGAGGGTACTTCGACGCGGGCCGTGTGGAAAGGCTCGTGTCTTCAAGCGAAGACCATGGCGGCAACTTCAAAGAGATCTTTTCGCTGGTGACGCTTGAGTTGTGGCACCGGGCCTTCGCCTGAATCGAGTCTACCCCTGGCAGGGACTTCGCTACCCTTCGAGGGGGATCCGGGTACCCGCCACGGCGGGTAGGCCGTCATCAAGATGCCGTCACAGACTGGCCGGACAACAGAGTTTACAATTCGAGAACGACTGAAGGTCGGAATCTGCTGTTATGGCCTGGGTCCAGCCGACGGATCCGCCTGCGCCCCGCTGTCCGCTGAAATCCTCACGTAGGCCGACGCTTGGCGCCAATTGTGGAATCCAATAACTTTCGGAAACTGAAGGTTACCAACCATTTTCACTCTTGTGGAGAGCAGGCGCTTGGATTCTACTGGTTGTAGTATGCGCATAACCTATCTTTCAATCGCCACAATTGCTTGTTCCCTCGTGGCGCCGAGCCTGGTCTTGGGAGGCACGTACTACATCGCCGCCAACGGTTCGGACTCCCAAGACGGCATGGAGAAGACCCATGCATCTGGTTCAACCGGTCCTTGGCTTCATGCGCCCGGGATGCCGAGTTGTTCCGGCAGTTGTGCGAGCCACACCCCAACTGCAGGGGATCGGTTCATCTTTCGGGGCGGCGACGCCTGGCACTTCGGTAACTCCAGTGCGTCGCCCTATGTCGGCAGTGGAGGTTGGACCTGGAGCGGCTGGAGCGGAACCAGCGCCAGCAACATGATCTATGTCGGTGTGGACCAAACCTGGTACTCGGGAAGCTCGTGGGCGCGACCGATCCTCACCGCTGACAATCCTACAAGCACGAGCGCAGTGGCCAGTTGCGCTTATCGGATTGGCGGCTCCGGGGGCGCTAATCAGATGGTGGTGTTGAATGGCGTCAAGTTCATCCAGTTCGATAACTTCGAGATGACTGGCTTGTGCTGGAACGATACAGGCACGGGCTACCAGGATCAGTATATCAACCACAACGGAGCTAGTGCGGGGAATGGGAACGGCTATATCATCTCCAATGTCTATATACATGGCTGGACGCACACGGCATTCAGATGCGGCAGTGGGGCATGCGGGGGCGCGGGGGCATTTGAGGGATACAACCAAGCTGGTGGAGTTACGCTAGAGTACAACGTGGTTGATGGCTCGGACTCGGACGACACTACTCTGGATACGATCTTCGCGGATGGCTATATCGTCCAGTATAACGTGATCCGTCATGTAGGTGGTTCAAGCGTTCCAAATAACTGTCACCTCGTTCACGACAACCTGTTTGAGTACATCAACAACTCTACCGATGGAGCAGAGCATTCGGACGTCTTGATGTGCTACGGGGAGGCTGGACTGGGCTCCAGCAACCCCAACATGTTTTACAACAACGTATTCCGATATATAGGCACGGAGCACAGTGAGGCTCCATCGGTATCGACTCTGTGGCTATTTCCGCCGTCCGGTCAGACGGATTACGTCTTCAACAACGTCGCGCATGATATCTACAGCCAATCGAACTATTTCAACCTAAACCAGGGCGGCGGGCCAGGCGGCGGAAACTTGACCATGTACAACAACACGATGGTCAACCCGCTAATTGGATGTACGGCGGGCGGTACGGTTACGGCGACCAACAATCACTGGGTGATGGCTTCCGGTTCGGCATTCAACTGCTCGGCATCGGAGTCGCACGCTACTTACATGACGCCCGCCACGGCGAGCAGCCAGGGCTACACGTCCGCGAATGATTACTCGCCGACCTTGGGGACTAGCCCTACCGTGGGTGCCGGGACGAGCCTGGCAAGTTCGTGCTCGACACTTTCCGCGTTGTGTAATGGGACCACTGGCGGCTGCTCGTACAATTCGACCAGCCACACGGTGACCTGTCCAGCCACGGTGGTGAACGCCAGGCTTAGCGCGTGGGACGTTGGGGCATATCAGTTCAAGAGCGGCAGCAGCACGCCACCATCCAATCCACCAAGTGTTACAGCGGTGGTCCATTAGGAAGCTGCTGCCGGGCGTCGCGATCCTGGAATTCCGTAGTTTGTCGCCAAAAGGCAGGCGTCGATTGATGCCCAAAACTCGCCGATCGGCGTGCAGCCCAATCTCAGTTGGGTGCCAACAGGGTTAACGGCGCGGTGGATTGTCGAAGCCGCTGGGAATCGTGCAGACTATGAAGGCTCCATCAAATAGGAACATCACCTTTGCGGTGGCTGTCAATAACCGCGAGGTCTTCGAAAACACCTTTCTTGCGTCACCGTGCTTGGGCGGCCCTCCTCACTACCAGGTTCTGGTGCAGGAAAACTTCGGCTCCGCCGCCAAAGCTTACAACAGCGCGATTGACCGCGCTTCCCACGATCTGATCGTTTTCGTTCACCAAGACATCTTCCTCCCGGAAACATGGATGGCGCAATTGAACCGGGCGCTTGATTACTTGGAAGCCGAGGACCCGCGATGGGGTGTGTTGGGATGCTACGGCGAGACCCTTAATGACAACGGACGAGGCCACGTGTATTCGTCCGGGCTGGGGACCATGGGGCGGCCGTTCGAACGTCCGGCGCCGGTTCAAACCCTGGACGAGATCGTATTAATCCTGAGAAAGTCCTCGGGCTTGCGGTTCGATGAGCGACTGCCCCATTTTCACCTTTACGGAACCGATATCTGCCTCAGAGCTGCAAGCAAGGGAATGAAGAGCTACGCCATTTCCGCCTTTTGCATCCACAATACCCACCAAAGCCTGATCTTGCCCAAGGAGTTTTACGACTGCTGCAAGCACATCAAGAGGGTTTGGAAAGACAGTCTGCCCATTCAAACCACCTGCATCCGCATTACCAGATCCAACCTTCAGATTCATCTGAGACGGGCACAGGAGTTTCATCTGCGGTACATTCGCCGAAAGCAAGTAGGCGGGACGCGCGTCCAGAATGTGCAGCAGATTGTCGACGCAATGCGCGGCCAAGCCATAGACCGCCCTCAGCCCGATCTGGGCCAGTTGCCCTGAAATCGAGCGAGACGATCGGTGAAGCGAGCCATTTGTCCCTCAGCGTGCATCTGAAATCAGTTTTACTTGAACCGCATGCGCTCCTGGTTCGTCCTTGCAGCTCCCACAGGGAAACAGGAGAGAGGCACAGATAGTGGAGCCGACAGGCTTACGGTTCGGGGGAGGCACGGCTGCGACGCTTCTGCATCCGATCGTGGCGGTTGCGATGGCGCTCGCCATCATCCTGATCCTGCGCCTTCAACGCCAGTACGTCATAGTGCCCCTGCTGCTGGCGATCTTCTTCATACCCAAAGGGCAAGTGCTGGTGGTGGCAGGGGTGCACTTTACCATGGCCCGGATACTGATTCTGACCGGACTGGCTCGTTGGACCACGTCAAGGCGATCATCACCGCTAGCTGGAGGGTTCAATTCCATCGACCGCGTTTTCGCTTTGTGGGCCCTCTCTAGCCTGGTAGTCTTCTCGCTTCAGTGGATGAATAGCCAGGCCTTGATCAAGAGTCTCGGGGAATTCCTGGACGCCATGGGTGGCTACTTTGTTCTGAGATTCCTGATCCACGATGCGGAAGATGTCAAGCGAGTTATTAAACTGTTCGCGCTGATTGCCATCATGGCGGCTGTATGCATGATCAACGAACAACTTACCGGCACGAACATCTTTGCGTTGCTTGGCGGAATGCCGCCGATGACAGTGCGGGACGGCAGCATTCGTTCTCAGGCAGCATTTGAGGTGTTTATTACCGCTGGCGCCTATGGCGCCACGGTTCTGCCGCTGCTGGTGTGGCTCTGGTCAAAGTCCAAAGGTATTGCCGCCCTGGGGATGATCGGCGCAACGGTCATGACGTTCACCTGCCATGCCAGTACTACGCTATCGGCGGAAGTCGCTGGTATGTTTGCGCTTTGTCTTTGGCCTCTGCGCAATAGAATGCGTCTGGTGCGGTGGGGACTGGTGGTTACTTTGGTGGGTCTACACCTGGTCATGAACGGTCCGGTCTGGTCGTTGATCGAAAAAGTGGATCTGACAGGTTCATCATCGAGCTATCACCGTTACATGCTGATCGACAACTGCATACGGCATTTTGGCGACTGGTGGCTTTTGGGAGTCAAGGACTACGATAAGTGGGGATTTGACATGTGGGATTTGTCGGACCAATACGTGGCGTATGCGGTGAGCGGGGGGTTGCTGACGCTGGTCTTGTTCGTTGGCATCATCTCCAGAAGCTTTGCAAGGCTTGGAACCGCGAGGAGACTCGCGGCGGGCAACCGCGAGAAGGAGTGGTTGCTCTGGGGTCTTGGCGCTGCCCTGTTCGCTCATGTGGTGGCGTATTTTGGAATCGGCTATTTTGACCAGATGCAATTTGCCTGGTTCGCGCTGTTGGCCATCATCTGCGCCGCGGTATTCGAGGCCAAGGCGTCGCCCAACCCGCAGGTTGAGGAGGTCCTTCCATCGGCTTGTCAGGTCGATGGTCCTAATTGGAGTGTCCTGGAAGCAATTCAATGAGCCACATCAACGGACGCATTCGTGTGTTGTACAGCTTTCCCCACAAACTGGGGGCGGACCGGATCTGTTACACGGCATGGCAACAGGTGAATGGTCTGGCGGCGGCGGGAGCCGACCTTCTGGTATTCCCCGGCGCTGTGCACAGGCCAGTCCCTCCCAATGTAAAAGTCCGCCCCACACTCGCCAGAGGGAAGGTACGGATTCCGTATAGGCTCCTGGGTAGTATGCGTGCGTTTGCCTTGCACGACTGGATTGTCTCGCGCCGCCTCGAGAAACTGAGGGGCCAGATCGATATCATTCACACTTGGCCCCTAGGAGCGCTTCAAACACTCAAGACGGCCGCCAGGTTAGGAATTCCCACTGTCCTCGAGAGGCCCAATGCCAACACCCGGTTCGCCATGGAAGTGGTGCAAAAGGAGTGCGAGCGTCTGGGAGTGACCTTGCCACCCGACCATGAGCACGCCTACAACCAAGAGAAGTTGCGCACGGAGGAAGAGGAATACGCATTGGCCAGTCGCCTTCTGTGTCCATCCGAATTTGTCGTGAAGACCTTTCTGGATAAGGGATTTGCAGAGGAGAAACTGGCCCGGCACATTTACGGCTTCGACGAGAAGGTCTACTACCCCAGCAGCGAAGCTCGGGACCCCAAACGGGGGTTGACGATGCTGTTTGTAGGAGTCTGCGCGGTCAGAAAGGGTGTGCATTACGCCTTGGAGGCGTGGCTCAACTCTCCGGCCAGTCAAGAAGGCACTTTTCTGATCGCGGGAGAGTTCTTGCCGGCGTACGCCGAAAGGCTTGCTTCTATGCTTTCGCATCCTAGTGTCAAGGTCCTCGGACATCGGAAGGATGTGGCGGAACTGATGCGAAAGAGCGACATTCTAGTTCTCCCGAGCATCGAGGAAGGCTTCGGCCTTGTGATCACCGAAGCAATGGGGAGCGGATGCGTCCCGCTCGCCTCGGATGCTTGCAGCGAACTCTGCAGGCACATGGAGACGGGGTTGGTACATCGCGTTGGGGATGTTGCGGCGCTTACGAAACAAATCACCATGATGCATGAGGACCGCACCCTTCTGGAAAGGTTGCGCGCAGCGTGTCTCGGGACTATTGACCAGATCACGTGGACCGCAGCCGGGACCAGGCTTCTCCAGGTATATCGCGATACAGTGAGCTCCCGATGTGAGACGGTGCTGGCCGGCGGGTTACGATAACACTAGATGCCCCCGACTGTCTCTGTAGTAATGCCGGTTTACAACCGCTTTGATCGCTTGAAGTATGCCGTCGAGAGCGTCCTGACCCAGTCGCTACCGGTCTCCGAGGTGATTCTGGTGGACGACGGTTCGCTGGATGGCACCTCTGAATTGCTTCCCCAGTATATCGAGGAGAACCCGGCGTGGCGTGCACGCGTTCGCTATTTCCACCAGGAGAATCAGGGGCCAAACGTCGCCCGTAACACGGGAATTGCGTATGCGAAGGGCGAATGGCTGGCATTCAACGACAACGACGATCTCTGGCTTCCACAAAAACTGGAATGGCAGTTCCGGGCGCTCGACCGATTCAAGGACCAATGCGACGCTTGCATTACAGACGCTTGGTTCATGAACAATCCGTACATGAAGAGGAGTCTCTTTCAGCTTGCAGGCAAGCAACATCGCGAGAGCATCGGCATGATCCAGGATCCCCTCAGGTACATGCTTGACAGGACCTCGGCGGTAGGTGTGCATCCCATATGGCTGCAGAATCTCGTCACTCGCTCGGACTTGGTACGTCGTGTGGGCGGATTCGACCTGGCGCTCCGCTATGGCGATGACGATGATTTCGCTTTTCGGCTGGCGTGCGAAACGAAGTTTTGCTTTGTCAATATGCCCATGGTCGTTATCGACCGGACCCTGCCCGCTGAGCGCCATGTCGGGGCAAGCAAGAACTGGGACGAAGTGGATTTTCGTCTGCGCATGGCTGAGAAACGCATGGAGAAGCGGCTTCGGATGAGCGAGCACTTACCGGCCGAGGTCCGCACGATGATTCGGCGCGACCTGGCCGCCGTCCATAGCGGATGGGCAAACTGGTTTCTCCGGAATGGAGAATATGGAAAGGCCAAAACAGCCATCACGGAAGCTCTGCGGCTCCACGGTACCTTCGGCACTGCCGTCAAAGCGGCGCTTATCCGATGCACGCCAAGTCTGACCCGGAAACTCGTCCAACAGCGGGAAGAGTTTCGGCGCCGCAGGGACTTCGGTATCGGGTAAGAATCAAGACTTCCTCAACATACGAAAAACCCACAATGAACTCCGAACGGCAGCCCCTGGTGAGCGTCGTCACACCGATGTACAACGAGGCGGAGCATCTCGCCGAGTGCATCGAAAGTGTCGTCGGGCAGACATATCGGAATTGGGAGTATATCATCGTCGACAACTGCAGCACCGATGGGTCGGCGGAAATCGCCCGTCAGTATGCTGCCAGAGACCGGCGGATTCGCCTGTCTCACAATACGCAGCTTTTGAAAGCTCTTGCCAATCACAATGCCGCGCTTCGCCTGATCTCCCCCGCCAGCAAGTATTGTAAGATGGTGTTCGCCGATGACTGGATCTTCCCTGAGTGCATCGAGAGGATGGTTGCCGTTGCCGAGGCCCACCCCTCGTTGGGACTGGTCGGCGCCTATGGACTGGAAGGCCCACAAGTCGTGTGGACCGGGTTGCCGTACCCCAGCACTGTTGTGTCGGGCCACGAGATCTGCCGTCGCCTCTTCCTCGATGGCCTGTATGTATTCGGGACGGCGACTTCGTTGCTCTATCGGGCTGACCTCGTCAGGAGTCGGAAGATCTTTTACAACGAAGCAAACATTCATGCGGATATGGAGACGTGCATTGCACTGCTCGGAACTTCCGACTTCGGCTTTGCTCATCAGGTTCTTACCTTCACAAGAGTCCGCGAGCAGTCCAGGATTACGATGTCCAGGAACATGAACACTCTTGCGGCTAGTAATTTGCGTCACCTGGCCGCTTACGCTCGGCAATTTCTGAGCCAGGAAGAATTCGACGCATGCCTGAGGCGGAGTCTGGCCGAATACTACAAGTACCTGGCGGGCAGCCTGCTGCGGGGCCGTGCCGCTAGCTTCTGGGAGTACCATCGGAGTGCCTTTCGGGACGCTGGCGTCGGCTTCAGCCGGACCCGCCTGGGCACAGCGGTGCTGGCGGCATTGTTCACCGCCGCCTTGAACCCGAGGGCCAGTCTTCAGAGGCTTTTGAGAGTAACGCGCGACCAAAGTGCGACATTCCGCGCCGAAATGACGGCAACAGAAGCCACGCCGGCGCGTGAGGTGAAGTGAGGATAGGCTTGGGCCACGAAACACAAAGCGAAGACAGGCTGGGGCTCGCATCACAGGATACACTCTGCCCCGGGTCGCCCAGGCTTGGGGTGTTCGGCCATTTCGGGGATATCAACTTCGGAAACGAAAGCACTCTACAGTCACTGCTATATCACCTTCGCCGCCGCCTGCCGAACAGCGATATCACCTGCATTTGCACGAATCCCGTGGCTGCCGAACACGCGTATGGTCTCCGTGCGGTTTCGATGAACGGTATCGTCCTGAAGCCATCATGGCTGCGGAGCAACCCCTTGGCGCGATTAGTGAGAAGGGTCGCTATCGGTGTACCGAGCGAGCCATACAGGTGGATCCAGGCATTCGGAACCCTGAGGCGTCTGGACGTGCTTATCGTTTCAGGAACTGGTCTTCTGACCGATATCAGTGGCCTTCTCAACTGGGGCCCCTATAATGTGTTCAAGTGGTCATTAATGGCCAAGTTGTGCCGCTGCAAACTGGTGTTTGTGAGCGTCGGCGCCGGTCCGTTATATGGCGGTGTCGGCAGGTACCTGGTCAAGGCGGCACTTCGTTTGGCGGACTTTCGCTCTTATCGAGACGCCGCCACTAAGGAGTTCCTGAAGGATCTCGGCTTTCAGGCAGACCATGACAGGGTGTATCCGGATTTAGCGTTTAGTCTGCCCAAGACGGTGCTGCCCAACGATGCTCTCCCAAGAGGCCGCCGGCCGGTCGTTGGCCTCGGTTTGATGCTGTATGCTGGAAGGCAAAGCGTGGATAGGCCGAGCAGGGCGATTTATGGAGACTACCTCGAGTGCCTGGTGGTCTTCGTGCGCTGGTTACTGGCTCACGACTATGATATCAGATTGCTAATCGGCGACATTTGCGACAGGCCTGTGGTGCATGACTTCATTGGGCTGCTGAGAGAGCGGTCGGTGGTCTATGATGAAGGGCGGGTCGTTGAGGACCCAGTGCGTTCTGTTGAGGACCTGCTGTCACAACTGTCGAGGACGGATGTGGTAGTTGCAACTCGGTTTCATAATGTCCTGTTGGCCCTACTCCTGAACAAGCCGGCGATCTCAATTTCGTTCCACCAGAAGTGCGATTCCCTGATGAGTGGCATGGGACTGGCGGAGTACTGCCAGGACATAAAGCATCTAGGTTCCGAACGGTTGATCGAGCAGTTCTGCGATCTTCAGAGGAATGCGCCACGGCTGAAGCGCATGATCGGAGAGAAGACGGAGCAGTTCCGCAAGGACCTAGATGAGCAGTACGATGCGATGTTCAGGGAGATGCTACTTGGGTAGCGCCGGCGCCGGGCGCGCCCTGCGCGTGCTTGGTGATATCGCGAGAGGTGGGCGGGGCCAGTCTGGTCGAGTTTGCCAAATGGGGAGTGCCGCATGGGACAGGTGAGCGAGAAGTACCTCAAACACGAGTTCTGGGCTAAGGAGAATCTGCAGTACGCGGAAGCCCATTTCCGGCTGGAGAAGACCGCCGGCATCGTGAATAGAATCGCAGGAGACAAACAGTGCGATCTTCTCGATGTCGGTTGTGGCCCCGCGACTCTGAAGAGACTGCTTCGAAGGAACATACAGTATCATGGGGTTGACATCGCTATTCACACGGCGGCCCCGAATCTAGTGCAAGCCGATTTCGTGGAAGGACCGATTGCCTTTGGCGAGAAACGGTTCGACATAATTGTCGCGCAAGGCGTGTTTGAGTACGTCGGCAAGGTCCAACTCGAGAAATTCCACGAAATCCGAGGGCTTTTGAATCCCGGCGGCACATTCGTTGTGTCGTACGTCAATTTCAATCATCGAAAGACAAGCATTTGGCCAGCGTATAACAACATTCAATCACTGGACGAGTTCCAAGCAAGTCTTGCGTCCGTTTTCGATGTAGACCGGGCTTTCCCGACTTCTCACCATTGGTATCATCGTGAGCCGAGGCGACGGCTTATGAGGAGAATTCAGATGCATATGAACATGACGATTCCCATGGTCAGTCGGCTGTTCGCGGTGGAATACATGTTCATTTGTTCGTTGCCGGATTCTAGGCGAGCTGAGGGGGGAGCGAGGCTTAGCGCGGGTTGATTGCTTGCCAGGCGCAGACGCGGTGTCGTTTCATCGAGCGAGAGTCCATGACTTTTGAGAAAACCAAGCTGCCGGGCGTGTTTGAGATTCGTATCGAGCCCAAGCCGGACGAGCGGGGCTTCTTTGCGCGTTCGTGGTGTCAGCGGGAGTTTGAAGGCAATGGCCTGAATCCGAGGCTGGTGCAATGCAGTATTTCATTTAATGCGCGGAGAGGGACGCTGCGCGGCATGCATTATCAAGCGGCGCCGAATCGGGAGGCCAAGGTCGTTCGCTGCACCAAAGGTACGCTGTACGACGTGGTCGTGGACCTTCGCCCGGACTCGCCGACATTCAGAGCCTGGATCGGAGTGGTCCTAACGGCCGCGAGCCGGAACATGGTCTACGTGCCGGAGGGGTGCGCACACGGCTTTCTGACGCTGGAAGACGAGACTGAGGTTCTGTATCAGATGTCGGAGTTTTATTGGGCGGAATCGGCCCGGGGTGTCCGCTGGGATGACCCCGCATTTCGAATCGTTTGGCCCGACGTGGTGAAAGTGATCTCGGAACGCGATCGTACGTACCCGAACTTCGAATTGACGCAATGTGTTTCCTGAAGGAACTCGACGAGAGATCGGCGGATGAAACCGGCCTGGACCTGCACCGTTTTGCCGCGGAACTCTACCCCACGTGCCGAAGTATCACCGGCGATGGCATTCGGCGGACCTTAGGCTTGATCGCAAGCCGGATTCCGTTGCAGACTTTCGAGGTTCCCACGGGGACGCCGGTTCTCGACTGGACCGTCCCTAAGGAGTGGAATATTCGAGACGCCTACATCAAGGCGCCGGGTGGCAAGCGGGTTGTGGACTTTCTGCGGTCGAACCTGCACGTCGTGAATTACAGCTCGCCGGTTCACGCGACCATGCCGCTGAGCGAACTCAAGCCACACCTGTTCACCCTTCCGGAACGTCCCGATTGGATCCCTTATCGAACTTCCTACTATAAGGAAGACTGGGGATTCTGCCTGTCCCATAACCGGATGCTGGCGCTCGAAGATGGGGAATACGAGGTTTGTATCGACTCCACTTTGGAGGGCGGGCACCTGACGTACGGCGAGTGCTATTTGCCGGGCCGCTCGACCGACGAGGTGTTGATCTCAAGTCACGCCTGCCATCCATCCCTGGCGAATGACAATCTTTCGGGGTTGGCCGTAGCAACCTTCCTGGCACAGTTGTTAACCGGGAAGGACCATCATTACTCGTATCGGTTCTTGTTTATTCCAGGGACGATCGGGGCCATCACGTGGCTAGCGCAGAACCACGAGACCGTTGGGCGCATCCGGCATGGGCTGGTTCTGACGTGCATTGGGGACGCGGGCGGGTTCCATTACAAGAAGAGCCGCCGCGGAAACGCCGAGATTGACCGGGCCGCAGCCCATGTTCTGCGCCACCAGAGCGAACCCTCCGAGGTCCTGGAATTCTCTCCCTATGGTTACGACGAGCGGCAGTACTGCTCTCCCGGTTTCAATCTCCCGGTTGGCTGTCTGATGCGGAGTGTTTGGGGAACGTTTCCGGAGTATCACACTTCAGCCGACAACCTCGCATTCATTCAGCCCCTGCAACTGGCCGGATCGCTGCGCGTGTGCGCCGCCATCCTGGATGTACTGGAAGGCAACCGGCGATATCGCAACCAGAGCCCTTACGGTGAGCCGCAACTAGGCCGACGAAACCTCTATCAATCGGGTGGCGGGGCGCCCAGACTGGAGATCTCGGCGCGCCTCTGGGTGCTGAATCTCTCCGATGGAGAGCACTCTCTGCTGGATATTGCGGAGCGTTCCGGCATCCCGTTCCCGGCAATCGGCGCCGCGGCGAGGTTGTTGTCCCAAAGTGGCCTGCTGGCTGTCGTTTCTGACGACGCCGCTTGATGAGCCCTCGAAAGTTCCCTCGGGCATGCTGGCGCCAAGATCCCAAACTTTTGGATCTGCGAGCGCCGCGATTCGTTACGATTGGATATAAGTTCCTTGTCATCAGTCTTTTGACACGTTGAAACGGATTGGACTCTGGCGTGCTTAGGAGGGGGTGCGACATGAGATTACTATTGACTGGCCACAGAGGCTATATCGGTGCCGTTGCGGGGCCGATTTTGCGGTCCGCCGGCCATCAGGTTGTCGGCCTGGACACAGACCTGTTTGCGGGTTGCGAGTTCGGGCAACCGGCCGAGGAAATACCGGAGATCCGCAAAGACCTCCGCGATCTGACGAGAGCGGATCTCGATGGTTTCGATGCGGTAGTGCATCTTGCTGCCTTGTCGAACGACCCGTTAGGCAACCTCGATGGCGACCTTACTTACGACATCAACCACAGGGCCTCAGTCCGGCTGGCCGAATTGGCCAAAGAGGCGGGCGCGCGCCGCTTCGTCTTCTCCTCGTCCTGCAGCACGTACGGCGCAGCAGGGGACGCGATCCACGATGAAACCGCTCCGCTCAGCCCGGTAACGGCGTATGCCGAATCCAAAGTCCTGGTGGAGCGTGACCTGGCGCGGCTGGCGGACGAGCATTTTAGCCCAACTTACCTGAGGAATGCAACCGCTTACGGAGCGTCTCCGAGACTGCGGCTGGACGTCGTCTTGAACGATCTGGTGGCCTGGGCGCATACCACTGGCAAGGTGTATATCAAGAGCGACGGAACGCCGTGGCGTCCTATTGTGCATATTCGGGACATTACCGCGGCGATTCTGAGCGTGCTCGAAGCTCCGCAGGACGCGATTCACAACGAGACTTTCAATGTGGGTCAGACGGAGGAGAACTACCGCATTCGCGAGCTGGCTGCCATTGTCGCCGAAACCGTTCCGGGTTGCCATGTCGAGTACGCTGCTGACGGTGGGCCCGATAAGCGCTGCTATCGCATCAATTGTGACAAGATTCGGCGGGTTCTGCCCAGCTTCCGTCCACAGTGGACCGCCCGCAAGGGAGCGCAGGAGCTATATGAGGCGTATCGGGCGGCTGGGCTGCGCTTTAGCGACCTCGAGCGTGGCCGTTACACCCGGATCAGCCACATACAGCAAATGATGAAGGTGGGGCGGTTGGACGGCTCGCTGCGATGGATACGGCAACCTGTCGCGGCAGCAGTAGGTGCCTGATTCGGCGCGAATTTTCAAAAGAGCATATGGCTACTATAACGCTTCCAGCCAATACCCAGCAGCAAGAGACCCGAACTAAGGCGTGCCGCTTCTGCGGCGCCGGCCTGCTGCGAACCTTTGTCGACTTAGGGATGTCTCCCCTTTGCGAGACCTACCCGGCACGCACCGAACTGAACCGCGGGGAGGTCTACTATCCGCTCCATGTCTATGTCTGCGACCAGTGCTTCCTGGTGCAACTCGAGCAATACGAGAGTGCGGAGAACATCTTCAGCGACTATGCATATTTTTCCTCCTACTCCGATTCCTGGCTCAAGCACGCCGACAATTACTGCGCCAAGATGATGACCCGATTCGGCCTGAATGAGCGGAGCTTCGTTGTCGAAGTAGCCAGTAACGACGGTTACCTCTTGCAGTATTTCGTCCAGCGCATGGTGCCGGTGTTGGGCATTGAGCCGGCGTCGAATGTGGCCAAGGTGGCCGTAGAAAAGGGAGTTCCCACCCTGGTGCGGTTCTTCGGCGCGCAACTGGCCGAAGAGTTGGCGACGGAAGGCCGTTGCGCCGACCTGGTCCTCGGCAACAATGTGTTGGCCCAGGTCCCGGACCTGAACGACTTTGTGGAAGGTCTCAAGATCCTGCTGAAGCCGGATGGGGTCCTGACGCTGGAGTTTCCACACTTACTGCGGCTGATGCAGCGAAACGAGTTTGACACTATCTACCACGAGCACTTCTCGTATTTCTCGATGATCTCCACTGTGCGCATCCTGGAGGCTCACCAACTGAAGGTGTTCGACGTGGAAGAGTTGACGACGCACGGAGGCTCGCTTCGTGTCTACGCCTGCCGAACGGAAAATCAGACACACGATATTGAGCCAAGGGTTCAGGAAGTGATCGCGGAGGAACAAAAGGCTGGGCTTGCTTCGGTGGAAGGGTACGACAGCTTCGCGCGGCAAGTGAAACAGACCAAACTGGCACTGGTGGAGTTTCTGCTGACTGCGGCGCAGCAGGGCAAATCGGTTGCGGGTTACGGAGCGCCGGGCAAGAGCGCCACGCTACTGCATTATTGCGGTATCGGCAAAGATCTCATCGAGTACACGGTGGACCGAAGCCAGTACAAGCAGGGACGATTCCTGCCGGGCACCCACATTCCGATTTATCATCCGAGCCGGATTCGCGAGACCAAGCCGGACTATGTCGTCATCCTGCCCTGGAATTTGAAAGACGAAATCATGGAACAACTGCAGTTCATCCGGGAGTGGGGTGGCCGGTTTGTAGTACCGATTCCGAGAGTGGCCATCTATTGAGGCGAAACAGGTGGAGGTGAGTTTATGAAAGTGGTTCTCTTCTGCGGCGGGGCCGGCATGCGGCTCAGGGGCTATGCCGACGATGTCCCCAAGCCGATGGTGCAGGTCGGGACTCGACCGCTTCTCTGGCATCTGATGAAATACTATTCCCACTTTGGGCACACCGACTTCGTCATCTGCCTCGGTCACAAGGGTAACTGCATCAAGGACTACTTCCTGCACTACGATGAGTCCGTTTCCAACGATTTCGTCTGGTCGCAAGCCGGGAAGAAGATCCACTTCTTGAACCGCGATATCGACGATTGGACGATCACCTTCGTGGAGACCGGCGCCCATGCCACCATCGGTGAGCGGCTCAAAGCGGTAGAGTCCCACCTGCAGGGCGAAGAGATGTTTCTAGCCAACTATGGCGACGGGCTGAGCGACCTCCCGCTCCCCGACATGCTGCGGGCATTCCGCCAGAGCCATGCTGTGGCTTCATTACTCTTGGTGCAGCCTACAGCGAGTTTTGACATTGTCAACGTAGGGTCCGGAGGAATGGTCACAGACATCTCCGCACTGAACCGCACCGACATTTGGATCAATGGCGGCTTCTTCGCTTTGCGCAACGAGATTTTCCGCTACATTCATCCGGGCGACGAACTGGTGCGGGAGCCCTTTCGGCGGCTGATTGACGCGCAGTCCTTGTTGGCATACAAGTATACGGGCTTCTGGCAATGCATGGACACTTTCAAGGACAAGCAACGCCTCGAGGAACTGAACCAGGGTTTGGCACCATGGAAAGTCTGGCATAAGGCATCTGGGCCGGTCTCGACCAACGCAATGGCGATATCGGCGGGCGCATGATCCACCTGAACCTGGATAGAGGGGCGGCCGAGTCGTTGCAGATACTCTGCCTGGGCTCTCATTCCGACGATATCGAAATTGGATGTGGCGGCACCATCCTTCGCTTGGCCGAAGAGCACCCGAATTGTGTATTTCACTGGGTAGTGTTCAGCGCAATTGGGATTCGGGAAACCGAGGCGAAGCGCGCGGCCACGCTGTTCGCCGGGGCGACGGGTCTGAGGGGACCACTGCTGAAAACGTTCCGGGACGGATTCATGCCATTTGTGGGTGCCGAGGTCAAAGACGTCTTCGAAGAGCTGAAGCAATCGGTGTCCCCGGATCTCGTCTTCACTCATAACCGCAAGGACGCGCACCAGGATCACCGCCTTATAGCGGAGTTGACCTGGAACACATTTCGGGACCATCTGATCCTCGAATACGAAATTCCAAAATACGATGGTGACATGGGGCAGCCTGGCGTGTTCGTGCCGCTCCAGACCGAGGTGTGTCGGAAGAAGGCTCGATATATCATGGACGCCTTCCAATCCCAGCATGCCAAGCGCTGGTTTCGAGAGGACACGTTTCTCTCCCTCATGCGCCTGCGCGGGATGGAATGCAACGCTCCCAGCGGCTACGCCGAGGCCTTCTATTGTCGCAAGATGGTGCTTTGAATTGAAGAACACCGCACCAATGACAGTAACGCCGGCTGAAGCCTCCGGCATTCTGGGAACCCGAATGCACGATTTGAAGGGAAAGACGATCCGCGGCGGTGTCGCAAGGCTTGGCGCCCAAGGAGCGGGCTTTGTCCTGCGCGTGGGCTCGCTCATGGTACTGGCCCGACTCCTGGACCCGAAAGACTTCGGATTGGTGGGCATGGTCACTGCGTTCACCGGAGTCCTGACTCTATTCCGGGATTTCGGGCTTTCGTCTGCCGCCGTCCAGCGTACGACCGTCACGGAAGAGCAAATCTCAACCCTATTCTGGATCAACCTGTTGGTTGGCGCGCTACTCGGCCTTCTCGCAGTAGCCATGGCGCCGTTCATCGCCGCCTTTTACCACGAGCCCCGGCTCTTCAAGGTAACAATCGTCTTGGCGGCTGGCTTCTTCTTCAACGCGGCTGGAGTACAGCACTCAGCACTTCTCCAGCGCCAAATGCGCTTCACCGCCCTAGCGGTTATAAACATCGTGAGTCTGATCGTCGGTACCGCGATTGCTATTGGCGGGGCCAAGGCGGGCTATGGATATTGGGCTCTGGTGGCGATGACGGTCACCCTTCCTATCGCCGCCACGATTGGGTTCTGGCTCACTACCGCTTGGGTTCCCGGGATGCCGCGCAGGAGGGCCGGAGTTCGATCTATGATCCGGTTTGGCGGCACCGTTACGTTGAATGGCCTTGTCGTGTATGTGGCTAATAACTTTGAGAAGATTTTATTGGGACGCTTCTGGGGAGTCGCCGCCCTCGGCCTTTATGGACGAGCGTACCAGCTCGTCAATATTCCCACAGATAACATCAACTCGTCAGTCGGCGAGGTTGCGTTTTCAGCACTCTCGCGACTGCAGGATGATCCCACTCGACTCAAGAGCTACTTCCTCAAGGGATACGCTCTGGTCTTGGCACTAACCCTGCCGATCACGACTGCCTGCGTACTCTTTGCCGATGACATAGTGGTCGTTCTCTTGGGGCCAAAGTGGAAAGACGCGGCTGCGATCTTTCGCCTTTTAGGTCCCACAATCATGGTCTTCGCCATAGCTAATCCCTTATCCTGGCTGCTCTCTTCAATCGGATGGGTCGGGCGGAATTTGAAGATCGCCTTGGTTATCGCACCCACGATGATTGCCGGCTACGTTATTGCGGTGCCCTATGGGCCCAGAGGCGTCGCGTTTGCGTACTCGGCGGTGTTAACGCTGTGGCTGATTCCGCTCATCGCGTGGTGCGTTCACGGTACAGTTGTTTCCTTTCGGGACATTCTGCTCACGGTGGGCCGGCCGCTGGTTTCCAGTGTGCTCGCTGGAGGGCTCGCTTTTGGACTACGGTTGATTTACGGCCAGACTCTGGCTGCTTTTCCCCGACTGGTTGCCGAGAGCACCATACTTCTGCTTGCGTTTCTCGGCGTACTGTTGTTCGTCACAGGACAGAAGGCATTCTACTTGAATCTCCTTCGTGGATTGACCAAGCCAGCGCCAGCCGAACAGAACGCCTTGGTTTCGGTTTGACAGGCAAGTGATAGTGAAAGCGGCCGTTCTAAGAACCTGGGACGGAACGGACGGGCGCAGTGTTTCAGGGTGACGGAATGGCTTGGGCCCAAGCGGATTGCGAACAGCTCGACGGAGGCGGTCGCGCGGGCCGCGTGGCTGTAGTGACCGGAGCTGGTGGGGGAGTGGGGCGGGCGATAGCGGTTGCACTGGCGCGCGAAGGAGTAGAGCTCTGTCTCGTCGGGAGAGATCCGCTTAAGCTGGCAGTGACGGCAGCCGCGGCCCGGCCGTTTTCACCGGTGACAGAATTCCAACTCGACTTGACTGTTGAGGCGGCTCTCGAGCCGCTCATGCAGCACCTGGAGGGAAGAGGTGGTGGGCTTGACGTGTTGATTCATTGTGCCGGCGTGGCTCGGCACGATCCAATGGAGCGCTCCCGCATCGCGGATCTCGACCTCCAATATGCCATCAATGTCCGCGCACCGTACGCGGTCACCCAGCGCCTGCTCCCTCTGTTGGCGGCCGCCCGTGGACAGATTGTGTTCATCAACTCTAGCGTCGGGTTGACCGCAAAACGGTCGGACGTCGGCCAGTACGCCGCGACAAAACACGCGTTGAAGGCGATCACCGATAGTTTGCGGGAAGAGGTTAATCCAAAGGGAATTCGCATCCTCGCGGTATATCTGGGCCGCACAGCTACGCCGATGCAAGAGTCTATCTGCAGAAAAGAGGGACGGGTCTACCATCCAGAAACCCTTCTGCAACCGGAGGACGTCGCTTCGGTGGTTCTGCAAGCGCTCATGCTTCCGCCGACGGCTGAGGTGACGGATATTTCCATTCGCCCCATGACAAGACCTGAGGGTCATTGAAGAGTGATTCGATGATGTCACATACCATCTTACCCGGGAACCGGTTCGGCCCTGACAGCGGACTTGCGCGGAAAGCGATGGTGGGGAAGAGCAAGTGAGGAACGCTGTTGCCGAGTTCTACCGATGCCCCGACGATCTGGTAACCCTCTCTGCGTCGGAAGATGTCTGTCCGACCGAGGGCTATTTTCAATTTGGTCCCGATGCCATTGGTTATGGACAGTTTGCATCCAACGCTCCAGCCGCGATCGACGACACACGTGTTCCCGACCTGTCTCAGCGGCTGGCGCACTGTGGATCATCGCTCTGTTTGCCATTTGACACCAACAGGATTGTCGACAACCTTCGGTTCGAGCACTACCCCACCAACTCGCATTCGGTCGCGAGTGGCATCCTGTCAAGCGGGGCCGTCCGGCGCGCATATTATCACGTCAGGCCCATGCTGCCTGACCGTTTCCGGAGAACTTTGCAGCGGCTATATCTAGGGAACTGGGATGCGCTCCGCTTTCCCAACTGGCCCGTCGATACGAGCGTGGAACTGATACTGGAGCGAGTCCTGCTCTTGTCAATGGCGGCGAGGAATATCGACAGGATACCGTTTATCTGGTTTTGGCCCGATGGAGCTACTGCTTCTGCCATGGTTACGCACGATGTCGAGACCGCCGCTGGCGCGGACTTCGTCCCTCGTCTTATGGACATCGATGACGAATTCGATATCAAAGCGTCGTTTCAAATCGTCCCGGAGCAACGATATCCCGTATCGAGAGGCCTTCTCGGCGCTATTCGCGAACGGCAATGCGAAGTTAACGTGCACGGCCTCAATCATGACGGGGATCTATACCGGGACCGCTCCACGTTTTTGAGACAATCCAGGCTTATCAACCGCTATGTCGAGGAGTTCGGAGCGCAAGGGTTCAGGTCTGCCTGCATGTATCGGAACCTGAGCTGGTACGACGAGCTGAGCGTCTCCTACGATATGTCGGTTCCCAATGTGGCGCACCTGGAACCCCAGCGGGGCGGTTGCTGTAGTGTGTTTCCGTTTTTCGTAGGTAGAATTCTCGAGCTACCCTTGACAACCGTTCAGGACTACTCCTTATTTCACATTCTCAGGGACTACTCGATAGAACTGTGGAAGAAGCAGATCGAAGTCATCGCCAGCAAGCACGGCTTGATCAGCTTCATTGTCCACCCCGACTACGTTTTGGCCGAAAGGGAACTGTCGATATACAAGACTCTATTAGCTTACCTGTCAGAGTTGAGGGAGAACCGGAATATCTGGATCGCGCGTCCTGGCGAGGTGAACCGCTGGTGGCGAGAGCGCAGTGAAATGAAGCTGGTATCGGAAGACGGCGTGTGGCGCATTGAAGGCCGGGGGCAAGAGCGCGCACGATTAGCTTATGCCCGCGTTGACGGCGATCGGATTGTGTACTCGGTAGAACGAAGTTCTGCGGCGCTTGCTGAGGCGGCACGGCTGTGAGGACGGCTGGTGCGGTTTCTTGGATGTTGTAGCTTGTACTCCTTGGCGGTGTCGACCGAGGGGCAAGGCACGTTAGGATGCCGGATAGTGGCGGGTTTGAGGAGAGGGATATGAAAGTCGGTTCGATGGTTCGTGGGAGTGTTCCGTATAGCAGGGCCGCGCGCCTTGGAGCGTTGGGGGTTATCTTGGCTATGTGCTGGCTGCATCCGGCTAAGTTGCTGGCTGCGCCGACCATCACCTACGTGCAGAGCAATTTCTCTTCACCGCAAGCGCCACAGACGACGGTCAAGGTGACGTACACTGCGTCACAGGTCGCCGGCGACCTTAACGTTGTTGCCGTTGGGTGGAATGACAGTACGGCGACGGTCAGTGCTGTCACGGACACGATCGGCAACGTCTACACGCGAGCGGTCGGACCAACAGTTATATCCGGAGTCGAGTCGCAATCCATTTATTACGCCAAGAATATCGCGGCGGCAGGTGCCGGCGCCAACAGCGTCACCGTGACATTCTCCATTGCCGCTGTGTACCCAGACATTCGGATTCTTGAGTACAGCGGTGCGGATACCGGCAGCCCGGTGGACGTGACGGCTGCGGCTTCCGGCAACAGTGCTAGCAGCAGCAGCGGCGCCGTGACCACGACCAATGCGACGGACCTGCTCTTCGGCGCGAACCTGGTGCAAACCACGACGACTGGTGTGGGCACCGGCTTTACGAAGCGGCTACTGACGACGCCGGACGGCGACATCGCGGAAGACGAGATGGTCAGTGCAACGGGCAGCTATAGCGCGAGCGCACCGGTCAGTCCGTCCGGGCAGTGGATCATGCAGATGGTCGCTTTCCGGACTCCATCAGGAGTAACAAATCCGCCGACAGTGAGCGGCGTATCGCCGAATACCGGCTCGACGGCGGGCGGGACGGCGGTGACGATCACCGGGACAAACTTTGCCACTGGCGCGACAGTGACGTTTGGTGCGACGGCGGCGACCAACGTAGTGGTGGTCAGCAGTACCAGCATCACGGCCACAACTCCAGCGGGGAGTGCCGGAGCAGTGACGGTGACCGTAACGGTCAGCGGGCAGAGCGGAAGTTTAACCAGTGGATTCACGTATGTGGTTATCCCAACGGTAAGCAGTGTATCGCCGAATAGCGGCTCGACGGCGGGCGGGACGGCAGTCACAATCACAGGTGCGAACTTTGCCGCCGGAGCGACGGTGACGTTTGGCGGGACGGCAGCGACCAACGTAGTAGTAGTCAACAGCACGACCATCACTGCTATAACTCCAGCGAAGAGCGCGGGAGCGGTGACGGTCGCGGTGACAGTGGGCGGGCAAAGCGGAAGCTTGGCTAATGGGTTCAGCTACATCGTTCCGCCGACGGTGAGCAGTGTATCGCCGAGTAGCGGATCGACGGGGGGCGGAACCGCAGTCACGATCACCGGTGCGAACTTCGCTGCGGGAGCGACGGTGACGTTTGGTGGGACGGCGGCGACCAACGTAGTAGTGGTTAGCAGTACCAGCATCACCGCCACCACTCCGGCGGGGAGCGCCGGCGCAGTAACGGTGACAGTAACGGTCGTCGGGCAGAGCGGAAGTCTGACCAGTGGATTCACTTATGTAGTTATTCCGACGGTGACCAGTGTATCGCCGAATAGCGGGTCGACGGCGGGCGGGACCGCAGTCACCATCACCGGTTCGAACTTCGCCACGGGAGCGACCGTGACATTCGGAGCGGCGGCGGCAACCAACGTAGTGGTGGTCAACAGCACCAGCATCACGGCCACCACTCCAGCGGGGAGCGTGGGCGCAGTGACGGTGACCGTAACGGTCAGCGGGCAAAGCGGAAGCCTGACCAATGGGTTCACATACGCCCTTCCGCCAACAGTGAGCAGCGTATCGCCGAATACCGGTTCGACGTCTGGCGGAACAGCAGTTACGATCGCCGGGACGAACTTTGCCGCGGGAGCTACGGTGAGGTTCGGAGGGACGGCGGCGACCAACGTAGTAGTGGTTAGCAGTACCAGCATCACCGCCACCACTCCGGCGGGGAGCGCCGGCGCAGTAACGGTGACAGTAACGGTCAGCGGGCAGAGCGGAAGTCTGACCAGTGGATTCACTTATATAGTTATCCCAACAGTGAGCGGCGTAGCGCCGAGTAGCGGGCCGACGGCGGGCGGGACGGCGGTCACAATCACAGGCACAAACTTTGCCGCAGGAGCGACGGTGACGTTCGGGGGCGCGGCGGCGACCAACGTAGTAGTGGTTAGCAGTACCAGCATTACGGCCACAACTCCAGCGGGCAGCGCGGGCGCAGTGACGGTGACCATAACGGTCAACGGGCAGAGCGGAAGTTTAGCCGGCAGCTTCACTTATCTGGGCAGCCCCACGGTGACCAGCATATCGCCGAATAGCGGGCCGACGGGGGGCGGAACGGCGGTCACGATTACGGGCACGAACTTTGCCGCGGGAGCTACGGTGACGTTTGGGGGAACGGCGGCAACCAATGTTGCAGTCGTGAATAGTACCACCATCACGGCTACGACTCCAGCGGGCAGTGCCGGAGCAGTGACGGTGACAGTCACGGTCAGCGGGCAGAGCGGAAGTCTGACCAGTGGATTCACTTATGGAGTTACCTCCACGATAAGCTATGTGCAGGGTAATTATGCCTCGCCACAATCGCCCCAGACCAGCGTCAATATCACCTTCACCGCCGCACAGGCTGCCGGCCACCTGAACGTAGTGGTAGTGGGCTGGAACGACACCGCCGCGACGGTCAGCACAATCACGGACAAGAGCGGTAATACCTACGCACGCGCCGTTGGTCCCACGATTCAAAGCGGAGTCGCCTCGCAGTCCATTTACTATGCCAAGAACATAGTAGCGGCAGCCGCTGGAGCGAACGTCGTTGCCGTGACTTTCTCGGTCGCTGCGGCATACCCCGACATCCGTATCCTGGAGTACAGTGGCGCTGATCCGAATAACCCAGTGGACGTAACTGCGGCTAGCAGCGGCAACAGCGTTACCAGCAGCAGCGGCGCCGTGACCACGACCAACTCGACTGACTTGCTCTTCGGAGCCAACCTGGTTCAAACCGGAACCACTGGTGCTGGCGCCGGCTTCACGAGTCGCCTGCTGACGTCGCCAGATGGTGATATCGCCGAGGACGAGATGGTCACTGCCGCGGGCAGCTATAGCGCCACCGCTCCGGTCAGTCCATCGAGCCAGTGGATCATGCAGATGGTTGCCTTCCGCACTCCGTCAGGAGTCATAACTCCACCGACAGTGAGCAGCGTAGCGCCAAATAGCGGGCCGACAGCGGGTGGAACAGCAGTCACGATCACGGGAACGAACTTTGCCGCCGGTGCGACGGTGACCTTTGGCGGAACGGCTGCAACCAGTGTGGTGGTAGTAAGCGCGACTCAGATCACGGCTACAACTCCAGCGGGAAGCGCGGGAGCGGTGACGGTGACAGTAACGGTCAGCGGGCAGAGCGGAAGCTTGGCCAACGGGTTCAGCTACACCGTTTTGCCGACAGTCAGCAGTGTGTCGCCGAACAGCGGGCCGACAGGGGGCGGAACAGCGGTTACGATCACGGGAGGAAACTTCGCTGCCGGAGCGACAGTGACCTTTGGCGGAACGGCGGCGACCAATGTGGTGATAGTCAGCACGACGCAGATCACGGCCGCAACTCCCGCGGGAAGCGCGGGAACAGTGACGGTGACGGTGACGGTGAGCGGGCAAAGCGGAAGCCTGGCCAATGGGTTCACCTACACCCTTCCGCCGACCGTGAGCGGCGTATCGCCGAATAGCGGGACGACTGCCGGCGGAACAGCAGTCGCGATTACGGGAACAAACTTTGCCGCAGGAGCGGCAGTGACCTTCGGCGGGACGGCCGCAACGAACGTGGCGGTGGTAAGCGGAACCCAGATTACTGCGACGACCCCGGCGGGCAGCGCGGGCGCGGTAACGGTCACGGTAACGAATTCTGGGGCGCAAAGCGGGAGTTTGGCAAGCGGGTTCACCTATGTGGTGCCGACTCCCACAGCGCCTACCGGCCTGACGGTTGCCGCAGGTGGCCCTGGTCCAACCTACGTAAATGGCCAAGGCTACTACAATTCCACGTCTTTAACCACCCACGTGACTGCGCCATTTGACAGCACCGGTGGTGATGTAATCTTGCTATTTGCCTCCTCTCATCAAGGTGTCACATTCACTCCAAGCGATAGCTTCGGCAACACCTGGATCTCGATAGCAGGGCCGACTAGCACCACTTTGGGCTACGATTTGCGATCACAAGTGTGGTATGCACCGAGCCCCACGGCAGGACCCGGTCAGACCATTACCATGAACCTTTCATTAGCGCAGCCCCTGGTGATGTCGATTGTCGTTGTGAAAGGCTCGGATATCTCGTCGCCCATTGACGGCATATCCCTCATTGGCAGCGACAACGGAACTTCAACCGTCAACGTCGTCAGCCCAATCATGACCACCACGCGCGCAAATGATCTGCTGGTTGGTTTCGTAAAAACGAATGGCACCGAAACGTTCACCGCTGGCTCGGGTTTCACACTGGAAGCGGCAGCAACCGTGTTGAACCTCACAGCCGAGAGCGAAACGGCGGCAACGGTTGGCAATTATGATGCAACCTTCACGCTGAACATAGGCGTTACATGGCAATCTGTTATTGGCGCCGTGACCAATAATCCGAACCAATCGACGTTGTCGTGGACGGCATCCACAGAGACGGGTGGAACCATTAGCGAATACCTGGTGGAGCGCTGCCAGAGCGCCGGGTGCAACAACTTCGCGCAGGTAGGAACAACGCCGGCCACTTCGTTTGATGACACTGGCTTGACAGCCTCCACCAGCTACAGCTATCGGGTCCGGGCCGAGGACGCATCTGGCACTTTGGGGCCATATTCGAGTGTCGCAACGATCGCGACACCCGTTCCGATTCCGACGGTACCGAGAAATCTTACCGCAGCGGCGGATCGACAGGGTCCGATTGATCTGTCGTGGACGGCTTCGGCCAGCCCGATTGGAATAGCGGATTACTTCGTGCAGCGCTGCCTGGGAGCTGGGTGCACGAACTTTGTGCAAGTCGCAACCGCGACGGGTACTACCTACGCCGACGCTGGTGTGTTATCGAGTACAACTTATAGCTACAGGCTGCAGGCGGTCGATACCGCCGGGAATCTGAGTGGGTTCTCCAACACCGCGGTGGGCACGACCGTGGGTAATCAGCCGCCGACGGCGCCAAGCAATTTGACGGCAACGGCAGAAGGCGCAAACCAGATAAATCTAAGCTGGACGGCATCGACGAGCAGCATCGGGTTAGCCAATTATGTGGTTGAGCGATGCCAGGGCGCGGGATGCACCAGCTTTGCGCAAATTGCCACCCCGACTGGCACCACCTATAGCGACACTGGTTTAACGCCGGGTACCAGTTATAGTTACGAGGTGGAAGCAATCGATATCGAAGGAAATGTGAGTCCATTCTCGAACGTTGCCAGCGCGACCACGTCTACCTTGTCTACATCCATCACCTACGTGCAGGGAGCCTATTCCACGCCGCAGACGGCCCAGACCAGCGTCAGTGTAACGTTCACGGCCGCGCAGGCCGCTGGGGATCTTAACGTCGTGGTGGTGGGATGGAACAACAGCACGAGCACGGTCAGCTCGGTCACCGACAAGAGCGGCAACACCTACGCCCTTGCGGTCGGCCCGACTGTCCAGAGCGGAGTCGCCTCACAGTCCATATACTACGCCAAGAACATTGCGGCTGCCGCTGCCGGTGCGAACGTAGTCACCGTGACCTTCTCGGCTGCCGCGACGTACCCCGACATCCGCATTCTGGAGTACACTGGCGCCGATCCCACCAATCCAGTAGACGTAACGGCGGCCGGCAGCGGCAGCAGCGCCAGCAGCAGCAGCGGGTCGGCAACCACCAGCAACGCCAGGGATCTGCTCTTCGGCGCCAACCTGGTTCAGACCGGAACCACCGGGCCGGGCAGCGGCTTCACCAGTCGACTGCTGACATCGCCGGATGGCGATATCGCCGAGGACGAGATGGTCACCGCGATCGGCAGCTACAGCGCTACAGCATCACTCGGTTCCGGGCAGTGGATCATGCAGATGGTTGCCTTTCGCACACCGACATGCTCGGGCGCGCCGCCAACGGCGCCAACTAATCTCACAGCGACCGCAGCCGGTATTAGCCAGATCAATCTAAGCTGGACTGCGTCAACTAGCTGTGCTGGGATAGCGCACTACGTGGTGCAGCGTTGCCAGGGGACCGGTTGCACGAGCTTTGCACAGGTCGGAACCCCCACAGGCACGACGTTCAATGACACTGGTCTCACTAGCAACACCAGCTACAGCTACCAAGTGCAAGCCGTGGACAACAACGCCAATTCCAGCTCTTTCTCGACTGTGGCCAGTGCGACAACGTTGGCGATTTCAATCAGTCCACGCGTCACGGCCCTGACGTTTACCCGGACGCAACAATTCACGTCCGCCGGCAGCGCCAGCGTGATTTGGTCGGTGGACGGTGTTGCCGGTGGATCCGCCTCTTCCGGAACAGTCACCGATGCGGGACTCTATGCACCTCCGAGCGCCGCCGGCACTCACACTGTCACTGTGACCACTTCGGATCAGTTGCATTCGGCCAGCGCCACCGTCTACATCACGAACTATCCGGGAACCTTGACGTATCACAATGACAACCTTCGGACTGGTCAGAACCTTTCTGAAACTGTATTGACACTGAGCAATGTGAATCAAAGCCAGTTCGGAAAACTCTTCTCCTATCCAATAGATGGCATGGCTTTCGCGTCGCCACTTTATGTCGCCAACGTAAGCGTTTCGGGGCAGGGTTACCACAACGTCGTCTACGTCGCCACCGAAAACGATAGCGTTTACGCATTCGACGCCGACGGCCTCGGCACCACGCCCCTCTGGCATGTAAGTTTCCTTAAGTCGGGTGTCACCACGGTCCCCTGCGCCGATACGGGCGAATGCGGCGACATTCTGACCCAGATCGGGATCACGAGCACGCCCGTCATCGATCCGAGCAGCGGAACAATCTACGTAGTTGCAGCGACCAAAGAGGGCGCCAGCACCTGGGTGCAACGCTTGCATGCGCTCGACATCACAACCGGCGCGGAGAAGTTCGGCGGCCCGGTCGTGCTTCAGGCAAGCGTGCCGGGGACCGGTAGCGGATCCTCAGGTGGGAACCTGGCTTTCGATTCGTTGCGCGAAAACCAGCGGCCCGGGCTTCTCCTCAGTGGTGGAATCGTCTACCTCGCTTGGGGCTCTCACGGCGATAACAGCCCCTGGCACGGTTGGGTGTTAGGCTACAATGCCACGACGCTTCAGCAGACGATGGTGTATAATGCCACTCCCAATGGTAATGGCGGTGGTATCTGGCAGGGCGGTGGCGGACTGGCAACCGATGCGACTGGCGACATCTACTACGTCACCAGCAATGGCGATTTTGATGCCAATACGGGTGGCGTGGATTATGGCGACTCGGTTCAAAAGCTCAGTCCCAGTGGCACTGTTGTGGATTACTTCACCCCGCACGACGAGAACAACATGAGCGTTAACAACCTCGACCTCGGGGCTGGCGGTCCGGTAATGCTGGTCGATCAGACTACCGGTTCGTATCCACACCTGCTCATCACCGCCGGCAAGAGCGGTACGATTTATGTGATCAATCGCGACAACCTGGGCAAATTCAACCCAAGCAATGACAATCAGATTGTTCAATCCTTGGTGGGTGTGTTGCCCAACGGTAGCGCGGAATCGGGAAACTTCAGCACACCGGTCTACTTCGACGGCTATGTCTACTTTGGCGCCGTCAACGACACGGTCAAGGCATTCCAATTGACGAACGGAAAACTGTCCACAACGCCGACCTCCCAATCCGCCGCCATCTACGGGGTTCGCGGCGCCTCCTTTGCGATTTCCGCCAACTCGGCTTCCAACGGTATACTCTGGTCCTTGCAGAACAACGGCGCGAGCGCGGACAACGATGTTGGCAATCCGGGCGTACTCTTCGCCTACAATGCAAACGACCTTACGACGGAACTCTATGACACCAGTCAGGCTGGGAGCCGGGATACTCTGGACAACGCGGTGAAGTTCTCCATTCCGCTCGTGGCAAACGGAAAGGTGTTCGTGGCGGGCCAGACGCAGCTTACGGCCTTCGGGCTGCTGCCATAGTGCTAACAGCTATGTGACAATCGGAAGACAAGATTCTCAGAATGAGGGCTCGGTATCCGATTGAGCGACTGCGAACCGAGCGGGGGTTCTTGAGCCTTGTGGCCGGCCTCCTGCTGCCCCTGGCAGGCCCTGCCCCGCTGCTCGGTCAAGTTACCGCCGTGATTTCCGGAAGCGTCGAGGATGCGTCCGGCGGGGTCATCCGCGGCGCAGCGATCACTGTGCGGAGTCTGGAAACTGGCGCGACGCGCGCCGTAATGACCGACGACGCGGGCCACTACAGAGTTTTCTCTCTCCCCCTTGGGGCGCAGGAAGTGAAGGCCGAAAAAGCGGGCTTCAGGATCGCGGTTCGAAAGGGAATCAATCTGCAGATTGGGCAGGACGCCGTGGTGAATCTGCGGCTCGAGGTGGGCGATCTGGTCCAGCCGGTGACCGTTTTGGCAGACGCTCCCGTGGTCAACACAACGACGGCGGCGGTTTCCGGAATGGTCGGAGAGCGAGCGGTGAAAGACCTGCCCCTGAATGGCCGCAGCATCGATAACCTTATCACGCTCAACCCGGGCGCGATCAACTATAGCGCCATGAAAAGCGCTAACACCAGCACCAGCGATGGCAACACGTTTTCGGTGGAGGGGCGGCGGACCGGAGACAATCTCTTCCTGCTGAATGGCATCGAATACACTGGGGCGAGCCAGCTTGCCGTCACACCTGGCGGCGCCAGCGGCGAACTGCTGGGTGTCGATGCGGTGCGCGAGCTGAACGTGCTGACCGACACGTACGGCGCCGAATATGGGAAGCGGGCCGGCGCTCAGGTCAGCGTCGTGACACAGGCGGGAAGCAACGTGCTGCATGGAACCGTGTTCGAGTTTCTCCGCAACAGCGCGATTGACGCGCGCAACTTCTTTGATCAGGCCGCCGTCCCGCCTTTCCGGCGCAACCAATTCGGAGGCGCCTTGGGAGGTCCTCTCAAAAAGAACCGGCTGTTTCTGTTCGGTAACTACGAGGGATTTCGGCAGGCATTGGCGCTCAGCAGTGTGAGCGTGGTTCCCGACTTGGAGGCCCGACAGGGCCTGTTGCCGAATTCGACCACGGGCATCTACTCCGCGGTCTCTAACCTGAACAAGTCGATGTTGTCCTACATGACGTTCTGGCCCCTGCCAAACGGTCCGGAGCTGCTTTCGAATGGTGTCGCGAGTGGAGCGGCCCTGTCGTATAACAACCCCAAAGAGGCCATCCGTGAGGATTTTGGCACGCTGCGGACTGACTACCTGATGCGCGATCGCGACACGGTCTCAGCCGTTTACACAATCGACGACGGCGTCAGCCTCATACCTCTGGCGGATCCTTTGTTCGCCTCGCGCACCGATCTTCGCATGCAAGTCGGCAGTGTGGAGGAGACGCACATCCTCTCTCCGAAGACTCTCAACACGTTCCGCGCCGGTTACTCCCGGGCGGCATTCGATCTCGATTCGGCGCTACTGGCCTCGTTTCCCGCAAGCCTTTCCTTTGTCAACGGAGCCGGTCCCGGAGGCATTGTCATTAATGGCGGTGTCACCACCACGGGCAGCAACGGCACCATCACTTCGGCAGGCCCTAACAATGCGGCCGGCGTCTGGAATCGGAGGAACCTGTTCACCTATTCCGACACGGTGCAAATCAGCAAGGGAAGACACCAGGTCGGCATCGGGGTCTGGTTGCAACGGCTCGATGACAACGAAAACACTGCGTCGCGCCAACTCGGGCAGGCCAGCTTTTCCAACTTGACGACCTTCCTGCAAGGCATCGTGACTACTTTCCAGGTGGTGCCCGACCCCAATGAACTGGGCTGGAGAAGTCTGTATGGGGCCTGGTATTTCGAAGATGCCGTCAAACTACGGCCCAATCTCACGCTCCAAGCCGGCATCCGGCACGAATGGAGCACCGGCTGGAATGAGGTTTCAAACAGGGCCGCCAACTACGTGACGGACTCGAGCGGCACCCTTGCGACCACTCCGCGGATCGGTGATTCAGTTTTCACCGGGAACAACGCGAAGCTGCTGCTCAGCCCCAGAGTCGGCCTGGCGTGGGATCCCTTTGGAGACGGAAAGACTGCGGTACGGGCGGGATTCGGAACCTACTACTCCTTGATGGACGCGCTCAGCTTCCTGCTGAATTCGTTGCCTCCCTACAATGGCTCGGTCTCGCACTCGAATGTGGCCATGTCTTCGCTGCTGCCGATTATGCCGGGTGTCCAGCCACTGCCCTCCTGCGGACCTGGGGTGCCGGCGCCCTGCACTACTTACGCGCCTCAGGGCGTGCAGCCCAACGCGAAAACTGAGGCGGTCGAGGAGTGGAGTTTCGCCATCGAGCGGCAACTGGACATGGGCTCGTCGGTTCGTGTTGCCTATGTCGGGTCGCACGGATACCATGGCTTGCTCAGCATAGATCCCAATAGCATCCCAGCGCAGGTTTGCACGAACCCGATCGGGTGCCAATCGGGCGGCGCGGCCCCATCTCTGAGGAGCACCGTGCCGCAGGGCGCGCAGTACATTCCGGTGGGACCCCGGCCCAATCCGTACCTGTCGGCTGGATTCTTCTGGTACACCGAGGGAAACAGCAGCTACAATGCCCTGCAAGCGGATGTGTCCCACCGCCTGACTCATGGCCTGGAATTTCGGGCCAACTACACTTGGTCTAAGAACCTGGACATGAATTCGGGGTTGACGGGAGCTCAGTCCCAAAACCAAGCGCAAATGATATTAGATAGGAACGATTTGCCCAGGGATTGGGGATTGTCCGCCCTGAACGCAGCGAGCCAGGCTAGCATTTCCGGCCGGTATGAGCTGCCTTTCGGAACTAACAGACACTGGCTCAATGGGGGCCGCGGGCTGGGCAGCCGGTTCGCCGGCGGCTGGCAGTTGAATGCTATCGCCACGTTGATGAACGGATTCCCGTTCACGCCCCAGATTGGTGCAAACCGTTCCGAGGATGGAGATACGAGGAATCCCGATCGGCCTTCGCTGAATCCATCTTTCTCTGGGCCCGTCGTGCTGGGAAACCCCAACCAGTGGTTCAATCCCAATGCGTTTGTTTTGCCGGCCTTTGGCACTTACGGTAACCTGGGAAGAGGAACACTCACCGGGCCGGGTCTAGCCACTCTGGATGTATCGGTATTCAAGAACGCATCGATTTCCGAGAAGGTCACCTTACAGTTTCGATCGGAGTTCTTCAACCTTCTGAATCGGACGAATTTCGGGCCACCCAATGCCACTGTGTTCACTAACGGTACAAGTACTGCGTCCACTGTTCCCGCCATCAGCCCCACAGCGGGATTAATCACAACAACCGCAACCACCTCAAGGCAGATTCAATTCGGGCTGAAGCTGCTCTTTTAGTGACCCAGATTGAAACTGTGACGTCCGACCGGACACACGAGCAATAGACCCGGTGCCCGCCGGCCACTTCGTTGGTCGCCCCGTCACCTGACCTTGGCCGCCAGGAGCGCCAGTCTAAACCAGGCGGCGAAGTGTCAGAAACTTGCAGCAAATCCAAAAGGTCCTCCAGGGCATAGTACTTGTTTCGACGTCGTACTATGAAAATACCCCCGTAAGTCTTTGAAACATATCACCATCTGCCACCAAGCTTAGGTTTGGCAACCAAATTGCCATTGCCCTTTAGGGAAAGGGAGAGATTCCGGTCGTTCGAAACACGGTCTGTCCTTGCGCTGAGTGTCTCGGTTCCTGGGGAACCGCGCGGGGTTCGACAGAGTGATATGGAAAGCACAAATAACCATACCGCAATAGCAGAGGCTGAAGGCGATCTTGGCGAAACGATAGTTCGGTTCGTCGGGGGAATCACAAGACACCGATGGTGGGTTCTGCTGACTGCTGCCATGATTATCATTGCCACGGTCGTTCTGCTTACCCTGCTTCCGAACCGTTACACATCAGAAGCCACCATCATCGTGGTTCAGCAAAGCGTGCCTGAACGGTACGTCGTGCCGACGGCAACCACTGACCTCAACCGAGTTCTTGAGGCCATGATGCAAGAGGTGCTATCGCGACCGCAGTTGCTCGCGCTGATCGACGAATTCGGACTCTACCGTAAGGAAAGAGAGCATTCGGCCCCTGAGCTGATACTCTCCCGGATGCGGGCCGACATTGGTGTTAAGCCACTCGATCCCGTGGGTGAGTCCTCGGGGGAGAAAGGCCTGAATGCATTTAGAATTTCCTTCACTGCCAGCACGCCGCTGATTGCTCAGGAGGTCACCAGCCGGTTGACCTCACTCTTTATACAAACAAACCTGAACTCTCGGGCACGGCAAGCCACCAATACGACCGCCTTCCTTCACGAACAGCTCGAAGCTGCCAAGGCGAAGCTCACCGAACAGGAGCAGAAATTAAAAGACTTTAAGATGCAGTATCTCGGCTCCTTGCCTGAGCAGCAACAAGGAAACCTTGCCATCCTCGGCAGCATCCAGTCTCAGTTGCAGAACACCGAGGACAGTTTGGACCGTGCCCGTCAACAAAGGGTGTATCTTCAGTCGATGATGGACGGATATCGACGGCTGGCCTCGCAAGCGGCTTCGATCGCGACGGCGGCTGGTGTCAGCCAGGTGAATGGGGTCATTCAACCCGCAAGTCCCCTTGAGACGGCTCGGGCAGATCTGGCGCGGCTACAAGCCAAAGAGGCAGAGTTGCGCACAACCTATGGGGCGCAGTACCCCGAGGTCGTCGAGGTCCAACGCCAGATTGCGGCGGCGGAAGCCGCTTACGCTGGTCTAAAGTCCGCGAAACCCATTGCCGGAGGAGAAGATGGCAAAGGTGAAACGGCCGCGGCACAGAAGCCACTAACCGCCGGAAGTTCAACTGCCCCGTCCGGAGACAACGCGTCAACTGCGCAGATCGACAGCCAATTGGAGGCTAACCGGCTGGAAATCGCAGACCTTTCTAAGGACGAAACGCAACTAAAGGAAAAGATCACGACGTACCAGGAGCGCCTGAATCTCACCCCTGTTCGGGAACAGCAACTGGCGGGATTGATGCGGGACGACGACCTGTTAAAGAAGGAATACTCCGACCTGCTGAGCAAAGAACTGGAGTCCCAACTGGCAACAAATCTGGAGGAGCAGCAGGGAGGGCAGCAGTTCCGTCTGATCGACCCCCCTACCCTGCCGACGGTGCCGTCAAGCCCGAAACGCGGAAAGATTGCGCTCGGCGGCGCCGGAGCGGGCGTTTTTCTGGGCCTTGCGCTGGCGTTCCTTGTCGATTCAAAGGATCATTCATTCCATCGCGAGAAGGATTTGAAACGACAGCAACGCTTTCCGATCGTGGTTAGTGTGCCATTGGTGTTGACCGCTCGGGAACAGAGGATCCGCACCTGGAGGAAAGCGTTCGAATGGCTCGGCGGGGCAGTGGTGGCTATGTCCGTTTCAGCCGCAGGGATGTATCTGTACTTGCATCGATAGAATGCCTTTTGGGACCTCTTCTGATAACACAATGGCCGCAAGAAACCAATCGTCCTTGGAGTCGAGTTGATGAGCCGGTTAGTCGATTTGATGCATAGTTCTCGGCCTCCGGCCGATTTCGACGAACTCTCTTCGCTCGCGGTCGAGAGCGCCGAAATCCTACCCGAAACCAGGCTCGTCTTTCACACGGATCCGCGCAGCCCAGGTGCCGACCGCTATAGGCTTTTGCGGATGCGGCTCAGGGAATTGGGAGCATCGGGAAAGCTCAAGACTCTTCTGATCACGAGTCCGCTTCCACACGATGGAAAGTCCACAGTTTGCCTGAACCTCGCTACGGCTCTGGCCGAGGGCGGCAAGAAGAATGTCCTGTTGATCGAAGGGGACCTTCACCAGCCAGGTCTGAATTCCAAGCTTGGGCTCAAAGCATGGCCAGGTCTCGCAGATTGCCTGGAGGGCATCGTCGATCCGCTGTCGGTGATTCGGCGCGTGCAGCCGTTGAATTGGTATCTCTTGCCGGCTGGCGGTTCGCGTGTCAACGCCTCGGAGCTATTGCAGACTGCCGCTCTGGCTGGCGTGATGAGCAAGCTCTCGCCCCACTTCGATTGGATAGTCGTGGATTCTCCCCCCGTCCTGCCGCTGAGCGATGCGACATCATTGACGCGCTATGCCGACGCCACTTTACTCGTTGCACGGGCCGACCAAACAGTTCGTGAGGCCATAGACGAGACTGTCGCCATTATCGGGCGCCAACGCATCGCTGGCATAGTACTCAACGGGGTAAACTCGTTTGATCACTCGTATTCCAAGTACCACAAGTCCTATTATTCATCTAAGGCACCACGGTTGGAAGACAAGAACGCCTGATTAAGCAGTGCACAAGCAGCCGCGGCCACCGATTGCGCAGGGCCGGGCGGCGCGGCGAGACGAGCGGCGTCGCGCCATGTATGTTGAACATATCGCCGATGTGGTTGGGCGCATCGGTTCTGAGAATAGCCTGACTGGATTTCCAATGACACGAGTTCTGATTGCTGACGGTCAATCGAGCATTCGCCACCGGTTGCGGCAAATGCTAGAGCGTAGGCGCGACGTCCGAGTCGTCGGTGAAACGTCTGACGCGGTAAGTACTTCCAAAGTCATCCAGCAAGTGAAGCCGGACATTCTCCTGATTGATCTTGAATTGTGCCAACAGTCTGCGCCGCTGGATCTTGATGGGGGAGGTTCGCCCCCGCAACGGAGTATTGTAATGCTGGCGGCGATCGACAAACGTGGGATTGTCGATGCCTTCCGCTTTGGCGCTCACGGCATCCTTTCGAAAACGGCGGCTCCGGCAATGTGGGGAAAAACCATTCGGCGCGTTATGGATGGTCAATACTGCTTTGAGAATGGCGGCGTGGCGGTGCTTCTGGAAGCATTTCGCGCGTCGTTTGCTCTGCGGAACGCCTTCGCCCAGCAGGAGTATGGGCTTACGGCGCGGGAGTTGGAGATCGTCACAAAGATTGCCGCCGGCCATTCGAATCGGGAGGTTGGACAGCAGTTTTCGATCTGTGAGCGGACCGTCAAGCACCACCTGACCAACATCTTCGATAAGGTTGGAGTCTCCAGCCGGCTCGAATTGGCTTTGTTCGCAGTGAAACATCGGTTGGTTGCGGCGGAATCGGTCGTTCGGCGGCCGCTGGAGGAAGAGAAGGAATTTCCAGGCAGACAACGCTCGGGTGCTATGGCGGCGGGTATGCAGTGAAATGGGGCTCCCTGTTTCGGGGCAAGGTGCTATGCCTAAGCGCGCTTCTTTTGCAGGATTGAGGAATTTACGGTTTCTGGGATCGATGCCGCGGCGTCTGTCATTTCTGCTGGTTCTGCTTGTGTTGCTAGTTCCGTTTTGGCGCCCCCTGAGCCTGTTGTTCAGACTGGCGATCGAGAGCGATCGATACACACATATCGTTTTCGTGCCATTCATAAGCTTGTGCGTGTTTTACTTCGAGCGTAAGGCGATCTTGTCCCAGGCCCACTATGCGCCGAGAAGCGGAATTCCATCGCTTGTATTTGGTTTGATCCTGTTTTGGTTTCTGCAGCAGCATCCTTCGTCGACTGATGTCGGCAGCCTGTTCCGCGTGATGCCCTCGATCGTCCTGGTGTGGGCCGCGGGATTTCTCCTTTGCTACGGTGAGCGGAGTCTTCGCGCTGCGGCGTTCCCGGTGTGCTTTCTCCTGTTGATGGTTCCCATCCCTGTTTGGGTGTTGAACCAGGTCACCCTCTTCTTACAGAAGGGCTCGGCCGACGTGAGTTATCTCATGTTCAAAATCCTGGGCATACCGGTGTTCAGGCAGGGTTTCAGGTTCTCGTTGCCCAGCGTTGAGATTGAGATTGCCGAGCAATGCAGCGGCATCCGGTCGAGTCTGGCTTTGCTGATCACCAGCATTTTGGCAGGCCACCTGTTCCTCAGGTCCTGGTGGAGCAAGGGCTTGCTCGTTCTCTTCACCGTTCCCGTGGTCATATTCAAGAACTCGGTGCGCATTGTTACCATTTCGTCTCTCGGAGTATACGTGAACCGGGCTTTCTTGTACGGCAACTTGCACCGGCGTGGCGGCTTGCTATTCGCGTTGCTCGCCGTCCTGATGCTGGTTCCGGCACTCATAGTGCTGCAAAAGGCAGAACGCCGTCTTGGGCAGGATGCAACCGGCGCGCCGTGAGTGATCGGAACGCGGTTGCTTCAGCGTTACTGCTTTTCAAAAACCGAGTTGCAGCCGCGCGTTGACGCTGCGGGAGGTGGCGATCGCGGTCCCGGAGAATAGGCCGGCGAAATCGATTACGTTGATCGCATTGGTGAGATTCGTTCCATCCACTTGAAACCGCACCGGGCACCGATCCGAGCGACGCACGATCAGGCCGGCAGATGCGTTGAGAGAGACGAGCGGACGCGGCCGGCCGTCGGCGAAGTTTACTCGGTTGAGGATGGCCTGCCCGTACTGCGCCGCGGCCTCCTGGTAGCTTCCGGCGAAATCGATTGGCAGGCCGCTGTCATAGGTCCCGCCAATCGCCACCCATAGGCGCGAGCTAACATCCCAGCGAAAGCGTGTCCGGACGGCGTTGCGCTCATCTTGCGACACCGGAAACACGCTGCTGCCCGCGCTGGCGGCTTGCACAGCCTCATCCCCCAGGAACAAGCCCCCAGTAACTGGAAAGTACCCGTTTCCCCTCTCGTTCGAGTAACTGATGTAACCCGAAAATGGTCCCCAATGCGGGAGATCGAGCTTCGCCTCGGCCCCATAGATGTTAGCGCGCGCGAACGTGATCGGAAAGCTGACCCCCGTGTTGAGCAACAGGTCGTCATCCGGATAATTGCGGTAGCCGCGCCAGAAGAAGTTTCCGTCAATCTTGATGTGTTGGAAGAAAGCCCGGCCGAAACCCGCTTGATAGTAATTGCCGTGCGCCGGCTGCACGGGCAGCCGCAGAACCTGATCGCTGAGGCTGGCAACCAGCGGAGAACTCGACACCAGAAGATTCTCGAACGGCGGTGTTTGGAACACCTTGTCGTAGGCTGCGCGGAAGACAATCTTGGCCCACGGAACGTAGTACGCGGCTCCGATGCGCGGGCTCGCCGCTCTCTGGTTGACCAGCAGCGAATAGTGATCGAAACGAAGGCCCGCGCTCAGTGTCAGGTGTTTCCAATGAACCTCGTCCTGGGCGAAGGCGCTCTGCTCGCGATCGGGAGCGTGACCGTAGAACATGAACGAAAGCGGTGTGCTGGGATCGAACAGTGCGGGATCGGTGATCCGATAGCTGAGCGCTTCCTGAATCGACGCATAATCGAAGTCGCCTCCCACCTTCCATTCCTGGATTCCCGAGTGGACCGAAATCGCGCCCTTGGCGTACTGCTCATGATAGGCGCGGTCCTGGCTCGCGATCATAGGCGTAGACAGGTCGTTCGACCAATAGCCGGCAGTCAAGTCCCGCGTCATCGCGCGGAGAATCGCGAGCACATTCGGAGAGAAGATGTGGTCGTATGAGAACTGGGCGGCGCTCTCGAAGCTTTGGCGATCCTGCCGCTGACCCGCTTGCCACTGCATGATCTCATCCGGCACCTCGAACTTGGATTGCTCGCGGCGCAAGATGATTCCGATCCGGTCTTTGCCGGTGATGTCGCGTTCATAGTGAGCCATCAGGTCGGCCAGCGTACCGTGATTGGTGTAGTTTTGCAGCGCGGGAGGATCCAGGTAACGATCGGTTGTCGCGCCGGACCCGCTTAGCGTCAGTGTGTTCGATCCCCAACCGTATTGGCCCTCCGCGTACGCACTGGCGGTGTCGAAGGTGCCTCCGGAAACAACGGCTTTGCCATGAAAGCCAAGGCGCGAATCGCGCTGCGTTTGCACTTCGATGACGCCGCCCAGCTTCCTGCCATACTCGGCTGGGAAGCCCGCGGTCAAAATGCTCATTTCCTGCACATCGTCCACATCGAAATCGGGAACGTAGGCAACCGACCTGTTGTCAGTCAGCGGAAGGCCGTCGAGCACATATTGAACCTGATTTTCCTCGGCCCGCGGATGGAGAATCCCATTGGCTTCGAACAGCCAGCCCGGCTCCTGGTTAACCAAATCCGCGAGCGAGCGGCCGGGCATGGCGGCGGCGCGGTCCTCGATTGTCGCAGGTCCAATCCGGTTGGCGGAATCGTAGTTTCCAGTGTCGAGAAGAGTGCCATCCGCACCCACACTCACCGCGGTTCTCAATTGCGCCACGCCGAGCGTGATCGTCAACTCTGTGGGGAGTGCCGAATGAACGTCCGCCAGTCGGGAGACCGGAGCAAGGCCGGGATAACTGGCGCTCAGTGTGTAGGCGGCATAGGGGAGGCGCTTGGCAACCACGTGCCCCTCCGCATCGGCGAGGAACTTTCGCGCATAGTGGCTTGCCTGGCTGGCCACCTCCACGCGCCCGCGCACGGGCAAACCACTGGAATCGGTGACGGTGAGCCGCAGTTCGCCAAAATCGCTCTGAGCGAAGGCCGGTCCCGCGAGTAGCAGAAGAAGGAGCGGTCGAAATTGCATCTCTACTGATGGCCGAGTGCCGCGCGGGCGACCGAGGGGCGACTGGCCAAGACCCACGATTGGCCCGTATCTACAAGTATGGCATATATAAAGGATAGACGCGAGGTCGGCTCCGAACAGTGGCGCGCGAGCGAAGCTGGTCAGTTCGCCGTTGGTTCTTTCTCGGCATGGTCGACGATGAAGTACTTGAGCGGGACCTTACGCCGTTCCGCTCTAAGTCCGAGGCTGGCGACGGAATGAAGCGCAGGCGCTGCGTCCATCGAAAGCTGTTCCAACGGGCGGACGATCTCTGGGTTGGGTGCAACGGTTGAATCTTCCTTCCAATTCAGCTTGAAGTTGTAGACGCCCGATATACCCGTCATATCGACTACGGGACGGTCCGTCCAACGCGACAGAACAGCCGCCAAGCCGCTCATGTCGTAGTTGAAGGCTTCAAAGCCGTCCTGCGAGAGGCTTCGGACTCTTCGAAATCCCCCATCTTCGCCTTTCTGGAGTTTCGGACCGCCTTTGCCTATTAGGTCTTTGACCGCTTAGAAACGTTCTTCTTGTAGCCGAACTTGCGACGGGCAGCCTTGCGGTCGAATTTCCAGTTGATCTTGGTGCGGGCGCGATTCATCCGGCGATTCCAGGCTCGGCTT